>Ga0207692_10000107_pt1 | contig 24645 bp, 20 predicted proteins | sample LARL52metaG_FD_184345 | JGI IMG/M metagenome (GOLD analysis project Ga0207692, IMG submission 184345) | Corn, switchgrass and miscanthus rhizosphere microbial communities from Kellogg Biological Station, Michigan, USA - LAR L5-2 metaG... | ecosystem: Host-associated > Plants > Roots >...
GGCCCGCACCGCTCCGGCTAGCGTGCTCACCCGGACCAGTCGCATCCCGGCCGGCACCGCGCCTCTGGCGTCCGCGCAGTTGCCCGCGGGGGCCAGGAAGACCGTCGCCCCCTTGGCCCGTGCGCCTACCATCTTCTGCTGGATGCCACCGATGGGCTGGACTGCGCCGGCCGGCGTGATCTCCCCGGTCCCGGCGATGAACTTGCCGCCGGTGAGATTCATGGGCGTCAGCTTGTCGACGATGCCCAAGGCGAACATGAGTCCGGCGCTCGGGCCGCCGATGTTGCCCACGCTGATGTTGACGGGGAACGGGAAGTGGAACTTCACCGTGACGACGACGCCGATGACCGGATGGCCCTGGCTCTGCACCGCCGTGACGCTGAACAGTTTCGTCTTCCGCTCGCGTATGACCGTGAGCCGCAGCGGCTGGCCCGCACCCTGGGCGCGGATCTGCCGGCTCAGTCCGGTCACGCTGTCGATCGGCACGCCGTTGACCTTGGTGATGATGTCGCCGCGCTTCAGCACGCCAAAGGCGGGCGTCCCTCGCTCGGTGGAGATCACCTGGACCTGGGTCGTGTACTTGATCCCGACCTGGGTCAGGGCGGCCGCGGTCGCGTTCGCCTCCGAGTTGGTCATCTGCACGACGTCCTGCTTCTGCACCTGCTGCTGGGACTGGCCGGCGCCGAACAACTCCTGCTGGGGCACGACGGCGTCGTGCGAGTTCAGCCAGGCGCGCAGCGCGGTGAAGATGTTGATCTCATTGCCTGGCCCGCCCTGGAAGTTGACCGTGACCATGTTGAGGTTGCCAGCGGTCGGATAGGTCCGGTGACCCGCGATCATGATGAGCGGCTGACCGCCGGGCGCGGTGCCCAGCGTGTTCAGCGTCGGTCCCGGGCTGAGAATCACATACGGAACGGGCAATACCGCGGCTATGACGGCCGCGATGACAACCGCGGCGCCGGCCACGATGAGGATCAGGGCGCGCCGGGGCATGCTGCGAAGACTACGCGCTGTTCACCCACTCGTCGGAACCGTCCCCGAAGTACTGGTGCTTCCAGATCGGGACGCCCGCCTTGATCTCATCGATCAGGACGCGACAGCATTCCAGCGCCTCGGCCCGGTGCGGGCAGGACACCGCCGCGACGACCGCGAAGTCGCCGATCTCCAGGTCGCCGACCCGGTGCACCGCGGCGAGGCCGCGCACCGGGAAACCCGCGGCCGCCTTCTCCGCGATCCGGCGCAGCTCCGTCTCGGCGGACGGGTGGGCGCTGTAGGACAGCCGCGTCACCGGCCGGCCATGGTCGTCGCTGCGGACGGTCCCGGCGAACAATGCGATCGCGCCCGCCGTGGGATCGGCCACGGCCTGCTGCACTTCGTCCACCGAGAGCGGGCGGTCGCGGATGGCGATGAGCCTGATGACGTCCACGCAGACAAAATACCCGGAGCCGCCGCGGCATCCGCTGGCCGGCACGGCCTAGGTGTCGGGTGAGATGTGGCGGCGGCGCGCCCGGCGCACGATGGCCGCGGTGCCGATGACCGCGACGGTCGCCCCGGCCGCCGTGATCGTGGCTTCCTTGCCCGCCAGCCGCCGTCCGACCACGGCGTGATGCCCGGTCCGCTCCTCGAGCAATGCCGTCAGCGCCTTCTCGTTGTCATAGCGGGGCTGCCAGCCGGCCGCGCGCAGCGTGGCACAGTCCACGACCCAGGGGTAGACGACATAGCTCAGGTCGGTGGCCGGGGCGGGCGTGACCCCGACCCGGTGCAGCCGCTGGGCCGCGCCGAAGGTCAGCCCGGCGGGCAACTCGATCCGGCGCAGCCCGCTCATCTCCTCGACCTGATCTTGTTCCAGCCAGCCGTCACACCCCACCGCGAACGCGCCGGTCACCTCGCCGGCCACCGCCAACTCGAGCGCGGATACCAGGTCGTCGGTGTGACAGAACTGCCAGCGCGGCGCGCTGCCCTTGACTACCAGCAGCCTGGGCGCCTCGAAGTGCCTGGTCACGAACGTGTCCACCCCCACCCCCACGAGCGCCGCGGGCCGGACGACGGTGATGGCCATCCCCGGATTGGTCCGCGGCGAGCGGCGGGCCAGGTCCTCGATCTCCAGCAGGTCGCCTACCACGCTGCCGTCCTGGTCGGCGGCGAGCGGCGCCGACTCGGGCAGCGGCACCGGATTGTCCGGCCGCGCCCCGTACACCATCGCGCTGGTGACCAGGACGACCCGGCTGACCCGGCCGGCCGCGGCCGCGGTGAGCACGGTCTGCGCGCCCCGCACGTTGAACGTACGCCTGGTGCTGCGGTCGGACCCGGCCGCCAGGTCCAGGTCGGTGTGCACGAGCACGTCGACCTCGGCCAGCCGGCCCGCCAGCGCGGGATCGCGCACGTCAACCACTCGCCAGGTCACGCCGGTCGCCTCGCCTCGATGGTTGTCTATGGCGATGACCCGCCTGACCCGTGCGGATGCAGCCAGCCTGACGGCCAGCGCGTGGCCGAGCCCGCGGGCCGCCCCGGTGACGGCGACAACGGGACCACCCTCGTTGTCGTCGTCCCGGTCTCGGGTACGCCGCCGGCGAACCTGAGCGTTGGAGATGGTCAAAGTACGCTGCTCCCGAGATAACGTGGCGAACATGACCCTCCCATCCTGCCCGAGAGGTCGTGAAGATGGCTGATCCACCTCCATTCGGCTTCGGGCTGCCGGGTGACCGGGACAAGGATCCCGACGACTCGCAGCAGCCGTCCGGAGCCGGGCAGACGCCGGGTGCGGGCGGGCCCCTCGGCGGGCTCGGGCCGCTCGGCGACCCACAGCAGTTCGCGGACGCGTTGCGTCAGTTCGCCGATCTGATGGCCTGGAAGGGCGGCCCGGTGAACTGGGACCTGGCCAAGAACGTGGCCCGGCACGCGGTCGTCGCCGAGGGCGATCCCAGCGTGCTCGACAGCCAGCGGCACCAGGTAGACGAGGCGCTGCGGCTGGCCGACCTGTGGCTCGGCGACGTCACCGCGTTCCCGTCCGGGATCCGGTCGACGCAGGCCTGGAGCCGGTCGGAATGGGTGGAGGCCACGCTGCCGGTGTGGTCCAAGCTGTGCGACCCTATCGCGGCCAAGGCCGTCGAGACGATGGGCGGCATGTTCGCGCTGAACCCCGAGGAACTCAGCGAGATGCCGCCGGAGATGCGCGCGGCCATGTCCGCGATGGGCGGCGGCCTGAGCGGCCTGGCCCCGATGATGCAGCAGATCGGCGGGGCCATGGTCGGCGGGCAGACCGGTGCCGCGGTCGGCGCGCTGGCGCGCGAGGTGGTCAGCTCGACCGATATCGGCCTGCCGTTGGGCCCCGAGGGCGTCGGCGCGCTGCTGCCCGCGGGCATCGCCGAGTTCGGCCGCGGGCTTTCGGTGGACGATGAGGAGGTCCGGCTGTTCCTCGCGCTGCGCGAGGCGGCCCATCACCGGCTGTTCGCGCACGTGCCGTGGTTGCGAGCCAGCCTGCTCGGCGCTGTGGAGCAGTACGCGCGCGGCATGACGGTGGACACGTCTGTGCTGCGCGAGGCCATGCCGCAGGTCGACCTGACCAACCCCGAGGCCCTGCAGGAAGCGCTCCAGGGCGGCGCGCTGTTCCAGCCCGAGGACACGCCCGAGCAGAAGAACGCTCTGGCCCGGCTGGAGACGGCGCTGGCGCTGGTCGAAGGCTGGGTCGCCACCGTGGTGGACGCGGCGGCGAGTCAGCGGCTGCCGCACGCCGACGGCCTGGCCGAGGCGATCAGGCGGCGCCGGGCCACCGGGGGTCCGGCCGAGCGGACCTTCGCCACGCTGGTGGGCCTGGAACTGCGGCCCCGTCGGCTCCGCGAGGCGGCGGCCATCTGGCAGGGCCTCACCGAGGCTCGCGGCATCGACGGCAGGGACGCGGTGTGGGCGCACCCGGACCTGATGCCGACCGCCGAGGACTTCGACGACCCTGACGGTTTCGTCCGCGGGCGGCCGGAACTCGACACCTCCGCGCTCGACGCGGGCGATGCGTCCGATGCTCCCGGGCCGGGCGACCCCCCCGATGCGGACGGTACCGCCGACCCGGGTAGTGCCGCCGGGCCGGGCGGAGACGCCGACGCGGAGCGGGCGGACGGCCAGCCCCGGGACGAGGGCCCGGGCACCGGCGACGACAACGGCTGAGGACCGGGGCCCGGGGAGCAAGGACTTTCCTGCGTCCACAGGCGGTGGATAGCCTCGGCCCAGCCCGGGAGGCTCAACCCGGTGTTCATCCCCAGGGCCGTTCCCGGTTCTGCACCGCGACACGCCGCGCGTTCTTCATGTTCTGCACGGCACCGTCCACAGCCGCGCTTGATCCGGAGGCGGCAGCGGCTTAGGTTCGGTACGAGGAGTCCCCGGGCCGGGCCGGCGGACCGCTCGCGCTTCAGGGGAAGGGGCGCGATCGGCTCACGACCCGCCCGGGGACTTGGCATGCTGAGGCAAGCCCGCGGCCACGCGCAGGCGCACCCTGTATAAGTACTTCCCCGATGTGGAAGCCATCCTGGTCGCCTGGCACCAGCGGCAGATCGCCCGCCACCTCGCCCAGCTGGCCGAGGCCGCCGCCCAGGTCGGCACAGCGGGCGAACGGCTGCGAGCCGTCCTGGACGCCTACGCGCTGGTCATTCACGGCATGCCGCGCGGCACCGAACTGGCCGCCCTGCTACATCGCGGTGAGCACATCGACGCCGCGCAGCAGGAGTTGCGCGGATTCGTCGCCGACCTACTCGCCGAGGCGGCCAAAGTCGGCCAGGTCCGTGACGACATCACCCCCCGCGAACTCGCGGCTTACTGCCTGCACGCCCTCACTGCGGCGGGCAGCCTGCCCTCCGAGGATGCCGTCCCCCGCCTTATCACGCTGACCATGGCCGGGCTCCGCCCGCCGTGCTGACCAGGCGCGGGCATGGCACCGGGCCGGGCCGCGTCCCCGACACCCGGATGTCCTTCCCGGTGCGTGACCGCGCGGCGGCGTGTAGCCAGTTCCATGGAGCAGGGCATCGATTAGGGCGGCATTGCGGGAGGTGGTCGCCGTGGCTGGCACCGGAAGCGGCGATGACAATCAGGGCGACCCAGTGGCGACCACAAACCTGACCACAACAAGTGCCGACAACCCGCCATTCGGCCCTACCTCACAAGCGAGCCCTTGCCAGGTCAGCCACGATATGCCGCAACCTGCTCGCATTTTGCTGGCGAAAGTTGTGCTGACGGCTCACCCCGGCCGGTGGGGCACTGGATGGGCGGGGGCCTGGTTCGCCCGAGCGTTGCTGCGGATGTGCCCGGCGAGGTAGGCGGCGTCGTCGTGGACGAAGCCGAGCAGGGCCGAGCCGCGGGTGTGCTGCCAGGTCAGACCCACGAAATACAAACCGGGGACATCGGTGACGCCGCGCCTGTGAGCTACCTTGCCGTCGCGGGCGACGCCGGGAATGTCGACCCAGGAGTAGTCAGAACGGTAGCCGGTCGCCCAGACGACGATGCCAGCGTTCAGAGTGGTGCCGTCGGTGAAGCGGACCGTGCGCCCTTCCGCGGACGCCACTCCCGGCCGGAACCGGACCCCGGCCACGGCCAGCTTGCGGCGGGTGCTGCCGATGACGAAATCGGGGCGGCTCGACAGCCGGCCGCCCAGCCGTGATTCTGTGGCCACTCGCAGGAGGCGAAGACGGGTGAGCCACCAGAACAGGTCCCTGCCGGCCAGCCGCTGCGGCAGCATCGGGGCCCTGGTGGCGATAGAGAGGTCCACCGGCCGCCCCGCAGCGGCCAGTTCCTCGGCGATCTGGAACCCGGAGTTGCCGCCGCCGACGACCAGCACGGGGCCGTCCGGCAGGGCTTGCGGGTTGCGGTATTCGGCGCTGTGCAGTTGGATCACCGACCCGTCCAGCTGCTGGGCGGCCGGCGGGGTGAAAGGCACCTGGAACGGCCCGGTCGCCACCACCACCAGGCGGGCGCGGAAGACCTCATCGCGCGTTCGGATCTCGAAGCCATCCGCCGTCTTACCAAGGTGGGTGACCCGGGCGTTCAGCCTGACCGGCAGGCTGAACGCCGCCGCATAGGCCTTGAGGTAGTCCGCGACCGGGTCCTTGGTGGGGTAAGTGTCAGCTGGCCCGGGGAAGGGCATGCCGGGCAGGCTGTCGTATTGGGTGGGGGTGAACAGCTTCAGCGAGTCCCACCGCGAGCGCCAGGTGTGCCCGATCTCGGGGCCAGCCTCCAGTACTGCGAACCGCAGCTGGTGGCGGGCCAGGTGCCAGGCCATCGCCAGCCCCGCCTGGCTGCCGCCGACCACGATTACATCCAGCAGCCCATCGCCTGCTCCGTGGGCCTGTTTCGCTTCTGCTCTGTGGTCGGTCATCGGGCTGCTCCCTGCGAGCGGGCCACGGTGAAGCTGAACATCATGCCGCTTTGCATGTGCTCGGCGATGTGGCAGTGCGCCATCCACAGGCCCGGATTGGTGACGTCGAACAAGATGTCCACCGTCTGGCCGGTGCGGACCAGCACGGTGTCCTTCCACACCAGGTTGGGCTCGGGCACCCCGTCGCGGGCCAGCACCAGGAACCGGCCGGCGCCGTGCAGGTGGAACGGGTGGTGCATGGGGTGATCGGAGTCCATCTCGTTGACCAGCCGGATCTTGACCCGGTCGCCTTCGGTGAACTGCCAGTCGATCGCGGCGTTGGCCGCGCCGGTGGTCCGGTCGACCAGCTTCCACCGCATGTTGGCCGGGGTGGTCAGCCGGTTGACCGCCACCATGTCGTCTTCCCACTCGATCCCCCCGGTGGCCGCGTGGCTGTGCTCGCCACCCGGGTGGGCCTCGGTGCCATGAGCGTGCGGCGCCGCCGCAGGGCCGCGCCCGGCTGGCTGGTCGGCGAGCGCGGTCACCAGCAGCTTCATGCCGCACTGGGGGCAGCGGCCGGGCTGGTCACTGGTGACCTCTGGGTGCATGGGGCAGGCGTAGCTGGCCGCGACGGCGGTGGCCAGCAGCTTCATGCCGCATTCGGGACAGCGGCCCGGCTCCTGGCTGGTGACCCCTGGATGCATCGAGCAGGCATAGACGGATGCCGTGGCGGTTGCCAGCAGCTTCATACCGCACTGGGTACAACGGCCCGGTTCCTCGCTGGTCACTTCCGGGTGCATCGGGCAGGCGTAGACGACAGGTCCCTGCCCAGGCGCGATGATGTCGTCCATCTCGGCGATCAGCGCCAGCGTCTTGTCCGGCGGGGCGGCCAGCCAGGCGTCCAAGGCCTGCCGCTCGGTCGTCAGCTCTGATGCCTCGTGCAGCGCCTCGAACTCTTCTTCCAGCGAAGGCGTCGCCCGCTCGCCGGTCACGGCGATCGCAGCCAGCCGGTAGGTCCGGTCCGGAGTGTGATGTTGCAGTTCCAGTTGCCCCGGCTGGTCAAACAGGACATCGACCACGACCCGCTCCGAAGGCGCCAGGATCACCTCGGAGACGAACTCCTCCTGCTCGACCCGGCCGCTGTCACCGCCGACGAGCTTCATCCACGCCCCGGGCAGCTGCACGTTGAACACCCGGGTGTTAGCGGTGTTGGTCAGCCACAGCCGCACCACCTCGCCGGCCTTGGCGGTCAGCGAGTAGTCCTGCTCGCCGCTGACCAGCAGCACGTTGCCGAACCGGCCCATCGCCGTGTAGGTCGTCTCGACTGGGCTGAACGGGGCGATCTTGCCGTCCTCGATCAGCAGGTCATCCAGAGTCAGCAGGACATCCCGGTTGGCCGGGGGCCAGTAGCCCTCCTCGGCTGGGACGACCAGGATGTTGCCGTACAGGCCCATCTCCTGGGTGTAGTCCTCGCGGATGTGCGGGTGATACCAGTACAGGCCCGGGTCCGGGAATCGGATCCGGTAGGTAAAGTCCCCGCCGACCGGGATCGGAGTCTGGGTCTCGTGCGGCACGCCGTCGTACTTGTTCTCCAGCCGCAGCCCGTGCCAGTGCACGGTTCCTTCCAAGTCGCCCTCGTTGACGACGTGCACCACCACCTCCGAGCCCTGGCGGACCTTGAGCGTTGGGCCGGGGATGGAACCGTTGTAGCCAAGCATCCGTACCCTGGTGTCCCCCAGCTGCTTGGCCACCGCGCCGATCCGCAGCTCGACGACGTCGCCGTCGGCCAGTTCCCGCAGCTGCGGCCGGGTTGCCTCGGGCAGTCCGGCGGGATCCGTCGGAAACGACTCGCCCGGAATCGGCTGGCTCGGCTGCACGGGTTGTTGCATGATCAATACCCCCTTGAGTCTTACCGGTTGGCCACTAGCAGGGATTCCGGGCGCCTCGCCAGGGGTGCCAACCACGCGGCCGTCCCGCCAACGCAAAGTCCGCGGAAGGCCCGGGTGGGCGCGGATCTGGCGGACCCGACGACAACAGCCGAGAGCAGCAGTGCAGCGGCTTATCCATCGCGGTGATGCAGGCCCGCACCGCGCTCACCTTGCCGCGCTCTGCCAGATCCGCTATCGCGTTATCTACGTCCCCTACCGCACCGCAAACGGCCTAAACGTCACCCAGTGGGCGGTTTGGCAGTCTCGGAGCGCTGCCCTAGCTGAGGGCGCCGAGTCGGCCGACCGGGCGACGAAGCGCTGGCCGAGCTGGCCCGCGGCTAGAGCAGGCCGGTGAGCAGCGGCGCAGCGAGGGCCACGTCGTAGCTGATGCAGAACGGCGGGAACCAGGACCGCACCCGAGTGGGCCCGCGGCCGCCGTAGTGCAGGGCGTCCCAGATAGGATGCGCCAGCCAGCCGGCACCGAGCAGGCCCGGCGAGTCGCGCTGGATGCCCAGCGCGGCCAGCGCCGTGAACCCGAGCAGCTCGCCCGCCTGCACCAGCAAAGCGGACCGGCGGCCGTCAGCCAACCCGAATCCGAGGTATACCCCCCCGGTCGCGGCCAGCCCCGCGCCGGACAGCCGCCGGGCCAGCTGGCGGGGCAGGGCGAGCACCACGGCATCGGTGGCCAGTCCCAGGACGGCACCGGCCAGCAGCGCCGCGCCGGTGCCCGGCCCCTCGTCCTGCCGGGCGGCACCGGTACGCTGTCGTACCGACCGGATCTTGCTCATCAGGCCGCCTCCTCGCCTAGATTGCGCGATCCCCGACCACGAACCCTACGCCGATCTGCACAAATGACACAGACGTCCTTATGACCGCTCGGCGCAACCCCGCGGACGATCGCGATCACCCAAAGCCCTGCAGCCCGGGCACACTCTGTTGAGTTACCAAGGTTCGAGCAGGCCAGCTGACAGGATCCGAGATCTAGGAGTGGCAGGCTCCGCTTTGTCACGCGGATCTTGACCGGGCCAACGGCCAGCTCTGCGCCGAAGTGCTGCAGTTGCGGGCGGACGTGAATCGTCCCTGAGTCGGAGCCGATGTCGGCCCGGCCCGGCGCAGCGCCAGCGTTTCTCCGCGGCGCAACCGTACAGAACCAGCAGGACGAATGCTGCGTACAGGGGTGCTTTCTGCTGGCAAGCAGGAAGCATCTCGCTTCCTCGGCCGTCCAGGGCTCGATGGCCTCACGTTGGGATTGCGGCAGTTCGACCATGCGGACGACGTTGCGGATGATCAGCTCCTCGCGCATAGCACGATGAAGGGCGGAGCTGAGCACTTCAGGTTCCGCGGGCAATCAGACCAGGCTGAGGTGGCTACGCCGCCAGCAGTCACGCTCATCGAGTTATGCGATCTTGCTAACAGGGTGCTAACGAACGGTTCTGGAAACACGGCGACGATCCTGGACTCCCTCACGGAGCGGAGCGGCATACTGGCCGCGCAGGCAGCCGAGGTGGACTTGCCTGGACCCGCGCAGCCTCCTGAAAAGCGAAAGGCCGAGAGCAGGATGGATGCCCCGACTGCGTGCTGAGGTGGTTGCTGCCGACACCCAGCGGCCACCACCGGGGTCGGGCGCCATAGTTCCGAGCCAGACTCATTCGTGCCGTCTTCCCAAGTGAGCGGCGGCGGTGACCCCGAATGCGGCGGGGCTGACATCGGAGGCGGCATCGCGCCTCGCGCCGGAGGTGGGGCCGTCTTGCGGATGCTTCCTCCACACTGGTATAGGTACCTCGAAGCCGAAGAGGGGAGGGCACATGGCCCACAGGCTCCGTCTGATCCGCGAGGTGAAGTACGGACATTTCGGCAATTACCTAAAGACATGGAAGAAGCTGGACGCGATCATGCGCGACCGCGGCTGGGTCACGGCGCGCCTGTTCGTTCCTACCGCGGGCTCTGATAATGAGATCATTGCGGAGTTCGAATATCCCGATCTGGCCACGTACGAGGCGGAAAACAAAGCGTTCTTCGCCGACCGGGAGGCATTCGAGGCCTTCCGGGCCGGGGCTGAGTTCGTGGCCGAGGGCACTGCGCGTACAGAGCTCTATGAGGACGTTCCCATGGACTTTCCCGGGAGTGACTGACCGGCGCGGCCCATGACGGACATCCGCCTTGGGTCCGCGAGCAGGTTTCTGCGAACCAGGACTCGGCGTGGGCGGGATCTGCGAGGCCAGCCACGGCATACGCAACCTGCTCGCATCTTGCAAACACAGGGTCACGGTGCTGTCCCGCTGAGCACGCTTAGCCGTCGACGTGCAGCCTCAAATCTCGGAACGCCTCTGTTAGCTTGGGTGTAGTCCATAGTGCGTTCAGGCCACTGGGGTTCGGGAGCACCCATACCCGGGTAGCGCCGATGCGCTCAGGCTGTTCCCCGATCGCCGCGTGCGGCCGGATGAACGCGACGCGAAACGCGGTCACGCCGACCACCGCTAGCCAGCGCGGGCGCAGCTCGGCCACCTTGGCCGTCAGGCGCTGGGCGCCCGCCTTGAGCTCAGCGGCGCTCAGTTCATCCGCGCGAGCGGTGGCCCGGGCCACCAGGTTCGTGATGCCCAGCCTGACGGCCAGCAGCTGGTCCTGCTCCCGCGGCGCCAGCTGCCGGCTGGTGAACCCGGACCGGTGCAGCGCCGGCCAGAACCGGTTGCCGGGCCGGGCGAAGTGATAGCCGGTGGCGGCCGAGTACAGGCCCGGGTTGATACCCGAGAACAGCACGCGCAGGCCGGGAGCCACGACATCCTTAATCGTCCGGTCCCGGGCCGCGGCCAGATCCGCGGCCGAAGGACGGTGCTCGGGTCCCGGATCGGCGGGCATTGGCCTCCTCCCGCAGCCGCTGGCGGTCACGGACAGTCAGAGTGTCAGCCGCCGCTGTCATGCTGACCGCATGAGACTGGCGCTCAAGCCGGGGCTCCTGCCCGTCTGGCGCGACGACGACACGCTCCAGATCGGGATCGACCCACGCCGTGCGGTCGCGATTTGCGGAGTCGGCCGCGCGGCGGCCCTGGTCAGCCTGCTCGACGGTAGCCGGGATCACGAGGCGATCATCGTCGCCGCCCGCGCGCACGGCATCACCGCCGAGGCCGCCGACCGGTTGATCACCTTACTCGCCTCGGCCGGCGTGCTCGACGACTTTCCGGCCGGCTTGCTGCGGACCGTGCCGGATGACCTCCGCTCCCGGCTCGCGCCCGAGCTGGCCACGACATCGCTCGCGCACGGGGACGGGGACGGCGGCGCTCGCGCTCTCGTGCGTAGATCCGGCGCCTACGTCCGCATCTACGGAGCCGGAAAGGTCGGCTCGGTCATCGCGACGCTGCTGGCCGCGGCCGGCATCGGCCACGTGTCGTCCCGGGACCCGGGGACGGTGTCGGCCGCTGACCTCATCCCGGGCGGCCTGTCCGAGGCGGATATCGGCGCGCCGAGGTCGGCGGGGGTGGCGAGCGCGATCCGCCGCACCGCGCCCGGGACCAGGACCGATGACGATGCCCGGCGGCCCGACCTGGCCGTGCTTACCGGCCGCCATGGCCCGGAGCTGGCCGCCGGGCTGCTAGCCGACGAGGTGCCGCATCTGACCGCGACCGCCGGGGAGGCGATCGGCGTCGTGGGACCGCTGGTCATACCCGGGCGGTCGGCTTGCTTGCACTGCCTGGACCTGGCGCGGGCTGGCCGGGACTCGGCCTGGCCCCAGGTCCTGGCCCAGATCATCGGCCGCCAGCCGAGCACGCCGGCCTGTGACTGCGTCCTGGCCGCCTCGGTGGCCGCTCAGGCCTGCGCGCAGGTGCTCATGTTCGTGGACCGCGGCCGGGCCGACACGGTCACGAATGGGTCGCTGGAGCTGGTCGCGCCCGGCTGGCAGTGGCGCCGGCGCAGCTGGAAACCGCAGGCCCAGTGTGGCTGCAGCAGTGGCGCCGGTAGCGGACAATGTAGATCGTGAATGACCTGCCGCGTCGCGCCGTCACGCGCACCGCCAAACTGGCTACGCTCCCGATGGGCTTCGCCGGGCGTACTGCCCTGGGCCTGGGCAAGCGGATCGGCGGCCGTCCGGCTGAGATCGTGGTAGGCGAGATCCAGCAACGCACCGCCGAGCAGATCTTCAAGGTCCTCGGTGAGCTCAAGGGCGGGGCGATGAAGCTGGGGCAGGCTCTGTCGATCTTCGAGGCGGCGCTGCCGCCCGAGATCGCCGGCCCGTACCGCGCCACGCTGACCAAGCTCCAGGAATCGGCGCCGCCGCTGCCCGCCCGGACCGTCCACCGGGTGCTGGCCGAGGACCTTGGCGCAGACTGGCGCGACCGGTTCATCGAGTTCGACGATCAGCCCGCGGCCGCCGCCTCGATCGGCCAGGTACACAAGGCCGTCTGGTACGACGGGCGCCAGGTTGCGGTGAAGATCCAGTATCCGGGTGCAGGCCAGGCGCTGATCGGCGACTTCAACCAGCTGAGCCGGGCCGGGCGGCTGTTCGCCGTCCTCATGCCCGGCCTGGATGTCAAGCCGCTGCTCGTGGAGCTGCGCAACCGGGTCGCCGAGGAACTGGACTACCATCTCGAAGCGTCATCCCAGCAGGCTTTCGCCGATGCCTATCGCGGCGACCCCGACATCTATGTGCCGGACGTGATCACGGCCACGGACCACGTGCTGATCACGTCGTGGATGGATGGCACACCGCTCGCGAAGATCATTAGCGATGGCAGCCGTGAGGAGCGCGACCGGGCCGGGATCCTCCTGGTCAGATTCCTCTTCTCGGGCCCGGCCCGGGCCGGCCTGCTGCACGCGGACCCGCACCCCGGCAATTTCCGGCTGCTGGACGACGGCCGGCTGGGAGTGCTCGATTTCGGTGCCGTTGACCGGCTTCCTGACGGGTTCCCGCCGTTCATCGGGAAGCTGCTGCGCATCATGCACGACGACGGCGATATCGATGAAGTAGAGCAGGAGCTGCGGGCTGCGGGGTTCCTCAGGGAAGGCATCGAGGTGGATCTGGAAGCGCTTCAGGCCTTCCTCGCGCCGCTGGCCGAGCCGTCCAGCGTGGAGTCATTCAAGTTCAGCCGCGAGTGGATGCGCGACGAGGCGGCCCGCGTGACGGACCTGCGGCCGTCCAACATCAGCCGGAAGTTCAACGTGCCGCCGTCCTACGTGCTCATCCACCGCGTATCCACGGCGGGCATCGGCGTGCTCTGCCAGCTTGAGTGCGAGGGGCCCTTCCGGGCCGAAGTGATCAAATGGATGCCCGGCTACGAGCCGGGAACGGGCTGAGCCGGAGGCCGGGTCCGGGAGGGCCGGGCCGGAAGTCGACGACGTCAGCGCCGCTTGCCGGGGTGGGTAACACCGGGCAAGCGGCGCTGACGTGATTATGGTTGAGGCTCTGCCGTCAGGCCAGGACATGGCCGGTCAGGCTTCTGCCTCGAGTTTCTGCCGGAGCCTGGCGGCCTTGACACGAGCCTGGCTCATCTGCCGCTGGGCCCGTTCCAGCCTGCGCCGCGCCCGCTGCAGGGCCCGAACCTGGGCCACCATACGGTCCGCTTGCGCTCGTTCCAGCATTTCTTCGTGCATTTGTCGTGCTACTGCCGCCTGCATATACATGGCGAATCCATCCGTTCTCACATCGTTAAATGGGATCCGGCCGGCTTCCGTCCCGGCCGGACAGAAATCAGGGCTGCGGGGGCGAGGAGGCCACCCGGGCGAGGGGCTGCCTGGAGTCAGGCAGCCACCTCGTCCTTTCGCGGGCGACCACGCGGCCGCTTGCGGGGCACGACCTGCCCTCGGAGGAACAGTTCGCCGCCCCAGACTCCCCAGGGTTCCCTGCGCTCGAGGGCCCCGTTGAAGCAAGCGATCATCACCGGGCATTCCCGGCAGAGCGCTTTTGCCGCTTCGACATCCGCGGGCGCCTCGGCGAAGAACAGCTCGGGATCCTCCCGGCACGGTAGGTCAAGCCGCCCGGCTATCCGGGTGATCCTGGCCTGTCCGGTTACTGACATCCCCGGCCGTGATGACGCTGGACGCACGCCGCTGACTGTCGGGCGGACGTGCTGCGCCGTGGCCTGAGATGCGGAACCTGCCTCGAACCCCGCCGCGTCCGCTCTGACAGCGGTGGTGTCGGGCCACTGCATGGGTGCCAACCCCTCTCATCGGATCGTTCTTGTCGCCGTTGACTGTCGGATCGATGGCCCGGGCAAACTAAAAGCCGCGGACCCTTTGCGGGTCCGCGGCCTCCGAGGGGGTCGGCCGGTCTGGTTAGACCGGTTCCGGTTCCCTGAACGGATGCGGACCCTTGACGCCACCGCCGATGGCGGCGGCCCGGGTCTTATCGGTGTACGGGTTACGGGTAGGCGTCGGACCGAAGACGAGCTTCTGGGCCTGCGCCAGGCTGATCTGAGGCATACGGGTCCCCTGGACGACCCACAGCCCCGGCGTTGTGCGCACGACATGGCCGCGACCGACACCGGGCAGGAAGGCACCCCGGGCCGGCAAGGTCGCGCCAGCGCGCGTCATCGCACAGGCTGCGGACTCAGTGAAGTTCTCCATCTCGGCGTGCACCTCCTCCCGCGAATCGGTTACGGCACACCGCGGACATGGGAGAAGCCTACGTAGCGGGCAGGCAGGTCGGCAACAGTTTTTCTACCTGGGCTTTTAATCAGCACGAAGTTCTGGTGGCTCGGACCTGGTGCGGATCAGCCCTTCCTGCACTACCGACACCACAAGATCGCCAGCCTGGGTGAAGACGTGGCCGCGGGCCAGACCGCGGGCGCCCCCGGCCACTGGCGACTCCTGCGCGTAGAGCAGCCACTGGTCGGCCCTGAACGGGCCGTAGAACCACATCGCGTGGTCCAGGCTCGCCCCGATAGTCCGCCCGTCCACCCAGGACAGGCCGTGCGCCAGCAGCACCGAGTCGAGCAGGGTCATGTCGGACGCGTAGGTCATCAGGCAAACGTGCAGCAGCGGGTCGTCCGGTAGCTCACCGTCCACCCGCAGCCACACCAGGTTCTTCGTGGTGCGCAGCGACGGGTCGCGCTCAGCCTCCACGGTGAGCGGGCCCGGGAAGCGCAGGTCTATGGGATTGCGCCGGAACATGCGCTCGTATCGGGGGTCGAGCGGGCCGAACAGCTTCTCCAGCCGCTCGATCGTCGGGCTCACACACTCCGCCGGGGGGACCTCAGGCATGGGTGTGGCGTGCGCCGGGCCGGGCTCGGGATGATGGAAGGACGCGGCCAGCGTGAAGATCGTCTTCCCGTGCTGGATGCACGACACCCGGCGGGTGGTGAACGACCGGCCATCGCGCACCCTGTCCACCGTGTAAACGAGGGGAACCGCCGGATCGCCCGGCCGGATGAAGTACGCGTGCAGCGAGTGCACCGGGCGGTCGGCCGGCACGGTACGCCCGGCCGCGACCAGGGCCTGGCCGGCGACCTGGCCGCCGAAGACCCGCTGGACCCGCTCATCCGGGCTCCGGCCGCGGAAGATGTTGACCTCGATCTGCTCGAGGTCGAGCAGATCGAGCAGGGTGTCGAGGGCCTTGCTCATGATCCGGCGACCGTGCCCTTCCGCACCGAGCCGAGGAACCTGGACGGCGTCCGGGACGGCTTCGCGCCCGGCGACCTGGCCGCGGCCCAGGACATCTCCACCCGCTGCCTCGCCCGGGTCATGCCCACGTACAGCAGGCGCCGCTCCTCGGCGATCGCCTCGGTCGTCTGCGCGTACACGATGGGCAGCACTCCTTCGGCTAGTCCGGGCAGGAACACCACATCCCACTCGAGCCCCTTGGCCGCGTGCAGGGAAGACAGCGTAATCCCCGGCGCGACGGGCGGGTGGTCGGCCGCCATCCGCTCGGTCAGCTCGGCCGCGAATCCGGCCAGCGTGATGCCCGGCCGGGCGAGCGAGAGGTCCTCGGCCAGCGCGAGCAGCGCGGCCAGCGACTCCCAGCGTTCCCGGACCGCTCCCCCGCCGGGGGGCGGCGGCCCGGTCAGGCCCAGGCCGGTCAGCACGTGTCCGACCTCGGCGGGCAACCGCGCGGCCCGACCGGTCCCGCTGCCAGCCTCCGCACCCGCGGCCAGGTTGGCCGGCCCGGCCAGCCGGTTCGGCTCGGCACCGCCAGCCGGCTCCGCACCGCCAGCCGAGTCCGCATCGCCAGCCGGCTCCGCGCCGCCGGCCGAGTCCGCATCGCCGGCCGGCTCCGCACCCCGGGCTTGCTGGGCCGACCGGGCCTGGCCGGGCGGGTCAACGGTACCGGACCAGGACTTTGCGGCCGCCCGGAGCAGCCCGACCGCCTGCCGGACCTCGGCCCGGTCGAAGAACCGCTCGGCCCCCCTGACCTGGTAGGCCACCCCCGCCGCGTGCAGCGCCCGCTCGAATGCCGCGGATTGCGCGTTGACCCGCACCAGCACCGCGATCTCCCGCGCTGGGATGCCCTCGGCGATTAGGCACCTCACCCGGGTCGCGATGGCGTCCGCCTCCGCCTGGTCGTCGGGGTACTCGGCGAACGACGGCTCCGGCCCGGACGGCCGCTGGGCCACCAGGGCGCTCGCCCACCGGGCCACAGCACCGCCCGCGACGCCGGCCGGGCTGTCGGCCCCCGCGATCAGCCGGTTGGCCAGCGTCACCACCTGCGGCGTGGACCTGTAGTCCCGGACCAGCCTGATCACCGTGGCCGCGGGGAATTCGGCGGCGAAGCCGGTGAGATAGCGCGGGGTGGCCCCGGTGAACGAGTAGATTGCCTGATCCGGGTCACCCACCACGCACAGGTCCTCCCGGTCTCCGAGCCACTGGTCGAGCAGCAGCTTCTGCAAGGGGTTGACGTCCTGGTACTCATCGACCACCAGGGAGCGGTACCGGTCCCTGACCTCGGCCGCCGCCTGACGACTCTCGGCCAGAATGGCGGCCGTGAGCTCCAGCACGGACTCGAAGTCGATCAGGTGACGCTCCCGGCGCAAGTCCTCGTAGCCGGCGAAGATCTGCCCGGTACGGGCGGCGCCGCGCGGTGGCCGGCGGCCCGCCCGCCCGGCCGCATCCGGATACTCGTCCGGCCGGACCTGGGTGACCTTGGCCCATTCGATCTCCGCGGCGGTGTCGGCCAGGTCCGCGCCGTTGAGCGCGACCTGCCGGGCCCGGGCCGCCTCGGCGACCAGGCTGATCTTCGACGCGAGCACCCGGGGCGGGCGCCCGCCCACCACCGCGGGCCAGAAGTGGGTGAGCTGGCGCAGCGCGGCGGAGTGAAAGGTCCGGGCCTGCACCCGGTCGAGCCCGAGGCCGGGGCGGCCGAGCAGGCGCAGCCGCCCGCGCAGCTCACCCGCCGCCCGTGAGGTGAACGTCACGGCGAGCACGTGTGCGGGGTCCACCACCCCGGTGTGCACGGCGTAGGCGATGCGATGCGTGATCGCGCGGGTCTTGCCGGTGCCCGCGCCGGCCAGCACGCACACCGGCCCGCGCACGGCCAGTGCGACCTCGCGTTGCTCGGGGTCCAGCGCGGCGAGCACCGCCGCCGCGTCGGCCACGCCCGTCCCGTGGGCCACGTTCGCCACGCCAGCCTCGTACGGCACGTCCGTTTCGTCCAAGGCGTCCGCTGCCGTCGGCCGATCGGCCGCGGGCCTTACCTGCTGGTGTTGCACGCTGCCTTTCCTCCTCACCACGGCCATCTTTGCGCATGCGGCGCGGCCGGGACGGGAAGCCCGCCGCTCCTTTCTGTGTTAAGAACGGCGGGAATGATCGGATCGGGAAGGAGGCGGCAGGTGCCGGAGCCGCTGATCATGTACACGACGGTGTGGTGCGGGTTCTGCCGGCGGCTGAAGCGCCAGCTCGCACAGGACGGCATCGAGGTCCGCGAGGTTGACATCGAGGTCGAAGCGGACGCCGCTGAGTACGTTATGTCGGTGAACGGCGGGAACCAGACCGTGCCGACCTTGGTCTTCCCGGACGGGAGCGCGATGACCAACCCCTCAGCGGCCGAGGTCAAGGCCCGGCTGACCGAGCTCGCTGTCCTGCCGTGAACGAGTCATCCAGCCGAACGGCTGACGCTGATGAACCTGCCCCCGTGACCGAGGTCCGACGGGCAGACCAGGCCGCACCCGAACCGGTGCCGGAGAAGCTGGACTATCCGCCGCTCACGGTGATACGGCGGAGCGACCGGGGCTGGCGGGTGGATGACGAGGAACTGCCGGACCTGTTGAGCGCCATCGTGCTCGCCGACCTGCTCGCGCCGGAACTGCGCGGGGCGCCGTCGGCCGCCGACGACTCGCCGGTTCCTGCCACCGACGGCTCACCCGCACCCTCGCCCTCCGTCGGCGGCCCATCCCCGGACGGCGCCTCGTCTGGTGCGGACCGCTCGTTCCCCGTCGCCGGCGACGGCCAGGGCGCGGTGGCCGATGATGCCTGCGCGGAAGCGGCACGGCTGCGGGTCACAGTCAGCCAGCTCGAGCACGCCCTGGCCACCCGGGTGCGGGTGGAACAGGCGATCGGCATCGTTTCCGAACGCAGGCGAGTCCCGGCCAGGCAGGCGTTCGAACTGCTCAGGACGGTGGCGCGGGCCGACGGGACCCGGCTCGCCGAGCTTGCCGCGCGGGTAGTGGACAGCGCGGTCAACCCGCTGCTGCCCCTGCCGGAGGAGCTGGCCCGGCCACCCCGGCCGCCCCGGGTGCGCGGCCGGTCGCCGCGCCACATACGGGCCAGCGAGTAGCACGCTCGATCAGCCGCCCGGTCAACCGTCTCGGGCGTGCTGGCCCGGGCGGGACTGTCGGTCCCTGCCGCTAAAGTCCCGCGCATGGCTTGAGGGGAAGCTCGCCCGGCGCGGGACCAGGGGATGCGACATCCGGCTCCGGGCGCGAGGGGAAGCAACGTCCGGCGCCAGACGTGACGGGAAGCATCGTCGGCGCAGGACACGAACGTAGCGCCGCGAGTTCCTGTCCTCAGCGCGCCAGCTTCGGCCAAGATAGGCACAGGTGAGCATGGTGCTACAGCCGTCGAAGGAGGCCAGCGTGACGGATCTTGAGGCGGTCGAGCTCTGTGCGGGCGCTGGCGGTCAGGCGCTGGGGCTGGAACAAGCCGGATTCGAGCACGCGCTCTGCGTCGAGCTCGACCCGACCGCCTGTGAGACGTTGCGTGTCAACCGGCCCGCCTGGAAGGTGGCCGAGGGAGACGCCGCCGACCGCCTGGTGTGGGATCCCAAGGACTACCAGGGCATCGCGCTGCTGGCTGGCGGCGTGCCCTGTCCGCCGTTCACGGTAGCCGGGCGCAGGCTCGGCGCGGCGGACGAACGCGACCTGTTCGCCTGGGCGGTGGAACTGTGCGACGTGATCAGGCCGCGCGCGCTGCTGCTCGAGAACGTGCGCGGCCTGAGCGAGCGCCGGTTCGGCGCGTACCGCCAGCACGTGCTGGACCGGCTGCGTGAGCTCGGGTACGTGCCCGGCTGGCGGCTGCTACAGGCGTCCGACTTCGGCGTACCGCAGCTGCGGCCCCGCTTCGTGCTGGTGGCGCTGCACCCGGCCGACGCGCGCTGGTTCCGCTGGCCGGCCCCGTCCGGCGTCCCGCCGCTCACCGTCGGCGAATCGCTCGTGGACCTGATGGGCGCCCGCGGGTGGCCGGGCGCCACGCGATGGGCCCGCCAGGCAAACAGGATCGCGCCGACGATCGTCGGCGGGTCGAAGAAGCACGGCGGCGGCGACCTCGGCCCCACGCGGGCCAAGCAGGCCTGGACGGAGCTCGGCGTAGACGGGCTCGGCATCGCCGACGCGGCGCCAGGCTGCGGCGAGGATCCCGCGCTGCGGCCCAGGCTCACCTGCGACATGGTGGCCAGACTGCAGGGCTGGCAGGACGAATGGGACTGGCAGTTCGCCGGGCGCAAGACCGCCCGCTACCGGCAGCTGGGCAATGCCTTCCCGCCGCCGGTCGCGGAGGCGGTGGGCCGGGCGATCCACAGCGCGCTGCGGCATGAGGGCGCACGCTCGCGGCCGCGCCCGGAGGCTATCGCCGAGGCCGGGCACGTCGGTGATCCGGTGTACGCAGCGCTTCGCTCGCGGCCGGGCTTCCTGACCGCCGCGCAGATCGTCGCGGCCACCGCCGCAGGCGCGGCCGGCCGACGCCGTGGCTCGCTGACCACGCGGGCGGTGCTGCGCGGGCTCCAGGACCTCAGCCAGGACTTCGAGGTCGACACGGGCGAAATCGCGGGTGAGCCCGCGTACCGGCTCGGCGCGTTCAAGGCGTTCCTTGGCCAGCACGACCACGAGCGGCACCAGCGTTTCCTGGCCGGCCGCGGCCGGATCAGCTAATCGGCCCGGCCCCGTTGGCAGGGGCAGCGGCCGGCCATGCGTGGCCAGGCCGGCCGGCTCCCGGACGACACGAGCAGCGGCCAGCGATGCCCGGCCGGGTCGGCCGCCTGCCGTTTGGCTGCGGCTGGCCGCCGTGCCTGTCAGCCGATGGCCGCGATCACCTGGTCGGCCATGTGCTCCTCGCCCAGCTGGTTGGGGTGGAAGGGAGCCGCGGGCGAGGTCGGGATGAGCCCCTCCACCCACTTGGTGCCGGGGGCCTGGCAGGCGTCATGGCCGATGCTGTCGGCGTAGGTGTTCACGAAGCCGGCGCCGTTGGCGGCTGCCTCGCTGGCGAGCATCGCATTCAGCTCCAGTTCCACGCCGCGCAGGTACGGTACGTCGCCGAACGAGATGGGAACCAGCGGCCAGCAGCCGTTGCCGGAGTTCGGCACGATCACGGGATAACCGACCAGGAACACCTGCGCGTTGGGCGCGAGGGCGTGAATCCCCCGCAGCACCGAGCCGATCTTCGGCGCGAGGTTCTGGATGGCCCGGGCCAGCTGGTCGGTGCCGCCCGCCGTGTAGTGGCTCTTGCAGGGCGAGCCGAACGGGTTGGTGAGGCTTTCCTCGGCACATGTCTTGACGATGTCGTAGAAGCCGATGTCGTTGCCGCCGATGCCGACGGTGACCACCGTGGTGCTGGAGCTGAGCGCGCCGAACTGCGGCGGGTTCGTGCCCAGCGTCACCGACTGCGGCTGTGTCATGTCCGCTGTGGTTGCCCCGGAGCAGCTGACGTTGGTGTAGGTGGACGCGCCGATGGTCGTCGCGACGTCCGCCGGATAGTCGTTGCTGGACCGCAGGCAGCCGACCGGCGAGCCGGTCTGGTCCGGGATGAACGGGCCCGCCGTATACGAGTCACCCAGCGCCACGTAAGACGCGCCGCTGGCCCGAGCGGTCTGGGGCAGCAGGACGAGCACGAGCAGGCCGGCCGCGGCGGCGGGGAGTAATGTACCGCGGCGTAGCGCCCGCCTAGCGGCGCGGGCAACGGGCATGGGGTGCTCCTTCCGAATTTTCCTACCCATGAGCAATCACATGATGGTGCGGCCATCGAGGGCCGTCAATGGGCCTGTATCCGTTAGCGGGAAGCGTTAGGCGTGTGATGGCAGCGCTAAGTCTTCGCGTTAGCGGATGGAGGCCGGTCACCCGGTTAGCCCTTGTCCGGAGAGCACGACGCCGGCGTGCGCCCAGGGGCGGGTGAAGCCGACCACGGACTGATCGCCCGGCGCCGAGTTGCTCGTCCCGAACGACGAGATCCTGATGGGGAAGCCGGTCGCGTACGCCTCGATCATCTTGCCCTTGCCGATCACCAGGGCGACGTGGCCCGGTTTCGTCTGGGTGCCGTCCGAGCCGGCGAAGAACACCAGATCGCCCGGCTCCTCGTGCCCCGGCTGGATCTTCGGCCCCCAGGCCCACTGCTCTTCGGAGGTGCGCGGAATGTTCACGCCCGCCTGCCGGTAGGCCATCATGACCAGGCCGGAGCAGTCGAACGCATCGGGACCGGTGCCGCCCCACAGGTACGGCTTGCCGATCTGCGCCTTCGCGTAAGCGATGGCGACGGAGACGGCATGGTTCGGGACCGCGGTGCTGACCAGCGTCGAGCACTGCTGGGCCACGGTGACCGGGCCGACGGTGTAGCCGCCCTTGGCATAGGTGCTCGCCCAGGACAGCACGGCCTGTACGTAGGACAGCAGGTGGTTGTACGCGAAGATCGCTCCCCGGACGTTGCCCTGCACGCCGTTCCTGAGCAGGTACTTCGCCGCACCGGCGACGGCATCGGGGGGCTCGTAGACACTGGCGATCCCGTCGCCATTCCCGTCCGTCGCCACGCCGTTCACGCTCTCGCTCGCCGGATGGACCGGCGCGCCGCCCCAGACGTTGCCGGCGGCGCCGCCAATCCCGATCTGCATCGGGCCCGCCGCGCCGAACGCGTTCGACGCGCTGTGCACGCCGGGCAGATTGGACCGGCCGTGGTCGCTCTCCACCTCGCCGATCCCGGCCAGGATCGGCCAGGGCACGCCGTACTTCTGCCCGGTCTGCTGGTAGATAGTCAGGTAGTTCGCCGGGATCGAAGCCTTGCCCCGGGGGCTCACCTGGCTCGTGGTGGTGGTGCCGGTCTGCCCGGTTGGGCATTTGTTGCCGCCGCCGGCGGCGAACATCATGCTGGTCCCGCCGACCACCATCAACGGGATGGAGATCATCCCCATGATCAGCAGGACGGCCCCGAGGACGGCCGCGATGACAGCAGGGCGGGCGGTGCGAAGGCCACGCCTCGGACCCCCGGTGCGGTATCCCGCCAGCGGGATCACTGATTACCCGACGAGGCGAGCTCGATGTCGGTCACCTGCCAGCCGCCGTTGCTATCCGAGACGGTGACCGCGTATTGCGTGCTCTGCTGGCCGGGGTTTGTTCCGGTGATCTTCTGATGGATGGTGATTACGAAGGTGAGGCTCGAAGGCCCGAACGCGCGCAGCGAGTCGATGTCCGCGCTGCCCGCGGACACCTGCTTTTGCTGGGTGCGTATCTTCGCCACTCCAGGTGTGTCGTAGGCGCGCCCTATGACCTGGACAAGCTCGCTGGTGATCAGGTTCTGCATCCGGGCGGTGTAGTCGGCCGCGGTCTCGTGGTAGGAGAAGGTGCCGTAGTCGGCGGAGAACTCGGTGACCACGCCTGCCGCCTTGGCGAGCTGCGGCTTGGTGAAGGGCAGCCACTGGTAGATGTTCACCTGGGATGACGCGGTGGAGGAGCTGCCCGTCTGCGTGGGGGTCGTGGGGGGCGCGACCGGGGTGCTGGGCGCCGGCGGGGAGCTGGCGGCGGCGGCAGGACGCTGGGATGGCTTGGGCGAGTGATGGCCAGGGATGCCCGAGTGCAGCAGGAAGAAGCCGAGGCCGGCCAGCGCGACCACGGTGAGCGCGAAGACCAGCTGCCGCTGGCGCGACGTCAGATCCATGAACGCTACTTCTTCCGGCGCACCGGACGAAGCCAGAACGGGAGGGGGGTCTCGCGGCGGATGGCCTCCTCCCGGCCGCTGGAGACCGGGTCAGGTGAGTTTGCCGTCCCGTTCCCGGCCGTGCCGCCTGGGTTGGACGAGCCGGGCGCAGCACGCCCTGGCCGGATACCCCTGCCGCGCGAACGCTGCGGCGGCACGGCAGGACCGTCGCCCGAGGCGGGTCCGGTGGCGGGATACGCAGGCGGCCTGCCCCAATGCTGCGGGCGAGGCTGCGCGGGCGACGCCGGACCCGCAGGATACGAGGCCGGGAAAGCCGCCGCTGAGCCAGGAGCCGGAGCCGACCGGGACCCCGGACCCGACCGAGGAACCGGAGCCGACCGGGACCCCGGACCCGACCGAGGAACCGGAGCCGACCGGGACGCCGGACCAGACCGAGGAGCCGCAGCCGCCGGGGACGCGGGAGCCGCAGCCGACCGGGACGCGGGACCCGACAGAGGAGCCGCAGCCGCCCGGGACGCCGGACCCGACCGAGAAGGCGGAGCCGCCGGGGACGCGGGAGCCGCAGCCGACCGGGGCGCCGGACCAGACCGAGGAGCCGCAGCCGACCGGGACGCGGGACCCGACCGAGGAGGCGGAGCCGACCGGGACGCCGGGCCCGATCGAGGAGCCGGAGCCGTCCGGGGCGCGGGAGTGGACCGCGCGCCTCCGCCGCCCGACCAGCCGCCGGAGGTGCGAATGGGGCCGGGCTGCCAGAGTGGCCGGCCGCTCCGCGGCACGCCGCTCGAGCCCTGCGCGGTTTCCGAACCCCAACGGGCGCGCGGCTGACCGACCGCGCTCGTCGGCGCCGGCCCGGGACCGGGTCCGGCGCTCCGCGGCCGCGGGCCGCCCGCACTGCCGCCCCACGGCGGCCCGCTCCCGTTGCCCGCTCGAACCGGCCCACCCCCGTTGCCCGCTCGCACCGCGCCACCTCCGTTGCCAGCGCGCACCGCGCCACCCCCGTTGCCAGCGCGCACCGGGCCACCCCCACCGCCAGCGCGCACCGGCGCGCCGGCCGTCCCCGGCCTGGCCGACGGACCGACCGCACCCCCGGCCGCGGGCGCCGGGCCGGGGCCG
>Ga0207692_10000108_pt1 | contig 24597 bp, 23 predicted proteins | sample LARL52metaG_FD_184345 | JGI IMG/M metagenome (GOLD analysis project Ga0207692, IMG submission 184345) | Corn, switchgrass and miscanthus rhizosphere microbial communities from Kellogg Biological Station, Michigan, USA - LAR L5-2 metaG... | ecosystem: Host-associated > Plants > Roots >...
TGGCCTGAGCGGGGACCAGTCGGTGACCGCCGACACCGGCCGTCTCGCCGCGGTGGAGCTGGCGCTCTGATCTCCCGCTGACCTTGCCCGGTGACGGCGCCGTCCCTCGGGTCGGCGCCGTCACCGTGCTGCTTTCCCTGTCGTTCACCTAGTCTTCGCCATCCAGCGCGTTCCGGGTTCAGCCGCGCGAAACCTCCGCTGCCTAGGAAGGTTGTGGCCGACGGGCGGATCTTCAACCAGCCTCCAGTGGCACGGCGGCGACCTGAGCGAGGGACATGGTGCCGATGGCAGTCGATGCGGGCGGCTCGGCCCCGGCCGGCCACCTGATCAGCCCAGCCGCCGCCTTGATCGTCACCATGGGCCGGGTGGTCGTCGCGACTTCCCGGCGCTATGCGGAATGAAAGGCCGCCGGGGGGACGATGATGGCTGGACGGTCGCGCACGCAGCGACCAAGAGCACCGCGGGCGAGCCGGGCGAAGGCCGGTCGGCGTCCCAGGTCCTCGCGGATCGGGTGGCCGCGGCCCTGATCCACCACGAGCCGGGCTGGCGGCTGCCGCGGCGCAGCGCGCTCGCCCGCCGCTATGGTGTGAGCCCGGCCGAGATGGAAGCCGCGATCGACGAGCTGTCGGCGCGGCACCTGCTGCGCCGCCTCCCTGACGGCCAGGTGTACCGGGCCAGCCCGGCCGACTACCTGATCAGGCTGGAAGGCCTGCCGGAGCTGCGCGCCTCGATCGATCCGATGGGCATGCAGATCGACTGCGCGTCGAGGCACGTGTCGTGGCGGCGAGTGCCCGAGGACATCGGCGAGGCGCTCGGGCTTTCCCCCGGCGACCCGGTGTGCGTCATCCGCTGCCTGTGGACGTCCGCGGGGTCCCCGGTCGCCTACTCGGCCACCTATCTGCCCGAAGGGCATTCGTTCCTCGTCGAAGCCCCGCCTGTGCTGTCCGACGTGCTGAGAATGTCACAGTTCGCGGCCAAGCCCGCGGCCACTTCGCGCCCCCCCGATGCCGACCGCACGACGATACCGGTGCCGCGTCCGGGCGGGATGTACCTCGAATTGCAACCGCCAGCCCCGTCGGTGGCCCGGAGCCTGCGGCTGGCCGCGGGGGAGCCAGCCGTCAACGTGACGGTCAGGTTCGATGATGCGTCTGCCGGCGTTCCGATCGCGCTGACCACCGCGGTCCTGCGGCCCGAGAGGTTCCGGGTCGTGATCGAGTCCCCCGACGGCCCGCCCGCCGCCGTCGCGATCGGCGACGACGGCATCTGGCCCCGGACGGCCGGGGACTGGGAGCCTTGACGATCCCGACGTTCCCCAGGCGCCTCGCCTGGTGCACCGGGATCTGCCGCGCCCGTAAGGGTTATCTGGACACAGACCGCAGCGGACTGGGAACCTTGAGTGCCTATGCCAGCCGACGCCGTCACCGGGCCCGAGCACATGCCGCGTCCCGGCCGATATCTCATCCCCGGGGACGTCCCCCGCCGCGGTGAGCTCATCGCCGTCTGCGTCGTGCTGGCCGTCGTCGCGCATCTGCTCTTCGCCCAGCTGACGCTGATCCTGGCCGCCGCATTCGTGATCATCACCCGGCTGAGCCGATGGCGGCCGGTATGGCTGGCGGTCCCGGCGGTAGTCGGCCTGGTCTGGGTGCTGGCCATCGGGCCGGCCACGGCGGCCGCGGGTTTCGGCCAGGGACCGGCGCAGATCGCGGCCTACCTCGGCGGGGTCGGCCAGCATCCCGGCAGGCTGGGGCATCTGGGCGCGGCCTACGCCGGCATCGGCCACTGGCTGCCGCGGCAGTTTCCGCTGGCGCTGATCCTGGCGGCGGCCGAAGCCGCCTTCGTGGCGTGGCTGACCTGGCTGCACACCGACGAATGGAAGCTCCCCGGCTACCGTCCCGGCCTGGTCACCTGGTGCCGTCGCGCGTACCTGACCCGATTGATCTCATCGGGCGGCGTGGTCACCAGGGACGGCGCGTGCCTCGGGCTGGACGCCGCTACCGGCTGGGAGGTAGCGGTGTCCTGGGCCGAGGTCACAGGCGGCGTGCTGTGCGCAGGCTCGCCGCGTTCCGGGACCACGACCACGAGCTTCCAGATCGTGCACGCGGCCATCCGCCGTCGCAAGCCGGTGATCGCCGTCGATCTGGACGGCAGCCGCAGGCTGGCCGACTCGTTCGGCGCGCTGTGCGAGTCCACCGGGGCACCGTTGTACCGGTTCCCGGGCGAGGCTTCTCGTTACTACGACCCGCTCCGCACCGGCGAGCCTGCCAGGCGGACGTCGCTCGTCATGGGCATGGTCGACTGGACCGGCGTCTCCGACCAGTACCGGCGCAGCTGCGCGGCCTATCTCACCGACCTGTTCGCGGTGGCCGACGCCGCTCCCGGCGATCCGCGCACTGCCATGCTCGACGAGGTCGTGCACCTGCTCAGCCCGGCCGCGCTGCGGGCTCGGATGGAGCACGTGCCGGGCTACCATCCCCGGCGGCAGGCGCTCGGCGAGCGGGTCAAGGTGTCGGCTGGGCTGCTGGAGGGCGACCCGCGCATCACCGCCGCCCTGGCCGAGCAGCTCAACGAACTGCGCGCGTCCGCGCTCGGCCGGTGGCTCGCCCCGGCGCCGGGACCGCGGGTGGACCTCGGCCGGGTGATGCGGGAACGCGCGGTCGCGCTGTTCTCGATCGACGCCGCGGTCCACGGCCGGGCGGCGACCACGCTGGCCAGCCTGGTCGCGCGCGACGTGCTGGCGGTCTGCTCCGAGCTGCGGCGGATCGGCGTGCCAGGCGACGGCCTGGCCTGGTTCGACCAGTGCGGCGGCCTGGCCCCGGCCGCGCTGGGCGACCTGGTCGCGCGGGGCGAGGCGGCCGGGCTGCCCGCGCTGCTGACCACCACGGCGGCCGCCCGGGTCCAGGAGCTGGCCGACCAGGTCAACGTGCTCGTGCTGCACCGGGTGACCGATCCAGCGGCAGCCGAGCGGTTCGCCGGCCTGACCGGCGAGAAGTTCGCCCCGGCCGGCGAGGGCGACTTTCCGGCCGCGGGCAGGCCGGCGGTGCGCGCGAAAGCCACCGCCGCAGTGCGCGCGACGACATCGGCGGCCGCCGTGGGCGCCGCGCCGGCGGACTCGGCCGGGCCGCTGAGCCAGCTAGGCCCGTACGGGCTGATCCGCAAGCCGGTGGTGGCGGCGCGCTCGCTGAGCAGGCTGGATAACGGGGAGCATGTCCTGATTGTCCGGAGGCCGCGGCCCCGGCTGGTTACGCTGGGACTGACCGTTCCGGCCCGGATCGCGCGGCACCCCGCCAGGCGGCTGAGCACACGGCCGGCCGCCGCCCCAGGTGCGGATCTGGCCGTGCCGGTCGCGGCGGGCGGGGACACGCGTGCGGGCCCCAGGCAGAAGGGCAGGCGGAGGTGACGGCGCCAACCGCGAGAGGCGAGCGCGGCGGTGACCGCGCACCCGGCCGGCCGCCGGACCTGCAGCCGCCACCCGAATTCCGCCGGCTGCAGCGATCCCGCGTCCCGGGCCGGATGCGGCCGGACCGGATCTACCTCGGCTGGCAGCACGCGTTGCTGCACCCCGATCCCGGTCCGCAGCCTAAACGGCCCACGCCCCCGGAGCAGGAGCAGCTCAACCCGGACTGGGTGGCGGCACAGCGCCGTGAGGAGAACCTGCTCGACCGGCCGCTGAAGCTGGCCGGGGGGGCCGCGGTGGTGCTGGCCGGCCTGCTGATCGCGGTCTGGGCGGCCGGCTGGCTGAATGCGGCGATCGCCTGGCTGGGTGCGATCGCCTGCCTGGTCGGTGCTGGCCTGGCCGTGCAGCGCATCTGGCAGGGTGAGCAGGTCCTGCGGTCATCTGTCGATGAGGAGCAGCAGCGACTCGACAAGATCCGGGACGAGCAGGAAAGCCGGCTCTTCGCCTGGCAGGAGGAGCATGCCCGCAGGTTCGAGGACTGGCAGGAGCGGCGCGACGCCTACGAGAAGCAGGCGCAGTGGTACGCGGTCTCGCTGCCGGCGAAGGTGGACCGGATCGATCTGGCTGGCGGCACGCTCTCCGGCTGGTCCGCGCTGTTCACCGTGGTCGGAGCGTCCCGGCTCACCGCGGGCGGCGAGCTGACCGTGGTGGACGTGTCCGAGGGCGCGGTGGCTAAGGACCTGCTCGCGGTGGCCGAGCGATCCGGCATCGCCCCGCTGGTCTGGGTGCTGCCCGCGGATCTGCCCCGGCTGGACTTGAGCGGCGACCTGTCTCGCGAGGCTCTGGCCGACGTGCTTTCCCTGGTCGTCAGCGTGAGCGAGGACGAAGGCGCCGGCGATGTCGCGCAGGACAACGCGATCCTAGAGCGCCTGATCGACGTGTTCGGGCCGAACGCGACGATCGCCCAGGTCACCGCGGGCCTCCGAGCGCTCGGACAGATCGGCGACCCTCGGGATGACCTCCGCCTCGGGCTGCTCACCGCCGATCAGCTGGAACGCATCAGCGGGATGTTCGGCCGGGGCGCGGCCGACCGGGTGGTGATCGCCCGGGCCTGGGCAATGGAATCGCGGTTGCGGAAGCTGGATCAGGCCGGCGTCGCGCCCGCCTCGCTCGCGCCGAGCAGGCTGCGGGTGATCTGCACCGACCGGCGGGCCGGGGTGTTCGGCAATCAGGTGCTTGGCACCTACGCGGTGACCGCGCTCACCCACATACTGCGCCAGGCCCCGGTGGGCCGGCCCTGGCAGCACACGCTGATGCTGGCCGGCGCGGACAAGCTCCGCGGCGAGGTGATCGACCGGCTGTGCGACGCCTGCGAGACCACCCGCACGGGCCTGCTGCTCGCCTACCGCTCGATCCCGGCTCAGGTCAAAGAGCGGCTGGGCCGGGGAAACGCCGCGCTGGCCTTCATGCGCCTCGGTAATGCCGAGGATGCCAGGATCGCGAGCGAGCAGATCGGCACCGAGCACCGGTTCGTGCTCACCCAGTTCACCGACACCATGGGTACGTCGGTGACCGACACCGTCGGCGATTCGTACACCAGCACGGTCGGCACCGCCGACTCGGTGTCCACCTCCGCCACGACGAGTAAGACATCAGGCCGCAGCCGTGGTCGCAGCCGTAGCCGCGAGTCCATCGCGGCGCCGTTCGGTCATGAAACCTCGTCGCGAAGCGGGGACCGAAGCTATTCCAGCGGTACCAGCGACTCCGAATCGATCACCGAAGGGATCAACCTGAGCACGGCGTGGGGGGTCAGCACCTCCCGGGCAGTCGGCAGCAACGACTCGCTGGCCAGGACCGCGCAGCGGTCCCGGGAGTTCCTGGTCGAGCAGCACGAACTGCAGCAGCTGCCGCCGAGCGCGGTGATCATCTCCACGGCGTCCCGCCGCGGCAGGCAGGTCGTGATGGCCGACGCGAACCCCGGCATCATCGGGCTGCCGACCGCCACCCTGCTGACCCTGGACGAGGTGAGGAACGGCGCGCAGGAGCCACCCGGCGGCCGGCCGCCGCCGCCCGCCACACCGCCCCGGCAGGCCCCGGCAGGCCCGGCCGGCGGACCCGCGCGGGTGCCGGTGAGCTGGCGGTCCGGCGATGCGCAGCCACCGCCGAACCTCGGCCCGCCGCCGGAGCGCCTGGACTGGCGCAAGCGACGCGGCTGAGCCTCTTCCCGGGCGGATACCCGGGGCAATGGCGATACCGGTAGCGCCGGGCTTGGCGGCCTGGTATGCACACCTCGTGGGCGGTCAGAGCGCGACGGTGACCACGGGGGCCGGGGACAGCCTGGCCGGCCCGTGGCACAGGATCCTGGCCATCACGGCTCCGGCCGGCGCCGACTCGCCCGAGGCCGACTTCGTGGCCGTCCTGCCCGCGGTGCTCAGTGCCGCCGGGAGCGGCCGGGCGTTTGCCGTCGGCTGGCTCTCCCGCGGTGCCGGGGCCCCGCTCGAACTGATCACCAACGCCGGGGCGCTGCCCGGCGCGGCCCCGGAGCCTGAGTCCGGCGAGTCGCCGGGCCTGCTGTTTCCGGGCGGCGCACGCGGCGTCGTGATCGGCGACGACTGGCGGGATGAGCTGGACCGGATGGTCTGGACCTGCTGCCCCGGGCGGCAGGCGCCGCCACTGGCCGAACCTGGTCGCCCGGACGGCGGGGAGCCCGCCGGCCGGCCGACCCTGTTCGAGTCGACCCTCGTGACGCTCATGGGCCGGCAGTTCGGCTGGCTCGTGATCGCCGAGCGGACCGAGCTGATCGACGCCGAGGTCGCCGAGCTGCGCACGCAGTTGAACGTGCTCCGCCGGTATGAGGATGAACGATCCAGGTTCGACGTCGAGCGCGCCCAGCGGCGGATGGCCGAACTCGACACGTTCCGCGAGGCCGGGCTGTGGAGCGTGCGCGTGCTGGCCGGCGCGGCCACCGCCGAGGAGTTGCGTCTGATCGCTCCGGTGCTGGTGGGGTCGGTGGACCTGAGCAGGCACCCCTACCGGTTGCGCAGCGGCTTGGAGCCGCACGACCTGGCCGCCGCGCTCGCGGTCAGGGCGCAGAACGCGACCGACGGCGCGGCCACCCCCTTCGTGGCCACGGCCGGAGCGCTGGCCGCGCTGGCCGGGCTGCCCCGCCGTGAGGTTCCCGGGCTGCGAGTGCTGGATCCCGGCTATTTCGACGTCACCAGCGAGACCGACGGCCGGGACCGGCGCGGGGCCGCCTCGCCGGTGATCGAGGTGGGCGCGATCCTCGATCCCCAGGACAGGCCGGCGGGCGCATTCCGGGTGCCGCTGTCGACGCTGAACCGGCACGCGTTCGTCACCGGGGCGACCGGAGCGGGAAAGTCCCAGACCGTCCGGCACATCCTGGAGCAGTGCAGCCGCGCGGGGCTGCCGTGGCTGGCCATCGAGCCGGCCAAGTCCGAGTACGCCGCCATGGCGGGCCGGCTGGAGGGGATCACCGAAGTCACGGTGATCAACCCGACGGACCCGCGGGCGGTGCCGCTGTCGGTGCACCCGCTCGCGCCCGAGCCGGGCTATCCGGTGCAGGCGCACATCGACATGGTGCGCGCCCTGTTCCACGCGGCCTTCGGCGCCGACGAGCCGTTCCCGCAGATCATGTCGCAGGCACTGCAGCGGGTGTACGAGGAGGCCGGCTGGGACGCGGTCACCGGCCGGGGCGTTCCTGGCGCCACGGTAGAACCGGCCGTCCCCACCCTGGCCCAGCTGGAGCGGGCCGCGCTCGACGTGATCGACGCCGTCGGCTACGGGCCCGAGCTGCAGGCGGACGTGCGCGGCTTCGTCAACGTCAGGCTGGGATCGCTGCGTGTCGGGTCGGCGGGCCGGTTCTTCGAGGGCGGCCACCCGGCCGACATCGGCGAGCTGCTGCGGCGCAGCGTGGTGCTCGCCATCGAGGACGTGGCCAACGACGAGGACAAGGCGTTCCTCATGGGTACGCTGATCATCAGGCTGGTCGAGCACCTGCGGCTGCGTGCCCGCCGGGAGCGGCCGGCCGGGTTGCGGCACGTCATCGTCATCGAGGAGGCGCACAGGCTACTGCGCAACCGCGGCGACGAGCGGGCCGGCTCGCACGCGGTCGAGCTGTTCGCCGGGATGCTGGCCGAGATCCGCGCCTACGGCGAGGGCATGATCGTGGCCGAGCAGATTCCGGCCAAGCTCGTACCGGACGTGGTGAAGAACACCGCGCTGAAGATCGTGCACCGGCTGCCCGCGGCCGACGACCGGCAGGTCGTCGGCGCGGCCATGAACCTGGACGGCGAGCAGTCCCGGCAGGTGGTCTCGCTGGAGCCGGGCGTGGCCGCGGTGTTCGCCGACGGCATGGACCGGCCGCTGCGGATCCGGGTACCGCTGGGCGAGGCCAGGGAGCGGGCCTGCGGCGGGCCGGCGCCGCCGCTGTCCGGCCGGCGTAGCGCTGCCTGCGGGCCGAGCTGTTCGGCCGGTCGCGCCTGCACCCTGGTCGAGCTGCGCCGTGCCGAACTGCTGTCCGCCGCGGCCGACCAGGCCTGGCTGCGGGTCTGGACCGAGACGCTGGTGCTCGCCTTCCTGACCAACCGGGGCCTGCCCGCGGTGCCGCCCGGCCTGCGGCGCCAGTGGTCCGGGCTGGAGGCCAGGCTGCGCGAGTGCGCGCTCGGCACGCTGATCGACAGGTCGGTCGGGGTCCGGGCGGCCAGCCTGCGTGGCAGCTACGATCCGGGCCGGCTGGCGGCGAGCGCCTCGTCGGCGGCGCTGCGCGTGCTGGCCGGCCAGACGCCGCCCGGCGCCAGGGCAGGCCCGGGCTGGGTGGCCGGGCCGCTGCGGTGGCTGCACGAGGTGGAGCGCATCTGCCCGTTCGGCGGCCCGCAGCCCGATCCCTACGACCCGGCGCCGCCGCCGGACTTCGAGTTGGCTGGCGCGGCGGGGCCGCCGGACTTCGAGTTGGCCGGCGCGGCGGGGCCGCCGGCCGTGCGGGCCGGCGTGCGCGTCGGCCAGCGGGTGCGCGAGCTGCGGCGGGACCCGCTGGCCATGGAGCTCGAACCGAACCGGCGCGTCGCGTGGAACCTGCTGCTCGGCGACGATGATCAGCGTGGCTTCCTGGCCGACGTGGCGGCCGTGATGGTGGGCCGCGATCCGGGTCTTCAGCTGGCGCAGGCCGCGGCGGACATGGGTGTCTGCGACTGGCTCGAGGCGGTGCTTTCGTGGCCGCGCCGGTTCATCGCCGGCGAGAGCGGCGAGGGGTTCGCGCTGACGTCCGGCGAGCCGGCCCCGGGCGCCCGATAGCATCGGCGGCGATGAGCAAACTACCGTTGCGCGCTCGCCTGGCCGCCTCGATCGGCGGGGCCGCCGGGCAGGTGTCCAGGCTGGCCGGCCGGGGCGACGGATCGGTGATCGGCGGGGTTATCGCACTCCGGCTTGAGCCCGGCCTGCTCGCGATGCTGGCCGCCGGCCGGCAGGTCGTCCTGGTGACCGGCACGAACGGCAAGACCACCACGACCCGGCTGATCGCCGCCGCGCTCGGGTCCAAGGGCCAGGTCGCGTCGAATGCGTTCGGCGCCAACATGGAGGCGGGGCTGGTGACGGCGCTCGGCCAGGCGCGGGACGCGCCCTTCGCGGTCCTGGAAGTGGACGAGAAGTACCTCCCGTCGGTGCTGACCGCCACCGCGGCGCGGGTCGTGGCCCTGCTCAACCTCAGCCGCGACCAGATGGACAGGGCGGCGGAGATCTGGCTGGTCGCCCGGCGCTGGCGGGACGCGCTGGCCGATGCGCCCGACTGCCGGGTGGTCGCCAATGCCGATGACCCGCTCATCGCATGGGCGGCGGCGGGGGCGAAGCAGGTGACGTGGGTGGCTGCCGGGCAGCGCTGGCGGGAGGACTCCTGGTGCTGCCCGGAGTGCGGCTCGCACCTGGTGCGGAGCGAGTCCGACTGGCGGTGCGGCGAGTGCGGGTTCGCCAAGCCCACGGCCAGCTGGGTGCTGGACGGCAGCACCGTGCTGGATCCCGCAGGCCGCCGGGACGAGCTCGGGCTCGCCCTGCCCGGGCGGGCCAACCGGGCGAACGCGGTGGTAGCGCTGGCCGTCGCCGAGACGTTCGGCATCGATGCGGAGCAAGCCCTGCCCAGGCTGCGCACGGTGGCCTCGGTGGCCGGCCGGTACACGACCGTGCTGCGCCGCGGGCGGAACGTCCGGCTGCTGCTGGCGAAGAACCCGGCGGGCTGGCTGGAGGCGTTCGACGTGCTCGAGCCCGCGCCGGGGCCGGTGCTGCTCGCGGTGAATGCGCAAGGGCCCGATGGCCGGGATACCTCGTGGCTCTGGGATGTGGACTACCGCCTGCTGCGCGGGCGGCCGGTGCTGGTGGCCGGGGAGCGCAGGCTGGATCTCGCGGTCAGGCTGGAAGCCGACGAGGTGGCGTTCCGGCTCGTAGCGCGGGTGGACGACGCGGTGGACCAGGTTGCGGTCGGCGGCGATCTGGATGTGATCGCCAACTACACGGCGTTCCAGCAGATCCGGGCGACGTTCGGCCGGACGGCATGAGGGGCCCGGAGGAGGCGAGCATGCCGGAGGAGGCGAGCAGGGCGGAAGACCGGGGCACGGCGGAAGACCCGGGCACGGCGGAAGACCCGGGCAGGGCGGAAGACGGCGGGCGCCGGGCGCGCGGCGGCAAGGCGAGCAGCTTGCGCCTGGTCTGGGTCTACCCCGACCTGCTCAGCACGTACGGGGACCGCGGCAACCTGCTGATACTCGAGCGGCGGGCCCGGCTGCGCGGGATCGGGACCGAGTCCGTCCTGGTGCACGCGGACCAGCCGGTGCCCCGCCAGGGCGATATCTACTTGATCGGGGGCGGTGAAGACCTGCCGCAGATTCTCGCTGCCCGCCGGCTGCGTGCCGACGGCGGCCTGGCCGCCGCGGCTGGCCTCGGCGCGGTCGTTTTCGCCGTGTGCGCGGGCTATCAGCTGATCGGCACGGAGTTCGCGGGAGAGGAGGGCCAGCCGGTACCCGGCCTGGAGATCGCCGATCTGCGCAGCAGGCGCGGCGACCGCAGGGCGGTAGGCGAGGTCCTGGCGGATGTGGACCCCGCGCTCGGCCTGCCCCGCCTGACCGGATTCGAGAACCACCAGGGAGTGACCAGGCTGGGCCCGGGTGTCCGGCCGCTGGCCCGGGTCGCGGCCGGGATAGGCAACGGCGACGGCACCGAAGGCGCCTACGCCGGCCGGGTGCTCGGCAGCTACCTGCACGGCCCGGCCCTGGTGCGCAACCCGGCCCTGGCCGACCTGCTGCTCGGCTGGGCCGCGGGCCCGCTGCCGGAACTGCCCGCCGCCGACGAGGAGTGGGGGCGGCGGCTGCGCAACGAGCGGCTGGCCGCGGTGTCGGCCAGCTAGGCTCTGTCAGCCTCCCGGCAGCTCAGTACACGAGGGCCTGAACGCCGTCCGCGGTGACCTCGGCCACGAACGTAGGCGCTCCCGCTATCCGGATGCCGGTGAGCACATCGTCGGGCGTGATGTCCCTGCGCGCCGCGCACTGGGTACACAAGGTCACGGTGCCGGCGGCCAGCACCGTGGTGAGCAGATCCGCTAGCGGTGCCGCGTGCGGAAGCGCGAATTCCTCCGCGCGGCCGGGCAGGGCGAACCAGGCGGATTCGCCGGTCAGCCAGAGCGAGGTGCTGATTCCGCTGGAGACCGCGGTGGCGGCGACCGTGAACGCTTGGTTGCAGCGTTCGGGATCGTCCTTGCCCGCGGTTACCTTGACGACCAGGGAGCGCGCTGCCATGACTGGACCCTAGCGCGAGGCGGTCCGCACCGCCCCAGCGGCTTGGCGGCCAACCTGGTTCCGCCTGTCCCGAGAGCAGGCTGTAATCAGGGAAAGGCAGCGGGATCGGGGATCTGAGGAGCAGAGGTGCCCAGAATCACTGCCCGGGAATGAACGGCTCGGGTCATTCTCGCCGCGCACTCGACTGGGCGATACGCGGGGCCTCGAAGCATCAACTCCCGCTGACCGTTATGCCCATTCACCCGCTCCGCGTCCGCCCCGTCACCGGGATTTACCGGGGATTGCGCAACTATCCCGAGAACACCTATGACCGGACCACGCACGCAGGGCGGTTCAGGATTTCGGGCGCCCGTCACTGATCCGTGACAGGCGGGATACGGGATCCGGCGAGGTAGACCACCCGACGCGCGATGTTGACGGCGTGGTCCCCCAGCCGCTCATAGAAGCGTGCCACCAGCGTCATCTCCATCGTCACCGGTAGCGACATCCGTCCGGCGGCCAGCTCGGCTGTCAGGCTGGCGTACAGCTCGTCCATCTCGTCATCGCGTTCGTCCAGCTTGGCCGCGGCGGCCCGGTCGCGCTGGTACCAGGAGTCCACGGCTTCGCGCCACATGCTGGATGCGAGGTTCCCCATCTGCTCCACCAGCCCGCGGCAGCGCGGCGAGAGGTCTTCGCTGAGGATGTGGGTGGCCCGGGCCGCGATCTGCATCACCAGGTCGTGGGAGCGCTCCAGCTCGGGCACGATGCGCACCACAGACAGCAGGAAGCGCAGGTCGGAGGCAACGGGCGCTTGGAGCAGGATCTCCCGGTTGGCCATCGACTCGATCTCCAGGTAGAGGGCGTCGATGGCCTGCTCACGCTCGGCCAGCGCCTTGATCACGTCGTTGTTGCCGCTGAGCAGGGCGTGGGTCGCGCCGGGCAGGTCCTCGGCGACCATGGCGAACAATTCGATGACCTTGGCTTCGATGGCCTCCAGCTCGCGCTCGAATTCCTGTCGGTGCTCGACCATAAGCCGAGCCTACTGAGCGGCTCTTCGGTACTCCACCAGGTGCGCCGAGTGTTCACGAACTGATCGTTTCACGTATGACCTGGCCGAAAGCTCGCCGGCCAGCCGGGCCCTCCCTCTCCCGGCGGTAGAGCGAACCTCGGGACAGCGCCGCCACTGGCGTGAAATATCCCAAGTGGCCCCGGCTTTCTTGGCCCTATCCGGGCGAGTTGGCGGCAGTTATGATATTGCAGGGTGGATGTGCTCCGAATTCCGGCCCGTCATGCCGATGACACCTTAGATTCACTTCATGTTTCCTTATTTTTCACTGCCCGTATCCCATGGCTTAACGCGCGGGTTCGGGCGGCGGGACAGACTCGTTTTGTGGGATGGTCGGCATTTGGCATGCTTGGCTGGCGCCGGGGGAGTCTGTGTTCATCGCGACCTAGAAATGGTGAGGTATCTAACATGCAACGTCTGCGCGTCCAGCGCTTCGCGGCGGCGGGGGTCGCCCTCGTCGCCATAACCTCGTTCACCGCCGCCTGCTCGTCGAATAACAACAGCGGGTCGAGCGGCAGCTCGGGTCCGTCGGGCACGCTCAACGGCAGCGGCTCGACGTTCCAGCTCACCTTCCAGCAGGCGGCGATCCAGCAGTACAAGTCGATCGAGCCCAAGGTAACGGTCAACTACGGCGGCGGCGGCTCGGGCAAGGGCCGCACGGACCTGGCCTCGAACGTCGTCCAGTTCGCGGGCTCGGACTCGCCGATCCCCTCCGACGAGGTGTCGAGCTTCAAGGGCAAGACCGTGCTGTACTTCCCCGTCATCATGGGCCCGATCACGATGTCCTACAACCTGTCCGGGGTGAAGAACCTGAAGCTGACCCCGCAGGTCATCTCGAGCATTTTCCAGGGCCAGATCAAGAAGTGGAATGACCCGGCGATCAAGGCGGTCAACCCCGGTGTCAGCCTGCCCAGCACCCCGATCGCCCTGGCCGTCCGCGCGGACTCCTCCGGCACGACTGCGAACTTCACCCTGTTCCTCCAGAAGTCGGTGGGCAGCGCCTGGAAGCTCGGCAGCTCTTCGACCATCAGCTGGCCGTCTGGCGCGCACGCCGCCCAAGGCAATGGCGGCGTGGCGCAGGTCGTCAAGACCACCCCCGGGGCTATCGGGTACGTGGACTACGCCGACGCCAAGGCCGCCGGGCTGAGCTTCGCCTCGGTCAAGAACAAGGACGGTAGCTACGTCGCGCCCTTGCCGGCCGGGGCGTCCGCGGCTGGGAAGACCGTGACCGTCGCGCCGAACCTCACGTTCGCCGCCGTCTGGCAGTCAGGCGCGACCGCCTATCCGATCACCTACCAGTCCTGGGTCCTCGTCTACCAGAAGCAGTCGAGCGCGAGCACCGCGACGAACCTCAAGTCCTACATCGGCTACCTGCTCGGTGACGGCCAGAAGCTGCTCCCCTCGCTGGGCTACGCGCCGCTGCCATCAAACCTCGACCAGAAGGCCAAGGCGCAGCTGAGCAAGATCGGCTCGTAGTGAGCGCAGTTACGCAAGCGGATCAGGCCGCCCCGGGCAGCGTCCCGGCCAGCGGCCTGACTGCGCGCCGGGGCCTGGGCGACCGCAGCTTCCAGTGGCTGGCGCTGGGGTGCGGCCTGCTGGTGTTGGTGATCCTGGTCCTGATCGCCGTCACGACCACTCAGCAGGCCTCGTCCTGGTTCACCACCGAGGGCTGGGGCATCTTCGGCACCGTCTGGGACCAGGCGGCCAACAAGTTCGGCGCGACGCCCTTCATCTACGGCACGGCCGTCACCGGAGTGATCGCGCTCGTGATGGCCGTCCCGGTCAGCATCGGCATCGCGCTGCTGCTGACCGAGGTGGTGCCGTACCGCGTGGCGCGGCCGATCGTGTACGTGGTTGACCTGCTGGCCGTGGTCCCGTCCGTGGTCTGGGGCCTGTGGGGCATCCTGGTGTTCGCCCCGTGGATCCAGCACATCTACGCGCGCATCGCCTCGGCGGTAACCGGCGTCCCGGTGCTCGGCTTCTTCTTCGGGACGCCCACGAGCGGGGCCTCGTTCTTCACCGCCGGCATCATCCTGGCCTTCATGATCACGCCGATCGTGACCTCGCTGTCACGCGAGGTCATCGCGACGGTGCCTGCGACAGACCGGGAGGGCGCGTACGCGCTGGGCGCCACCCGCTGGGAGATGATCCGCGGTGTCGTGTGGCCGCACAGCCAGGGCGGCGTGGTCGGGGCGGTCTTGCTCGGGCTGGGCCGGGCGGTCGGTGAGACGATCGCGGCGGCGCTGGTGATCGGGTCGTCGCCCGTGATCACCTCCCGCCTGTTCTCGACCGGCTACAACATGCCCGCCGTCATCGCGAACCAGTTCGGCGAGGCCAGCGGGGTGTTCCGGTCGGCGCTGATAGGACTCGGCGTGCTGCTGTTCGCGTTCACGATCATCATCAACGTCGTCGCCCGTGCGATCGTCAACCGGTCCGCGCGACGAAAGCGAGGTGCCTGATGGCGGTGGTGACCGAGCCTGGCCAGGCAGATCTGCGGGAGCCGGCGGGCTGGCGGCGCACCAAGAACCGCATCGCCACGGTCTTCATGGTGATCTCGTTCGTGGTCGTGATCATCCCGCTGGGGTTCGTCCTGTACACGGTGATCGCCAAGGGCGCCTCGGCTATCAGCTGGTCGTTCCTGACCAGCCCGATCCCGATCAACGTGGCCCCCGCTAATGTGGGCGGCATCGGGCCTGCGGTGCTCGGCACGATCGAGATCACGGCCCTGGCCACGGTCATAGCCGTGCCGCTCGGCGTGCTCGGGGCCATCTACCTGAACGAGTACGGCGGCAACAACCTGCTGGCCCGGTTCATCGGGTTCATGGCCGACGTGATGACCGGCGTGCCGTCGATCGTGATGGGGCTGTTCATCTTCTCGATCTTTGTGCTGCACTTCGGGTTCTCGGGCCTGGCCGGCGCACTCGCTCTGGGCTGCCTGATGCTGCCGGTCGTCATCCGATCCACGGATGAGATGCTCAAGCTGGTGCCGAATACGCTGCGCGAGGGAAGCTACGCCCTCGGGGCCGGCAAGGCTCGCGTGACGCTGACCGTGGTGCTGCCGGCCGCGATCGGCGGCATCGTCAGCGGCGCCCTGCTGGCCGTCGCGCGGGCCGCGGGCGAGACGGCGCCGCTGCTGTTCACCATCCTCACGGTGACCACGGCCAACACGAACGTGTTCAGCGGGCCCAACACGTCGCTCCCCTCGCAGATCTTCGCGAACGCGACGTCGCCGTACACTGGCGCCCAGGCCCGGGGCTGGGGCGCGGCGCTCACGCTCATCGCGATCGCGTTCATCCTCATGATCGCCGCCCGGTTCGTCACCGCCCGATTTGCCCGATACCAGCGCTAGGGATCGTCATGGAACAGCCAGAGCAGAACGTCGCGGCGCAGACCGGGATGCCCAAACAGGATGTCGCGGCCCGGACCGAGATGCCCAAGCCGGCGGCCCTGCAGGATGTGGGGCGGCGGGAGTTCGCCGCGCCGTCGGACCAGGTCATCTTCGACGTCCGGGACGTGTCGGTCTGGTACAGCTCGTTCAAGGCCGTGACCGGCGTGACGATGAACATCCACGAGAACGAGATCACCGCGTTCATCGGGTCGTCCGGGAGCGGTAAGTCGACGGTGCTGCGGTCGTTCAACCGGATGAACGATCTGATACCGGGGGCCCGCTTGGAAGGCGAGATGGCCTACCGCGGGGAGCAGTTGTACGCCAGGGACGTCTCGCCGATCGCGGTGCGGCGGCGGATCGGCATGGTGTTCCAGAAGCCCAACCCGTTCCCGAAGTCGATCTATGACAACGTGGCCTACGGGCCTCGGATCAACGGCGAGCGGAAGAAGGGCAAGCTGGACGAGATCGTGGAGAGCTCGCTGCGCAAGGCGGTGCTGTGGGACGAGGTCAAGAACCGGCTGAACACGTCCGGGCTGAGCCTGTCCGGCGGGCAGGCGCAGCGGCTGTGCATCGCCCGCACGATCGCGGTCGAGCCGGACGTGGTGCTGATGGACGAGCCCGCCTCGGCGCTGGACCCGATCGCCACCGGCGCGATCGAGGACCTGATGAAGGAGCTCAAGAAGCAGTACACGATCATCGTGGTCACGCACAACATGCAGCAGGCCACCCGGGTCAGCGACCGCACCGCGTTTTTCTACGTGCTCACCGACACCAAGAGCGACACCCGCACCGGGGTGCTGGTGGAGTACGGCCCGACCGAGCAGATCTTCCAGGACCCGGCCGACGAGCGCACCAAGGCCTACGTCACCGGCCGGATGGGCTGAGCCGCCGGATACCGAACGCACGCGGGATCTCATGAGAGTGGTGGTTGCCCTCGGCGGGAATGCGCTGCTGCGCCGGGGGGAGCCGATGACCGCGGAAAACCAGCGTAAGAACGTCCAGCTCGCGTGTGATCACCTGGCGCCGATCGGCGAGAAACACGAACTAATAATCTCGCATGGCAACGGCCCCCAGATCGGGCTGCTGGCCCTGGAGGAGGCGGCCTACCCCGGGGGGCCTGAGTCTCCGCTCGACGTGCTGGGGGCGGAGACCCAGGGAATGATCGGATACCTCGTCGAGCAGGAACTGGGAAACCGGCTCCCGTTCGAGAAGCCGCTCGCGTCGCTGCTGACGATGATCGAGGTCGATCCCCGCGACCCGGCGTTTACCGACCCGGGCAAGCCGATCGGCCCGCTCTACAGCAAGCCGGAGGCGGACAAGCTGGCGTCGGAGCGGGGCTGGACGTTCAAGCCCGATGGCGACAGCCTGCGCCGGGTGGTGCCCTCGCCGGTGCCCCAGCGGATCTTCGAACGTCGGCCCATCAAGTGGCTGCTTGACCAGGGCTGCGTGGTGATCTGCGCCGGCGGCGGCGGGATCCCGGTCTGCTACCGGCCGGGACGGCAGTTGGCAGGCGTCGAGGCAGTGATTGACAAGGACCGGGCCAGCGCCCTGCTGGCCCGCGACATCGAGGCAGACATACTCATCATGGCCACCGACGCGCAGGCGGTCTTCGTTGGATTCGGCACCCCGCGGCAGCGGGCGATCGTGGCGGCCGATCCCGATGTCCTGCTCACCCGGTACGAGGCCGAGTTCGCGGCGGGGTCGATGCTCCCCAAGGTGATAGCCGCGTGTGACTTCGCGAGGGCAACGGGGAAGCCCGCGATGATCGGTGCGCTGGGCGAGATCGATGCCATGCTCGCCGGCGAGGCCGGCACCCGCGTCACGTCCGACGTCAACGGCGTCGTGTTCGCCGATGGCTCACGCGGCTGAACCATCAAGTGCCCGCGTGGCGGGCGCGTGGCCGGGCAGCGTCCTGCCTAGACTGCCGCTATGCACGGCATGCTGAGCCTGGCGGTCCTGGTGGCCGCGTGCGCCGGCCTCGCGGGGTGGATCGGCTACCTGCTGGTGCGCCTGTACCGGGCCTGTCCCGCCGTCCGCGCCACGGCGGCGCTGCCGTCGCCAGCCGACCCGGCCGGCCCGCCCCCCGGCGGCGGTTCGGCCGACGAGCACATCGCCACCCCCCAGTCGGTGGCCTGATACCCATGAATCACCAGCCACCGGACGCAGAGCCGTCACCCGCGCCGCAGGCGCCCGCGGCGGACCAGGCTCCCGAGTCCGAGCCGCAGTTCGAGATCGAATTCATCCGCCCGCCCGATCCCGCGGCTCCGCCTGCCCCCGAGTTGCACCCCGACCTGGTCCCGCTGAGCTTCCTGCTGGGCCGCTGGCGCGGCGCCGGGGTCGGCGGCTACCCGACGATCGAGAGCTACCGGTACGGCGAGGAACTGTCGTTCAGCCACAACGGCAAGCCGTACCTGATCTACTCCTCCCGGACCTGGCTGCTGGACGAGGAAGGTAATCCCGTCCGGCCGTCGCACCTGGAGACGGGGTACTGGCGGCCGCAGCCGGACGGCGGGGTGGAGGTGCTGCTGGTGCATCCGACCGGGATCGCCGAGATCTACCTGGGCCAGATCACCGGCACCCGGGTCGAGATGAGCACGGACGTGGTGATCCGCACCGCGACCGCCAAGGAGGTCACCGCCGGACACCGGCTCTACGGCCTGGTCGGGGACGACCTTGCGTACGCCTACGACATGGCGGCGGTCGGCCAGGGCTTGCAGCCGCACCTGTCGGCCCAGCTCAAGCGGGCCTCAGCCGCCTAAGGGCCGGCCTGGAGTCCGCTGACGCCCGGGCAGCAGGACAGCAGGTTCCGGACCGGCTCTGCGGCTAGGCCTGCATCAGGGTCCGCCGGGTGCGGCCCGGCCCGCTAGCACGATAAGACCCCCGGGCGCCTCCCGCGGGCAGGCACCGTCAAGGATGCCTTACGCGGGGGCCGACTGGACTAGGCCGGCCAGCCCGGGGGTTCGGTGTCTGCCGAGGATTCGCCGACCGCCGCCCCTAGGGCAGCAAGCCTTCCTTCCAGAACGTCACGATGAACGTGCTATCGGGAAAGCCCGGCCGGTGAAGCACGCGTCACTGCAGGACAGCGACCCATGCATCGGCGGGACGGCAGCTAACGGACAGCCACCTCACGTGTCCAACAACTATGCATACTCTTGGACCACCTCCTTTCCCGCGTAGCCCGAACGCTACTTGGGCCGCAGCGGCCTGGCAAGAGCATTTCACCGGGCGGCCCCTAACCGGCATCGGCCCGGGGGAAGGCCGGTTCCGGCCCGCCGGGCATCGGCTCCGCGCCGCCCGCGTTACTACACTCTGCGTATGACCCAGGCGTGGGATGATCAGTTGCGGGCCCGCGGATACCGGGTCACCCCGCAACGCCAGCTGGTGCTCGAGGCGGTGACCGCGCTCGAGCATGCCACGCCCGAAGAAATCTGCACCCGGGTCCAGCAGACAGCACGGGGCGTGAACATCTCGACCGTCTACCGCACGCTGGAGCTACTCGAACAGCTCAGCCTGGTCACCCACAGCCACCTGGGGCACGGCGCCCCCCGTTACCACCTCGCGGCGGAGGCCGAGCACGTGCACCTGGTCTGCCGTGAGTGCGGCCGGATCGAGCAGGTCGGCCCGCGGTCGGTGGCCCCTCTGGTCGCCGCGCTCGAGGCCGAGCACGGCTTCCAGACCGACGTCCGGCACCTGACCGTGTTCGGCCGGTGCGGAGCCTGCCGCAAGGCGGAGGCACCGGCCCCGGAGGTGGCCGGGTCACCGAGCGCCTGACGGCCGCCGATCAGCCGGCGCCGGAAGATAGCCTTACCACCATGGAAAGCCCGCTGCTCCAACTGCCCGGCGCCGTCCCGGCCGAAGGGCCCGACGCCGGCGTCGCGGCCCACTACGGTGACCCGCTCGGCGAGCAGCGCGAGCTCGTGCAGGCGGCCGGGCTGGTGGACAGGTCCCATCGCGGCATCGTCCGCGTCGCCGGCCCGGACCGGCTGTCCTGGCTGAACAGCCTCACCACGCAGCGACTTGAGCCGCTGCCGCCGGGCTCCGTCGTTCAGGCGCTGATTCTGAGTCCGAACGGGCACGTCGAACACCATCTGACGATGACCGATGACGGCGAGGCGGTGTGGGCGCACGTCGAGCCGGGTACCGCGGCGGAGCTGGTCAAGTTCCTGGAGTCCATGCGATTCATGCTCCGGGTCGAGCCGGCCGATGTCAGCGGCGAGTACGCGCTGCTCACGCTGATGGGCCCGGACGCGCCGCAGGTCCCCCGGGTGACGGTGGCCCTGCCGGGTGGCCTCGGCACCGATCTCATCGTGCCCCGGGAGCAGATGGCCGGGGTGGCCGACGAGCTCCGGCAGGCCGGAGCGCGGATGGCCGGGATGTGGGCGCATGAGGCGCTGCGGATCGCGGCCCACCAGCCGCGCCTCGGCCTGGACACCGATCACCGGACGATCCCGCACGAGGCCGGCTGGATCGATACCGCCGTGCACCTGGACAAGGGCTGCTACCGAGGCCAGGAAACCGTGGCCCGGGTGCACAACCTGGGGCACCCGCCGCGACGGCTGGTCCTCCTGCAGCTCGACGGGAGCAGCGACCGGCTGCCTTCCCACGGCGACCCGGTCGAACTCGACGGGGCCACGGTCGGGTTCGTCGGGTCTGCCGCCCGGCACTACGAGCTCGGGCCGATCGCACTGGCGATGGTGAAGCGGACCGTACCCACCGACAGGCAACTGCTGGCCGGCGGCGTGGACGCCGCCCAGGAGATCATCGTCGCTCCGGACGCGGGCGCCAACGTCAAGGTCACGCTGCGGCGGCCGGCCAAGCCCGAGCGCCCGGGCACGGGTGCGCCCCGCCGTCCGGGGTAGCCTGATCGGTCAGAAATCGGCCGACCTGCCATGGCCGGCCACGGTGAACCAGGGAGGTCGCCGACTGTGCTGCGCCGCATGATGCTGGCCATCTCGGCCAGCGACCGCATCCGGGAGGTCGTGACCACCGCCCCCTACGCCAGGGACATGGTGGCCAGGTTCGTGGCGGGTACCGGGCAGGACGACGCGCTCCGGGTGACCCGCCAGCTGATCGAAAGCGGCCTGCTGGTCACCCTCGACCACCTGGGCGAGCACACCACCGACCCGGAGCAGGCGGCGGCCGCGGCCGACGAGTACATCACCCTGCTCGGGCGGCTGGCCGAGGCCGGCCGCGCCCGCCGCGGCGCGGCCGAGGTGTCGGTGAAGCCGACCGCGGTCGGGCTCGGCCTGAGCGAGCACGGCGAGAAGACTGCGGCCGAGAACATCGCGCGGATCTGCGCCGCGGCGCGCGCCGCCGGCACCACCGTGACCCTCGATATGGAGGAGCACGAGATGGTGGAAGCGGTGCTGCGCATCCACCGCGAGCTGCGTGAGGAGTTCGCCGACCTCGGCTGCGTGATCCAGTCCTACCTGCGGCGCAGCGAGGCGGACTGTGCGGCGCTGGCCGCGTCCGGGGCCCGGGTCAGGCTGTGCAAAGGCGCCTACGATGCACCGGAGCAGGTAGCGTTCACCAGCCGGCGCGACATCGACCGCTGCTACGTCCGGTGCCTGCGCCGGCTGCTGGCCGGGCCCGGCTACCCCATGCTGGCCACCCACGATCCGCGGCTGATCGAGATCGCCGGGGCGCAGACCATCCTGGCCGGCCGGCCGGTAGACAGCTTCGAGTACCAGATGCTGTACGGGATAAGGCCCGCCGAGCAGCGGCGGCTGGCCGCCCTGGGGGCGCGGGTGCGGGTTTACGTCCCCTACGGCAGCGACTGGTACGGCTATCTCACCCGCCGCCTGGCCGAGCGGCCGGGCAACCTCGCCTTCTTCCTGCGCTCGCTGGCCACGAGGAGGTAGGCCGTGCCGCGAGAAGACGGGCCGATGATCGCGATCCTGGGCGCGGGCAAGATGGGCGAGGCGCTCATTTCCGGGCTGCTGCGCGCGGGCCGGCCGCCCGCGGGGATCCTCGCGGTGGCGCGGCGGCCACAGCGCGCCGCGGAGCTGCGCGAGCGCTACGGCATCCAGGCGATGGGGGCGGCCGCCGCGACCAAGGCCGCCCACACGCTAGTGATCACGGTGAAGCCGCAGGACATGGCCGCGCTGCTGGACGAGATCGCGCCGAGCGTGCCGGGCGACCGGCTGGTCATCTCGGTAGCGGCCGGCATCACCACGTCCTTCATCGAGGCCCGGCTGCCCGGTGACCTGCCGGTGGTCCGGGTCATGTCCAATACTCCCGTACTGGTGGACGAGGCGATGAGCGTGATCTCGGCCGGATCGCACGCCACCGACGAGCACCTGCGGTTCACCGAGGATCTGCTCCGCCCCGTGGGCCGGGTCATCCGCATCCCCGAGTCGCAGCAAGACGCCGCCACCGCGCTGTCCGGGAGCGGCCCGGCGTACGTGTACTACCTGGTGGAGGCCATGGTGGATGCGGGGATCCTGCTGGGCATGCCCCGGCAGACGGCCCTGGACATGGTGACCCAGGCGGTGTACGGGGCGGCGACGATGCTGCGCGAGTCGGGTGAGCACCCGGTGATCCTGCGCGAGGCGGTCACCTCGCCCGGCGGCACGACGATCTCCGCGGTGCGGGAGCTCGAGCGGCACCGGGTGCGCGCCGCGTTCCTGGCCGCGATCGAGGCGGCCCGCGATCGCGGCCGCGAACTCGGCCGTGAAATAGGGTGACGGGCAGCCTCCCGGACGGTGGTGAAACGACGTGACGTGCACTCTCGGCGTGTCGTGGGATGACGGGCTGATCGAGTACGACTTCGGCCCCGGGCATCCGCTCGCCCCGGTCAGGGTCGAGCTGACGATGGCTCTGGCGCGTTCGTTCGGGATATTCGACTATCCCTCCGTCACGGTGACCGTGCCGCAGCCCGCGACGGACGGCGAGCTGGAACTGGTGCACGACCCCGGCTACATCGACGCGGTGCGGCGGGCTGGGCAGACCGGCCGGGCCGACGTGTCGCACGGGCTCGGCACCCCTGATGACCCGGTGTTCGCTGGGATGCACGAGGCGTCCGCGCTGGTCGCGGGGGCCACCCTGGCCGCCGCGCGGGCGGTATGGGCATCACGGGCCGAGCACGCGGCAAACGTGGCCGGCGGCCTGCATCACGCGATGCGGGCCAGCGCGAGCGGCTTCTGCGTGTACAACGACCCCGCTATCGCCATCAGCTGGCTGCTCGCCGAGGGCGCGGAGCGGGTGGCCTACGTCGATCTTGACGTCCACCACGGCGACGGCGTGCAGGCGGCTTTCTACGACGACCCCCGGGTGCTGACGATCAGCCTGCACGAGCACCCGGCCACGCTGTTCCCCGGGACTGGGCTGCCGTCCGAGACGGGCCTGGGCGACGCGGCAGGCACGGCGGTCAACGTCGCGCTCCCCGCTGGGACCGGCGACGCCGGATGGCTGCGCGCGCTGGACGCGGTGGTCCCGCCGCTGGTCCGCGCGTTCCGGCCGGACGTTTTGGTCAGCCAGCACGGCTGCGACAGCCACCGGCTGGACCCGCTGGCTCACCTCGAGCTCAGCATCGACGCGCAGCACCGCGCGCAGACCGTATTGCACGAGCTGGCTCACCAGACGGCAGGCGGCCGCTGGCTCCTCACCGGAGGCGGCGGGTATGAGCTGGTCCGGGTCGTTCCCCGGTGCTGGACGCATCTGCTGGCCGAAGCGGCGGGCGAGCCTATCGACCCGCAGGCGCAGACGCCAGCGGCGTGGCGGGAGTACGCACGCGACCGGACCGGCCGGCAGCCGCCGGAGACCATGACCGACGGCAGCGCCGCCGAATTCAAGTCGTATGAATCAGGTTTTGATCCCGCCGACCCTGTCGACCGGTCCATCAGGGCCACCCGCATGGCAGTTTTTCCTGCGCACGGCCTGAATCCCTGACCGTACCCCGTTGCTCCACGCTGTCCGGTATGACCACCGGTGTGCTGCGGCGTGCCCGGATCCCCCCGAAAACAGACACGTGCCGGGGTTGCCCTTTTCCGTACGCGACTTACGCTGGAGGCGTGCGTGACTGGTGCGTCGGATACGGACAGGCGGCGAACTTAGCTCCGCACGCACGGAAGAGGGCAACCGATGGCTGCAGAGCAAACTCCCCTGAACGATGTCAGGTTCCTCACCGTGGCTGAGGTAGCCACGATTATGCGGGTGTCCAAGATGACCGTCTACCGCCTGGTCCACTCGGGAGAACTCGAGGCGATCCGGGTGGGGCGCTCCTTCCGGGTGCCGGAACAGGCCGTCAACCAGTACCTCAAAGATGCCTTCGTGGCCTCGAGCTAACCTGATCTAAGGGGACACGGGGGCAATCTGCGGGGACGGCCGGACGCGGCTGCGCTGGGCTGGTGGCGTGCTGCACGACGGCCGGGCGGTACGCTTTACCGGGCGAGTGCCCTGCCCTGGCACGACGGGCGGGCGAGCGTGCCCGTTTCCCGTTCCGTCGAGTGAGGCCGAAGGTGGTGCCGTGGGCTCCGTCATCAAGAAGCGCCGTAAGAGGATGGCTAAGAAGAAGCATCGCAAGCTGCTCAAGAAGACCCGTATCCAGCGCAGAAACAAGAAGTAGGGGGCGGCGGCACCATCGTGCCGGCGATACAGCCGTACCGGGCCTGGACCGATGACTGAGCCGCGGGCCGCCGAATTCTGCTCGCTGCGGGACTGGCTGGCCGAGGTCGCGGACTTCGCGCAGCGACGGCGGGCGCGCGGCTACCAGACCGATGAGTTCGGGTTCGACCCCGAGCTCACCACCTCGGTGCTGATGCCGATGGTCCGCTGGCTCTACCAGAACTGGTTCCGGGTCAGGATGCGCGGGCTGGAGAACATACCTGACACGGGCGCGGCCTTGGTCGTCTCCAACCACGCGGGGGTGCTGCCCATCGATGTGGTCATGGTGCAGGTGGGCGTCCATTACGAGCATCCCCGGCACCGGAACCTGCGGCTGCTCGGCGCGGATCTGGTCTACGAAGTACCTTTGCTC
>Ga0207692_10000111_pt1 | contig 24328 bp, 26 predicted proteins | sample LARL52metaG_FD_184345 | JGI IMG/M metagenome (GOLD analysis project Ga0207692, IMG submission 184345) | Corn, switchgrass and miscanthus rhizosphere microbial communities from Kellogg Biological Station, Michigan, USA - LAR L5-2 metaG... | ecosystem: Host-associated > Plants > Roots >...
CAGGTGGATGGAGGGGCCTTCACCGGTTTCAGGCCCCCGGCGCCTTCGGGCGGAGGATGCAGGTGAGGCGGGCGGTGCAGGTGCGCCTGCCCTCCTCGTCGGTCACGACGATCTCGTACGTCGTGGTGCTGCGGCCCAGGTGAATGGGGCGGGCCACGCCGGTGACGACGCCCTCGCGCGCGGCCCGGTGGTGGGTGCAGGACAGTTCGAGTCCTACCGCGATGGAGCCGTGCCGCGCCGCGTGCAGGGTGGAGCCGAGGGAGCCGAGCTGTTCGGCGAGCACCGCGTTCGCGCCGCCGTGCAGCAGCCCGAACGGCTGGCGGTTGCCCTTGACCGGCATCGTCCCGATCATCTCGTTGACATCCCATTGGGTGATTTCGATGCCCATGCGGACGTGCAACTGCTCGTCGGCGAACTCCACTGGCAGGTCGGGGATCACGCAGGCTCCAAGGGCTCGAGCGAAACTGTCAGACCCCCACCCTAGACTCGGGACCGTGACTCACTCAGACGTGAAGCGGCTCCTGCTCATCGACGGTCACTCGATGGCCTACCGAGCGTTCTACGCCCTGCCCGCCGAGAACTTCGTGACGAAGACGGGCCAGGTCACGAACGCCGTGTACGGGTTCACGTCCATGTTGATCAACATCCTGCGGGACGAGAAGCCGACGCACGTGGCGGTGGCGTTCGACGTCTCGCGCAAGACGTTCCGCTCCGAGCAGTACCCCGAGTACAAGGCCGGTCGCTCCAAGACGCCGGACGAGTTCCGCAGCCAGGTCTCCCTGATCCAGGACGTGCTGGCCACGCTCCGGATCCCCACGATGGAGAAGGAGAACTACGAGGCGGACGACATCATCGCCACGCTGACCACGCAGGCGGTGGCCCAGGGCTTCCAGGTGGAGATCGTCACCGGCGACCGCGACGCGTTCCAGCTGGTCAACGACCAGGTCACGGTGCTGTACCCGGTCAAGGGCGTCTCGGAGATGGGCCGCTTCAACCCCGCGTACGTCGAGGAGAAGCACGGCGTGCGGCCCGACCAGTACGCGGACTACGCGGCGGTGCGCGGCGACTCGTCGGACAACCTGCCGAACACGCCGGGCGTCGGTCCGAAGACGATCATCAAGCTGCTCAACCAGTTCGGCGGGCTGAACGAGCTGGTCGACCGGATCGACGAGGTGCCGGGCAAGGTCGGCGAGGCGCTGCGCGGCAACCTGGCGAACATCATCATGAACCGCCAGCTCACCGAGCTGATCAAGGACGTCGAGCTGCCGTACACGATCGACGGTCTCGAAGCGCAGCCGTGGGACCGCGACGCCGTGCACCGGCTGTTCGACGAGCTGGAGTTCCGGGTGCTGCGCGACCGGCTGTTCCAGACGCTGAGCACCGCCGAGCCCGAGGCCGAGGAGGGCTTCGAGGTGTCCGGCGGCGCGATCCCCGCGGGCACGCTCGGCAAGTGGCTCGACGCGAACGCGCGCAAGACGCGGGTCGGCGTGGCGTTGCGCATCGGCAAGGAGCTGGAGGGCGTGGCGCTGTGCACGGCCACCGGTGAGGGCGGTTACGTCGACGTCGCGGAGCTGAACGAGGCGGACGAGAACGCGCTGGCCGCCTGGCTGGCCGACGAGAGCGTGGCCAAGGCCGGCCACGACCTGAAGCTGCCGTTGCGGCAGGTGCGCGCCCGCGGGTGGAAGGTGCGCGGCCTCACCTCGGACACGGCGCTGGCCGCGTACCTGGTGCGTCCCGGCCAGCGGTCGTTCGCCCTGGACGACCTGGCGCTGCGCTACCTCAAGCGCGAGCTGCGCGCCGAGGAGTCGGGCGACGGCCAGCTGTCGCTGCTGACCGACGAGTCCGAGGAGGCGCAGAAGGTCGCGACCGGCGCGATCCTGCGCGCGCGTGCCGTGGCCGAGCTCGCCGACCGCCTCGACTCCGAGCTCGTCACCATCGGCGGGGCCGACCTGCTGGCCAACCTCGAACTGCCGCTGATGAACGTTCTCGACGAGGTGGAGGCCGTCGGCATCGCGATCGACGTCGAGCACCTGTCCGAACTGGAGGCGCACTTCGCGGCGGGCGTGAAGCAGGCGGCGCAGGACGCGTACTCGGTGATCGGCAAGGAGATCAACCTCGGCAGCCCGAAGCAGCTGCAGACGGTCCTCTTCGACGAGCTGAAGATGCCGAAGACGAAGAAGACCAAGACCGGCTACACGACCGACGCCGACGCGCTGCAGAACCTGTTCGAGCAGACCGAGCACCCGTTCCTGCAGCACCTGCTCTCGCACCGCGACGTCACCCGCCTGAAGTCCACTGTGGACGGCCTGCTCAAGTCGGTGGCCGACGACGGCCGCATCCACACGACGTTCCACCAGACCATCGCCGCCACCGGCCGGCTGTCCTCGACGGACCCGAACCTGCAGAACATCCCGATCCGCACCGACGAGGGCCGCCGCATCCGTCAGGCCTTCGTCGTCGGCGACGGCTACGCGGAGCTGATGACCGCGGACTACAGCCAGATCGAGATGCGCATCATGGCCACGCTGTCCGGCGACGAGGGCCTGATCGCGGCCTTCAACAGCGGCGAGGACCTGCACACCTACGTGGCGTCGCAGGCGTTCTCGATCCCCACCTCCGAGGTGACGGGCGAGATGCGCCGCCGCATCAAGGCCATGTCGTACGGCCTCGCCTACGGCCTGTCCGTCTTCGGCCTGTCGCAGCAGCTGCGCATCCCGACCGAAGAGGCCCGCGAGCAGATGGAGGCCTACTTCGCCCGCTTCGGCGGCGTCCGCGACTACCTCAACGAGATCGTCGAGAAGGCCCGCAAGGACGGCTACACCGAGACCGTCCTGGGCCGCCGCCGCTACCTGCCGGACCTGACGTCGGACAACCGCCAGCGCCGCGAGATGGCCGAACGCATGGCCCTCAACGCCCCGATCCAGGGCAGCGCGGCCGACATCATCAAGGTCGCCATGCTGGGCGTCTACCGCGCGCTGGAGTCCTCGGACCTGCGCTCCCGCATGCTGCTGCAGGTCCACGACGAACTGGTGCTGGAGATCGCGGACGGCGAGCGCGAGGCCGTGGAGGCCCTGGTCCGCGACCAGATGGGCAACGCCTACCCGCTGCGGGTGCCGCTGGAGGTCTCGGTCGGCACCCGCAGCGGGTAGGACGACGCCGCCCACTGAGCACTCGACAGCGAACGCGCCGACAGGCCTTCGCACGTCCGCACCAGCACGCGGGCTGGCGGGGCTTGGCGGTCGCGACGGTGCCGGTCGACGGACTGAGGGCCGAGCGCTGGGACGACCTGGCCGTGACCGTGCTGGTCGCTGACGGCGACGACCTCACGGCATGGGAAGTCTTGGCGGCGCACGAGGACCGGTATCGACGGCGGGGCGTCTGGCTGCTCGGGAAGTCCTTGCGGCCCGAGAAAACTGTCCACCGACCGGTGTCGAGCTGATGGCGTCGCTGCGGTCGCGCCCCGCCGGTTCATCCCCCACTGAAACTTATAACCGACCGGGGGACTTGCCGCAAGACCCCGGGATTCCCCCACAATTCGTGGCCTTGAGCGAAGGGGGAATCCGAAATGCGATTTCTGGTGTCCACGATCGGGTCGCGGGGAGAGGCGCAGCCGGTCACCGCACTGGCCGTGCGGCTGAAGGAACTGGGTAACGACGTGGTGGTCGTCGCGCCGCCCGACTTCGAAGAGCTCGTGACCGGCAACGGAATCGACTTCACGCCGGTCGGCCCGCACCTGCGGACGTTCTCGCCGGGGCAGCTGAAGCGCGAGGACCTGGGACGACTGGCCGAGGAGTCGGTCCGGGAGCAGTTCCGGGTCGTCGGCCGGGCGGCGGAAAAGGCGGACGTCCTGGTGGCGGGCGGTGCGCTGCAGCACGCCACGCGTTCGGTGGCGGAAAGCATCGGCGCGCATTACGTGTACGCGAGCTTCTGTGCGAACACCCTGCCTTCACCGCGCCACGCACCGCCGGCGATGTTGGGGCGTGTTCCGGTGAACGGAACGGCAGCGGAGAATCTCGCGCAATGGGAGCAGCACCGCCTCCTTTTCGCGAACTCGCGGCCGAGCCTGAACGCCGAACGCGCGAAGCTCGGCCTGGACCCGGTCGACGACGTCCGCGACCACGTCTTCGGCGACGACCCGTGGCTCGCCGCGGACCCGGTGCTCGGCCCGTGGCCCGGTCCCGGCGAGCTCTTCACGACCGGCGCCTGGCTCGCCGACGACCGGCGCCCGCTCAGCCCCGAACTGGAGGAGTTCCTGGCCGCCGGCGAACCGCCGGTCTACTTCGGACTGGGCAGCATGCGCGGTGCCCAGGACACCGCGCACCAGGCCGTCGCGTCGGCTCGGGAGCTGGGCAAACGCGTTGTGTTGCAGCGGGGTTGGGCCGGACTGGAGCTCCCCGACGACGTGGGGGACTGCATCGCGATCGGCGAGGTGAACCAGCAGGCGTTGTTCCGTCGCGTTGCCGCGATCGCGCACCATGGTGGCGCCGGCACCACTACGACGGCGGCGGCGTCCGGCAGGCCGCAGATCGTGCTGCCCCATATGTACGACCAGTACTACTGGGGCGAGCAGGTCGAACGGCTGGGCGTCGGGCGGTCGGCGAAGGCCGTCACCACCGAGGTTCTCGCCGATGTGCTCGAACTGGCCGAGAAGGCGGCCGAGGTGGGCCCGCAGGTCCGGACGGACGGTGCGAGGGTCGCCGCGGAACGTCTGATGGAGGTGAACCAGGCCAACTGAGACGTACGTGTTGTTCGTGCCCGCACCGCACGCCGCCGCGATCGCGTTCGACGACAGCGTGCCGATGCCCGAGCACCCGGAACTGGTGCGGAGCTGCGTCGAGGCCAAGGAGCTGCTCGGCAGCTGTCCGGAGGTGCGGATTCCAGTGCTGGCGGGCGACGCGGTCAGGCTCAGCAGGCTGGAGTTCGAGGCGATCATCCGGCCGTCCGTCGACGCCCTCGAACGGGTGGCCGCGCCGTGCGGGTCCGACGTCGTGCTGCTCGTCGGCGCGGCGGCGATGGGCGCGTTCCTCGAAGCTGAGCGGCTGGAACCCGCGCCCTCCGAGGAAACACCGGCCGGGCAACGGGTTCCGGCCACGCCGTTCATCTAGAGCTTCCTCGCCTCGGGTGCGAACGGAACTCCGGTGTTGAGCGCCTTGGCGCCGACCGCGCACAGCTCACCGAGCATGCTCACGCCGATCGACAGCTGCGTGGGCGCGTGCTGGTCGAACAGCAGCGCGAAACCCAGCGAAGCACCGATCGACGTCACCCACACGAGCAACGTCCACGGCGTGTACCGCTGCCACAGGTGCCCGTCGCGTTCGAACAACCGGATCGTCGTGCCCCGCAACGCGCCGAACGCGAACCCCGCGACCAACGGGAACAGATAGGCCAGGTGGAAGCCGTCCACCGCGCGGATGCCGAAGAACAGCAGGAACGCGGGCGGTGCCAGGAGGTCCCTGGCGTTGAGCGGTTCCCCCGCGAACCGCCGCACGAGCACGTACAGCACACCGGCCGCTATCAGCACATATGTCATGACATCCCCCTTAGTGGCATGACCATGCTACTTAAACTAGCAGGGTCATGCTACAAAAGGGGGGTGTCACCGAGAGTCGTCGATCCCGTCGCCCGCCGCCACGCCGTCGCCGAGGCGGTGTTCCGCGTGGTCGTGCGGGACGGCGTCGAACAGGCGTCGCTGCGCAACGTCGCACTGGAGGCGGGGCTCGCGATCGGCTCGATCCGCCACTACTTCGACAGCCACGACGACATGATCATCTTCGCGGCCGAGGCGCTGATCCAGTCGATCGACCAGCGCGTGATGGCGCACGTGCACTCGCTCGGCGACCGCTCGGACGTCCGTCGGCCCGGCGAACGGGTGCTGGCCGAGGTGCTGCCGCTCGACGACCGCCGGCGGGACGAAGCCGTGCTGTGGCTGGCCTTCGCGACCGCCGCGCGGACCAGGCCGTCGCTGAGGCCGCACGCCGAGCGGCTCCACGACGGGTTGCGGGAGCTCTGCCGCCGGGCACTGACCGCGATGCACGAGTCCGGCTCCGCGGCGGCGGACCTCGACCTCGCGCTGGAGGCCGAACGGCTGGCGTCGCTGCTGAACGGCCTCACCGTGGACGGCGTGCTGCAGCCGGACCGGATGACCCCGGAGCTCACGATGGCGTTGCTGCGCAGGCACCTCGACTCGTTGCGGTAGCTTCCACGACCCACACCGGCAGCTCGGGCACGCCGTCGACGCCGGCCACGGGGATCGCCTCCGAGTCGAACCGGGTGATCTCCCACCCGGCCCGTTCCACCGCGGTTCGCAGCTCGGACTCGCTGACCTGGAACGGACCGCCCTCGACCGCGAGCGACGTCAGGTTCAGCAAGGCGCCGTCCACGGCGGCGTTGCGCAACGCCACCATCAGCTCCGGCCGTTGCGCCGGTGGCAGGCAGTGGAACAACGCGCTCGCCAGCACGGTGTCGAACCGGCCGGTGAGCCGTGCCGAGTCGCCGACGACCCACTTGACGCCGTCACCGCGGGAGCGGGCCGTCTCGATCGCGGTCGGCGCGATGTCGACCCCGGTGACCCGATGGCCGCGCGAAGCCAGGAAGAGGGCGTTGTCGCCGGTGCCGCAGCCCGCGTCCAGCACGTGCCCGCGGAACCGCCCGGCCGCCTCCCAGACGACGACGACCGGCTGCGGCGCCCCGATGTCCCACGGCACGCCGGTGTGCGGCACGCCCTCGACCAGTTCCCCGCCCCGGTAGAACCCCTCGAAATCAACCATGCGCCCAGCTTGACGAGCGAAGAACCGAACTGTCGTTCGTGAGCGCGGATGCGGCGGAATCCGCCAGAAACTACGCTTGCCAAGGTGGAATCCATCGACCGAAGGCTGGTCCACGCCCTCCAGATCGACGGCCGCGCGCCGTTCGCGAAGATCGCCGGCGTGCTGGGGATCTCCGAGCACACCGCCGCCCGCCGCTACCAACGGCTCAAGGAGCGCGGCATCAGGGTGCGGGGCGCGCTCAACCGGTTCCGGCTCGGCCACCACGCCTGGACGTTGCGACTGCGCTGCACCCCGGACGCCGGACCCGCGCTGGCCCGGGCGCTGGCGCGGCGCGACGACACGTTCTGGGTGCACCTGATGTCCGGCGGTACCGAGATCTCGTGCCTGCAGCAGGTGAAGGACCCGGACGAGCTGCTGCTCGACCGGCTGCCCCGGCGCCTGGTCGACGTGAGCGCGCACAACATCCTGCGGGGCTTCGCCTCACCCGGCACGTGGCGCGGTCTCGCCTGCCTCGAACCGGACGAGGCCGCGGCCCTGCGCCCGGAGTTCGAGCCGGAACCGCCCACCGAGCTCACACCCCTGGACGAGGCGTTGCTCAGAACGCTCGAAGTGGACGGACGCGCCGGCTACGCCGAGCTCGCGACGACCACGAGGACCTCCGAGTCGACCGCGCGCAGACGCGTCGAGCACCTCAGGCGGACCGGGGTGCTGGAGCTGCAGCTCGACGCTGATCCATCACGATTCGGTTTCGCGACCCAGGCCAGGCTGTGGATGCGGGTGGAACCGCGAAATCTCGCCGCGGCCGGGGCAACCCTGGCCACCCACTCGGAGGTGTACTTCGCGGCTGCCACGACCGGACCGGCGAACCTGGTGGCCAGTGTCACGTGCCGGAGCGGTGGAGATCTCTACCGGTATCTGACCGAGCGCATCGGGAGCCTCGACGGTGTGCGCGAGTCGGAGACCGCGCCGGTGCTCCGCACGCTGAAACGTGTCGTTCTGAGCGAGGATGAGGCATCCTCGTACCGCACCTGAAGGTCATCTGGGGGATGGAGGTGTGAGCGTGCGAGCGCTCGTGCTGGGGCCCGTCGAGGTATGGGTCGGGGACAGGCAGGTGAGTCTCGGCGGGCCGAAGCCGAGAACGCTGCTGGCCGCCTTGCTGCTGCAACCGCGCCAGGTCGTGCCGGTGGAACGGCTGATCGACCTGATCTGGGACGAATCACCACCGCAGACGGCGGGCGCGCTGGTGCACACCTACGTGTCGTCGCTGCGCCGCGCGGTCGGCAAGGCCCTGGTCACCAGGGCACCGGGTTACCTGCTGGACGTGGACAGCGACGTCGAGCAGTTCAACCGGCACCTGACCACGGCGCGGCAGGCGGAACGGGCGGACGACCCGGCCACCGCGATCACGCACTACCAGCACGGGCTCGTGCTGTGGCGCGGTCCGGCGCTGCACGGCGTCGAGTCGGCGTTCGCCCGCGGGCACGCGCTGACGCTGGAGGAGTCCAGGCTGAGCGCCGAGGAGGGGCTCGGCCGGTGCGAGCTCGCGCAGAACCGGGTCGAGGACGCGATCGCGCGGCTGTCGGCGCTGGTCAACGCGCACCCGGCGCGTGAGGAGACCCGTGAGCTGCTCATGCGGGCCTTCCACCGCGCCGGTCGGCAGGCGGACGCGCTCAACGTCTACCGGGACGCCCGCGAGTACCTGCTCGACGAGCTCGGCATCGAGCCGGGCGAGCGGCTGCGCGAGCTGCAGACGGCGATCCTCACCGGCACGCTGGAGGTCGCGCCGCCCAGGACCGCGGTGGCGGCGGCACCGGTCGTGACGACGCAGCAGGTCGTGCCGCACCACCTGCCGCCCGACATCAGCGACTTCACCGGCCGCGAGGAGGCGCTGAAGCAGGTCCTCGGCCTCACCGAAGGGCGTGAGGACCGCACGGCGACGCCGACCGTGGTCGTGTCCGGGTTCGGTGGCGCGGGCAAGTCCGCGCTCGCCGTGCACGCCGCCCACCTGCTGCGCAAGTCCTACCCGGACGGTCAGCTGTTCGCCGATCTGCGCGGCGCGGGACGGGATCTGGAACCGCAGGAGGTGATCGGGCGGTTCCTCGGGCTGCTCGGCATCCCCGGTCAGGACCAGCCGGCCGCACCGGACGAGCGCGTCGAGCTGTACCGGCGCACGCTGTCGGACCGGCGGTTGGTGATCGTGCTCGACAACGCCCGCAGCGAGGCCCAGGTCCGGCCGTTGCTGCCGGGCAACGCGAACTGCTTCGTGATCATCACGAGCCGCAGCAGGCTGACCGGGCTGGAGGGCGCCGAGCCGATCGAGCTCGGGTTCTTCAACTCCGCGGTCAGCGAGGAGATGCTCAGCCGGATCGTCGGCACCGATCGCGTGAGCGCGGAGCCCGAAGCGGCGCACCGGATCGCGGAACTGTGCGGCGGGGTGCCGCTCGCGTTGCGGGCGGCGGGGGCGAAGCTGCTGGCGCGGCCGCACTGGCCGTTGAGGACGCTCGCCAAGCGGTTGTCCGACGAGCGCAGGCGCCTGGACGAGCTGGAGACGGGCGACCTCGCCATCCGGTCGTCGCTCAAGCTCAACTACTCCGAGCTGGACGCCCTGCACCGCAAGGCCTTCCACCTGCTGTCGCTGCTCGACCTGCCGGACTTCGGCGCGTGGGTCGCGGCGCCGTTGCTGGACATCCCGCCGTACGACGCGGAGGACGTCGTCGAGCACCTGGTGGACCTGCGGCTGGTGGACGTCGCCGGCGTCGACCAGATCGGCCGGGTGCGCTACCGGTTCCACGACCTGGTGCAGCTCTTCGGCGCCGAGCAGGCCGCGCACGAACCCGCGACCCGGGCCGTGACCCGGCTGCTGGAGACGTGGCTCGCCCTCGTCGAGACCGGGGTGAAGAAGCTGCCGCGGGTGACGCTCGGACTGCGTCCCCCGCTGCACACCGAGATCGAGCTCGACCCGCGGCTCGCGGAGGACGTCGAGGAGGATCCGACCGGCTGGCTGCACTCCGAGACGGACGCGGTGGTGCGTGCCGTCGAACGCGCCCACGACCTCGGCGTGGACGAGCTGACCACGACCGTGATCACGTCGTTGCTGTCGTCGCCCTTCGCGGCACGCAACGAGTTCGGCAACTGGCAGCGCACCCACGAGGTGGCGCTGCGGTCGGCGCGGGAACGCGGCAACCGGCGGGCGGAGGCCGTGCTGCTGGCCGGGCTCGGGCAGCTGCGGTACGAACAGGACGACTTCGCGGCGGCGCTGACGAGCTTCCAGCAGGCGGCGGAGATCGCGACCGAGATCGACGAACCGGAGACGCTCGCCGTCGCGTGCGTCGGCATGGGCACGGTCTACCGCGACCTGGCCGAGTTCGGCCGGGCGCGTGAGCTGCTCGACCGGGCCATCTCGTTGGGGGACAACGGGGTCGTCGCGGCCGCCAGCTACGGTGTCGGCGCGATCCACCGCGACCACGGCGACCTGGCCGAGGCCACGCGGGCGTTCGAGCGGTGCGTGGAGCTGTACCGGGAGCAGGACGACCAGCGCGGGGAAGGGCTGGCGTTGCGCGGGCTCGGCCTGTGCCACCGGGCGGCGGGGGCGTTCGCGGAGGCCGTGGCGCTGAGCCGGGAAGCCGAGCAGATCCTGCGCGAGGCGGGCGACGAGCTCGGTGCCACGTACGCGGCCCAGTCGCTCGCGAAGGCGTTGCTGCGGGCGGGCGAGCTGGAGGGCGTCGACGACCTGCTGGCCGAGTGCCTGGAGGTCTGCACGCGTCAGCACGACCGGTTCGGCGTCGCGTTGATGACCAGGACGCTCGGTGAGGTCGCGCTGGCGCAGGGGCGTGCCGAGGAGGCGGCCGCGCTGCTGGAGGACGCGCTGGGGCAGTGGACCGCGCTGGGACTGCCGATCTGGCAGGCCCGCACCATGCGTGATCTCGCCGCCGCCACGGGAGACGACGAGGTGTGGTTGCGGGCCAAGGAGTTGTTCGCGCAGCTGGGCGCGCGGGAGGCGGTGGAACTGGAAGGGCTGAGCGCCGCCGGGTGGCGCTCAGCCCGTTAGCGGTCGTTCACGCGCGCGCCGTCACCTGCACGTCGCGCGCGGTCAGCTCGGCGCCGCAGCCGGTGCACTCGACCTTCGCCCGCACACCACCGCCGCAGTCGCGGTGGTGCAGGTGGAACGACTCCTCTTCCTCCGGGGCCATCCACTTCTCTCCCCACGTCCGCAGCGCCATCATCACCGGGTAGAGGTCCCGGCCTTTCTCCGTGAGCCGGTATTCGTGCCGTGTGCGGCCCTCGACCTGATACGGCACGCGCTTCAGCACGCCCTCCTGAAGCAGCACGTTCAGGCGGTCCGTGAGCACGCTGCGGGAGATCTCCATCGTCGTCTGGAAGTCCTCGAAGCGGCGGGTGCCCAGGAAGATCTGGCGGAGCAGCAGCAACGTCCAGCGCTCGCCCAGCAACGCGGCGGGACGGCCCAGTGCGCAGGGCATGCTGGCGAAACTCGCGTACGGCATGGCCCCAGGATACTCATTGCGTTCGATTTTCGAACTCAGCTACAGTTCGGATTCCGAACCCAGGGAGGCGATCCTCATGCGCGTCACCGAGCTCAACCGCGACACCGCGCCGGAAGCTGTCGACGCCGTGTTCGCCGGACTGTCCGCACGAAGCCGTTACCTGCGGTTTCACGCTCCGACGCCTCGAATGACCGCATCCGCCCGCCGGGTGCTGGTCGACGTGGACGGGCAGCGGCACGCCGCCGTGTGCGCCCGGATCGGCGGTGACCCGGTCGGCATCGCCAGGGTGATCAGGACCGGCGAGCGCACCGCGGAGATCGCGGTGGCAGTCGTCGACCTGTGGCAACGCCGAGGGGTCGGCAGGCGTCTGCTGGAGGAGCTCACCGCGGTGGCGGCGCGGATGGGGGTCGCACGACTGCACGGCGACGTGCTGCCGGACAACGAGGCCATGCTCGCCCTGGCCCGCAAGGTCCTGCCCGGCGTGCGCCTGACCAGGCAAATCGACACGATCGAGCTGAGCTACCCGCTCGCGTGGGTGACCGCCGGGATCACCGACGCCGACCTTACAGACAGCTTGCAGGTGATTTAGAGGTTGATCTTCGACCATGGCCGCGTGACCACCGCACGTGCCGCCGGCCCGATGATCAGCCGCTCCGAGATCGTGGAGCGCGCCTGTTCGTGGCTGCGCGACTCGGTTCCGCACAGCCAGACGAAGTTCCACCAGAACGAGCACGGCATCTACCGCGCCGACTGCTCGGGGTTCGTGTCGATGGCGTGGGGGCTGCCCGGCAAACCGGAGGACCGGCGCGGCGGCTTCGACACGCCCGCCCTCGTCGTGGTGAGCACCTTGATCGCACCGGAGGAGCTGAAGGCCGGCGACGTGATCATCCGCGCGGACGGCACCAGCCAGACCAGGCACGTCGTGATCTTCGCGGCGTGGGCGGAGGAACCCGGCCGGTACTGGGCGTACGAGCAGGCGGCCGGTCACCGCACCCGCCTGCGTTCCGTCACCTACCCGTACGAGACGGGGGCCGAGCTCTACACGCCACGCCGCTACCTCAGCGTCCGCGAACCGTGAACCGGTGGTCGCCGCTCTCGTTCGGCAACCGGTTCGCGACCGCCTGTTCAAGATCGTCACCCGACCGGGCAGTGAGACGGAATTCGGGCCGTTCGACTGGACCAAAACTTCACATCGTCTTGCTACGGTGGCCCGCATGAAGTCGTGGGGGATGTTGGCGGTCGCCGCAGCGGCCATCACGTTCGGCTCGACGCTGGCCATGCCGGACGTCGCGGTCGCTGCTGCCGAGGGTGGGGTGGTCTGCGGTACGTACGAGGCCAACTCCAAGATCACCCGGAGCGAGATCCTGGCGCGCTCGCGCACGTGGATCAGCGCCCGCGTGCCCTACAGCCAGAGCGACTGCTTCGGCAACAAGTACGGCGCGTACCGGACCGACTGCTCCGGCTACGTGTCGATGGCCTGGGGCCTGCGCATCTCCTACACGACCCACGTCCTCGAGCAGGTCGCGCACCGCATCGACTGGGAGGACCTCCGCCCCGGCGACGCGTTGAACGACCGCGAGAACCACGTCGCGCTGTTCGTCGGCTGGGCCGACGCCGCCAAGACGCGGCCGATCGTGCGCGAGCAGGCCGGTCCGGACGGGGCGGTCCCGGTGCAGCGCGTGTGGAGCGCGAGCACGGCCAAGCGGTACGTGCCGCTGCGCTACAACGGCGTGGTCGACGCGGGTGGCAGCAGCGAGACGTCCAGCGACACCCCGGTCACGGACAAGCCGATCGTCACCTCCGGCCCGCAGATCTCCAACACCGCGCAGCAGCAGCTGGAGATCTACGCGCGCGCCGCGGACGGCACGATCATCACGAACTTCCACAAGACGAGCCGCTGGAACGGTTGGCAGCAGCTCGGTTCCGAGGTCTTCGCCGGTGACCCGGTCGCGCTGATGAACCCGGAGACGAAGATCGTCGAGGTGTTCGCGCGCGGCACGGACGGCAAGATCTACCGCCGCGTCGACGGCAGGTGGGCCGCGCTCGGCGACACTGCCGTGGCGGGCGAGCCCGTGCTGTGGTGGAACGAGAAGACCAAGGCCGTCGAGGTGCTGGCCCGCGGCACGGACGGTGTCCTGCTGCGCTTCACGGACAAGTGGGCGCCGGTCGGCGACCGCAAGATCCAGGGCAACCCGGCCGTCGCCGACAAGGACGTCTACGCGCGTTCCGCCGACGACAAGCTCGTCAAGTTCGACGGCGAGAAGTGGCAGGACCAGGGCGACACGAAGATCGTGAGCGACCCGAGCGTCGCCGTCGACCAGGTCTTCGTGCGCACCGCGTCCGGCAGCGTCGAGCAGTACGCGGCGGGCGTCTGGAAGTCGCTGGGCGGCAAGGGCACCGGCGCACCGTCGGCGGTGTTCAACACGACGACCGGCTCGATCGACGTCGTGCAGCTCGGCGAGGGCGGCATCGTGGAGCACTCCCGCGCCACGGCGGGCGGGTTCACCGCGTGGGCCAAGCTCGGCACCACCAAGGTCGCCGAGGCGCCGACCGCGATGTACCACGCGCAGACCAAGACCATCGAGGTGTTCGCGCGCACCGACGACGGCAAGCTGATCCGCCGCTTCTACAAGGAGAAGGCGGGCTGGAGCCAGTGGGCGCTGCTGAGCGACCGGGCAGTGTCCTGAACGAGTAACCAGTACAGCGGGGATGCACTCCAAGTGCGCCGGGGCGCCTGAGCGGCGCCCCGGCGCACTTGTCGTCTCGAGCGATGTCGAACCTCGGCGATCTTGCGGTCCTTGCTCTCGGCCTGTGCCGCGGCTTGGCGTTACGTGAGCCGTCCCACCGCGTCGATGACCAGGTCGAAGAACCGATCCACGTCGAGCCCGACGGCGACTCGCGCGTTGGGTTCCCGGCCCAGCCGCCCGTGCAGGTCGACGACGGTCGCGCCACGCGTGAACGTCCCCGCGGTCTCGATGCCCACGAACGCCTCGACGCACGTCACCAGCGTCGGATCGATCACCCGTGCGACTGCCACCGGGTCGTGCAGCGGCGGCGCCTCGAACCCGAACACCTCGCGGTAGGTGGCCGCGAAGAACGTCATCAGGTCCCCGCAGATCTGCCCGAGCGGTCCCAAGGCGTTCAACCGCGCCACAACTGCGGGCGTGACCAACGCCTGGTGCGTCACGTTGAGCCCGATCATGGTGACCGGCACGCCGCTGGAGAAGACGATCTCCGCGGCCTCGGGGTCGACGTAGATGTTGAACTCCGCGTACGGGGTCGTGTTGCCGCGCTCGGTCGACCCGCCCATGAGCACGATCTCGCGCACGGCAGCCGTTCCGTAACGCTGCAAGTACAGAGCCACGTTCGTCAACGCACCTGTCGCGACCAAAGTCGCGGGCATGGCCGCGTGCATCACGTCGATCGCGTGATCCTCAACCACGCCAACCGAAATCGAGCCGAACGCCGGTCCGTCCATTCCGGACTCGCCGTGGATGTCCTCGGCCACGTGCAGCGGCCGCACCAACGGGTGGGCGCACCCGCGCGCGATCGGCACCGAAATTCCGGCCGCCGAACAGATCCGCTGGGCGTTCAGGGTGACCTTGTCCAACGTCTGGTTCGCGGCCACGGTCGTGATCGCGCGCAGGTCGATCTCGGGCGCGCCCGCGGCCAGCAGGATGGCAATCGCGTCGTCGTGTCCGGGGTCGCAGTCGAGCACTACGGGGATGGGCATGGAGTCATCATCGGGGTTCACGTCCATGAAACAGCCGAAAACGTTTTCGCGAACCCTTGACGAGGTCAGGGCCGGTGCGGCTAGCGTGTGGAAACCGTTTACCGGGGAGGTTGTGATGGCCCGCAGGCGCTACGCCGTGGTCGGCACGGGAGCACGGGCGGAGCGGCACGTCCACGCCATCGCGGTCGAGCACGCGGACACCTGTCAGCTCGTCGCCTTCGCCGACGTGAACCGCACCCGGATGGACGTCCACAACGACCGGCTCGCTGATCTGGGGGTCGAGCCGGTCCCCGCGTACGACGCGGCCGACTTCCTCACGATGCTGGAGGAGCAGCGGGTCGACGTGGTCGTGGTGACCACCGTCGACCGGTTCCACGACATGTACATCGTGGAGGCGCTCGACGCCGGCTGTGACGTCGTGACGGAGAAGCCGATGACGACGGATGCGCCGTCGGCGCGCAAGATCCTGGACGCGGTGCACCGCAACGACGGCAACGTCACCGTCACGTTCAACTACCGCTACAACCCGATCCACGAGAAGGTGCGCGAACTCCTCGCGGAGGGCGCGGTCGGCGAGATCGGGTCGGTGCACTTCGAGTGGCTGCTCGACACCCGGCACGGCGCCGACTACTTCCGCCGCTGGCACCGCGACAAGACCAACTCCGGTGGCCTCGTGGTGCACAAGGCGACGCACCACTTCGACCTGCTCAACTGGTGGGTCGGCGCGATCCCGGAAACGGTCTACGCGCACGGCCGGTTGTTCTTCTACGGCGACGAGAACGGCAAGCGTCACGGCTACACCGACGACGAGCGCTTCGCGTTGAAGCTGGAGCAGAACGACTGGCTCCGGAAGCTTTACCTCGACGCGCGACACGAGGACGGCTATCGCCGCGACCAGAACCCGTTCGAGCCCGGTGTGTCCATTGAGGACGACATGTCGGTGATCGTGCGGTACGCCAACGGCGCGAACCTGACCTACCACCTCACGGCCTATTCGCCGTGGGAGGGCTACCGGTTGATGGTCAACGGCAGCAAGGGACGTCTCGAACTGGAGGTCGTCGAGAACTCCTGGGTGTCGGGCCAGCACCCGACCGTGCACGGCGTCAACGCCAACCCGGAGGACGGGTGGGCGAAGCTGTCGGTGCAACGGTTGTTCGAGGAACGGGAAGAGATCCCGGTGGAGTACGACCGGGACGGTCACGGCGGCGCCGACCAGCGCATGGTCGACGCGCTGTACGGGCCGCCCGGACAGGAAGACCCGTTGGGGCGCAAGGCAACGCACTACGACGGCACTCTCTCGCTGCTGACCGGTTTCGCCGCCAACCGCAGCTTCGAGACCGGGGAACCGGTTCACGTCGTCGACGTCATCGATCTCCGATGAGAGGAGACCCGTGAAAGCGCACGGGGTGTTGGGCCTGATGCTGTGCACGGTGCTGGCGGCGAGCGCGTGCGGTTCGGGGAGCGGCAGCGGCCAGACCGAGATCCGCTTCATCTGGTGGGGCAACGACGACCGCGCCAAGGTGACCGGCGAGGCGGTGCGCCTGTTCGAGAGCCGCAACGCGGACATCAAGGTCTCGACGTCGTTCCAGAACTTCCAGAACTACTTCGAGAAGCTCTCCACCGAGATCGCGGGCGGCAACGCGCCGGACGTGATCCAGATGGACTACCGCTACCTCAACGAGTACGCGGGCCGCAACGTGCTGCTCGACCTCACCCCGTACGTGGGCAAGGAGATCCGCACCGCGGACTGGAACCCCGGCTTCATCGGCAGCGGCAAGCTGAACGGCAAGCAGGTCGCGATGCCGTTGGCGCAGAACGCCACCGCGATCGTCTACGACCCGAAGCTCTTCGACGCGGCCGGGGTCAAGGTGCCCGAGATCGGCTGGACCTGGGCTGATTACCGGGAACGTGCCGCCAAGATCCAGGCGAGCACCGGCGGCAAGATCGCGGGCTCGACGGACTTCGGTGGCACCGAGGACGTCTTCGAGACCTGGTTGCGCCAGCACGGCAAGAAGCTCTACGCCGAGGACGGCAAGCTCGGGTACTCGAAGGACGACCTGAAGGCGTTCTGGCAGCTCTCCAAGGACTTCCGCGACGGCAGCGCCACCACGCCGCCGGAGCTCGTGACCACGCTGAACGCCGGTGCCGAGCAGACGCCGATGGGCAAGAAGCTGTCCGCGTCCGAGCACACCTACGACAGCCTCTACGGCGGCTACCACACCGTGCGCCCGGACGAGCTCAAGCTCGGCCCGTACCCCAGTGACAGCAAGGAGGCACTGGGTTCGTACCGCAAGCCGTCACAGCTGATCAGCGCCTCCGCCCGCACCAGGAACAAGGACGCGGCGGTCAAGCTGATCGACTTCCTGCTCAACGATCCGGACGCGGGCAAGATCCTCGGCGCGAACCGCGGGCTGCCGGCGAACCTGAAGATCCGCGAGGCCGTGGCGCAGCACCTCAGCGGTGCCAACAAGGTGGTCTTCGACTACGAGAAGGCGGTGGACGCGAAGCTCGGTGACGCGCCGCCCGCTCCGCCGAAGGGCGATGGCGCCATCTACAAGCTGATGCAGCGCAAGCACGAGGAGATCGTGTTCGGCAAGAAGACGATCGACCAGGCGGCAGACGAGTTCTTCGAAGACGCCGAACAGGCGTTGAGCTGACGCCGTGGTGCGGTCGCAGGGCGTCGCGTACCTGTTCCTCGGGCCGTGGCTGCTCGGCGCGATCGGCCTCACCGTCGCGCCGATGGTCGTGTCGCTCTACCTGTCGTTCACCGACTACGACCTGTTCAACTCCCCGCGCTGGGTCGGGTTCGACAACTACGCCAAGCTGTTCGGCGACGACCCGCGCTACCTGCACTCGGTGGGCGTGACGTTGCGGTACGTCGCGTGGTCGGTGCCGTTGAAGCTCGTGCTCGCGCTGGCCGTCGCGTTGCTGTTGAACTCGTTGCGCGGCAAGGGACAGGCGTTCTTCCGCTCGGCCTTCTACGCGCCTTCGCTGCTGGGCGCGTCGGTCGGGCTGGCGCTCGCCTGGCGGGCGATCTTCGACACCTGGGTCGACACGCCGGACCACGCGTTGCTCACCATCGTGCTGTTGTCCGCGTGGCAGTTCGGTGCGCCGATGGTCATCTTCCTGGCCGGGTTGCAGCAGATCCCGCGCGACCTGGTCGACGCGGCCGCGGTCGACGGCGCCGGTTGGTGGCGGCGGCTGTGGTCCGTCACGCTGCCGATGCTGTCGCCGGTGCTGTTCTTCAACCTGATGCTGGAGACGATCCACGCGTTCCAGGCGTTCACGCAGGCGTTCGTGGTGAGCGGCGGGCGGGGCGGGCCCGCCGACTCGACCTTGTTCTACACGCTCTACCTGTACGAACGCGGGTTCACGGAGTTCCGAATGGGTTACGCGTCGGCGATGGCGTGGGTGCTGCTGGTGGCGATCGCGGTGATCACCGCGGTGCTGTTCCGGACCTCGCGGTACTGGGTCTTCTACGGAGACGAACGATGAGGCGCGCCGGAGTCGTCGTGCTGTGCCTGGCCGGGCTGGCGCTGGTGTCGTACCCGATCGCGTGGTTGATCTCGGCGTCGCTGACCCCGGTCGAGGACCTGGTGGCGCACCTGCGTTCGCTGTTCCCCGGACGCATCACCGCGGACGGGTACCGAGGTGCCCTGGAAGGCGCGGGCGGTGAGTCGTTCTGGACGTTCCTCGGCAACTCCACCATCGTGGCGTCGGGTGCGGTGATCGGCAACGTGGTGTCGTGCTCGCTGGCCGCCTACGCGTTCGCCCGGCTGCGGTTTCGGCTCAACGGCCCGCTGTTCGCGTTCGCGCTGCTCACGATCATGATGCCCGCGCACGTCACGCTGATCCCGCAGTACGTGGTGTTCCAGCACCTGGAGATGATCGACACGTTCGTGCCGCTGATCCTGCCGAAGCTGCTGGCGACCGATGCGTTCTTCGTGTTCCTGATGGTGCAGTTCATGCGCGGGATTCCGCGCGAGCTGGACGAGGCGGCGAGGATCGACGGTTGCGGGCCGGTCCGCAACTACCGGTACGTGGTGCTGCCGCTGTCCCGGCCGGCGATGGTGACGACGGCGATCTTCACGTTCATCTGGACCTGGAACGACTTCTTCGCGCAGCTGATCTACCTGTCGTCGACCGAGAACTACACGATCCCGATGGGGCTGCGGCTGTTCATCGACCAGACGTCGTCGTCCTCGTACGGTTCGATGTTCGCGATGTCGGTGCTGTCGCTGGTGCCGATCGGGCTGTTCTTCCTGGCGTTCCAGCGGTTCCTGGTCGCCGGGGTGGCCACGACGGGGCTGAAGGGATGACTCGCGAACGTCTCGAAACACTCGCCGACACGTTGTTGGTGGGACTGTTCGTGTTCGTGGCCTCGCTTCCGCTCGTGACCGCGCACTCGGCCTTCGGGGCGGGATGCGCTGTCGTGCGGGGCGGCCTTCCGGTCGGACGGTTCTGGTCGCTGCTGCGGGTGCGGTGGGTGCCGGGGCTGGTGTTCGCGGTGCTGTGGGCGGTGCTGGTGGTGGACGTGCTGCTCGTGGTCACGGTGGTGCCGGCACCGTGGTTCGTTCGCGGCGGGGTGTTGCTCGCTTCGGCGGCCTTCGGTGCCCTCCTGCTTGATCAAGCACGTCTCGGATGGCGCGGCGCATTGAAATTCGAACCACCTCGGCCGATGCTGATGGCCGCGTTGGTGGTCGCCGGTGTGCTGGTGTGGGCCCTGCCTCCGCTGGCGCTGGTGATCGCCGGACCGCTCGCGCTGGCGGCGGAGTCCACCCGAGAAGGGTGAGGGACGATGCGCGTTGCGCTGGTCGGTGCACGTGGGCATGGAGCGCGGCACGTGGAGAACCTGCTCCGGCTCGGGCACGACGGGGTCGCGACCTTCGTGGGCGTCGTCGACGTCGCGGACGTCGACGTGCCGGTGCCGTCCTACCCCGACCTGCCGTCACTGGCCGCCGAACTGCACCCCGAGGTCGTGGTGATCTCCTCGCCTCCCGCGACCCACCGCGACCTGGTGCTGAGCGCGTTCGCACTGGGGTGTGACGTGCTGGTGGAGAAGCCGGCGCTGCTGACGGTGGCCGACTTCGACGAGATCTCCGCGGCCGCCGCCGAACGCGGGCTGGTCTGCCAGGTCGGGTTCCAGGCGCAGGGGACCGGCTCGTACCGGCGGCTCTGCTCGTTGATCGGCTCCGGTGCGCTGGGCGACATCGCGGGCATCGGCGCCGCCGGCCGTTGGGTGCGCACGGACACCTACTACGAGCGGGCCGCGTGGGCGGGACGGCAGGGCGAGGACGGGACGCTGGTGAACCCGTTCGCGCACGCCCTGCAGAACGCGCTGCTGCTGGCCGACGTCGAAGAGCGCACGGACATCGGCATCGAGCTGGAGCTGTTCCGGTGCCGCGACACGATCACCGCCGACGACACGGCCTGCGTGCGCGTCACGGCCGATGGCGCGCCACCGGTCGTGGTGGCGACGACGCTCTGTGCGTCGACATCGTTGCCACCGGTCGTGCTGGTGCACGGCTCGTTGGGACAGGCCGTGTGGTGGTACGACGAAGACCGGCTGACGGTCAACGACCACCGCATGGCCGTGTCGCCTCGGGTCGACCTCCTGGAGAACCTCATCCGGCACCGCCAGACCGGGGAACCGCTCGTGGCACCCCTCGCGGCCGCGCGGGCGTTGACGTCGGTCGTCGAGGCGTGCGCCAAGGCGGACGTGCCGCTGGTGCCCGCCCGCCGCGTCGCCGACCGGTACGTGTTGGACGGCATCGACGACATCGTCGTGCGCGCCGCGGAGAAGGTCGCGACTTTCAGCGAGCTGGGCTGCGGTTTCGGGCGGTAGTCTCCCGCCGGGTCCGCTCGTTCGGGGAGTTGCGTTGGACACCTACATCGACTTGAGGGACGTCCGGCTGACGGGGTACGCCAGCCAGGGCCTCATCGCGCTCGTCGCCGTCGCCTCCGTGTGGGGCACGATCAACGACTGGCGGGGCGGCTCGTCCTCGTGGAGCTTCCTCGCCATCATGCTCCTGATCCCCGCGGGTGTGGCGTTCGTCCTGTGGTTCCGCAACGCGACCCACAACGCCGAGGCCATCGCCCTGCACGGCGTGCGGATGATGCCGGACGTGTGGCGGGCCTCCGACCCGGCGCAGCGCGAGGTGCCGTTCGACCAGCGGGTGTCCAGCCCGTTGATCAAGCCGTGGCAGTACGCGTTCCTCGCGATGGTGTCGTGCGACATCCTTGAGTCGCTGATGCTCGACACCCCGGTTTACGTGCTGTTTTCCACGCTGTCGACGGTGTGTGCGATCGTCGCGGCGGGTCTGGCGTGCTTCCTGGTGTGGCGTGTGTCGCTCATGCAGCAGCGGTTCGCGGTGCCGGTGAGGAAGCGCCGATAGCCCTTCGTGGGGTAGACTGTCTCCTGGTTGCGGTTTTGTGTTCGTGTCATTTCACGCTCGCTAAACTTCAGTTGCGAGCGCTTCTCCTTCTTTCGCAGTGGGGGCGGGTCGGCTCTCGACCAACCACGGAGCGGCCGTAAAGTGCGGCTCGCTCTTCAGTATTGAAGGAGCAGTACATGGCTAACGGCACCGTCAAGTGGTTCAACGCCGAAAAGGGCTTCGGCTTCATCGCCCCCGAGGACGGCGGCGCTGACGTCTTCGTCCACTACTCGGCCCTCAACGGCGGCGGCTACCGCAGCCTCGAGGAGAACCAGAAGGTCTCGTTCGACGTCACGCAGGGCCAGAAGGGCCCGCAGGCGACGAACGTCACCGCTCTCTGACGTTGTTTCGCTGAACAGGGCCTCCGGTGTTCCGGGGGCCCTGTTCTGCTGTCCGCGTTCCACTAGCCTGGCGCGATGCCGTTGCTCGGACCAGCTGATCCGCTGCCACACGTGCCCCGGCGCATCCTCGTCGCCGGCAACACCGGTTCCGGCAAGTCGACGCTCTGCCTGCGCATCGCGCAGCAGCGCGGCCTGCGGCGGGTCGAGCTCGACAGCCTCTACTGGGGTCCACAGTGGACTCCCCGCCCGGAGTTCCGCGCCGAGGTCGCGGCGTTCGCGGACACCGCCCACTGGATCACGGAGTTCCAGTACAACGAAGTGCGGCGCGAGCTGCTGGCCCGCGCGGACACGTTGGTGTGGCTCGATCACCCGTTCGCGATGGTGATGACACGGCTCGTCAGACGGACGATCAGACGTCGCGCGCGCAAGGTGGAGTTGTGGAACGGTAACCAGGAACCGTCGTTGTGGTCGGCGTTCACCGACTCCGAGCACATTCTGCGGTGGGGCCCGAAGACCTACCGGCGCAACCGGGCCAGGGTGCTCGCCCTGGTCGACCAGGTCGTGGTCGTGCGGTTGCGCGGGCAGGGGCAGGTGGAGCGGTGGCTGGCAGGGCCGCTGGCCTCGGTCGGACGGGAGCGTGCTCGGTGAGAACGGCGCTGGTGCTCGGCGGAACCGGGATGTTGGCCGGATGTGCGGCACGGCTGGTGGAACGCGGCTGGCAGGTCGTGCTGCCGTCGCGGACCCAGCCCCTGATGGCCGACGACGGTCCGGGACGTGCGGCGCGCGCGTCGATCTCGCGCGGCCACCGTCCCACGTGGGTCAGAGCCGACTGGACCAAGCCGGCAGAGCTGGCGTCCGAGGTCGAGTACGAGCTCGCCGGACGACCGGTGAACCTGCTGGTCGCATGGGTGCACGACAGCTACCGCGTGGACGTGCTGCACGCCGTGCGGCACCTTCTGGCGGATAACGCGCCGGTGGTGGAGGTGCACACGCACGCGCCGGTGCCGGACCCGGTGCTGTCACATCCCACGCAGCAGGTGCTGCTGGGTCACTTCGCCCACGACGCCGCCCTGCGCACGAGCCGTGCGGTGCTGGAGGCCGTCGAACGGGCGTTGGAGGGGCGGGCGCCCTCGCTGCACCACGAGGACGCCCGCTGACCGCTACTTGACGACCTTCGCGCGGCCGATCTCGGCCTGCACCTTGATGCCCGCGGCCACGTCCACGAGCTGATGGACCACCACGTCCTCGTTGCGGATGTCGGCGATCTTCTGCTTGGTCTTCGTGGTGAACTCGAACTTCTCGACCTTCGGCGAGCTGATCTCCGCGACCGCCCGGAACTCCTTGGTGAAGTCCACGACCACCGCCGCGTTGTCGAGGACCTGCAGCTGGTAGTCGTCCGGCCGGTCGGACGAGAAGCCCTTCCTGAACTGGCCGCTGACCTTGATGCCGCCGGTCGTCTCCTCGAAGTCGAGGACGCCGTCGACGGGCGAGAACAGCTTCTCCTCGAAGGAGGCACTGGCCTTCGCGGGTTCCGCGGCGAGCGCGGGGGACGTCGTGAGCGCGGCGCACGCGAGCAGCGCGGCGAGGATGCGTAGCGGTTTCGACATGACTTCGTTCGTACCGGCGGCCTTTTAGCCCCGCACGACCAAACCCATCGCTCGATCGGGCGTTGAGGCTGTACGCTCCGCCGCGACGTCGGGGGACGTGCGGTTTTCTTGGGGGAAGCAATGAGTGTCATCAAGCCTGCGCAAGGCTTGGCCGGTGCTGCGACCGTGGCCATCGGGCTCGCGGCGGGAGTTCACGTCGTATCGGCCGTACTGCTGCTGATGTCCGCCGACGAGGCGACGAGCCTGACCCTCGACGTGCTCATGTTGCTCATGCAGGTCGTGGCCGGGGTGCTCTTCATCGCCTGGATGGGCCGGATGAGGGCCAACTCCGACGTCATCACGTCCAAGCACCAGCATCGCTACACCACCATGTGGGTGTACCTGGGGTGGTTCATCCCGTTCGGGAACCTGTTCATCCCGTTCGCGGTCATGCAGGACATCTGGCGCGGTTCCGACCGTTCGCAGCCCATGGTGGGCCTGCAGCAACGGCCGAAGAGCGGCCTCGTCACCGCGTGGTGGATCTGCTACATCGCGTCGAACGGGCTCGCGCTGGTGGCCGTCCGGAGCGCGGAGGGCGACTACGCGGCACTGTCGGCGGTGGCCGCCGCAGGCACGGTCGCCGCGGCCGTGCTCGCCGCGCGGATGATCAAGCAGGTGACCCTGATGCAGCTGATCGAACCGTTCAGCGGGCCGGTCCCAGCCCCCGCACCAGGTGCATGACCGAATCGCGCACCTCCGCTCGTGACCGCTCCGGCTGGAACACCTGCCAGTCCAGGGCGATCACGAGCAGGGTGCCGAACAACGCGGCCGACGCGGTACCGACCTCGACCCCGTCGGGGAGCCGGTCCGCGTCGGCCAGGCGTTTCATCTGACCGCGCACGATCGACACGATGTCGTCGCGCAGCAACGAGAGAGTGCCGTGCCACTGGCCCGGTGTGCGCCAC
>Ga0207692_10000113_pt1 | contig 24150 bp, 26 predicted proteins | sample LARL52metaG_FD_184345 | JGI IMG/M metagenome (GOLD analysis project Ga0207692, IMG submission 184345) | Corn, switchgrass and miscanthus rhizosphere microbial communities from Kellogg Biological Station, Michigan, USA - LAR L5-2 metaG... | ecosystem: Host-associated > Plants > Roots >...
GACGTGGATTTCCGGTCTGAGCTGCGGAAACGTGGCTTGGACCGGTCCGTTCGGCCGGCTCGATGCAGGGCAGCGCCCGCTGCACCTCGCCGAGCTGACGCCTCACGCTTTGCCGCGGAGTGCAACAAGTCGTCGGCTGACACACCAAGAACGTCGGCGTCGTCCCGACTTGCCATGATCAGCGGCGCGGGGTCAAGGCGGGACAGCGTGTCTCGACCCCCTGCCGCTGCCCTCGGCCAGTTCTGGGAAGTTGGCCCCTCTGGTCATCCTGCGCGGCTCTACTGCGGCGCGCAGCCGCGCAGGATGGACGCGATCAGGTCGTCCAAGCCGTACTCGGCCGCCTCGGGCGGCAGCATGCCGCTCACCGTCAGGCCGGTGTAGCCGTGCAGCGCCGCGAAGACCGGCAAGGCGATCCGTTCGAGCGGCCCCTCGCGCACTTCGCCCCGGCGCTGCCCGTCGCCGATCAGCTCCAGGAGTTGATCGGACCACCGGTGCACGGTCGCTCCGAGTGCCTGCGCCGCCTCTGGACTGTGCTTGACCGAGAACATCAGGTCGAGCAGTGCGGCGTTGGCCACGGCGAAGCCCACGTAGGCGCGGGCCGCGGCATCCAGCCGGTCGGCGAACGCCTCACCTGCGCCTTCCTGCGAGGCTGCGATGGCCTCGGCGAGCCGTTCGAACCCGGTCAGCGCCAGGGCGTCCAGCAGTGCCTGCTTGGACTTGAAGTGGCGACTCGGCGCGGCGGGGCTCACCCCGATCTCGCGGGCCAGTTCGCGCAGGGACAGCGCGGACGCCCCCTTCTCGCGCAGGGTCTTCTCGGCTCGCGCGAGCAGCGCGGCGGGGAGGTCTCCGTGGTGGTAGGGGCGGTCCGTCATGCCCTCAGCCTAGCCGGGTGTGAGCGACGCCTACATTGTTAACGTTGCCTACATTGTGATCGGTGTATACATTCGGGTCATGGCAAAGAACACGCACACCCAGTCCTGGAACACCACCGACATCCCCGGCCAGACCGGCCGCACCGCCGTCGTGACCGGCGCCAACAGCGGCCTCGGCCTCGCCACGGTCCACGCCCTGGCGGGCGCGGGCGCCCACGTCGTCCTCGCCGTACGGGACACCGAGCGCGGTGAAGCCGCAGCCGCGACGGTGAACGGCAGCGTGGAGGTCCGTCGGCTCGACCTGGCCGACCTTGCCTCCGTGCGCGAGTTCGCCGCCGGCTGGCACGGCGACCTGGACCTGCTCATCAACAACGCCGGCGTCATGAACGTCCCCGAGGGCCGCACCAAGGACGGCTTCGAGACCCAGTTCGGCACCAACCACCTGGGCCACTTCGCCCTGACCAACCTGCTGCTGCCGCACATCACCGACCGCGTGGTGTCCCTGTCGTCGGGGCGCACAAGGCCCCGGGCAGTCCCCGCATCCACTTCGACAACCTCGACCTGACCGGCGAGTACAACCCGCTGACCGCCTACAACCAGTCCAAGCTCGCCAACCTGCTCTTCACCCTGGAACTCCAGCGACGACTCAGCGCCGCCGGCTCCCCCCGTACGCGCCCTCGCCGCGCACCCCGGCCTGGCCGCCACCAACCTCCAGAGCCACGACGCCAGTTTCCTGCGAACCCTCTTCTACCGTCTCGTCAACCTGCTGATCGCCCAGGACGGCGGGCCGGTGCACTTCCCACCCTGTACGCCGCCGTCCAGGACCTTCCCGGCGCTGACTGCGGCAGTTCGATCCTGAAACCGTGACCGACCAATCGAGTCGGCGACCACCAGGCACCGCACCTCACAGCGTGCATCCAGAAGATCGCATGGGGCACACCGAGGTACAGCGGGAGGACAGACATGGCAGGCTAGCTGCCATGTCTGTCGGAACCTTGGTGCTGCTCCGCCACGGCGAGAGCACGTGGAACGCGGAGAACCTGTTCACCGGATGGGTGGACGTTCCCCTGTCGGAGAAGGGCGAGCAGGAGGCGCGCCGCGGCGGCAAGCTGCTCAAAGAGGCCGGGCTGCTGCCGGAGATCCTGCACACCAGCCTCCTGCGCCGGGCGATCATGACCGCCAACCTGGCGCTCGACGCCGCCGACCGGCACTGGATCCCGGTCCGCCGCGACTGGCGCCTCAACGAGCGGCACTACGGTGCGTTGCAGGGCAAGAACAAGAAGCAGACGTTGGACACGTACGGCGAGGAGCAGTTCATGCTCTGGCGCCGGTCCTACGACACCCCGCCGCCGCCGATCGAGCCCGGCAGCGAGTTCAGCCAGGACGCCGATCCCCGCTACGCGGGTCTGGGGCCGGAGCTGCCGCTGACCGAGTGCCTCAAGGACGTCGTCGCGCGCATGCTGCCGTACTGGGACGAGGCGATCGTGCCGGACCTGCGCACCGGCAAGACCGTTCTCGTGGCGGCGCACGGCAACTCGCTGCGCGCGCTCGTGAAGCACCTCGACGGCGTCTCGGACGAGGCCATCGCGGGGCTGAACATCCCGACCGGCATCCCGCTGCGCTACGACCTCGACGAGGACCTGAAGCCGCTCAAGCCGGGTGGCGAATACCTCGACCCCGACGCGGCGAAAGACGCCATCGCGGCGGTCGCGAACCAGGGTCGTTAATACCTGACGCGGGGGCCTTTCGTACTTTCTGATGGTACGAAAGGTCCCCGCGTGCATTTCCAGCATCACGATTGGGTGAACGGGGTCTGACCAGGGGCGGAACAACCGTCCACTGAGGTGTCGCGGGTGTCACGGTTCACGCTCACGTACTAGGCCAGGACACCGGAAAGATGCTTACCATTCGCCCGTGACCACAACGGGTTACCTCGCTGTGTCGATCGGCGTCGCGCTCATCGGCGTGATCGCCGGTTTCCTCATTGGCCGGCTCACCGCTCCCCGCAAACCGAAGACCCCGGCGGGTCTGACGGTCGCGGACCTCATGCAGCGGATCGTCCAGGACTCCCACGACGGCATCGTGGTGCTGAACCACTTCGGCGACGTCGTGCTGCACAACCCCCGCGCGGAGGAGCTCGGGGTCGTCCGCAACAACCGCGTCGACGACCGTGCGCGCAAGGCCGCCGAGGCCGTCCGCAACAGCAACGAGATCGTCTACGTCGACATCTCGCCGCCCGAGGGGACCAAGGGGCGGCAGCCCGCCGCGGTGCACGCCGAGGTCCGGTTGCTCACCGAGGGCTTCACGGTCGTGGACGCGAGCGACGAGTCGGAGGCCGTGCGGCTGGAGAAGACGCGCCGCGACTTCGTGGCCAACGTCAGCCACGAGCTCAAGACCCCGGTCGGGGCACTGGCGCTGCTCGCGGAGGCCGTGCTGGACGCGAGCGACGACCAGGAGGAGGTCCGCCGCTTCAGCGCGAAGATCATGCAGGAGGCCACCCGCCTCGGCACGCTCGTCACCGAGCTGATCGCGCTCTCCCGCCTGCAGGGCGCGGAGAAGCTGCCGGAGCTGTCCGACACCGAGATCGACGTCGTGATCAACGAGGCGCTGTCGCGGTCCAAGCTCGTCGCCGAGTCGGTCAACATCTCGATCACCACCGACGAGCCGAGCGGCTTCGTCGTGCCCGGTGACCGGTCGTTGCTGGTCACGGCGCTGACGAACCTGCTGGACAACGCTGTCGCGTACTCGCCGCCCGGCAGTCCGGTGAGCGTGAGCCGCCGACTGGTGGACGGGCACGTCGAGATCGCCGTGACCGACCGCGGCATCGGCATCGCCGAGGACCAGCAGCAGCGCGTCTTCGAGCGGTTCTACCGCGTGGACAAGGCCCGATCGCGCGCGACCGGAGGCACCGGTCTCGGGCTCGCGATCGTCAAGCACGTCGCCGCCAACCACGGTGGCGAGGTGAAGCTGTGGAGCCTGCCGGGAACGGGGTCCACCTTCACGTTGCGGCTGCCGGCCGCGACGACCGAACCCAACCCGACCCTCGTCCCCACCGGCGCGGGCGATACTGGAGGAGAGCTGTGACCAGGGTGCTCATCGTGGAGGACGAGGAGTCCTTCGCCGATCCGCTCGCCTTCCTGCTGCGCAAGGAGGGGTTCACCGCGGCGCTCGCGGCCACCGGCCAGGAGGCGCTCGAGGAGTTCGACCGCAACGGTGCCGACATCGTGCTGCTCGACCTCATGCTGCCCGGCATGAGCGGTACCGACGTCTGCAAGCAGCTGCGGCAGCGCTCCGCCGTGCCGGTGATCATGGTGACCGCGCGCGACAGCGAGATCGACAAGGTCGTGGGCCTGGAACTGGGCGCGGACGACTACGTCACCAAGCCCTACTCGGCACGTGAGCTCATCGCCCGCATCCGCGCGGTGCTGCGCCGCGGCGGCGAGTCCGAGGACCTGCTGCCGCAGATCCTGGAGGCGGGCCCGGTGCGGATGGACGTGGAACGTCACGTCGTCACGGTCGGCGGTCAGGACATCAGCCTGCCGCTCAAGGAGTTCGACCTCCTCGAGTACCTGCTGCGCAACGTCGGCCGCGTGCTCACCCGCGGACAGCTGATCGACCGCGTGTGGGGCGCTGACTACGTCGGTGACACGAAGACGCTGGACGTGCACGTCAAGCGGCTGCGGTCGAAGATCGAACCGGACCCGTCGGCCCCGCGGCACCTGGTGACCGTGAGGGGTCTCGGTTACAAGTTCGAGTCCTGACGGACACGACCAGGTACCGTTTCCGGCGTGCGCCTGGGCGTTCTCGACGTGGGTTCCAACACCGTCCACCTTCTGGTGGTGGACGCGCATCGTGGTGCCCACCCGATTCCGGCGACGTCCGAGAAGACGATCCTGCGCCTGGCCGAGCAGCTCGACGGCAAGGGGCAGCTCACCAAGGCCGGTGCTGACCAGCTGGTCCGCGCGGTGGCCGGCGCGAAGGCGTCGGCCCGCAAGTCCGGCTGCGAGGACCTGATGGCCTTCGCGACCTCGGCGGTGCGCGAGGCGGGCAACTCCGCGGAGGTGCTCGACCGGGTGCGCGGCGAGACCGGCGTGGATCTCCAGGTCCTGTCCGGCGAGGACGAGGCGCGGTACACGTTCCTCGCGGTCCGCCGCTGGTACGGCTGGTCCGCGGGCAAGCTGCTGTGCCTCGACATCGGCGGCGGCTCGCTCGAGCTGGCGGTCGGTCGCGACGAGAACCCGGACATGGCGTTCTCCGTGCCGCTGGGCGCGGGCCGGTTGACGAGGACCCGGTTCAAGAAGGACCCGCCGCGGCGCTCGGAGGTTCGCGAGACCTCCGACTGGCTGGCCGAGCAGCTCGCGCCCGTCGCGCGGAAGCTGAAACGCGCCGGTGAACCCGATCGGGTGGTTGCGACCTCGAAAACGTTCCGGACACTGGCGCGGCTCACCGGGGCCGCGCCATCGTCTGCCGGTCCCAGGGCACGCCGCGTGCTCACGGACGCGGGACTGCGGCAGCTGATCGCGTTCATCTCCCGGATGTCGGCGCACGACCTGGCCGAGCTGGAAGGCGTGAGCACGTCGAGGGCGCACCAGCTGGTCGCGGGCGCCCTGGTCGCGGAGGCGACGATGCGAGCCCTGTCACTCACGCAGCTGGAGATTTGCCCCTGGGCGCTCCGGGAGGGTGTCATCCTTCGGCGGCTGGACCACACTGATGGGACGGACCAGAGCGATACTGGACGTACTGGCCAGCACGGGGCACGGTGGAGTTGATGAGTCGAGAGAGCGGATCGGACCAGACGCAGCGCACAGTCGCTGAGCTGCTCGCCCAGTACGGCGGCAGCCCAGAGGCTGCGCCACGTCGGCGACGCCGCCGCGCGGCCGACGACGAGGACGACGTCCAGCAGCCGGAGACCGCGCCCCAGACGATCATCGAGCGGGTCCTGTCCGACAGCGGCCGGTTGATGGCGATCCGCGACGACGACCAGCCCCAGCCGGGGCGACGCGCGGCTCCCGAACCTCCGGCGGCACCTCCTGTCGCACCGCCGCCCGCAGCCGCCGAGCGCACCGCCTACCAGCCGAAACCGCAGATGCCGCCGCCCGTCGGGCCGCCGCAGGTGCGCAGACCGAACCCTCCGGCGGCACCACCGCCCGCGGCGTCCGAGCAGACCCGGCAGGTGCCGCAGGTCCGCGACCAGCCGTCCCGGCAGGACCTGCCGCGCCCCGAGGCGCCCCCACGTCAGGACATGCCTCGTCCGGAGGCACCTTCGCGCGCGGACCTGCCGCGGCCCGACGTGAGCTCGCGCCTGGACGCCGGCGCACCGCCCGCCCCGACGCGCACGAACATCACCCGGCCGCCCAAACCGCTGCCCCAGCCCGTGCCACCGTCGGTGCAGCTGCCGACACCGGCGCCGAAGCCGGGCATGCCTCCGCGCGAGGCGATGACCGAGCAGCTGCCGCGCATCCCGGCCAAGGCACCGGTGGACCAGATCGCCGCGCTTGAGACCGAGTCCGTGCTGATCGTGCCGCCGGCCCCGCCGAAGCTGCCGGAACCGCTGCCGAACAACCAGCCCGACGCCTGGTTCGGCGACGACGACGCGGACGTGCAGACCGACCTGTCCATGGCGCCGATGGAGTCGACCGCGGCTCACCCCGGCCCGTACGTGGACGACGACGACTCACAGGAGTACGCCGTCTACCGCCCCGAGGATGACGACTACCTCGCGGACGCGGACGAGGACGAGGACGAGGGTCCCGCGGGTCTCGACGACGTCGACGAGGCGGCGGACGAACCGGACGAGGAACCGTCCCGGTCGCCGGCCAAGGAATGGCTGATCATGATCGGCCAGCTCGCCGTCGGTGTGCTCGGCGGCGCGGCCCTGTGGCTCGCCTTCAACTTCCTGTGGCGCTCCGCACCCGCGGCGGCACTCGTCGTGGCGCTTGCGGTTACCGTGGGTCTGGTGTTGCTGGTTCGCAAGATCCGCCGGGCGGATGATCTCCAAACCACCGTGCTGGCCGTGCTCGTCGGCCTCATCGTCACCGTCTCACCAGCGGCGATGCTGCTGGTGAAGAGTTGACGGGCCGCATCCCGGTCGGGCTTTCCACGGCGTCGGTCTACCCGCAGCCCGCCGGAGCGGCGTTCGAGATCGCGTCCGAGCTGGGCTACGACGGTGTCGAGCTGATGGTGTGGGCCGATCCGGTGTCGCAGGACATCCGCGCCGTCGACCGGTTGTCGGGCAGGACGGGCATGCCGGTCCTCGCCGTGCACGCGCCCTGCCTGCTGATCTCGCAACGGGTGTGGTCGCCGGACCCGGTCGAGCGCCTGCGCAAGGCGGTGCGCGCCGCACAGGACCTGGGTGCGCCGACGGTCGTGCTGCACCCGCCGTTCCGGTGGCAGCGCAAGTACGCGGACGGGTTCGCCGAGCTGGTGACGTCGCTGGAGGACGAGAGCGGCATCGCGATCGCGGTGGAGAACATGTTCCCGGTCCGCCGCCCGCTGGGGCGCGGGCGTTCGGTGCAGATGACGGCGTTCAAGCCGTCGATCGACCCGACGGACGTGGGGCACCGCAACTACACGCTGGACCTGTCGCACTCGGCGGCCGCGCACGTGGACGCGCTGGAGCTGGCCAAGCGGATGGGTGACGGGCTGCGGCACATCCACCTCGCCGACGGGTCGGGCGCGCCGAAGGACGAGCACATGGTGCCCGGACGCGGCACTCAGCCGTGCGCCGAGCTGTGCGAGATGGTGGCGCGCGGTGGGTTCGACGGGCAGGTCGTGCTGGAGGTCAACACGCGGCGGGCCGCAACTGCGGCGGCACGGCGGGAGATGCTGGCCGAGGCGTTGCTGTTCGCCCGGTTGCACCTGGACTGGCCGACCGAAGGCGGCTCCGGCAAGGGGCGTTCGGCGCTGCCGCGCTGAGGTTGCGAGTCCGGGCACCGGTAAGTCGACTCGCGAGTTAGGGTTCGGGGTGTGAACCCGCTGCGAGCGTTGATCATGGCCGCGTCTCGCAACGAGACCGTCCGCCACCTCGTCGCCAACGCGCCCATCAGCCGTGACGTCGTGAAGCGCTTCGTCGCGGGCGAGACCACCGCGGACGCCGTGGAGGTGGTGCGCGGGCTCGGGCTGCCGGTGACGCTCGACTACCTCGGCGAGGACACCACCGACAAGCGGCAGGCCGAGAAGACCGTCCAGGCGTATCTGGAGCTCCTCGACGCGCTGCACGCCGCCGGGTTGGCCCGAAACGCGGAAGTGAGCGTCAAACTCTCGGCGGTCGGACAGGCGCTCGACGAGTCGCTCGCCCTGACGAATGCCTCCCGGATCTGTGCCGCGGCCGAGCAGTGCGGCACGACCGTCACGCTCGACATGGAAGACCACACGACGACGGATTCCACGTTGCGGGTCCTGCACGAACTGCGGCGCACCTGGCCGTGGGTGGGCGCGGTGCTGCAGAGCTACCTGCACCGGACGCTGGACGACTGCGAGCAGCTCGCGGGCCCCGGCAGCAGGGTGCGGCTGGTCAAGGGCGCCTACGCGGAGCCGCCGGAGGTGGCGATCCAGGACCCGCACGAAGTCGATCTGAACTACGTGCGGTGCCTGAACGTGCTCCTCGCGGGAGAGGGGTATCCGATGTTCGCGACGCACGACCCGAGGCTGATCGAAATCATCGGCGAGCGGGCTCGCTGGTATGACAAAACCGACTTCGAGTACCAGATGTTGTACGGAATCCGGCCCGACGAGCAACGGCGTCTCGGCACTCGCGTTTATGTCCCCTATGGCGAGCAGTGGTACGGATATCTCATGCGGCGACTCGCGGAACGGCCTGCCAACGTGACCTTCTTCCTGCGTTCGCTGGCCAGCCGCTCATGACCTTCACCAAGTCCAGCGCCGTCCGGTCGCTCGGTGACGGAACCTTCACCGCGTCCCTGCCGGCCGAGTGGACCGTCGGCCCCAAGCCCCACGGCGGGTTCCTGCTCGCGGTGATGACCCGTGCGGCGGCCCAGGTCACCGACGCCGATCCGCTCGCCGTCTCGGCCCAGTTCCTGCGGGCACCCGAGGTCGGGCCGGTGCTGATCCGGACCGACATCCGCAAGGCGGGCCGGACCGCCACGGTCGTCGCCGTCCAGCTGGAGCAGCGCGGCCAGGTGTGCGTCGAGGCGTCGGTCACCACGGGGCGGATTCCGGAGCACCGCGCCGACTACGCGAACCTGCCGTCGATGCCCGCCGCACCGCCGCCGAACGCGGTGGAGCTCGCGACGTTCCCGAGCGGCGGCGTCTACAAGGTCGGCGGCCTGTGCGACCTGCGGGTGGACCGGGAGAGCGCGAGCTTCCTCGACCGGCGCACGGACGGACCGCTCACGCTGAAGCTCTGGGCGCGGCCGATCGACGAGCAGCCGGACCCGTACTTCGCGTTGCTCGCGGGCGACCTGTCGATGCCGGTGACGTTCAACCTCGGTCGCTTCGGCTGGTCGCCCACGGTGCAGCTGACCGCGTTGCTGCGGGCCAGGCCGGCGCCGGGGTGGCTGCGCCTGCACGTCACCTGCCAGGCGGTGCACGGGCAGTGGTTCGACGAGGACGCCACGGTGATCGACGCGGCAGGGCGGCTGGTGTGCCAGGCGAGGCAGTTGGCGCTGACACCTGCCGTGTGAGGGCACTGTGTGAGACTTGACCGATGACGAAGATCGCGGTGCTCGGCGCGGGCAAGATCGGTGAGGCGCTGCTGTCCGGGCTTCTGCAGGGTGGCCGCGCGGCCACCGATCTGATGTTCACCGAGAAGCACGAGGCCCGTGCCCGCTCGCTCACCGAGCAGTACGGGTTCGAGGCGGTGACGGTCGCGGGCGCGGCCGCGAAGGCCGACGTGCTGATCGTGGCGGTCAAGCCGCAGGACATCGAACCGTTGCTCACCGAGCTGAAGACGGTGCTGCGCGCGGGCACGCTCATCGTCTCGTTGTGCGCGGGCCTGCCGACGGCGCTGTTCGAGCGCAGGCTGCCCGAGGGCACGCCGGTTGTGCGGGTCATGCCGAACACGCCGATGGTCGTCGGTGAGGCCATGAGCGCGGTCTCCGGCGGCTCCAACGCCACGCCCGAGCACCTCAAGGTCGTCGAGGAGCTCCTCTCGACCGTGGGCAAGGTCGCGGTCGTGCCGGAGTCGCAGCAGGACGCGGTGACGGCGTTGTCCGGCTCGGGCCCCGCCTACTTCTTCTTCCTGGTCGAGGCGATGATCGACGCGGGCATCCTGCTCGGCATCCCGCGCGACCTGGCCTCGACGTTGATCATCCAGTCGGCCGTGGGCGCCGCGACGATGCTGAACGAGGGCTCGTCGCACCCGGTCATCCTGCGCGAGGCGGTCACCTCACCGGCGGGAACGACCATCATGGCGATCCGCGAGCTGGAGAAGCACGGTGTCCGCGCGGCCCTGCTGGCGGCCATCGAGTCGGCCCGCGACCGCTCCGTCGAACTGGGCCGCCAGCACGAGGACTGACCGCACGCGGGGAGCTTTCGTACCGCAGGAGCGCACGGGAGGGCCCCGCGTGCCCAAAACCAGCACCGGTTGGTCGTCGCAGGAGTCACACCAGTCCCGCTACTCTCAGGACAGCACGTGCGTGTCGAACCGTCGGTGGGGAAGACCGACGGCACGACACGTGTCGAAGGATGCGGTGATACATGCCTGCGAAGGAGAACGAACGAACAGGTCTCGCTCAGGTGCAGTTCCTGACCGTGGCCGAAGTGGCCTCGATGATGCGGGTCTCGAAGATGACCGTGTACCGCCTGGTGCACTCCGGTGAGCTGCCCGCAGTGAGGGTCGGCAAGTCGTTCCGGGTGCCCGAGAAAGCGGTCCACGCCTACCTCGAGAACGCGTACTTCGACGCCGGCTGAAGGCTGCTGAAGACTGGCGAACCCCAGCGGGTAGACTGGTAGGCCGATCGTGCTTACCGGCGCGCCGTGCTTGACACGGCCAAGGCTGGGGCGCGCCAGTCAAAGCAACGTCTAGAGCTAAGGATCCCGCATGGGCTCGGTCATCAAGAAGCGCCGCAAGCGCATGTCGAAGAAGAAGCACCGCAAGCTGCTGCGCAAGACCCGTGTCCAGCGCAGGAAGCGCGGCAAGTAAGCCCGTGCGTGCCCTCACCGCCGCCGGTCCCCTCGCGGGTCCGGCGGCGGTTGCGTTCGCGGGATCGCCCGAGTGGCCGCACCCAGGTGCTTGCGCACACACGGAATATCACGGTGTGAGATGAGCGGCGGGGAAACACGGGAACGGTGGCCGCCGATCGGGTGATTAGCCGGTAAAGCCTGCGTGACCTGCGTCAAGAGGGCGTTCCGGCCCCCTCCGGTTTCAGATCTGGCTTGTAGCATCGACCAATCGCAACGCCCTTCTGCTTGGAGTCGCATGACGCCCAAGGTCGTCCTCGTCACCGGAGTCAGCCGCTTCCTCGGCGGCCATCTCGCCGCGCGGTTCGCCGCGAACCCGGACATCGAGCGCGTGCTCGGCGTGGACACCGAGCCGCCGCCACGTGATCTCCTGCGCAGGATGGGCCGGGCGGAGTTCGTGCGGGCCGACATCCGCAACCCGCTGATCAGCAAGGTCATCTCCACCGCGAACGTGGACACCGTCGTGCACGCGTCCGTCACCGCCAACCCGGCCGGGCCCACCGGTCGCACGGCGATGAAGGAGATGAACGTCATCGGCACCATGCAGCTGCTGGCGGCGTGCCAGAAGTCGCCCAAGGTGCAGAAGCTCGTCGTGAAGTCCACCAGCGCCGTGTACGGGTCCAGCAGTCGCGACCCCGCGGTGTTCACCGAGGACATGGGCCCCAAGGACCTGCCGTCGTCCGGCTACGCCAAGGACGCGGTCGAGGTCGAGGGGTACGTGCGCGGGTTCGGCCGCCGCCGGCCGGACGTGAACGTCACCACACTGCGGTTCACGAACTTCATCGGGCCGCGCATCGACACGGTGCTGACCCGCTACTTCGCCCTCCCGGTCGTGCCCACCGTCCTGGGCTACGACGCTCGCGTGCAGCTGCTGCACTCCGAGGACGCCCTCGCTGTCCTCGAACGCGCGACGATGCACGACCTGCCAGGTGTGTTCAACGTGGGCGGCGACGGCGTGTTGCTGCTGTCGCAGGCCATCCGGCGGGCGGGCAGGCTGAACCTGCCGGTGCCCAGCATGGCCGTGCCCACGGTCGGCGGCTTCTTCCGGAGCGCCCGGCTCGTCGACTTCTCGCCGGACCAGATGAGGTTCCTCAACTGGGGGCGTGTGGTCGACACCACCCTGCTGCGCAAGGAGTTCGGGTTCACGCCGCGGTGGACCACCCAGCAGGCGTTCGACGACTACGTGAGCGGACGAGGCCTGAAGCCGCTCGTCGACCCGGAGACGGTTGCTGCCGCGGAACGGGGAATCCTCGACGTGGCCGCCCGTTTCCGCTGATCTTTGCCTGAGGAGATGAACGCAGTGGCAGGAGCACGCGTTATCCCGCTGCACGACCCGGAGCGCGACGCCGCGCGCAGATCACGCCACGTCGAGGTGGTCCCCGAGCCCGCGCAGCAGCAGTCCGAGACACCGGACTGGGAGCGCAGGCTGGCCGACCTGCTGTCGTTCGCGCGCAGGCGGATCGCGGGCGACTATCAGATCGACGAGTTCGGCTTCGACCGCGACCTCACCGAGAACGTGCTGATGCCGCCGCTGAAGCCGTTGTACGAGAAGTGGTTCCGGGTCGAGACGATCGGGATGTCCAACATCCCCACGGCCGGTGGCGCGCTGATCGTGGCGAACCACTCCGGCACGTTGCCGCTCGACGCGCTGATGACGTCCTACGGCATCGCGTCCGAGCACCCGGCGGGACGGCACATGCGCATGCTGGGCGCCGATCTGGTGTTCCGCACGCCGTTGCTCGGCGCGCTGGCCCGCAAGTCCGGCCAGACGCTCGCCTGCAACCCGGACGCCGAGCGGCTGCTGTCGTCCGGTGAGCTCGTCGGCGTGTGGCCGGAGGGCTTCAAGGGCATCGGCAAGCCGTTCAAGGACCGCTACAAGCTGCAGCGCTTCGGCCGCGGCGGTTTCGTGGCGGCGGCGCTGAAGACCGGCACGCCGATCATCCCGTGCTCGATCGTCGGGGCCGAGGAGATCTACCCGATGATCGGCGACATCAAGGCGCTGGCGCGGCTGTTCGGTTTCCCGTACTTCCCGGTGACGCCGTTCTTCCCGCTGTTCGGGCCGCTCGGCGCCATCCCGTTGCCGTCCAAGTGGTACATCGAGTTCGGCGAGCCGATCCGCACCGACGTGTTCGGTGAGAACGCGGCCGACGACCCGATGCTGGTCTTCAACCTCACCGACCAGGTGCGCGAGACGATCCAGCAGACCCTGTACCGGCTGCTGACGCAGCGCCGGAACGTGTTCCTGGGCTGATCAGCTCCTGCACCTCGGCGTAGCTGAACGCTGCCGGGGTGCCACCGTCGCGCACTGCTGCCGCGGTCGCGACGGTGTGCTGGAGCGCGGCCCTGAACAGCAACGACCCGGTGCTGATCCGCTTCACGCCGAGGTTGCCGAGTTCTCGCGGTGTGCGCTGCTGGGCGAGCACGTTCAACGGCGCCAGGCGCGCGAGCGTCTCGATGTCGCGCGGCTCGGTCAGGCCGGGCACGAAGATCCCGTCCGCGCCGGCGTCGACGTACCTCCTGGCGCGCTCCTCGGTCTCCTCGACGGAGATGCCGTGCCAGTGGGTGTCGATGCGGGCGTTCAGGAAGACGCCGGGTGCGCGCTCCTTGACCCTGCTGATGACGCGGGCCTGCTCCTCCGGTGTGGCGAGGCCGTGCGGGCGACCGTCCTCCAGGTTCACCCCTGCCGCGTCGAGGCGTGCGACCAACTCGGCGGGGTCCTGGCCGAACCCCGACTCCAGGTCGACGGTGACCGGGCAGGGCAGGTCCTCGAGGAGCGTCGCCAGCGCGACCGCCTGCCGTCCGGCGAGCCCCACGCCGTCGGGGAGGCCGTGCGCGGCCGCGACACCGAGGCTCGTCGTGCCGATCGCCAGGAAACCCGCCGCGTGCAGGGCGACCGCCGAGGTGTAGTCCCACGCGTTGGGGAGGACCAGCGGCTCGTCCTGGTGGTGCATGGCCTTGAACGCCAGGTTCTTGGCGATCTTGGTGGCCAGCGCTCGTCCTGGGCAGGCGTGCGGCCCGTGCCCGAACGGGTGCGCGTCGAGACCGACCTCGATCACGCCGCCCTCAGCGGCCCTGCGCGTGATCGGAACCGGCGGGGCGGGGTTCCCGGTGCGGAGGTGCTCCGCGAGCGCGTGTGTGGCCGCCTGTGCCTGCACGAGCAGCCCGATCCGTGCCGCGGCCTCCTCGCCGTGGTCGCCCGCGAGGCGTTCCACGGCGGCGTCGGCTTCCGCGGTGACGGGCTCGTGCGGGTGGTACGTGATCTTCGCGATGTCCGGGAGCGAGCCCGCCAGGCCGAGCTGGGTCGCGAGCTCGTCGAGCGTGGTGGCGTTGACACCGTCGAGCAGCTTCTCCGTGAGCACGCGCCTGCGAGCGTGCTCGGCGCCGTTGCTGAATCGGACGACGTTCGCGCGCAGCCACGCCACGCCTCGGTCGCCTGCGGGGACGGCCGGGACGGGCAGGCTCAGCAGCTCCTCGGTCATGGAGGACGACGCTAGGGCGCGGACGTTTCGGTGCCGGCCGAAGTGTTCCGGCAGCAGAATGGCGGTCGTGCACGCACTGGCCGCACTGCTCGCCGACCGCACGCGAGCCGCGTTCTGCGAGGCCCTGCTGGACGGCAGGGCCTGGACCGCCACCGAACTGGCCGCGCACGCCCGCGTGGCCCCGTCGACCGCCAGCGAGCACCTGACGCGGTTGATCGAGGGCGGCCTGCTCGTCGAGCACCGCCAGGGCCGCCACCGGTACGTGTCGCTGGCGGGCCCGCACGTCGCCGAACTGCTGGAGATCATGACCGCTTTCGCCGGACCTGCACGGCCACGCGGGCTGCGGGCGACGTCCGCCTCGGAGGCGATGGCCCGCGGCCGCACCTGCTACGACCACCTGGCCGGCAAGCTCGGCATCGCGCTGAAGACGGGCCTGCTGGACCTCGGTGTGGTGACGGATGAGCTGGCGATCACCGGGCCGGGCCTGGTGTGGTTGGAGGAGCTCGGCTTCGAGCCGTCGAAACGGCAGGTCAGCAGGGCCTGCCTGGACTGGACCGAACGCGTGCCGCACCTCGCGGGAGCCGCCGGGGCGCACCTCTGCGAGACGTTCTTCGGGCGCGGCTGGGTCAGGCGCATCGGGACGACCCGAGCGGTGGTGCTCACGCCAGCCGGTGAGCAGGGCTGGCGTGAGCTCGGACTGACCGCCTAGCTGGGGTACACCGCCGTGACGCTCAGCGGGGTGACCGAGGTCCCGCCGCATCCCACCTCGTCGGTGTACTCGACGTACAGCGGCACGAACTCGTCCGGCGGGTAGACCTTGATGCCCCACACCGGCTGCGGCTGACAGACCTCCGGGTCGTAGTTCCCCGGATTGGCGAAGCCGACGGTGGCGGACACCGAGGCGCCGTACGCCAGCGTGATCAGGTCACCGGTCGGCCCGTTGCGCCTCGCCGGGTTGCCGACCTGGGCGTCGGCGCGGTCCACGTGGGACACGCCGGGGAACCCCTTCAGCACGCACGCCCCGAGCCTGCGCATGGTGAACTTGATCTCCCGGTAGGCCGTTCCCGCCGCGGCACCCCTGTCGATGGAAGTGATGTCCAGGTCGACCGACTTGCACGTGGGCAGCGGTGCCGCGGCCGCGACGGCGGTTCCACCCGCCACGAATCCGGACACCAGCAGAAATGTTCCGATGAGTCTCCTCATGTCGTCTCCCCCGAGACGTTGGAGTCAGTACATGGAGGAGACGCTCGTCACGCCGGATGCGTTGCCGGGCCAAAAGGAGACGAAACGTCAGGCGAGGGCCGCCCGCAGGCGGTCCTCCTCCACCTGCCAGTAGCCGTGCTCGACCCCGTCGACCAGGAACACCGGCACCCGGTCGCCGTACTCGGCGCGCAGCTCGGGATCGGCGTCCACGTCCTCGACGGACCAGGTCGCGCCCATCTCGCCGCAGATCCGTTCGACCTCGGCCGCGGCGACGTGGCACGAGTGGCACGTCTCGCGGCTCATCACGGTCACGTGGTGCGTCATCGTCAGGCTCCCAGCGGCTTGCGCAGGACGCGGCGGGCGAGCTTGCCGGTCGGCGAGTGCGGCAGGGCCGTGGCGAACTCCACCGACGTCGGCACCTTGAACTTCGCCAGCCTGGTCGCGCAGTGCGACACGACCTCCTCCTCCGACATCGAGACGCCGTCCCGCAGGACCACGACGGCCTTCACCGACTCGCCGGTCTTCTCGTCCGGCACGCCGACGGCCGCGGCCTCCACGACACCCGGCAGCTCGCCGATGACCTTCTCCACCTCGTGCGGGTAGACGTTGAAGCCGTTCACGATGATCAGGTCGCCCGCGCGGTCGACCAGGTGCAGGTCGCCGTCGGAGTCGAGGTAGCCGACATCGCCCGTGCGGAACCACCCGGAGGAATCGGGCCCGTGGGCGCCGTTCGGCCAGTAGCCGCTGAAGAGGTTGTCACCCTTCGCGGACACCAGTCCCGTGCCGGGTTCGTCCTCGTCGATGTCGAGCACCGAACCGTCCGTGTCGACCAGGCGGATCTCCACACCCGGCAGCGCCCGGCCCACCGAGCCCTTCTTCGGCACGCCGCCGACCAGCGTGGACGTCAGCACCGGGCCCGTCTCGGTCAGGCCGTAGCCCTCGAAGACCGGGATGCCGATGGCCGCGCGCATCTCGTCGATGACCCCCGCCGGGAGCGGCGCCGCGCCGCTCGTGAAGAGTCGCACCGTGGCCAGCTTCTCGCGCAGCACCTCGATCGGGTTCGCCAGCAGCGCCCGGTACATGGGCGGCACGCCGACCATCGTGGTCACCCGATGCTGCTCGACGGCGTCCAGCGCTGCGGCCGCGTCGAACCGCTCCAGCAAGACCGCCGTGGCACCCGCGCCCGCGACCTGCAGCAACCCGGGACCGAGGCCGTAGACGTGGAACAACGGCAGCGCGAGCAGCACCCGGTCGCCCGCGGTCACCGGCGCGGGCCGCAGCGAGGCGCACTGGGCGACGTTCGCGAGCAGCGCGCGGTGCGACAGCATCGCGCCGCGCGGCACACCGGACGTGCCCGAGGTGTAGCCGAGCACGGCGATGTCCTCGCCACCGCGCACGGCCTCGAACGGCTCGGCGGTCGCGGTGACGTTCGGAAGCTCGACCACGGTGGCGTCGGCGCCCTCGCCGTCGCCGACCAGGAGCCCGGCGCCGGAGTCGGCCAGGATGCGCTGCAGCTCACGCGACGGGTTGCCGGGACCGGTGGGCACCACGACCCCGCCGGCGCGCAGAATTCCGAAGACCGCGACGACGAACTCGGGGCTCGTGGGCAGCCGTACCGCCACCCGGTCGCCCGGTTCGAGCCCGGAATCGGCCAAACGGCGGGCGAAAGCGTCGACCGCGCTGTCGATGGTTTCCCAGGTGAGGCTCACACCGCTCGTGACGTCGACCAGTGCGACGTGGCTTGGCCCCCGCTGTGCCGAAGCACGGACCAGATCTGCGACATTGCGAGCGGAAGTCAACATGGCCTCCTCATGAACAACTGAACGCTTCGAGCAGTCTTCCACGCGTGACGAGCGTCATGAAGCCGTGGTTCGTGCGTCTCCACATCGCAACCCCGTCAGCCGCCTACTACGGAGTAACAAGACGTATGCTGCCGCCACGGCGACTCTGTGGAGGTGCCGCCAGCCGATGACCGCGCGGGCACGACCGAACACGATCAGGACCACCCGGACCATGACGGGAGGTCAGCACGACGACGCAGGCGACGAGCCGTGGCAGCTCGTCAAGGCCGCCCAAGAGGGTGACACCGAGGCGTTCGGCGTGCTGTACGACAAGTACGTCGACATGGTCTTTCGCTATGTCCTCTTCCGGGTGGGCGGCGATCGGGCGTTCGCCGAGGACGTGACCAGTGAGACGTTCTTGCGCGCGCTGCGCAGCATCGGTTCGGTCAGCTACCAAGGGCGCGATGTGGGGGCGTGGTTCGTCACGATCGCCCGCAACATCGTGTTCGACCACGTGAAGTCGAGCCGCTACCGGCTCGAGGTCACGACGGCGGAGCTCCAGGACAACCGCGAGGAGGCGGGCGGTCCCGAGCAGGAAGTGATGACCGAGGCGACCAACGCGGAGCTGCTGCGCTGCGTTTCCCAGTTGGGGGACGACCAGCAGGAGTGCATCAGGTTGCGGTTCATCGAGGGCAAGTCGGTGTCCGAGGTAGCGGAGCTGATGGACCGCAACGAGGGTGCCGTGAAGGCGCTGCAACACCGGGCCGTGCGACGGCTCGCACAGATCCTCCCGTCGTGGCTGCGGTGATCACGATCGCAGGCGCGTAACCCAAAGCAGATCAACTTCGTTACTCGGGCTGAGATGGACGGTAAGGGAAGCACACCGCGCTGGCGGCACAGGGAGCACGAGCGATTCGCCCGTGCCGTGGAAGGCGGTCCGCAGCCGGTCGGCCGGGACTCCGATCTCGCTGACGACCTCGCGATCGTCGAGATGCTCCGGTCCATGGACGTGGGCCCGGACGCCGAGACGCGTGCGCGCATGAAACAGCGCATCCTCACCGCACCCCCACCCGAGAAGCCGCTGGTCCTCTCGTCGGTAAGACGCGTGGGAGCGCGCGCACGCCTGGCAGTCGCAGCGGCCGCCGTCCTGTGCCTGCTGATGTCGCTGGGCGGCATGAGCGTGCTGCTCAGCCGTGACGCGCTCCCGGGAGACCCGCTCTACGGCGTCAAACGCACCGCGGAAGGCGCCTCTCTGGGCCTGACGTTCGACGACGAGTCACGTGCCCTGAAACACCTGGAGTTCGCCGCCTCCAGGGTCACCGAGATGGAAACCCTGGCCGACCGTTCCTCGGTCGAGTCCTCCCAGCTCACGGCCCTGAACGACCTGAACTCCGACGCGCTGGAAGGCGCCCGCGGACTCACCACCTACGCCACGTCGTCCGACGAGAAGGCCCTGCCTGCGCTGCACGACTGGGCCCTCTCCCAGTACGTGAAGCTCGGCACCCTGCGCCCCCGCCTGCCAGGCGAGGCGGGCACCCACGCCGACACCACGATGTGGCTGCTCGCGAGCATCGCCCAGCGAGCCCACGACCTGGCGGCCAGAGCGGGCTGCCCGTCCGTCGTCAGCGGCGCCACCGACTCCCTGGGCCCGCTCCCGTCGAAGGCCGACTGCACCTCAGCCTCCACCGACCCGAACGCGTCCACGGGCCGCAACCAGCCTTCGGTGCAGCCGACCCCCTCCGGCCTGCCCGTCCCGTCCGGTTCGGCGTCCCCGTCGACGCAGCCCTCGCAGTCACCGCTCCCCGGCACCTCGACCCCACCGACGTCCCAGCCGGGAGGAACGCTCCCGCCCACCTCGGGCAAGCCGGGAATCACCATCCCGCTGCCCCTGCCGCTGCCCAGCATCTCGCTCCCGCTGCTCCCCGGCATCAGCTTCGGCTGAGTCGGGGGCTTCCCGTCGGACCTGATCGCTAGGCTTGGGACATGGCAGGCAAGCGTGACGTGGAGAGCGACCGGCTGGCCGAACTAGCCGGCGAGGCATCGGCAGAGGCGGCGGTCCAGGCCGCCGCAGCGGCCCCGGAGCTCGAAACCTCCCTCGCCGTGCCCACAGACCTGACCGCGGCCGCCTTCTTCGACGTGGACAACACGATGATGATGGGCGCCTCGATCTTCCACTTCGCCCGAGGCCTCGCCGCGCGCAAGTACTTCTCCTCCTCCGACCTGGCGGGCTTCGTCTGGCAACAGCTGAAGTTCCGCGTAGGCGGCCGCGAGGACCCCGCCTCCGTCAAGGCCTCCCGCGAACAGGCCCTCTCCTTCGTCGCGGGCCGCAGTGTCGCCGAACTCGTCTCCCTCGGCGAGGAGATCTACGACGAGCTGATGGCCGACCGCATCTGGAAGGGCACCCAAGCCCTGGCCCAAATGCACCTCGACGCAGGCCAGCGCGTCTGGCTGGTCACCGCCACCCCCGTAGAACTCGCCCAGATCATCGCCCGCCGCCTCGGCCTGACCGGCGCCCTCGGCACCGTCTCCGAATCAGTCGACGGCGTCTACACGGGCCGCCTGGTCGGCGACCTCCTGCACGGCAAGGCCAAGGCCCAGGCCGTCCGCTCCCTGGCCGCCAAGGAAGGCCTGGACCTGCGCCGCTGCACGGCCTACTCGGACTCCTCGAACGACGTCCCGATGCTCTCCGTCGTGGGCACCGCAGTAGCCGTGAACCCGGACTCGCAGCTGCGCGAGATCTCCCGCCGCAAGAACTGGGAGATCCGAGACTTCCGCACCGGCCGCAAAGCCGCCAAGATCGGCGTCCCGTCAGTCCTGGGCGCAGGCGCCCTGGCAGGCGCAGTAGCCGCAACCATGGCGTACCGCCGCCGAGTGAAGTAGCCGCAACCCGAGATCATCCGCGAAGGCGCAGCCGAGCCGTCTGTTCCGCACACCGCAAGCACCTGCGCAACCGCAAGCCGCCACCCGCCAACGCACCAGGGGACGACAACGGCAACCGGCGCGACCCGGCATTACCGACCCCTTACAGCTCCTGCCAACCAACACGGCCCAGGTGTCGAATAAGAGCCATGAAGCCCACCAAGGCAGCGCTGACCGGACTGCTGGCGATCCTCGCCGCCCTGGCCGCAGGCCATCTGGTAGCAGCCTTCGTAGGCCTCTCCGCCTCCCCGTACCTGGCCGTGGGCAACGCGGCGATCGACCTGACCCCGACCTGGCTGAAGGACTTCGCCGTCACCACCTTCGGCACCAACGACAAACTGGTCCTGCTGGCCGGCATGGCCATCGTCCTGGCCGCCACGGGCGTCGCAGCGGGCGTGGCCAGCCGAAACAGCCCCACCCCCGGCACGGTGATCGCGGTAGTGCTCGGCCTGGTGGGCGTGGCAGCCGTCCTGACCAGGCCGGACGTGGGCCAGCTCAGCCTCCTGGCCCCGCTCGCCAGTCTCGCCGCGGGTGTCTACGTCTTCCGCTACCTGCACAAGGAGTCCACGCAGGACGAGTCCCGGCGGGACTTCCTGATCACCGCGGGTCTGGCGGTGGCCGCAGGCGTGACGGGCCAGCTCCTCGGCACGAGAACCGACGTGGAGGGCTCCAGGCAGGCTATCGGTGACCTCACCCCGAAGACCAAGGCCCCCGAACTGCCGGTCAACGTCGACTTCACCAGGGACGGCACGCCGAGCTTCATCACCAGCGCCAAGGACTTCTACCGGATCGACACGGCCCTGAGCGTCCCGAGGATCCGTGCGGAGGAGTGGGCGCTGAGGATCCACGGCATGGTCGACCGCCCGACCGTCCTCACGTTCGACGAGATCCGCAAGCGCGACCTGGTCGAGGAGACCGTCACCCTGACCTGCGTCTCCAACGAGGTGGGCGGCCCGTACATCTCCACCGCGAACTTCGTCGGCATCAGGATCGGCGACGTCCTCCGGGAAGCCGGCGTGAAGGCGGGCGCCGACCAGCTCTTCAGCACCAGCGACGACGGCTTCACCGCGGGCAGCCCGCTGGACTACGTTCTCGAACACGGTCTGATCGCCATCGGCATGAACGGCGAGCCCCTTCCGGCGGAACACGGATTTCCGGCGAGGCTGGTGGTCCCGGGTCTGTACGGCTACGTCTCGGCCACCAAATGGGTCACCGACCTCAACGTCACCACGTTCGCCAAAGAACGGGGCTACTGGATTCCACGTGGCTGGGCCGTCAGGGCGCCGGTCAAAACGATGTCGCGAATCGACCGCCCGAGGGGCCTGAGCAAAGTCAGCGGCAGGACCACGGTCGCCGGCACCGCTTGGGCGCAGCCGAAGGGCGTGGCCAAGGTCGAGGTGAGAGTCGACGGCGGCCCCTGGCGGGAAGCCGAGCTGGGCGCGGACGTCAGCGACAGCACGTGGCGCATGTGGCGCCTCGAACTCGACTTGAAACCGGGTAGTCACACGGTCGAGTGCCGCGCCACCGACAAAACCGGCTACACGCAGGACCAGGCCCGGCTGGATCCCATTCCGGACGGCGCCACGGGCTGGCACTCGATTTCTTTCACCGTCCAGTAGAACCGAATCCGAATCCGCCCGGAATGTTCAGGCACGTCGTGTCGATGCGTTATGACGCCAAGGGCGTGCAAGGTGCGAAGACGGTCAAGACGCTGAACGGGAGTGATCTGACCGTCGCGGGATCCGGTGACAACCTGACGGTGAACGGCGCGCCGGTCCTGTGCGGCGACGTCCCGGCCAAGAACGCCACCGCGTTCGTGATCGGCAAGGTGCTCACCCCGTAGTGATCATGAAGCGATTCAGTGCTGGTCACGCCCTGTGACCAGCGCTGTCACGCGTGCGCGGCCGCTCTTCCGCCGACTTTGTGCATGCGTTCACAAGCGGTACGGTGTGGGTATCACCAAAGCCGCGGGGTCCCTGCGGTGAAGCACACCCGGAGGTCGGAGAGCGTGGCATCACAGCGGGGCGAAGGTGAGACGACCGTCACCCCTCTGGAGCCTGCCGACAGGGAGCGCGCCCGTGCGATCCCCGAGGCGGCGGTGGCCAGGCTCGCCGTGTACCTCCGCGTGTTGTCCGGCATGGCCGACCAGGGCATCACGGCCGTGTCCAGCGAGGAGCTGAGCCAGGCCGCGGGCGTCAACGCGGCGAAGCTCCGCAAGGACCTCAGCTACATCGGGAGCTACGGCACGAGGGGCGTCGGATACGACGTCGAGGTCCTCGTCAGCCACATCGAGCGCATCCTCGGCCTCACCCGCAACCACTCCGTCGCGGTCGTCGGCATCGGTAACCTTGGTCACGCTCTGGCCAACTACGGCGGCTTCCCCGGCCGCGGGTTTCCGGTCACCGCTCTCTTCGACGTCGACGCCGATCTCATCGGAGTGCCTGTTGGGGGCATTCCCGTCAGCCACATCGACGACATCACCGCCGTCTGCCTGGAACGAGAGGTCTCGATCGGCGTCATCGCGACGCCCCCGCCCGCCGCTCAGTCGGTTTGCGACCGTTTGGTATCTGCGGGCGTCCAGTGCATTCTGAACTTTGCACCAGTTGTCCTTCAGGTTCCAGACAACGTCGAGGTGCGCAAGGTTGACTTGGCGGTCGAGATGCAGATCCTGTCGTTCCACGTCGCTCGACGTGCGGACGAGGCTGCGCACGTCTCGGTCGGCAACAACGGACTCGGTGTGGACGGGATGGTGATTCGCCCGTGAGCGTGAGCCAGACGGCTCCGGCAGACGTGGTGAGTGCATGAGCGTGCTCGTAGTCGGTCTGTCGCACCGCACCGCCCCCGTCCCGGTCCTCGAACGCGTCACCGTGGCCGAGCCGGACCTGCCCAAGGTCCTCGGCCAGCTGCTCGGCGCCCCCAGCGTCTCCGAGGCGATGGTCCTGTCGACCTGCAACCGGGTCGAGGTCTACGCCGTCGTCGAGTCGTTCCACGGCGGCATGTCCGAGGTCGTCGACGTGCTCGCGCAGCACGCCCAGGTCGACCCGCAGTCGCTCTACGAGCACTTTTACGTGCATTACGCCGCCGCTGCCGTGGAGCACCTGTTCTCCGTCGCGGCGGGCCTCGACTCGATGGTCGTCGGCGAGTCCCAGATCCTCGGCCAGCTGCGCGGTGCGTACGCGGCGGCGGACGAGGCGGGCACCGTCGGCAAGACCGTCCACGAGCTCACCCAGAACGCGCTGCGCGTCGGCAAGCGCGTGCACAGCGAGACCGGCATCGACCACGCGGGCGCGTCGGTGGTGTCCGAGGCGCTCGGTGACGCCGAGGCCGCGCTGGGCACGCTCGTCGGCAAGCGCGCGCTGCTCGTCGGCGCGGGCGCCATGGGCGGCCTGGCCGCCGCGCACCTGCGCAGGGCGGGCGTCGGCGAGGTCGTCATCGCCAACCGGACGCAGGCCAACGGTGTGCGTTTGGCCACGTCGCTGAAGGCCGACGGCGTCCCGGCGACGGCCGTCGACCTCACCGCGCTGCCGGTCGAGCTCGATCTCGCGGACATCGTCTTCGCGTGCACCGGATCGGTCGACACGGTCGTCCGGGCGGACATGATCAGCGCGCGCACCCGGCCGCTCGTCGTGTGCGACCTCGGCCTGCCCAAGGACGTCGACCCGGCCGCGGCCGGACTGCCGAACGTTCGTGTGGTGGACCTGGAAACGCTGCAGCGGCGCCTCTCGGACGCCCCTGCCGGCCAGGACGCGCGGATGG
>Ga0207692_10000114_pt1 | contig 24131 bp, 21 predicted proteins | sample LARL52metaG_FD_184345 | JGI IMG/M metagenome (GOLD analysis project Ga0207692, IMG submission 184345) | Corn, switchgrass and miscanthus rhizosphere microbial communities from Kellogg Biological Station, Michigan, USA - LAR L5-2 metaG... | ecosystem: Host-associated > Plants > Roots >...
CGAACGCGTCGAGGACGCGCCACCGTGGGATCCGTCGTGGAAGGTGGTGCGGCCGGCGCTCGATCCCCGGTCGCTGCCGCCCGGCCCGTTGCCGAGGCTGTGAGGCTGCCGTGATCGTCACCTTCTACTCCTACAAGGGCGGCGTCGGCCGGTCCTTCTGCCTGGCCAACGTCGCCGTGCAGCTCGCGCGGTGGGGCAACCGCGTGCTGTGCGTCGACTTCGACCTCGACGCCCCCGGCCTGCACGAGTACTTCCGGCCGCACCTGTCGAGCCCGCCCGACGGCGGACTGGTCGAGGTGATCACCGGGCAGGCCGACTGGGTCGACGTCGTGGAACCGCTTTCCGTGCCGGACGCCGAGGACCTGTCGCTGCTCGCGGCGGGCGCGATGGACGCCTCGTACCCCGACCGTGCCCAGGCGCTGTCGTGGCCGGAGCTCTTCGCCGGCCACGACCTCGGCTGGCGGTTCGAGCGGATCCGCGAGGAGTGGAAGGACACCTTCGACTACGTGCTGATCGACAGTCGCACCGGCATCACCGACATCGGCGGCATCTGCACCGCGCAGCTGCCGGACGTGCTGGTGCTGTGCGTTGCGCCGAACCGGCAGAACCTCGAGGGCACGCTGGACGTGGCCCGACGGGCGGCGCTCGCCCGCGACAAGCTGCCCTACGATCGGGACGGCCTGCTGTACCTGCCGGTCGTGTCGCGCTTCGACAGCAAGGAGGAGTACGAGCGGGCGCGGTCGTGGCGCACCACGATGGCCGAGGAGTTCGCGCCGCTCTACGCGAGCTGGCTGCCCAAGGACCAGCACGACGACCACCCCGAGCTGGGCCTGGTCGAGCGCACCACGGTGCCGTACCTGCCGTACTGGAGCTTCGGCGAGGAGATCGCCGTGCTCGACGAGCGCAGCGGCAACCCCGACTCGGTCTCGTACTTCATGGACAACATCGCCGCGTTGCTCGCGCACCGGCTCGCGGACGCCGACGTGCTGGTGAGCAACCGCGACACCTACGTCTCCGCGGCTCGGGAACGCGGCCGCCGCGACGCGAGTCAGGGATTCACCTACGACGTCCTGGTGCACGGGACGTCCGGGCGGGCCATGGACATGTACGACCAGCTGGTCGGCCTCGGCGTGCGGGCCGTGCCGGATCGTTTGGCGGATCTGTCGGCGGTGCGGCACTTCGTGATCGTCGACCCGCCACCACCCGTGCTCCCCAGGATGCAGGAGATCCTCGACCAGGTGCAGCACGACCCCGGCCGCCTGGTGATGGTCGTGGGCACAGCATCCGACCAGGTCTCCTCCGCCGTCGACGTGGTGATCGCGGTGCAGGAACAGGACATGGGACCCCATTGGGAGGGGGTGCTCGTCTCGGCCGCACGGGTGCTTGAGTCGCAGGGCGACCTGGCTTCGGCCCACGTCCTGGCCGGTCGCGCGCTGGAGGTGGCACGAGTGCCGATCCAGGCCTCCCTGCTGCGCGGTGAACTGGCCAGGGACCTGGGCCGTGCCGAGCAGGCAGAGCTCGACCTCACCCGCGTGCTGAGTCTTGCGCAGCCGGATTCTCCCGAAGCACAACGCGCTCACCGGCTGCTCGGCGAGATCTACCGGGACCAGGACCTGCTTCCCGACGCGATCCGCCACTTCGGGGCCGCACTGCGCAGCGGCGATGATCGGCGGGAGAAGGCGCTGGTGCACCGCGAGCTGGCCCGCATCGAGCTGCGTTCCGGAGAGGTCGGCGAGGCGCAACGGCATTTGGTCTCCGCGCTGGAGCACAGCGTCGGCGACCCCGTGCTGGAGGCACGGGCCGCGTTCGAGCTCGGGTCGATGCTGGTCGATCACGGCGACCTGGCGGAAGCGGGAGGGCAGCTCGTCAACGCGGTCGAGTGGAACACACTGCCACTGGACGACCAGGTCACGGCACTGCGTCAGCTCGCCTACCTGGAGAGCGTCGCCGGGCGGCCGCACGGGGCGGAGGAATACCTGAAGCGCGCACGTGATCTGCCGGTGAGCCCGATGGACAGGGCCGACATCATCATCGAGCTCACGCGGATCAGGCGCGACGCCTTCGGCCTGCATCAGGCCATCTCCGGCCTCGTGTCGGAACCGCTCGAACCCGATGACGTCGTGGTCCGGGCGAGGCTGAACGAGAAGCTGGGCAATCTCCGGCTCGAAGCCGACGAGAAACTGCGCGCCTGGGAAGCGTTCACGGCGGCGTTGGTGGCCTTCCGCCGCCTCGGCGACCGGGCGGGAGAGGTACGGGCGTTGATCGGACTGGCCGCGGCCGAGCCCGCGCGGTCGGAGGTGCACCGGGAGGAAGCGCGCCGGTTGCTGACCAAGTTGCGCGGGCCGGAAGCGGACCTGCTCTGGCGTCAGCTCGACGCCGTGGACCCGAAGTAGCGGGTCAGGAAGTCGTTGCGGAACACACCTTTCGGGTCGTGCTCGTTCAACAGCGCCTTGAACGCGTCCCACTGCGGGTAGCGGGCGGCCAGCAGCGTCGGCGGCACCGTGAAGAGCTTGCCCCAGTGCGGCCGCGGCGCGATCGCCTCCTCCAGGCGGGGGAGCAGGGCGAGCACGGCCGGGGTGTTCGGCACCCAGGTGAAGTGGATGGCGAGGCTGTCGCGGTCGGCGGCCGGGCTGAGCCACTGCGGTTCGGCCGAGATCGTGCGGATCTCGCAGGCCTGGACCAGCGGCGAGATCACGGTGGACATCTCGGCGAGGGCGCGCAGGGCCGTGACCGCGCGGGTGCGGGGCACGAAGTACTCGGTCTGCAGCTCGTCGCCGACGGACGGGGTGAACTCGGCGCGGAAGTGCGGTAGTCGCTCGTGCCACGGACCGGGCACGCCGCCCTGGAGGGTGCAGCGGGAGGCGGGCTGGCCGGACACGGGGTGACGGGGGCCGTCGGCGGGGCGGCCGGGAAAGCGGAACGGCGTGTCGCCGACTCGGTGCTTCACCCACAGCGTGGCGCCGCCCTGCCAGTCGATGAACGCGCTCACGCTGTAGGCGCCGTCGAAGATCTGTTCGAGCTGGACCAGCAGCGTCGTCCAGGCCACGTCCTCGTAGACGGTCTGCGCGACCTCGAACGCCGGCACGACGTCGAGCGTCAGCGCGGTGACCACGCCGAGGCCGCCCATCGACACCACGGCACCGGCGGACGTCAGCTCGACGACCGACCCGTCCCCGCGCGTGACCTCGACCGACCGCACCGCGCCGGCCAGCGACCGCGCGCCGGAGCCGTGCGTGGCCGTGGCGACCGCGCCGGCGATGGTGATGTGCGGCAACGACGGCAGGGTGTGCAGCGCGAGGCCCGCCTCGTGCAGCCGCGGGGAGAGGGCGGCGAGCGTCATGCCCGCGCCGACCCGGACCGTGCGGCCGGACACCTCGAAGACCTCGGGCATGGCCGCGAGCGACACCAGGGTGCCCGAGGTGTCGGCGACCGGGCTGAACGAGTGCCCCGAGCCGACGACGTGCACGGCGTTCGAGCCGCGGACGATCGCGCGGAGGTCGTCGGCCGAGGTCGGCTCGACGACCTCGGCCGCGGTGAACGTGACGTTGCCGGCCCAGTTGGTCGTCATACGGACACGGTAAGCGCCGAGGCGAGCAATCGTTGTGTGTAGGGATCGCGTGGCGCGGCGAAGACCGAGGTGCCCTCCTCGACGACCCGGCCGGAGTGCAGGACGGCGACGCGGTCGGCGAGGTGCTGCACGACGGCCAGGTCGTGGCTGATGAACAGGCACGCGAACCGCAGGTCGCGTTGCAGCGACAGGAACAGCTCCAGCACGCGGGCCTGCACCGTCACGTCCAGCGCGGACGTGGGTTCGTCCGCGATCAGCAGGTCCGGGTCCAGCGCGATCGCCCGCGCGATGCCGACCCGCTGCCGTTGCCCGCCTGACAGCTCGTGCGGGTAGCGGTCGCGCAACGACGACGACAGTTGCACGGCGTCCAGCAGCTCGTCGACCTTCGCCGTGAGCGTCTTCCCGCGCAACGCCGTGTGCAGCAGCAACGGCCGGGCGATGGACCGGGCGATCGTGGCCCGCGGGTTGAGCGACGACTGCGGGTCCTGGAACACCAGCCCGATCCGTCCGCGGTCGGCCCTGCGCAGGGCCGAGACCTCCTTGCCCGCCACCGTGATCCCGCCGGTGTAGCGCACGAGCCCGGTGACGGCGTTCGCGATGGACGACTTGCCGGAACCGGACTCGCCGACGAGGCCGAGGGTCTCGCCGCGCCCGATCTCCAGCGACACGTCGGAGACGGCCTGGAACTTGCCGTACGACACGGACACGCCGGAAAGCCGCAGCACCGGTTCGGCGGCAGGACGCGCGGGCAGCTCGCGGGAGTCCAGCGACAGCACCGAGTCGAGCAACGTCCGCGTGTACGGCTCGCGCGGTGACTCGAAGACCTCCCGGACCGCGCCGGTCTCCACGACCCGGCCGTCGTTCATCACGACGACCCGGTCCGCGAGGTCGGCGACCACGCCCATGTCGTGCGTGATCAGCAGGATCGCGACCCCGAGCCGGTCGCGCAGGTCCCGCAGCAGCTCCAGGATCTCGGCCTGCACGGTCACGTCCAGCGCGGTCGTCGGCTCGTCGGCGATCAGCAGCGACGGTTCGTTCGCCACCGCCATCGCGATCACCACGCGCTGCAGCTGCCCGCCGGACAGCTGGTGCGGGTAGACCTTGAACCGTTCCTCCGGCAACCCGACGAGGCGCAACAGCTCCAACGCCCGCGCGCGCGCCTGGGAACGCGAGACCGCGCGGTGCACCCGCACGGCCTCCACGATCTGGCTGCCGATGGTGAAGACGGGGTTCAGGGCGCTCATGGGTTCCTGGAACACCATGCCGACCTCGTTGCCCCGCACCTCGCGCAGCTCGCCCGAGGACAACGAGTACAGGTCGCGCCCGCGCAGCAGAGCCCGCCCGGACACGGCGGCGGACGGCGGCAGCAGGCCCAGCAACGACATCGCCGTCACGGTCTTGCCGGAACCGGACTCGCCGACCACGGCGAGGACCTCCCCGGCGGTCAGCGAGAACGAGACCTCGCTGACCGCCGGGGAGCCGGAGCCGAAGTCCACCGAGACGTCCTCGACGGACAGCAGCGGTTCACTCACTTGGTCAGACCCACCTGAAGGTAGTTCGGGTAGGCGGGGAAGTCGGCGATGAAGAAGTCGCCGACCTTCGAGCCATGGATGAACGAGTTGCGCGTGTAGATCAGCGGCACGACCGGCGAGTCCTGCAGGATCCGCTTGTCGATGGCGGCCCACTTCTTCCCGGCCTCCGCCGGGTCCACGGTGGACTGCGCCTCCTCGATCAGCTTGTCCACCTCGGGGTTCGAGTAGCGGGAGAGGTTGTAGCCGCCGTTGCCGATCTCCGAGGACGCGAAGAGCGGCTGGATGTTCGCGTTGGCGCTGGGGAAGTCCGGCTGCCACGACGAGAGCGTGATGTCGTAGGTGGGGTTGGCCGAGAGGTTCGTCTCGGTCTCGTACGCGTCCTCCTCCAGCGACCGGATGTTGACCTTGATGTTGGCCTTGGCCAGCGCCGCCTGGATCGCCTCGGCCTTGTCGGTCTGGTTGTTGGACTTGTTCAGCACCAGCTGCAGGTTGTCCAGGCCGTTCGGGAGACCGGCCTCGGCGAGCAGCTGCTTGGCCTTGTCCGGGTCGCCCTCCGGCTTGGCCGGGTAGAGGTCGAACTGCTCGCGGCCCTCGATGCCCTGGGTGATCAGCGTCGAGGCGGTGTCACCGGCGAGCGCGGCGGTGCCGGCGGACGCGACCTGGTAGGCGGCCTTGTTCACCGCGTACTGGAACGCCTGGCGCACCTTGACGTTGTCCAGCGGCGCCTTCTGCGTGTTGAGCGCCAGGTAGGAGACGGCACCCGACTTCGACGTCACCACGCGCGACTTCGCCGACGGGTTCGCCTGCAGCTGCGCGAGCTGGGCGGGGGAGACGAACGACGAGCCGAACGCGAACTTGTCGTCACCGGAGTCGGCGGCGAGGCGCTGCGAGACGACCGAGGCGTCCTGGCCGAGCTGGATCACGACCTCGTCCGGCAGCCCGGCGCGGACCTGGTCCTTCGCGGCCTCCCAGTGGGTGTTGCGGGAGAGCTTGGCCTCCACGCCCTTCTGGTAGCCCGCGATCTGGTACGGACCGGACGCGACGGCGTGCTCGGCGTAGTCGGCCTCCGCGCCCTTGCCCTTCGGCACCGGCGCGAACGCGGGCGTCGAGGCGACCCACGGCCAGTCGCCGTACGGCCGGGACAGCTTGAACGTGATCGTCTTCGGGTCGGGCGTCTCGATCGAGTCGAGCTCCTTGCCCTCGAACGGGCCCTTGTAGTCGGAGCCGCCGACCAGCAGCGCCTTGTGGTAGCCGAGGCCGCCGCCGAACGCGGGCGCGAACGACCGCTCGACGCCCCACTTCACGTCCGCGGACGTGATCGGCGTGCCGTCGCTGAACTTCAGCCCGTCCTGCAGGGTGAACGTCCAGGTCCGGCCGTTGTCGGTGGTCTTGCCGGTGTCGGCGAGGTCGGGCACGACCTTGACCGGCTGGCCGACGGCGTTCTGCCAGCCGGTCAGCCGGCGGTGCACCAGGCCGAGCGTGGCGATCGCCAGGCTCTGGGACTTGGCCGGGTCGAAGTTGATCGTGCGCGACTCCGACAGGATGCGCAGCGTGCCGCCCTTCTCGGCCTTGGCGGTGCCACCGGAGGGTTTCTGGTCGTTCGCACCGCAGGCGGACACCCCCAGGGCACCGAGCAGCACGACGGCAAGAAGTCTCTTGCGGTACAACGGACTTTCCTCCCTCAGGTGAGCCGTGCTCGCGGGTCGAGCACGCCGTAGGACAGGTCGACGACCGCGTTGGCCACGACGACCAGGAATCCGGCGAACAACGTGCAGCCGAGCAGGGTCGGCAGGTCACGGCCGTGCACCGCCTCGATCAGCAGACCGCCCAGACCCGGCAGGCTGAACACCCGTTCGGTGATCACCGCGCCGCCCAGCAGCGAGCCGAGATCCAGCCCGGTCAGCGTCACGACCGGCAGCAGCACGTTGCGCAGCGCGTGTTTTCCGACGACGGTCCGCTCGGCCACGCCCTTGGCCCTGGCGGTGCGGATGAAGTCCTCGCCCATCGTGTCGATCATCTGGGTGCGGGTGAGCTTCACGTAGTGGGCGCCGTGCGCGAACGCGAGCACGCACCACGGCAGCACCAGCCCCCACGCCCACCGCACCGGGTCTTCGCCGAACGGCGTGTAGTTGCCCACCGGCACCACGTCGAGCTTGAACCCGAGCACGAGGATGCCGAGCAGCCCCACCAGGTACACCGGCGCGGACACGCCGATCACCGACGCCCCCAGCGCGACGCGGTCGAACCACGAGTCCTTGCGCAGCGCGGCGAGCACGCCGGCACCCACGCCGAGGACCACCCACAGCACCGCCGCGCCGACGGCGAGCGAGACCGTCACCGGCAGCCGGTCGCCGATGAGGTCGAGCACGTCGGCGTTCTGCCGGAACGAGTAGCCGAAGCATGGCGCGGCGCAGTGGATCGCGGTCGCACCGCTGCCGAACGTCCTGCCGGTGAAGATCCCGCCGAGGAACGTGAGGAACTGCTGCCACCACGGTTCGTCGAAGCCCATGAACTCCCGTGCCAGCGCGAGGTTCTCCGGCGTGCACGGCTTGCCGCACGCCATCAGGGCGGGATCGGACGGCACGAGGTAGAACACGACGAACGTGCAGAAAGCCACGATGAGCAGCACGAGCGCCATGCTGCCGACACGGGTGGCGGCGTACCTGAGCGAGATCACCGCTTGCGCCCCCACTTCGGGTCGAGCGCGTCCCGCAGTCCGTCGCCGAGCGCGTTGAAGCCCCAGGTGACCCCGAACAGCGCGAGACCGGGGAACAGCAGGAACGCGGGGTCGACCGCGACCCACTCGATCGCCGCGCTGATCGACCGGCCCCAGCTGGGCGTGGGCGGCAGCACGCCGACGCCGAGGAACGACAGCGCCGCCTCCAGCCCGACCTTGCCCGGCACCGACAACGTTGCCATGACCAGTACCGGGCCCCACAGGTTCGGCAGCAGCTCGGCGCGGAACACCTCCCACGGCGACGCCCCGAGCGTCCGCGCGGCCTTCACGAAGTTGCGCTCCTTCAACGTGAGCACCTGCGCCCGCACGATCCGCGCGGTCGCGGGCCAGCCGAAGAACCCGATCACCACGATCAGCAGCAACGCCCGCGGGAACTCGACCGGCACGACCGCGCCGAGCGCGATCATGAACACCAGGTACGGGAAGCCCAGGAACACGTCGGCGCTCCACACGATCACCCGGTCGATCCAGCCGCCGAGGTAGCCCGCGGCCGCGCCGATCAGCACGCCGAGCCCGATCGACACCAGCGTCGCCGCGAGCCCGATCAGGAACGACGTCCGCGCGCCGTGCACCACGATCGCGAACAGGTCCCGCCCGGTCAGCGGCTCGACCCCGAACCAGTGCTCGCCGCTGACCCCGCCGAACGGCCCGGCGGGCAGTCCGCTGGCGGGGTCCAGCGCGCTCGCGTCGTAGGTGTACGGATCGTGGCCCTCGATGGCGGTGAGGACGTCCGCGAAGATCGCGACCAGGCCGATCACCACGACGGTGACCGTGCCGGCGAGCGCCCAGCGGTCGCGGGCGAGCACCGATCGGATCGCGGCGGGCACCGACCGCGCGACAGGAGTGGACAACTGCGTGACCTGCTTCTGTGGGAGCTCTTGATCAGACGGGCGAACAGTAGGCCGATCGGGTGGTCGTGGTCTGCCCACGTCCACCAGGTGAGAATCTGTTACCGCAATTGTTTCAGTGCTGACCAAAACAAGTTGCCCCGCGTGGCACGGTTGATCGTCGTGGGACCTGACAACGACATGCAGCGGCTCCGACAGATGTCCGGACTGGTGACGCCGATGGCACTGAGAGTAGCGGTCACCCTGGGCCTGCTGGACCGCCTTCACGACCGGCCCGCGACCGCCCGTGAACTCGCACCCGAGCTGGAGGTCGACCCGATCGCGCTCGACCTGCTCCTGGCCCACCTGACGGCCCTCGGCGTGGTCGAACGGGCGGACGCCGGCTACCGCACGACCGAGTTCGGCGCACACCTGCGCGCCGACGCGGGCAACGGCCTGAACAACCTCCTGCACCACGACTCCGCCGCCGGGCGCGCCGACCTGGCGTTCGTCGACCTGCTCCACAGCGTCCGCACCGGGGAGGCCGCCTACCCGCTGCGCCACGGCCGGGACTTCTGGACCGACCTGGCCGAACAGCCGCACCTGCGCGCGGCGTTCGACCGCCAGATGAACGACCGGATGCGCGGGTGGATCCCGCAGGTCGTGGCGAACTTCGACTGGGCCCGCTTCGGCACCGTCGTCGACGTCGGTGGCGGCCACGGCAGCCTGCTCGCCGCGATCCTCGACGCGAATCCGGGCGTGCGCGGCCATCTGGTCGACCTGGAGGAGACCGCGGCCGGTGCGCGTGAGCTGCTGCGCCGGTTCGGTGACCGGGCCGAGGTCACCGGCGGCAGCTTCTTCGACCCGCTGCCCGCCGGCGGCGACGCCTACGTCCTGTTCGACGTCCTGCACAACTGGGACGACGAGCAGGCCCACCGCGTCCTCGCCCGCTGCGCCGAGGCCGCAGGGCCGGACAGCCGCATCCTCGTGGTCGAATCCATCGGAGGTCTGACCGAGTTCGACCTGGTCATGCTCGTGCACTTCGGCGGCCGGGACCGCGGCCTGGCCGCGTTCGAAGAACTGGCCGGGGCTCACGGCTTGACCCTGGTCGGGGCTACTCGGGTGACCGATGGACGCAGTGTGCTCGAATTCTGCAAACATCCGATCTAAGGTCGAGGAGCCGCCGCACGGACGAAGGGACTCCTGATGCGTCGTGCAGCGGTCATGGCGGCCCTGTTGATCGTGGTGGGTGCGTCACCGGTACAGGCCGCGCCGGCGGTGGGCGTGCGGGTGGATCCGGCGAGCAAGAGCCAGGTCGGCAGGGACTTCGCCGGCTTCAGCTACGAGAAGGACCGGGTCGGCGCACGGATGTTCAACGCCCGCAACGCCGACCTGGTCCGCCTGTTCCGCCTGCTCGGGCCGAGCCTGCTGCGCATCGGCGGCAACCTCGTGGACATGACCACCTGGAACCCGCGGGGCACCGGCGGCAAAGCCGGCGAGGTCACGCCGGACGACATCCGCGAGCTGGCGCTGTTCGCCAGGGCGACCGGGTGGAAGGTCGTCTACGGCATCAACCTCAAGACCAACACGCCCGAAGCCGCCGCCGACGAGGCCGCCGTCGCCGCGAGGACGCTCGGCGCGGACCTCGTGGCGTTCGAGATCGGCAACGAGCCCAACGTCTACGTGAAGACCTGGCCGGAGTACGAGGCGCTGTTCGCGAAGTTCGCCGACGCGATCCGCGCGAAGGTGCCCGACGCGCGCTTCGACGGTCCCGGCCAGGCGGACAGCAGCTCGTGGGCGGAGGACTTCGCCCGCACGCAGAAGGACAGGGGCGTGAACATCCTGTCCACGCACGTGTACATCGCGAAGAACACCGAGGCCGACATCGCGAAGATGCTGGCGTCCAACTCCTCGGGCAGGCTGCCGGACATCTCGGCCGCGATGCAGAAGGCCTGGTCCGCCAACGGGATTCCGCAGTGGCGTGTCACCGAGGCGAACAGCTACTTCCACGGCGGCGCGGACGGCGTCAGCAACGTGCAGGCGGCGGCACTGTGGTCGCTCGACTACCTGTCCGGCGTCGCGGCGCGACAGGGCTCCGGCATCAACTTCCACGGCGGCACGTCCACGCAGTTCCCGCTGCACTACTCGCCGATCCGCTACGACGGGCTCAACCCCGTTGGCGTGCAGGCGGTCTACTACGGCGAGCTGCTCTGGAAGCTCGCTGGACCCGGCGCGTACCACTCGGCTGCGGTCAGCGGTGCCGACGGCGTCACGGCCTGGGGGATCGGCGGCAACGTGTTCGTCAACAACAAGAGCACGACCGCCGTGACGGCGACGATCACGTTGCCCGAGAAGGCGCACAACGCAAGCGTTTACGTGCTGACGGCACCGAAGCTGGACTCCAAGGAGATCACCATCGCGGGCTCGGCCGTCGAGAAGGACGGGAAGTTCGTGCCGACGCCCAAGAACGTGAAGGTGACCGGCACGACGACCACGGTCGACGTGCCGGCCGACAGCGCGGTGCTGGTGGTCACTCGGTGAGGGAGGCGATCCGTTCCTGGGCCTCGGCGAGGTCCTCGGCGGTCGGTGCGTCGTCCTGCGTCAGCGAACGGCGCCAGTAACCGGAGAACTCGATGTCCTTCTTGGACACTCCGAGTCCGGTGAAGTGCCTCCGCAGTGCCCGCACCGCGGAGGCCTCGCCGCCCAGCCACACCCAGACCGACGGCGGCACGTCCAGCACCGTCACCACCGACACGAGGTCCTCCCCGGCGCTGCGGTGCACCCAGCGCACGCCGGGGACGTCCTGCTCCTCCGCCGGGTCCTCGACCTCGACGAACGCGCGGAACCGCTGCGAAGCGGGCAGCAGCTCCAGCAGCGAGGCGATCGCGGGCAGCGCGGTCTCGTCGCCCGCGAACACCAGCAGGTCCGCGGCGCCGAGCGGACGGGCGTACTCGGGCGAGGGCCCGAACCGCCCGATGACGTCGCCCACCTTCGCGGTCGCGGCCCACCGGGACGCGGGGCCGTTGTCGCCGTGCAGCACGAAGTCCACGGTCAGCACACCGTCCACAAGGGACCGGACGGTGAAGCTGCGCATCCACGGCCGTTCCGCTTCGGGGATCGCGAGATAGGCCTGGTACCAGACGCCCACCTCGGCGGACGCCGACACCAGCGCGGAACCGCCCGGCTTGGGGAACAGCAGTTTCAGCTGCTGGTCCGGCCACGTCCCGAGGTCGGCAAGCCCCTCGCCGGTGAACGTCATCCGGACCATGCGCGGGGTCAGGGGGACGACTTCGGAAACCGTCAGCAGGCTCACGGCAGGTACTCCTTCAGGTGCTGGGCGGTCAGGGTGTCGGGCCCCAGGTCGATGAGCACGACTTCCCCCGAGACTGATTCTTTATGCCGTAAAGTAAGCGGTGAACGAGGTTACTTTACGCTGTAAGGAGTTGCAACCGTGGTCGTCTACGCAGGTCAGGGCGATCCGCGCCGGTCCATCGAGCTGCTCTGGCGCAGGTCCGGCACCGAAAACCGGCCCGGCCCGAAACCCGGACTGAGCGTGGACGCGATCGTCGACGCGGGCATCGCGGTCGCCGACGAGCAGGGCATGGCGTTCTCGATGCGCGCGGTGGGGGAGCACCTGGGGCGCACGGCCATGGCGCTCTACACGTACGTGCCGGGCAAGAACGAGCTGGTCGACCTCATGTACGACCGCACCATGGCCGAGCTGCCGACGTCGTACCCGCTCGACGAGGGGTGGCGCCCGGCCGTGACGCGGTGGGCGCACGACCTGTGGGAGTGCTACGGCCGCCATCCGTGGGTGCTGCAGGTGTCGCAGGCCCGTCCGGTGCTCGGGCCGCACGAGTTCGCCGTGACCGAGTCCCTGGCCACGATCCTGGTCTCCACCGGGCTGCCCGGCCGCGAGCTGCGCGGCATCGTCGGCGCGATCAACTACTTCGTGCGCGGTGCCGCCCAGACCATCGCCGAGGCCCGCGCCGCCGGTGGCGCGACCGGCGAGGCGGACGAGGAGTGGTGGTACGCGCGGTCCGCCGTGCTGCTGGAGATCGAGCCCGACCTGGCGAAGAAGTTCCCGATGCTGCACCGGCTGGAGCAGGACCGGGAACCGGTCGATCCATCGTTGCCCTATCTGGAGAACGACGCCCTGGAGAACTTCCGCAACGGTCTGCGCGTGCTTTTGGACGGTATCGCGGCCGCTGTGACAAAACCGTGACGTGGTCCGGACGTTCAGGGCACATGAAGCCGATGAGATCGTGCCCATGGGGATCGGCAGACTGTTCGTGGCTGTCGCCTGCGCGATGGTGCTGACCGCGCCGAGCACAGCGGCCGCCACCTCCGTGCGGCACGACCGGCCCGCCATCATGACGATGGACTACGCGGTCGGTGACCTGAAAGCGGTGGTTCACGCGCCACGCACGCTCGTCGGCACGCGGCCGCTGGTGTTCGGTTTCCGCGGCTACGACGACATCGCGCGGTCGTCGGCGCAGCAGGGATCCGTGGTGGTGCTGGTGAGCGACCGGACCTCGGTGGACCGGCACGCGCAGCTGTGGCGCGAGCTGAACGACCGCGAAGGTCCGCTGGCGGAACGGTTCCGCGGGTTCGCCGGCCACTTCTCTGTGGCAGAACCGTGACAAGGCCCTCACCGGACGCCCACAACCGGCCGGTGAGATCATCGGCATGAAGACGACCGCGGCCATCGTCGCGATGGTGATGGTGCTGGCCACACCGACCGCTTCCGCTGCTCCCGACGTCAGAACGATCGAGTACTCCCTCGGCGACCGGGCCTTCCAGGTGCCCGAGTTCCACACCGAGCCCGGCGGTCCGGTAGCGGACCTCGAACTGACGGCGGTGGTGCACGCACCGCGCCGACTGGTCGGCAAGCATCCGCTGGTGATGCTCGCCCACGGCTACTGGAAGCCGTGCCGCAGCGAGGAGCAATGGCTCTGGCCGTGCCCGCAGGGCGACCCGTTCCCCAGCTACCGGGGTTACGACTACCTGGCCGAGGAACTGGCCCGCCAGGGGTTCGTCGTCGTGTCGGTGAGCGCCAACGGCGTGAACGCGGGCGAATCACTCCAGCCGGCGGACATCGCCCGCGCGAAGCTGATGAGCAAACACCTCGAACTGTGGCGTGACCTCAACGACGGCAAAGGTCCGCTCGCCGGACGGCTGCCGGGGTTCGCGGGGCACGTCGACCTGACCGACGTCGGCGTGCTCGGCCACTCGCGCGGCGGTCGCGGCGTGGTCTACCTGACGTCGGACAACCACGCCGACCTCGTTCCCGCCGGTGTGCGGATCAGGGCGGTGCTGCCGTTGGCCCCGGCCGGTTACTACGTGCCGGACCCGGAGGCGCCGGAGAACCTCGACTACCGCATCACCAAGATCCCGTTCGCGGTCGTGTCCGGCGAGTGCGACCCGATCACACCAGAGGCCGGCGACTACGTCCGCAACGCCCAGGGCCGCAACCTGAAGCCCATCCACCTCGTCACGCCGAAACGGGCGAACCACAACTTCTTCAACACCGAGTGGTCCTACGACAACGACGGCCACTGCCAGGCCACCGGCCTGAAGCCCGAACAGCAGCGGAAGGTCGCGACCACCTACATCCCCGCGTTCTTCCGCCAGTACCTGCTGAACCAGCCGGACCCGATCGTCAGCCGGGGCTATCCGGGCGTCGACGTCGTGACGCATCCACCGATCGGCTAAGCCTCAACACGACTTTGAGGGGTCGCGCTCTCCCTTCCGCTGCTGCCAGTGTGGTGGCGGAAGGGGGAAGTTCCATGTTCAAGACCAGTGCGCTGCTGACCGCGGCGCTCGTAGTGCTGACCGCCGCACCCGCCACGGCACATGCCGGGGGCGACTGGGCCGGTTGGCAGAAGGATCTCACCGGGTCGAGGCACAACGCCGCGGAGTGGCGCCTCAACCGGCACAACGCCGGTGACCTCAAGCTGAAGTGGGCGTACGCCTACGAGAAGGGTCCCGTCAACTTCGTCCGCAGCCAGCCCGCGGTCGTCGGCGACACCATCTACTTCGGCAGCCCCGAGGGCAAGTTCTACGCCCGAAACGCGCGCACCGGCGCACCGAAGTGGGAGTTCACGCTGCCACCGGCGGCCCGGCCCGTGTACAACTCGGACGGCCCCACGGTCTCCGACGGCAAGGTGTTCTTCGGCGACAGCACGGGCCGGCTGTTCGCGCTCGACCAGCGGACCGGCCGCCAGCGCTGGCAGGTCCAGGTGGACAGCACCGTCGCCGGGATGAACACCAGCTCGCCGATCGTCTACAACGGACGGATCTACCTCGGCACGTCCAGCGCGGAGAACACGCTGCCCCGCGACTACGCGTGCTGCACGTTCCGCGGCCACATCGACGCCTACGACATCGACACCGGCGCGCTGGTGTGGCGCCACTACACGGTGCCGGAACCGGTCGAGGTCGGCACGTGGCCCAACGGCGCCAAGCGGTTCGAACCGTCGGGCGCCGGCGTGTGGAGCTCGCCCGCGATCGACCGCAGGACCGGCACGCTCTACGTCGGCACCGGTCAGAACTACACCGGCAAGGGTGGCGAGTTCGACTCGCTGCTGGCGCTGGACACGCGGACCGGCGCGGTGAGGTGGACCAACCAGGTGACCGACTCCGACACGTGGCGCCAGGCGTGCAACGAACCCGACCCCGAGGGGTACTGCCCCGGGCTCAAGGACAACACGAACCTCGACTACGACATCGGCGCGTCGCCCACCCTGTTCGAGGTGAACGGGCGTCAGCTCGTCGGCGTGGGCCAGAAGTCCGGTGTCTACCACGTGTTCGACGCCAGGACGGGGCAGGTCGTGTGGCGTCGTCAGCTCGGTTCGCCGTGGCCCAGCGGCGGCATCGGCGGCATCCAGTGGGGCGCGAGCTACGACGGCAAGCGGCTCTACATCGCGACCTACGTCGCCCAGCCCGGCAAGCTGTTCGCGGTGGATCCCGCCACCGGCACCGTGCTGTGGGAGACCCCGGCGCCCGCCGACGGGTGCACCACCGGAGGCGCCGTCGGTCTGAAGGTCTGCGTGCCGGCCCACGGGGTTCCGGTGTCCAGCACGCCCGGCGTGGTGTGGCTGGGTGCGGAGGACGGCAAGTTCCGCGCGTACGACGCGAAGACCGGCCAGATCCTGTGGACCTACGACACGATCCAGGACGTCACCGGCGTCAACGGGGTGACCGGCCGCGGCGGCGACATGGCGGGACCCGGCACGGGCGCGGTGGTGTCGAACGGCATGGTCTACGTGCAGTCGGGCTACTTCGGGCAGGACAACAGCCCGTACGGCCGAGTGCTACTCGCGTTCGGGCTGTAAGCGCCTGGCCGGTCTTTCCGTCCGCTGACCGCGCCCAAACCCGGCGCGCTCTGTGCTCGATGAAGGGAACATTCATCCACCTCAGGTGGATGAATGTTCCCTTCATCGACGTCGATCGCGGGGGAGATGACCGGTGCTGTCACGGCACCAACTTCGCGCGGACGGAATCGGTCGGCAGTCCGGCTTCCGCGCGCAGCTCCAGCGCTCTCTGCCAGGCACGACGAGCCGGTTCGGCGTCACCCATGGCCGCGTGGGTGTCGCCGAGCTGCTCGTAGGCGGCGGCCTCCAGCGGGAGGTCGCCGCCCGTGCGGAAGTGCGCGGCGGACTCGGCGAACGCGTGCGCGGCCCGTTCGAGGTCGCCCAGCCCGAGGTAGGCGGTGCCGAGGTTGTCCCACGTCTCGCCCTGGCCGATCACGTGGCCCATCGCCTGCCACAGCCGCATGACGCGTTCGCCGTACTCGACGGCCGTGGCGTACTCGCCGATCTTGCCGTAGCCCCACGCCAGCCCGGTCAGCGCGTTGGCCTGGCCGTACTCGTCACCGCACTGCTCGAACAAGGCGAGCCCGCGCCGCGTGTGCTCCAGCGCTTCGGGGATCCGGTCGTCCGGGCACAGCATCGCGATGTTCAGCAGCGCCTCGCCCTGACCGGCCGGGTTGCCCTCGAACACCTCCAGCGCCCGTTCCAGCACGGTCCTGGACTCGTCGAGCCGTCCCACCCTGGCGAGCCCGCGGGCGAGGTTGATCAGCGTGCGGCCGAGGCCGTCGGTGTCGTCGAGCTGTTCCAGCGCGGCCACCGCGAGCTGCTGGGACGTCAGCAGGTCCTGGTAGTGCGCCTGCCGGTCGAGGACGTCGGCGAGCGACCACCCCATCAGCCAGGTCTGCGCCGGGGTGCCGTGGGGCATCGCCGACATCAACGCGGAGTGCTCCGCCGTCAGCCACGCCAGCGACTCCTCGTGCGTGCGGATCGGCGTGACCACAACGCCTTCCGCCGGTGGCGGCGTGTCCGGACGGTGGCGGCTGGGCGTGAACACGACGGCGGCTTCGACACCGGTGAGCGCGAGGTGGTCGAACAGCCGGGTGAGCGCCTCGTCGCGTTCGTCCGGCCCGGCCAGCTCGGCCGCGTAGTCGCGCAGCAGGTCGTGGCACGTGAACCGGCCCGGCTCGGACTCGTCGAGCAGGTTCGCCCTGGCCAGTTCCTGAAGCAGCGCCTCGGTCCCCGGCAGCGTCACCCCCGCCAGGGACGCGGCACCGGCGAGGCTGATGTCCGGGCCGGGCATCAGGCCGAGCAACCGGAACAGCCGCAGCGCCGCGGGGCTGAGCGCCTTGCAGGAGTGGGAGAACACCGACCGCAGGTCCGCGGTGACGTCATCGTCGTCGGCGAACGCGTCGAGGTCGGCCAGCTCGTCCGCGAGCGCCGCCAGCGGGAACTCCGGTTGCGTCGCCGCCCGTGCCCCGGCGACCGCGAGGGCCAGCGGCAGCCGCGCGCACCGGCGGACCACGGTGTCGACCGCCTCCGGTTCGGCACGGGCGCGGTCGTGGCCGATCCGGGCGGCCAGCAGCTCGCGGGCGTCGTCGGGCGGCAGCAGGCCCAGCGACAGCGACCGCGCCCGGTGCGTCGGCCTGAGCGCGGTCCGGCTGGTGATCACCACGTGGGTGTTGGGCGTGCGCGGCAGCAACGGTTCGATCTGGTCGGCATCGGTGGCGTTGTCCAGCACCATCAGCACCCGCTTGCCGGCGAGCGCGTCGCGCAGCAGCTCCGACTGCCCGGCCACGTCGTGCGGCACCTTCGCCCGCGGCACGTCCAGCGCCGACAGGAACCGCAGCAGCGCGTCACCGGGGCTCAGCGCCGCACCGGACGGTCCGAACCCGTGCAGGTTCACGTAGAGCTGGCCGTCCGGGAACCGCTCGGCCGCGCGGTGCGCCCAGTGCACGGCCAGCGAGGTCTTGCCGACGCCGCCCGTGCCGGTGATCACCACGACGCCGTTCGGTGCCTGGTCCAGCTCGGCCAGCTCCAGCGCCCGGCCGGTGAACGGTTTGGGCGGCGCGGGCAGCTGCCGCGGCGCCGAGGCGCTCTGCAGCCGCCGGTGCAGCGCGGTGAGCCTGCGGGACGGTTCGGCGCCCAGCTCGTCCGCGAGGCGGGCCTTGAGCAGCTCGAACTGCCTGAGCGCGTCGGACGTGCGGCCGCTGCCGTGCAACGCCTCGATCAGCTGGGCCGCGACGCGTTCGTCCAGCGGGCGTTCGGCGGCGAGCACCTGCAGCTCCGGCACCAGCGCCTGGTGCTCACCGGCGCTCAGCCGCGCGTCCACGTGGTCGAGCCGTGCCGCCAGCAGCTCCGCGGCGAACTCCTCGCGCCTGCGACGCGCCCATGGCGTGTCCAGTGTGGACAGCAGGTCCCGCCGTGCCAGTGCCAGCGCCTCCGCGGTCCGGCCGGTGCGCACCAGGTGCCGGAACAGGTGCAGGTCGATCTCCAGCGGGTCGACGCGGACCACGTACCCGCCCGCCTCGCGTTCGATCAGGCCGGGCAGCGTCTGGCGCAGCCGGGTGAGCCACGTCCGCATCATCGCGCGGGCACGGGGCGGCGGCGCGTCACCCAGCACGCGTTCGACCAGGTCGTCGGCGGCGACCACCTCACCGGCGTCGACGAGCAGCACCCCGAGCAGGGCTCCCAGCCGCGTCGGGCCGAACTCGGTCACGTGGTCGTCCACCCGTGCCGAGACGCCGCCGAACACCGTGAATCGCACGTGATCACGCTACCGGCACGGCCGGCACGGCGAAGTTCTAGAGCTTTTCTCAGGGTGCTGACAGCAGACTCCAAGGCGCACGGGGCTCAGTGGAATGAGGGAGGTCGCCATGCTGATCGATCGCACCATGCCGCTGGGTACCGCGCTGACCGTCACCTACGCATCAGAGCGTGGACCGCGTACGCACAACGCCGACGCGTACGCCACCAATGGCCGTCGCACCTTCGTGGTCGCCGACGGGGTGGGTGACTCGGCGGCCGCGGGGGAGGCCGCGCACGCCGCCGCCCAGGCCGCGGCTCTCCTCACCGACCCCGTCGCCGCGATCCTGGCCGCACGTGCCGCGCTGCAGGTGCACAGCGGGGACGCCGTGATCGTGGTCGCGGTGGCCCGTCCGCACGGCGGCTTCGACGTGGCGTGGGCCGGTGACGCCCGTGCGTACGCCTCAGGCGGTGAGGACCTCGTGCAGCTCACGACCGACCAGACCGTGGCCGAGTACTTCCGCGAACGAGGTGTGGTGCCGGAACCCCGGCTGGAGCACGTCGTGACGAACACCGTCCGGCACGCCACTCCGGAGAACGTCGGACGTGCCGCGACCCGGGCGTCCCGGCTCCTGCTCGCCTCGGACGGCGTCTACGGGCCGTTGGGGCGCGGTGGCATCGAGGCGATCATGGCCGGGCACGCGTCCGCCGAACGGCTCGTGCGGGCGGCCCTGTACGCGGGCGGGACGGACAACGCGACGGCGCTGGTCGTCAGCTGACCTTCTTCTTGCCCCGCTTCTTCTTGCTCTCCTCGACGCTGCGCTGCAACGCCTCCATGAGGTCCACGACCCCCGTAGCCTCGGGAGGTTCGGCCTCGACGACGACCTCCCGGCCCTTGCGCTTGTCCTCGATGAGCTCGTTGACGCGCTCGGTGTAGGTGTCGCGGTAGTCATTCGGGCGCCAGTCGTCGGCCATCGACTCGACCAGCGACACGGCCATGTTCAGCTCCTTGCCGCGCGGCGCCCGGCCCTCCGGCAGCACGTCCAGCACGTCCTTCGGGTCCCTGACCTCGTCCGCGAAGAACAGCGTGTGCACGGCGAGGATCCCGTTGTCCTCCTTCAACGCGGTCAGGTATTGCTTGCCGCGCATGACGAACAACGCGATGCCCGCCCGGTTGGTCTTCTTCATCGCCTGCGCCAGCAACAGGTACGGGCGCGAGAACTCGGGTTTGGCCGGCCCGAGCCAGTAGGTCTTCTGGAAGAACACCGGGTCGATCTCGGCGAGGTCCACGAACGCCTCGATGTCGAGCGTGCGCGAGCGGCCCGGTGCGATGTCGTCGAGCTCCTCCGGTTCGACGATCACGTACTCGCCGTCGTCGACCTCGTGCCCCTTGACGATCTTGTCGTAGGGCACCTCACGTCCGGTGCGCTCGTTGACGCGCTTGTAGCGGATGCGGTCGGACGTCCCGCGCTGGAACTGGTTGAAGTGCACCGTGTGGTCCTCGGTGGCGCTGTACAGCTCCACCGGGATCGTCACCAGCCCGAAACTGACCGACCCGCTCCAGATCGCCCGTGCCATGCAGGTCAGGTACCCGCTGACGATCGCGTGCAACCTTCCGCGCCCGATCTCTGTTTCCTCGTAGTGATCGATCGACTACTGGGAGGAAGTGCATGAGAGTCGTTCTGGGGTTCCTGCTCTCCGCGGTCGCGCTCGTCGGCGGATCCGGTGTCGCGCTGGCGGACCCGCCGAAGCCGCCGTACCCGCTCGTGACGACGTGGACGGACGCCGAGGTGCGCACCTGCGAGGCGCTGTCGTGCCCGGTGGACCACGTGATCCCCGCGGGCGAGACCAGCATCGGCATCTGCTGGACCCGCGGTCAGACCGTCCACGCCCACGGCATCTACAACAACATCTGGATCATGGTGAGCATGAACAGCGGTGGCCGCTACCTGTCCAGCGCGATCTACTTCAAGGGTGACGAGCGCGCGAACCTGCCGTACGAGAACGACTGCGGGCCGTACTAGCAGCACGCCCGGCTCGAGTGTCCACTCCGCACTCGAGCCGGGCCGGTACGGTTGGCAGGCGTGAGAGTCGTCGTGCTGTCCGACACCCACGCGCCGCGGTTCTGGAAGCGGTGCCCACCCGCCGTGGCCGAGCATCTGCGGTCGGCGGACCTGATCCTGCACGCCGGTGATGTCTGCGTCGCTCCCGTGCTGGACGAGCTGGCGCAGTACGCGCAGGTGATCGCGGTGTGCGGCAACAACGACCGCCCGGACGTGGTGGCCTGGGGCGCACCGGAGACCGTCGAGGTCGACGTCGAGGGGCTACCGGTCGCGATGGTCCACGACAGCGGTCAGAAGACCGGCAGGCTCGCCAGGATGCGCCGCCGGTTCCCGGCCGCGCGGCTCGTCGTGTTCGGACATTCGCACATCCCGTGGGACGAGGAGGAGAACGGGTTCCGCGTCTTCAACCCCGGCTCACCGACGGACAGGCGTCGTCAGCCGCACGGCACGATCGGACTGCTGGACGTGGTGGACGGCGTGCTGGTGGACGCGCGGATCGTGCCGGTGGCCCAGTCGGCGAGCCGCGGGCCCAGCACCTCGTAGACGCTCGGGTCGAAGCCCATGCCGGTGTGCGTGCTGTGCACCTCGACGCACTCGGCGCACGGGTCCAGGCACAGCCGCCACGGCACGATGCCGTCCGAACGGGAGTAGATGGAGATCGCGGGCACCCGCAGCGGTTCGGCGAGGATCTTCACGTGCTCCTCGAAGCACGGGCCGCCCATGCAGTCGTCGTCGAGCAGCCCCGGCACGCCCGCGGAAGCCAGCCGTGCCAGGAACCTCGCGACTCGGATGACGCTCGGATGCGCGCCCAGCGGGTCCAGCACGGGGCTGCCGAGCATGACCAGGCCGTGCACCAGATCAGGCCGCCGGGCGGCGGCCAGGCGCGCGATGCCGCCACCACGGCTCTGGCCGAGCAGCACCACCGGACCACCGGTGCGCTCGGCGTGCTTCTCGGTGCGGCGCACCAGCTCCGCCAGCAGGTCGGCGGTGCAGCCGACGGTGAACCCGACACCCGCGCTCGCCGGCACGTAACCACGCGCGCGCAACCACGACGCGGCGGGTAGCAGGCTCACGTCACCCGCCCCGAAACCGGGCGCCAGCACGACGCCCAAACCCCTCCCCTGACCGGGATCCGCGTCCCGCCACACCGGGTGCCGCAGCAGCTTCGGCACGTCCCAGAGCGCGCGAACGACGCTTTCCCGTGCGGTAGAACGCATCCCGTCGAACATGACACTGGTTTGCCGGCGCTTCGCGGGACAAAACCTGTCAGAAGTGGACCGCGATCTCCGCGCCGAGCTTGGCGCCGTTCAGCAGTTCGAGGTCGTCACCGCTCCAGAACCGGCCGGGGTCGTACCAGTTGGGCCGCCGCTTCGGCAGCAATCCCATCTCCTCGTACGTGATCGCGACGATCTCCGCGCAGAACGCGCTCTCCAGCGTGGCGTCCGCCTTGGGCCGCAACGGAACGCGGCCGCGCAGCCACCGCGAGGCGAGCTTCGCGGTCGAGGGGAACGGCGTGCCGTCGAGCCGGGCGACCGTCCGCAGTGCCGCGTCCTCCATCTCCTTCGTCACCGGGTGGTCGAGCTGTCGCAGCCACGCCCGCTGGTTGTACCGGTCGTGCCACGTCACCGCGGCGTCGCGCAGGTCGTGCAGCTGGGCGCCGCGCTGGTGCGTGCCGGTCCACATGTCCTTGAGCGACTTGCCGAGCTCGGCGTGCCACATCAGCGGCGGCAGGTCGTCCAGCACGATCGCCATGCCCACGTGGTTGACCGGGCTGTTCGTCATGGCCTGGATCGCCCGATCCGCGGCGCTGCGCCCGCGGAACACCCACACGTCACCGGTGCGGGTCAACTCCACGGCTTCGTCCAGAGAGATCGCCATGACCCCGTAGCCTAGGCACATGAAGCTCTGGAAGGTGCTCGGCATCGCCGCGTTCGCCGGTGTCGCGGCGAGCGGCGCGCTGGTGGCCCGCAACCAGCGCCGCCGCGCCGCCTACACCCCCGACCAGGTCAGGGAACGTCTGCACGAACGGCTGAGCGAGGCCTCCCGAGCCTCTGGGTGAGGAAGAACGCCGCGCGGTCGAGCGCGTCGTCCGCCTCGTCGAGGACGCCGGTGAACACCTGGAACACGTGTGGCACGTCGGCGGTGACGTCGAGGATCACGTCGGCTCCGGCGGCCCTGGCGCGGTCGGCCATGCGCGTGGAGTCGTCGAGCAGCACCTCGTTGGTGCCCACCTGCAGCAGCATCGGCGGGAAGCCCGTCAGGTCGGCGAACAGCGCGGGGCTCACGAGCTCGTGGCGCGGATCCTGTCCGGCCAGGTAGAGCGCGCCGGTGCGTTCGAGGCTCTGCCGCGTGAAGAACGGGTCGGCGTCTTCCTTCGCGTCCATGCTCTCGCCGGTCCGGGTGGCGTCCAGGCCGGGGGAGAAGGCCACGATCGCCGCCGGTGCAGGGAGTCCCGCGGCGCGCGCCGCCAGGCAGGTCGTGACGGTCAGGCCGCCGCCCGCGGAGTCGCCGGCGAACGCGATGGACGCCGGGTCCTCGCCTGCGTCGAGCAACGCGCGGTAGGCCGCCACCGCGTCGTCGATCGCGGCCGGGAACGGGTGCTCCGGTGCGAGCCGGTAGTCCAGCGAGAACGCCCGGAACCCGGTCCTCGCCACCAGGCTCCCGGTCAGCGACAGCGCGGTCTCCGGCGAGCCGACGACGTAGGAGCCGCCGTGGAAGTACAGGATCGTGCCGGCGCGCTGGTCGTCCGCTCGTTCGACCAGCAGGGCCCGTCGTGACCCGAGCACGGTGTCCGCGGTCCTGATCCCGTCCGGCACGGTCATCGTGGCCATCATCGCCGCGAACCCGGTTCGCAGCTGTTCGACCGACAACGGTCCGTCCAGCTGCGGCCGCTCGCGCAGCATCGTGTCGATCTTCGTCCGCTGTGCCCTGCTCATGCGCACCCCCGGTTCAAGTACATGCCGCTACAGTATATGCCGTGGCATCTAAATTTCCGGTCGATCCGCAGGTCCTGTTCGCCGACCTCGTGCGCTGCGAGACGCGGCTGTACAACGCGCTGAACGACCGGCTGCGGGAGCGGCACGGGATCGTCACCTCGCAGTACGAGGCCCTGCGCTTCCTGCGCGGCCACCCGGAGTCGCGGGTGGCCGACCTCGCCGCGGAGTTCGCCATCGGCATCGGGGCGACCAGCAAGGGCGTGGACCGCCTGGAACGGCTCGGCCTCGTCTCGCGCCTGCCCAACCCGGCGGACCGCCGTTCGTCCCTGCTGGTCCTGACCGACGAGGGCATGCGCCTGGTCGACGCCGCCGAGCTGACCGTCACCGAGCGGGTGACCGAGCTGTTCGGCCTG
>Ga0207692_10000115_pt1 | contig 24080 bp, 25 predicted proteins | sample LARL52metaG_FD_184345 | JGI IMG/M metagenome (GOLD analysis project Ga0207692, IMG submission 184345) | Corn, switchgrass and miscanthus rhizosphere microbial communities from Kellogg Biological Station, Michigan, USA - LAR L5-2 metaG... | ecosystem: Host-associated > Plants > Roots >...
TCGGTCCTGTTCACGACGCTGATCTTCGCAGGGATCGTCGGCTGGGCGCTCAGTGCGGGCGTCTACTGGCTGATGGTCGGCGCCGTTTCGCTCTGGGGATTGGGATTTGCGTCCGCCAATTCGATGCAGCAGGTGAGGCTGGTCGCAGCCGCGCCGCCGCTGGCGCCCGCCTCGGTTTCGCTCAACACATCGGTGCTCTATATCGGCCAGGCCATGGGCTCCGCGACCGGCGGCCTGCTGTATGCGCATGAGCTGTTTCGCAGCCTTGGCTTTGTCGCGGCGGCCTTCGTTGCGATGGCATTGACGGCGGTGATCCTGAGCCGGCCTGCACGGAAAATCCTGGCCTCCTGAGCGGAAAAGTCGCGCCAGACGACCGGAAAACCGCCGAATTCCTGTCGTTTGCAGCATTTTCCATGAAGCGGTGGGGCAAAGATTTGTCCATCGCAGGCGAGCAGGGAGCTTGGCAAAACCGGCGAGACGGGATTAAAGGCCGCTTGCGGGACCGCCGTCCCATTTTCCGTAAAGAATCTATCTTGCCTCCGTGGTCGAAGCGAAAGTGAACTGACATGAGATTGGTCCTGAGATTGGCATTGGCATCATCAGTCGTCTTGATGTCGGCCGCCAGCTTTGCTCAATCCGATGCGCCGATGGTCGGCGACAAGCCGCTCGTTCAGGTGAAGCCGCGCGGCATGGCCAAGCACGCTGCCGTCAAGCAGGCCGCCGCCAAGCCGCAATCGATGGCGGTCCGCCTGCAGGGCTGCCTCGACATCGACGACGGCACCAAGGAGCGGCTGACCTGTTACGACGAGGTGTACAAGCCGGCCCCGAAGGAGAAGGCGCCGGCTGCAAAGTCGGTTGCCGATTGCCGCTACACCAAGGAAGAGGACGAGCGGCTCGCCTGCTTCAACGGCTTTGTCGAAAGCATGCCCAAGCTGCCGAAGGGCTGATCTGATCGGCCACGCGCAAAAGGGGGATCAGCGGCTGGAGGTGGACGACGCGCCTGCCGCGATCCGGTTTGCCGGCTGTGCCGCCGCCATCTTGACTAGCACGTCCCTGACCGGATCCTCGGTCCAGGCCTGCGTCACATAGTTTCGATGCGTAATGCCTTCGCCGGTCTCGACGAACACGACGCGTCCGGGCTTGAGCGGCCCATCCATGCTCTCGGCTACGGCGATGCCCTTGTCCCTCAGCATCTGCATCAGCTCGCGGTCGTGCCGTGCGGTGCCCTGCGTGTACGAGCTGACGAAGAAGCCCGAGCGGTTGTTCTCGATCCAGGACGCAAACTTGTCGAGCTGTCCGTAGATTGCGTCGAGCAGCACCACACCACGCACGCGGCCCGCTGTCCCGCCGACATCGAGACTGTAGGCGGTCGGCAGGAAACCGCCGCTGTAACCGATGATGACGATCGGCATATTGGCGAACGCCTTGGCCGCGCCCGCCTCGCCGTAGAGACGGCCGAGATGCTCGGCTGACTCAGCCATGAAGCGCTTGAAGCCGCTCTCCTGCCAGAATTTTCCGGCGCTGGAATCGGCAGCATCGACGGCAAGCTGCGGAGCAAGCAGCACCGCATTGACGCCTGACTCGGTGATCTGCCGCGGCAGGAGCTGGCGGTCGCGCACGTCGCGTTCAAGGGTTGCGCCATTGCCGTGGAAGAACACCACGATCACAGCCGGCTTCCTGACGTCGAAATTCTCCGGGATGTGCACCAGCACGCGGTTGTCACTGTAGGTCTCGTCTTGCCAGAAGACGCGGCCGCCAAAACTCTTGTGGCCGCGCCGGTCGCCCTTCACGACGTTCAGGAACGGCTCGTCGGAGGCGGGATTGTTGCCGAAATAGGGGAAGGCCGACGATTTCATGCTGACCAGCGTGGTCAGCTCATCCCGCTCCGCAGGGCGCTCCGAAGGCGGGAGCTGGGGCTCCAGCGATGCCACCTGATAGGCCGGGGCGGGTGCCGCGGCCTGCTTCGGCACCAGCTCGAACGGCCGCAAGGTTTCGTCCGAGCCGGGGAAGCGGTCCCTGAATTGCGGGGCAGGGAAGCGTTCGTCAAAGCTGTCGCCGGAGGAGGTGGCGTTGGCGGCAAGTGCGCCGGGAGCGGGGGCCTGGCCGCATTGCGCCAGCGCCAAGGCGAACGGCAGCAGGAGGCAACTCGCCATGCTACGGCCCGCAGCGGGGCGCAGACCGGCAGCGATCGTCGACCGATCCCCCCGATTCCCCAAGCCAACACCAAAATATCTCGGATTCGCTCCGACCATCCACCCTCTGCGCAGATCCGGCGGCCAGTTGCTAAAATGCAACCGCCAGTTTAAAGGCGACGTTAAGCGTCCAGAGAAACTCCCCACATCCGGTACAGTCACGACAACACAAGATCGTGTCCTGATTGTGGGTCATCCGATTGCCAGCCGCAACCGGTGGATCTCGCTCGAAAGTGGCAGAAATACGGTAACACCATACCAAAGTTGAATTGCCACATTTAGCCCTTGTTGGCCCTGCTTGAATGGGGTTCGCCTCATCCTGCTCAAGATGGAGGGAGGGCGTCGCCGCCCTCGGGCAAAATGGCTGTATCAGAGGCCGGGAATGCCGCTTGGCCTGACCGGCTGCCCGGTTCCGCTCCGACGGTCTCGGTCGTGGTGGCGACGGCCGTCGTCGTGGCCGACATGGTCGGGGTCGGTGTCTTCACGAGCCTGGGGTTCCAGGTCAAGGACATCCCGTCCGGCTTTTCGATCCTGCTGCTGTGGGCGTTCGGCGGCGTGGTCGCGCTGTGCGGGGTGTTTTCCTACGGCGAGCTCGGTGCGATGTTTCCGCGCTCGAGCGGCGAGTACAATTTCCTGAGCCGCGCGTTTCATCCGGCCTTCGGCTTCCTCGCCGGCTGGGTGTCGGCGACCGTCGGTTTCGCGGCCCCGGTGGCGCTGGCGGCGATGGCGTTCGGCGAATATGCCGGGGCAGCGGCTCCATTTCTTCCACCGCTCCCGCTCGCGCTCAGTGTGGTCTGGCTGGTGTCGCTGGTGCAGCTCTGCGGGGTCAGCCACTCGGCGCGCTTTCAGCTCGTCTCGACCATTCTCAAGGTCGTGCTGATCGTCGCCTTCCTGGTCGCGGGCTTCCTGCTTCCCGCGCCCCAGCCGATCTCCTTCATGCCGCATTCAGCCGATCTCGGCTACGTCGCGAGCGCGCCATTCGCCATCAGCCTGGTGTTCGTGATGTATTCGTTTTCCGGCTGGAATGCTGCGACCTACATCACCGGCGAGATCAGCGCGCCGCAGCGAAGCCTGCCGCGCTCGCTGCTGACGGGCACGCTGATCGTGCTGGTGCTCTATGTCGCGCTGAACGCGGTGTTCCTGATCGCGGCGCCGATCGACAGACTGGCAGGCCAGCTGCAGGTGGCGAGCATCGCAGGCGCTTACGTGTTCGGCGAGCTCGGCGGTCGCATCGTCGCTGCCATGATCTGCATCGGGCTCGTCTCCTCGATCTCGGCCATGATGTGGATCGGTCCGCGCGTCACCATGACGATGGGCGAGGACGTTCCGGCGCTGGCGCTGTTCGCGCGGCGGTCGCGCCGCGGTGCCCCCGTCTACGCCATTCTGTTCCAGCTCGCCGTCGCCACGCTCCTGCTGTTCACCCGGAGTTTTGAGGCGGTGCTCGATTTCATCCAGTTCGCACTGCTGTTCTGCTCGTTCTTCACCGTGCTCGGCCTCGTCAAGCTGCGCATCACGCGGCCGGATCTGCCGCGGCCCTACCGTGCCTTCGGCTATCCGGCGACGCCCCTCGTCTTCCTGCTCGTGACCGCTTTCATGATGTATTACCTGTTGACCGAGCGGCCGCTGGAATCGGCTCTGGGCACGCTGATCATGCTGTCGGGGCTCGCGATCTATGCGATTTTTCACTGGCGGCCGGCACGCGGCGCCGCGCCATCATTGCCGGGCCCCGACTAGATGCGTCATGTCCGAGATGTTGTTCAAAAGCTCGCCACGCTTGCGTTGATCCTGCTGAGCGCGGCCCGTGCGTCGGCCGAAACCGTCACCGCCAACGACACCGCACGCTTCCTGGCCGGCATGCAGCCGTCCGCCAATTCCCCGCTGGTCGCGCTGACCAGGGACCCGGCCTGGCAGCGCCATGCGCGGTTCTTCGACAACGCCTTTGCCGAGCTGGAGCGGCGGCAGCTCTCGAAAATCCACGCCTGGGCCGATGCCAACCTCGCCGCGCCAAAGCCGACCATGTTCTACATGTTCAGCGGCCCGGACTTCATCTACGCCGATGCGTTCTATGCGAAGGCCACGACCTATGTGCTGGGCGCGCTGGAGCCGACCGGACCTGTCCCCGACGTCACCCGGCTGCCGGCCGGCGACGTCGGACCCGCGCTCTCTTACGTCGAGCAGTCCCTGAGCTCGATCCTGAGCTTCAGCTTCTTCATCACCAAGAAGATGAAGGTCGACCTGCAGGGCGACATCTCCGGCACGCTGCCGATCCTCTACGTGTTCCTGGCACGGACGGGAAAGACGATCCGCGACGTCCAGCTGATCTCGCTCGATGCCAATGGCGGCGTGCATGGCGGGGCCGAGAATGCCGGGCCGAATGCCGTGCACGGCGCGCTCATCACCTTCGCGGGGCCCGATGGCGCGGAGCGCAAGCTCTACTACGTCTCCGCCGATCTTTCCAATGCGAGCGCGCGGGCGAGCGGGTTCTTGAAATTCTGTTCGTCGCTCGCGCCGGGCAACAGCCTCCTCAAGAGCGCATCCTATCTGATGCACGCCGGCAATTTCACCCTCGTGCGCGACTGGCTGCTCGCCAACAGCGCAACCATCGTCCAGGACGATTCCGGGATTCCGCTCGCGAGTTTCGACGCACGCAAGTGGCGCTTCTTTCCGTTCGGCCGCTATGAGGGGCCGATCGCCGAATTCCCGGGGCGCTACCAGGACAATTACGCCGCGCTGTTCGAGCGCGCCCAGCCGCTCGATTTCGGCATCGGCTATCGCTGGCGCACCCATGAGTCGAACCTGCTGCTGTCGGTCAAGGTCGCGGCCAATGAGACCGGGCCGCTTGAGACCTCCGCCGAAGCGCCGTCATCACCGCCGCCAGCCCCGCCACCGCCCAAGCGGCCGACGCGCCCCGAACCGTTCCGGCCGCCCCCGCCGATGCCGTTCTGGTTCTGGCGCTAGCCGGGCTTGCGCGCAGATTTGGCTCGAAACGGTTGCGGCGGCTTCGTTGCAGCCTTCCCCTGCGGTGGCACCTCACTCTGATACCAAAGCTCCTCCGCCGTTGCCGGAGGCGGCTTGCTCGTGAAAGCGCGTATTTTCACGGATTGCCCTTCGTAGTTGAAGCTAAGTAGCGTCGTAATGAACGACTGGACGGCCGGGGTCTCACGCGCGGCGTCGACGTTCGCATTTTGTAGTTCGGTTTTGTTTCTATCAATTGCACCCTGGGATTGCATGACAATGGATATGACAATAACGACCTGGCCCCTCCGCTCAGGCGCCCCCTCCTAAAACGCATCTCCTCCCACCGCGGCAATCCAAGGACGACCATGGATTATGCAGATCAATGGACGTCGGACGACCTGGCCGACCATCAGGTTGCTTCCTTCGCCGAGATTTCCCGGTTCTATGTCCGCGCCTTGAAAGGTCGATTCCGCGACCACAGGCCGGAATTCGATGCGATCAGGCGCCACATCCGGCCTGGCGATGTCGTATGCGACGTCGGAGCCAACAAAGGCAGCTTCACGTACTGGCTATCACGATGGTGCGGGGAAGACGGCCGCTTGATAGCGTTCGAACCTCAAGCAGGCCTGGCTCACCGTCTGGCCGCTGTTTGCGCCGACATTGGCTTGCGCAATGTAAGGGTCGAGGCGAAGGCCGTTCATTCCTCGTCCGGTTTCGGTGAACTTTACGTCCCTCATGGACATCAGCCCGGAGCGTCGCTCAATCGGAGTCCCTGTTCGAGCGAATTTGACGCCGTCCCGGTGCCGGTGGTTTCCCTGGACGAGTATTTCAAGGAAAATGAGCGAATATCTCTGCTGAAAGTCGACGTCGAGGGTGCGGAGCTGGAGGTCTTTCGGGGGGCCAGGCGGATTTTGGAGAGATGCTCGCCGGCTCTGCTATTCGAATGTGAAGCCAGACATCTGGCCGGGAAATCCGTCAGTGACGTTTTTACCTACCTCGAATCCCTGGGCTACCGCGGCCGCTTTTTCTGCGACGGTGCGGCCCGCCCGCTCTCGACGTTCAGTGTGGCAAGCCATCAGCGGCAGGACGGCAAGTGGTTCTGGAAGCAAAAGAACTACTGCAACAATTTCATTTTCTCCAAAGACGTTTAGGTCGCCATCATCGAGGAATGAGAGGAGCACACCGCCGACGCCTCCGGTCAGCCTTGTCGCAGTCCTGCGTCACGCCGCATTGACGCCGCGCCAGCGTCCGTAGCGCCAGGGCAGGTACCAGCGCGCGCCGGGCGGCCGCTCCTTCGGCACGTTGTCGATCCCCGAGGTGCCGAACGGATGACAGCGCAAGAGCCGGGCGAGTGTCATCCAGCCGCCGCCCCACAGGCCGAAGCGGTCGATCGCTTCGTCGGCATAGACCGAGCAGGTGGGCAGGTGACGGCAATTGTAGCCGACGAGCGGCGACAGCGTGTGACGGTAGAGCCAGATCAGCGCCCGCCCGAAATTGCGCGGCAATCGAAGAACCAGGCATACGATCGTATGTGAGGTCGTATCCGTCATGATGACTATGTGGCCGGCACCCAGTTGCTATCATCCGTAACAGCGCGGAGCGATTCTCCGAAGGGTCTTGAGGATAAGCGCTGCGCCGCAGAGTTCCAGGGTGGGGGAACCTGCAACATGAGATTTCCGCCACACCTGTGAAAATTCGAATTGTGATTTGCCCACAAGGCTGTGGTCGCTATAGACGGACCCGGATTGATCCGGATAGCATTTTCGCGACGCTTATAAGATGCACTCCTATAGCGTCGATGGGGGCTCGCGCTGCGCGTATGGGCGGGCGGGTGCTGCTGACGCGGTGCTCGCCCGTACCGCCGCTCTGGAAGGACTAATTGAAGCTTATGAAGTCGCCTGACATTCGTGGCTGGTTCCTGAAGGGCGCTCTGGCCCTGCTCACCGTCACCGCTGCTACAGTCACGATTTTCGATTTTCAGGCGCAGGCCGGATCTTCCCTCGAGGAGAGGAAGATGCCGATGAAGTTCAGCTGGGTCGCCTGCCAGCCCAGTTGCCGCGGCTGGGTCAGCGCCGTCGGCATCGTCACGGCGGACAGCCCCGGCGAGTTCGAGGCGTTTGCCCGCGGGCGCGATCTCGAAGGCATAACCGTCGTGCTGGACTCCAGCGGCGGCTCGGTCAACGACTCGATCACGCTCGGACGGCGCTTCCGCCAGCTCTCGATGCGGACCACGGTCGGCATCAGCATCCAGGCTCACACCACGCAAGGCGATCGGCCGGTCGTCCTGCCCGAGGCCTATTGCGAATCGATGTGCGCCTACCTGCTGCTCGCCGGCAAGATGCGCTTCGTTCCCCAGGCTGCCCATGTGCGCGTCCACCAGATCTGGATGGGTGATCGTGCCGACGATGCGCAGGCGGCGAGCTACACTGCACAGGATCTGATGATCGTCGAACGCGACATCGGGCGGTTGGCCAAATACACCTTCGAGATGGGTGGGGCGGGCGATCTGTTGTCGCTATCGCTGAACGTGCCGCCGTGGGAAGACCTGCACGAGCTGTCGCAGACCGAATTGCGGCTGACCAACCTTGTGACGACGGATGTGATCGCCGACGTTCTGCCGCAGACCGATGCGGCGCCGACCGGCGCCCTCGCAGCCAAGTCCGTCCGCGACCGCTTTGCCGGCGGTACCGACCCTGATCCGCAGCCGCGCAAATCGACCAAGACGGCCGAGGCCACGGCTGCGACCGCGGCGCCGGCACAGTAGGACCTGAATCCGGACCGGAAGAGGGGTCAGCCCTGGGCCGAGGCCGGCTGTCTGGTCGCGCCGCTGCCCTTCGCCTCGATCTGGCCGATCGCGTCGACCACGGCGTCGAAGGTCAGCATGGTCGAGGCGTGGCGCGCCTTGTAATCGCGCACCGGTTCGAGAAGCGCGATGTCGGCCCATTTCCCGTCGGGCGGCGCGCCGTTCTCCTTCAGCATTTTCCGGACGGTCTCGCGGAGCTCGCGGAGCTCGCCGGCGTTCGATCCCACGACATGGCGCGCCATGATCGAGGAGGAGGCCTGGCCGAGCGCGCAGGCTTTGACGTCGTGGCCGAAATCGGTGACCACATCGCCATCCATCTTGAGATCGACCTTCACGGTCGATCCGCACAGCTTTGAATGGGCGGTCGCGCTGGCGTCGGGATTGGCTAGCCGACCCAAGCGGGGAATGTTCCCTGCCAGCTCGATGATGCGCTTGTTGTAGATGTCATTCAGCATGGATCGCGGTCTCGGGACCTTCTAAAGCCCTTGGGGTGGGATCGGCCTTGGCGGCCGGTGCCGATGAACCTATATATGGGCCGAGATGGCGGAAATGGTAGCCTGATTGCGAGACGGGGTCCTGGCAGGGCCTTCGGGAGCAAGGCAAGTCGACGCCATGACGACGGGTTTTGCAACACAGGCGTCCGGCGGCAGTTCCGCCCCGTCTGCCGGTGACACTCCGGCTCGCAAGGCGAGCCGTCGAACGGAGCTGACATGGACGCAAAGATACAATCCCTTCGCCAGGGCAGGTCTTCCGATCCGAAATCCCCGGACCTGAAGCTGCCGGAGGCACGGCCCGCCGAACTCGATCCGTCGGAATTTCTCGCGGCCGCCGTGCGGGCCGACCAGCCGCGCCCCTCGCGCGCCGAGGCGGAAGCCGCGGTGCAGACCCTGCTGACCTATATCGGCGAGGATCCCACCCGCGAGGGGCTATTGGACACGCCGCGCCGCGTCGTCGAGGCTTTTGATGAACTCTATCAGGGCTACCACCAGTGCCCGGCCGAGGTCTTGAACCGCACCTTTGGCGAAACCGCAGGCTATGACGATTTCGTGCTGGTACGGGACATCGAATTCACCTCGCAATGCGAGCACCACATGATGCCGTTCTACGGCAGGGCGCACATCGCCTATACGCCGGTCGAGCGGGTGGTGGGGCTGTCGAAGCTGGCGCGGCTGACCGATATCTTTGCCCGGCGCCTGCAGACCCAGGAGCATCTGACCGCGCAGATCGCGGCGGCGATCGATGAGATCCTGAAACCGCGTGGCGTGGCCGTCCTGGTCGAGGCCGAGCATACCTGCATGTCGGTGCGCGGCGTCGCCAAGCACGGCGCGACCACCTTCACGAGCCGCTACACCGGCATGTTCCGCGACAATCCGGCGGAGCAGTCCCGGTTCCTGTCCATGGTGCGAGCCCAGCAGCGGTAACCTCGCGCCTTTGTCCTGGCGAGAACAGCGGTGTCCACCGATAGCGAAGAGCGCGAGGAGGGGCTGATCCTCCGGCCCAAATTCGACTCGTCCGGGCTCGTCACCTGCGTCGCGACCGACGCCGGGACCGGCGACGTGCTGATGGTCGCGCATATGAACGACGAAGCGCTGCGCAAGACCATTGCAAGCGGCGAAGCCTGGTATTTCAGCCGGTCGCGCAATGCGCTGTGGCGCAAGGGCGAAACCTCGGGCCAGACCCAGCACGTGGTCGAGATGCGCGTCGATTGCGATCAGGACGCGGTCTGGATCAAGGTCGAGCAGCAAGGCGCCGCCTGCCACACCGGTCGGCGCTCGTGCTTCTACCGCGCCGTGACGGAAAGCGATGGCGCTGCGAAGCTTTCCTTCGTCGATGCCGATCGGCTGTTCGACCCGAAGGCGATGTATCAGAAGTGAGACCGTCCTTCCGGGCTGGCCCAGTCGCGCCAGCGGGGCGACCACGAGGGTCGCCCCTACCGTCGACGGAGCTGTCGTCCCGACCATCGATGGACCCGCAGGGGCGCCCCCTGTGGGCGCCCGCGTCGTGGGCGGGGACAGCCACTGGTTGCACAGCGTTCGGATCATCCCGGAATGACGCGGAAGCCGCGCCTTAACGCCCCATTAACCATAATCGCCGCAGGGTGAGAGCCCAGTGGCGCCGATCACCGGTGCATCTGCCGCGCGAAGGAGCGGGGCCCTAGGGACCATGGCGGTCGATCCAACAAACGTGACCGCATTGGCCGGGACCGGTGGCGCGCGCCTCAAGGTCGCCGGCGCGATCAAGCAGGCCGCCGACGCCAGCGGGACGAGCTTTGAATATCTGCTCGCCACGGCGAAGATGGAGTCCGATTTCAATCCGACCGCCGGCGCCTCGACCTCATCGGCGCACGGGCTCTACCAGTTCATCGACCAGACCTGGTTCGCCACTGTGAAGGAAGCCGGTGGCCAGGTCGGCTATGGCCAATATGCCGACGCCATCACCAAGACATCCTCGGGCGATTACACCGTCAGCGATCCCTCTGCGCGCCGCGAGATCCTGAAGCTGCGCGACGATCCGAACGCCGCGTCCGCCATGGCGGCTGCGCTGACCCAGTCCAACAGCTTCAAGCTCACCGGCAAGATCGGCCGACGTCCGAGCGACGGCGAACTCTACATGGCGCACTTTCTCGGCGTCGGCGGTGCTGCCAAGCTGATCTCGGGTGCCGAGGACAGCCCGAATGCCTCTGCCGCGCGCATGTTTCCGAGCGCCGCCGCCGCCAACCGCTCGATTTTCTATGACCGGCAGGGAAGTGCGCGGAGCGTCTCCGAGGTCTATGGCGTGCTGAACGCGCGCTATGCCGGCGCGGCTGGCTCGCAGGTGACGCGCACGGCGCTCGCGGCCTATGGCGATGCGCCGGCGAGCACGCAGGTCGCGAGCGCCGCACCCTCGGCGCCGCGCGCCGTCGATAACGCGGCCTATCTCGCCAGCTTCCCGGATGCCCGTTCGACGGCGCCGGCGACCGTTGCATCGGCTGCTGCGCCGAACCGCCAGGCCGCATCGAGCGATGCGATCTTCCGCTCGCTGTTCCAGGTCGACGGGCGCTCGCCGCCAGTCTCGTCCACCGTTCACGAATTGTGGGGCAAGTCATCATCGCTGACATCGGTGGCAAGTACGCAGCCAACCGCGCAAGGCAACGGTGCAGCCTCCGCGTCTGCTCCAGCGCCCTTCGGGCTCGGCTTGTTCTCTGATCCCGACGGCACCTTCAGCGGCTGACCGGTTCGCGCGCGCGGATGGATTCTGTTACCGTTTCGCCCCAGGGTTTATCGCTCTTAACAAAATCTCAATGAAACCAGCCCTTTAGGGTGAACGCTTTGTTAAGCGTCGTGGTTTATTTTTGGTTTTGTTGGGACCGGCACACGGTCTGTTTTTCAAGTTGCGTAAGCCGGCAGGGCTATGATCGTTCGGCAGTTCATCAGTTGGGTCCGGACCGCATCCGCGGGCGAGCGGGCAGAGGCGACACGGTCGCTGGCGCGGGCGTGGCTGATCTCGGATCTTACCGCAGAGGATCGCGCCGCCGCGGAAGGCGCGCTCTTGATGCTGCTGGATGATCCATCGCCCCTGGTGCGCCAGGCCATGGCGGAGGTCTTTGCCCGCTCGACCGAGGCGCCCGCTGCCATCGTCCAGGCGCTCTCGCTCGACCAGCCGTCCGTCGCGCTTTCCGTCCTCGAACATTCTCCGCTGCTGATCGATGCCGACCTCGTCGACATCGTGGCAACCGGCAACAGCGAGATGCAATGCGCGATCGCCCGCCGCATCGGGCTGCCGTCCTCCGTCTGTGCCGCGATCGCCGAGGTCGGCTCCGCCGCGGCTGCGCTCGAGCTGATCGAGAACGCCTGTGCCGAGCTGGCGCCGTTTTCCTGGGACCGCATCGTCGAACGCCACGGCCACCTCGCAGCGATCCGCGAGTCCATGCTGCTGCTCGACGACTTGCCGGCCGCGACCCGCGCGGCACTCGTCGCAAAGCTGTCCGAGACACTGGCGCAGTTCGTGGTGGCCCGAAACTGGCTCAGCGCCGACCGGGCAAGGCGGATCGCCGCCGAAGCGCGCGACCGCTCGACCATGAACATCGCCGCACGAAGCCGCGGCGATGACCTTTGCGGCCTGGTGCAGCATCTGCGCCTGACCGGCCAGCTCACGGCAGGGCTGATCCTGCGCGCGCTGTTGTCCGGCAATCTGGAGCTGTTCGAGGTCGCGCTTGCGGAGCTCTCGGAGCTGCCGCTGCCGCGCGTGTCCGCGCTGCTGCACGATCGCAGCCGGGCCAGCCTCAACGCGCTGTTGCGGCGCGCGGAACTGCCGGAATCCACCTTCGCCGCGTTCTCCATCGCGCTCGAGGTCTGCCACGAGAACGGCTTTGTCGACACGCTCGGCGGCGCGGCGCGGCTCCGCCGGCGCATGGTCGAGCGCGTGCTGACCCATTGCGAGACCGAGCGCGATGCGGCCGAGCCGCTGCTGATCCTGCTGCGGCGGTTTGCGACGGAATCGGCGCGCGAGGAAGCCCGCATGTTCTGCGACGAAATGGTGGTCGAAGAATGGATCGCCACGCAAGCGGACGAGCAGATCGCGGCGTGATCAACAGCTCCGCCGTCGTCGCGGACAAGCGAGCCAGCGGCGCTCCGCGCCGCTTTGGGCGAGCGCCGATCCGGGACCCATAACCACGGGAAGTGGTTTGGGGCACGCTGGGCCGACGTCGAGCCGACAACACCGTCCTGTGGTTATGGGTAACGGCGTTCGCCGGGACGACAACAAAAGGATTTAAGCCCAGCTCAATCCGCCGGCACGATGCTTGGCGCCATGATGGCTTCGAGATGCTCGGGACGGTCGCGATTGACCTGCAGCAGATAGTCGTCGGCGACCTTGCGCAGGCGGCGAGCGAGTTCGCCTGCGATCGTGAGGCTGTCGAGCCTCGTATGGTCGTGGACGATCGCCTGCACGGCCTGGACATGGTGCGTGATCAGGTCCAGCGGCACCTTCTCCAGATCGGGCGCGTGCTCGATGATCCGGCACAGGCTGTCCGCGGTAGCGGCCGCCGCCGGGTATCCGAAGGTCGCGGCGTCGCCCTTGATGTCATGGGCGGCGCGGAACAGTTCCGCGCAGGCCTTGTCGCCAAAGCCATCCGTCAGGATCGCGGCATGGGCCGCGGTCAGGCGGTCGGCCTCGATCGCCATCCAGCTCTTGAACTCGCCGGACAGCCCGGCCAGTGCCTTTTCCGCGCGCGTTACCGGATCGTCCGACTCCTCCTCGCCAACGCGCCGCAGCACCTTGCGCAGCGGGTTCGGCTGCGTGATGACGTTGTGATCGGCGTAGCTCTTGATGTCCAGTGCCGGCGGTTTCGACTTTGCCATTTTTGCCTCGGACTAAATCGGGGAACGGGCCTTGTCGAGCAGCGACGGCTGCTGAAGGATTTCGGCGTGGCCGCCGACACGACGCTCGGGGCCCATATAGGCGGCGTTGGTGTTGCGGCGGCGGTCGGGGCCGAAATAGGTCTTGGTCTTGATGAAGGGCCGGGGATTGGCGACCACGTTGAGGATGCGCTGATAGAGGCCCTTGGCCGAGATCGGCTTGGCGAGAAACTCGGTCACCCCGGCATCGCGCGCCACGGTGACGCGGCGCTTCTCGGAATGCCCGGTCAGCATGATGATCGGCGCATAGGGATTGCCCTTGGATTCTGGCTGCCGGATCATCTGGGTCAGTTCGAGGCCGTCGAAGATCGGCATCGCCCAGTCGGTGATGACGATATCAGGCGCATAATGAGTGTACATTTCCAGCGCGGTGGCGCCGTCCTCGGCCTCATAGGCTTCGCGCGCGCCGAACGAATGCAAGAGCGTGCGCAGGATGCGCCGCATATGCGGGTTGTCGTCGCAGAGCAGGAACCGCAGCTTGTTGAAGTCGATACGATACATGGCTGGCCTTAGCCACCACTGCCGGGTTTTTGAGGTGCGCGCGACACGAGCATGGCGGCATTAACCATATCGTGGTCGCGGTTAACGAAGCGTTGCAAACAACGCAGTCGGGAACGGCCGGAGCTCAAATCCCGCGATAGAACCGCCGGTTAGGCGTCATGTGCTGAACTGCTCCATCAGAATGCGTTCTTCCAGGCTGTGGCCGGGGTCGAACAGCATCCGCATCGCGATCGTGGTGTCGGACAGCACCTCGACCCGGAGCACGTCGCGCGCCTCGTCATGATCGGCCACCGCCGCGACCGGGCGCTTGTCCGACTCGAGCACCTCGATCACGACATAGGCGGTGTTGGGCAGCAGGGCGCCGCGCCAGCGCCGAGGCCGGAACGCGCAGATCGGTGTCAGGGCGAGCAGCGCGGCATTGATCGGCAGGATCGGCCCCTGGGCCGAGAGGTTGTAGGCGGTGGAACCGGCCGGGGTCGAGACCAGGACGCCGTCCGCTTTCAATTCCGACATGCGCTCGCGCTCGTCGATCAGGATGCGCAGATGCGCGGCCTGATGGGTCTGGCGGAACAAGGCGACTTCGTTGATGGCATGGTGGACATGCACGACGCCGTGCACGTCGGTCGCGCGCATCAAAAGCGGATGGATCACCGACTCTTCCGCTGCCGCAAGCCGCCCGCGCAGGTCGTTGATGCTGAACTCGTTCATCAGGAAGCCGACGGTGCCGCGATGCATGCCGTAGATCGGGGTTCCCGTCCGCATGTGCTGGTGCAAGGTCTGCAGCATCAGTCCGTCGCCGCCGAGCGCCACCACGACATCCGCGTCGGGCGCGTCGCAAGCGCCGTAGAGCGCCGTGAGCTGCGCAAGGGCTGCCTGCGCCTCCGGTCCCGAACTGGCGACAAAGGCAATGCGCTCGAACTTGCGGGCTGTCGAAACCTGGTGCGGACGTTCGGCACTCATCGCCCATTCCCTCGGAAAGCAGTGGCATTGGTCATGAGATAGCGGTCTCGGGCGGAAAGGAGAGTGCGGTCAAGACTCGTCTATAGGACCTTGGCGGCTTTTGTCGAGACGGACTGTGCCCGCTTTCTGATGCCGTGGGCTTTTTTGCCTGCCGCCAACAACAATCGGAAACATTCCGCCCGCGGCCGGTTCATTTCTCCAACAGGCTGCGCACCGGCTCCCAATCGGCCACCGGCGCCTCCCTTGCCGCGGTTCGCGCACGCTCGCAAAACAGTGCGCTCGGCTCATCGTGCGCCGCCGCGCGCTCGAAATGCGAGGCGGCGCGTTCGAACTGTCGTGCGCGCCAATGCGAGAGGCCCGCCGCATAGTCCGCCATCGCCATCCGTTGGGCCGACGTAAGGTTCGACGCGAAGGCGACCAGCTCATGGATCGTGAGCGCCTGCGTCCGCCCCTTGACGCGGACGGTGTCGAGCTCGCGCCAGGCGAACTCGTCGCCCGCGAGCCTGACGGTCGTTTCGGAGGCGATGATCGTCGTGCCGTAAAACCGGTTCGCGCCCTCGAGCCGCGAGGCGAGATTCACTGCATCGCTCATGACCGAGTAATTGAAACGGCGCTGCGAGCCGAAATTGCCGACCAGCGCGGGCCCGGAGTTGATCCCGATGCGTTGCGACAGCGTGCGGCCCGCAAACGCCTCGGCATCCCGGTTCAGCTCGGCGAGCCGGGCGTTGCAGCCGAGCGCCGCGCGGGCGGCGCTCACGGCATGATGCACGTCGTCGACCGGCGCGCCGAAAATCGCGACCACGGAATCGCCGATATATTTGTCGACGTAGCCTCCAAAAGCTTCGATGATTTCGGTCATTGCCGACAAATACGCGTTGGTCAGCCGCATCAGCGCATCGGGCGCGAGCTGCTCGGCGATCTCGGAGAAGCCGGCGATATCGGAAAACAGCACCGTCACCTCGCGCGTTTCGCCGCCGAGCTGCGGTGGCTTGTTCGAGGCCAGCATCTTGTCGATCACATGCGGGGCGAGATAATAGCCAAAGCTCCGCTGCAGCAACCGCCGCTCCTTGTCGGTGATCCCATAGCGATAGCCTGTTGTTGCGACCAGCGCGGCCAGGCCGGCCCCGATCGGTTCGACCAGCGGCAGCACCAGCGTGTGACCGAAAGCAAATGTCGCGGCGCCCAGATAGGCTCCGCCCGCGGCGATAAAGGCGGCCGCGGCGCCTGACGGTTTCAGCGTCCGTGCAAGGGTGGCCGACAGCAGTGCGAACAGCGCAGCAATGATAAAGATCTGCGGTCGCGGGAACTCGCGCGCCGCGTCCTTGCGGATCAGATTGTCGATTGCGGTCGCGTGGATATAGACGCCTGCGATCGACCCGTGTTCGAAGCGGCCGATCGATCTTTCCGGCAGCGCGCAGCGTGGGCCTCGTGCGGCTTCGGTGCGCGTCGCGAAGCGTTTGGAGGTGACGCGACGGTCTACGTCGTCCCGCACGGTGCCGATCAGAACCACTTTGCCGTCGAACGCGCGGCGGAAATAGTCCTGTTCGCCGTTGCTGGCGCATTGACGCAGGTCGGCGAACGAATAGGTCGGAATGTCGTCGCTGCCGCCGTCGAAATTGAGCGTCATGGTGTTCGGCACGGCGCCCGGAATCGGGTAGTTATCGAGGCTGACCTGGCCGTCCTCATGCGTATCGGGCCGCTTCCCGATCGACCGTGACGCCAGTTCGAGCGCCATGCCGGGAATTGTGTTGCCGCCCACGACGAAGGTCAGCGGCAGCCTGCGAATGACCTCGTCGCTGTCGGTATAGATGTTCAGCGGCCGGATGTTCTGCTGCTGGCGCACCGCGATGCGCTGGCCGGGCGCGGGCAGGAACGGATGGTCGCCACGCAGTTCCTCGCCGAGCACGACCTTGCCGGCGGAGGCCCCCGCTGCCAGCGTGCGCAGGAAATCGCGGTCAAAGCCGCGGATATGGTCGCCGAACGTGCCGTCGCCGAACGGGATCTCCGATTGCTCGATCGAGCGCTGGAACACGATGTCGAAGCCGACGACGCTGGCGCCGCCGTCCAGCACGGCGCCGAGCACACGGCCAACCTCGCCGGTCCAGGTCGGGGTCGGTGAGCCCTCGAACGGCGCCGTGTCGTAGGTCTCCTCGTCGAGAGCGACGACGACCACCGGGCTCGTGGCCGGATCATGCCGGGGTCCGAACGCCTCCCAGCGCAGGAGCGTCAGGATGTCGATCGACAGGCCGCGCGCTTTGTCGAACAGCGGCGAGACCAGCGCGGCGGCGCAGACCAGCGCAATCGCCGACACCGCGAGCGCGTCCCGCATCGTGCGCCCGATGCTCAAGGGTTTGAGCCCTAATCCATCTGCAGCAGGCGTCCGAGCAGCGGCGTCGCGCCGCCTTTCGCCTGCGGATCGATGCGGAAGACGATCGCGCTTTCCTTGAAGCGCGCGACATAGATCCCGCCGGGGATGAGCTGCCGATTGCTCCTGGCAAAGTCGAAGAACCTGCTCTTGATCTGGTTGCCGCCGATCTCGATCTTCTGGCGCTCGCCGGGCTCGTCGAGCCGCTCGAGAACGAGCGTGCCACGGCCGCTCGCTGCAAAGATCGGCGCGGCGCCATAGAGCGTGACCTGAGGCGCGGGCAGCGCGGTGAGCCCGCGCACGATGGTGGCGGCGGCCTCGCTGGTTTCCTTCACAGTCGCATGGGCGTGGTCGGCATCGCAGGCGATGGTCTCATCCTTGACGTCGGACAGATGAACCTTGCTCGCGTCGCTGCCCACGATCACGGTGCCGATTCCGCTGATCGTTTCGCGGCGGCACGATTTCAGGTAGCTGAGGACGATCGAGCCGCCGGCACCGATCTTGATGACCTGGCCCGGCGTCACATAGTCCATGAACTCGGCCCCGGTCACCTTGCCCTGGAGCTCTTCCACGAGCGCAACCGGCGGTTCGGCGAGCGCGGGGGCGGCTAATCCGATCCATGTGATCGCTGCAGTCAGAATTTCTTTCATCGTTGATCTCCGCGATCGAGGCCATCAAAAGCATGACTTGGTCGCATCGCGACTGTTCGACCGCCGATTGAGTAGCACATCTGTGTCATGGCAGTTGAATTGAATGTGACTGGAATCACGCGCATCGCGGGCCTAAGTCCGATGCAAGCCAGAATGCAAAATCGGCCCTTTTCGGACAATCGGCGGTCACAAGGCTGCGCCACACGACGCGGCGCTGGTATCCGAGCGAAAAAACGGTGCGGGAGGAAGCGATCATGCGCGGCGGTCTTCATTCATTGCGGCAAGATTCGTTGCGGCAAGGCTGCATCGCGCTCACCGCGCTCGCAATCGCCGGTTGTCTGACCTGGACCGCGGTCCGTGCCGAGGAGACGCCGCCCGCGCCACCGGCTCCGTCTGCAGCAGCACCCGCGACCCAGAGAAGCGGGCCGGACGGCGAGCGCGCCAGCACGCCGCCGGCCTCGCAAGCCACCGCCGAGCAGCACAAGCTGCCGACGGACTCCACGACCAAACAGACCCTCGAGCTGCCGGGCCGCACGCTTGCCTTCACGGCAACAGCAGGCTCGATCCGCCTGTTCGACGACAAGGGCGAGCCGCAGGCCGACATCGCTTACACCTCCTACCAACTCGACGGCACCGATCGCACCACGCGTCCCGTCACCTTCCTCTTCAATGGCGGGCCGGGCTCCGCATCCGCATGGCTGCAGCTCGGTAACAACGGGCCGTGGCGGATTGCCATCAATGCCGATGCGGTGACGCCGTCGGCCGACCCCGAGCTCAAGCCCAATGCCGAGACCTGGCTCGATTTCACCGACCTCGTCTTTATCGATCCGGTCGGCACCGGCTACAGCCGCTTCGTTGCCACGGGCGAGGACGTGCGCAAGAAATTCTTCTCGATCGACGGCGACGTTGCCTCGATCGCGGTCGTGATCCGTCGCTGGCTGGAAAAATACGATCGCCTGCTGTCGCCCAAATATATCGCCGGCGAAAGCTATGGCGGCATCCGCGGACCAAAGCTCGTCCGCAATCTGCAGACACAGCAGGGCGTCGGGGTGCGCGGACTGATCCTGATCTCGCCGGTGATGGATTTCCGCGACCGCTCCGGCTCCAGCATCCTGCAATATGTCGCGAGCCTTCCGACCTACGCGGCGGTCGCGCGCGAGGCCAAAGGGCCGGTCACGCGGGACGACCTCGCCGATGTCGAAAGCTACGCGCGCGGCGATTTCATGCTCGACCTCCTGAAGGGGCAGGCCGATGTCGAGGCCAACAACCGGCTCGCCGACAAGGTCGCGCAGCTCACCGGCATCGATCAGGCGGTGAGCCACAGGCTTGCCGGACGCTTCGACATCACCGAATTTCGCCGCGAGTTCGACCGTCGAAACGGCAAGGTGACGGGCCGCTATGACGCCTCCGTCCTCGGCATCGATCCGTATCCGGATTCCAGCTTCTACCATTTCGACGATCAGTCCGGCGAAGCATTGTCGGCGCCGGTGACCAGTGCCGCCGTCGACCTCACCACGCGCAAGCTGAACTGGCGTCCGGACGGCTCCTACGAGCTCGGCAATCCCAGCGTCGAGCGCGCCTGGGATTTCGGCCGCGGCCTCAGTCCGGCCGAGTCGGTCACCCAGCTCCGGCAGATCCTCGCGCTCGATCCGAAGCTGAAGGTTTTGGTCGCGCACGGCCTGTTCGATCTTGCGACACCCTATTTCGCTTCAAAAATCCTGCTCGACCAGTTGCCGGTGTTTGCGGCGCCGCCGCGGGTCAAGCTCGTGGTGCTCCCGGGCGGCCACATGTTCTATGCGCGCGACGCCTCGCGACAAGCGCTGCGGACCGAGGCCGAGGCGCTGATGAAATGACGAGGCATCGGGCGACCACGAGGGGCGCCCCCTTACCCTCGCAATTTGGATCGATGCGAGATGGGCGGCGGTATCGTTGTCCGACAAAAAAGGAAAACGGCGCAACCCGGGGAGGTTGCGCCGCTTTGGAGGAATGGGCTGCCGCTTAGGACTTAGTAGACGAGGCCGGTGCCCGGGGGCTTGGCCATCGCGTCGGCGAGCGAGCGGTATTCCGCAGCCTCGGTGCCGACCAGCATCGCAATGCGGTTCAGGTGATACTGCGCCTGCTCGCGATTGCCCTGCTCGAGCGCCCAGAGGCCGTAATACTGCCAGGTGCGCACGTGATCGGGATCGGCCGCCAGTGCGCGCTCATACCAGACCTGCGACTGCTTGTAGTCGCCGAGCTTGCGATAGGAGTAGCCGATCAGGTTGGCGACGTCGGCGCGGTCGTCCTGTCCGAGCGCCTTGAGCTGGTCGATCGCGCTCGCATAATCATGGCGATCATAGATCGTCGTGTAGGCGGTGCGATACCCGGCAAGGAACTTCGGATCCTCGATGCTGGAGCTCTTGTCGCCCTTCTTCTTGTCCTTGCTGCTCGATGCCGGCGGAGAGGGAGTGTCGCTGCCAGCCGCATAGGCCTTGGTGAACAGCGGAGCGGCGGTCACCGCCATCGAGAACATTGCCAGCGTCAAAAGCCTGGTCGCAACTTTGTTCATGCATTTCTCCTGGTTTTCGTTCGGCGATCTCGCAATCGATGCCTGGGGACATGAACCCTCAAGCGCGCCGAACATTCCCAGCCTTTCGCGTATGTTTGCGAAGATAGTGTGCCGACATGCCGGCCATAACGTGACCAGTGAGGCAGCGCAAAACATGACGAGATTGTCATGGAGATGAACGGAGGCTGGCCCGTCGCTTCAGGGGGCATTCAGAGCACGGGCAATAGGCTCCTCAGCATGATCGAACAGCCCGGGCACTCCGGCCAGCTGAAGATCCCTCATCGAAGGAGATGACCATGCTGAAAACGATTTCCGCAGCGCTGCTCGCGACCTCCCTCATCGCCGCGCCCGCTTTCGCTGCCGGTACCAAGAACACGGCGACTTCGCCCGCGCAGACCACGCAGAGCAAGGCCGATGCGACGACGGGTGCAAAGACGGATCTGAAGACCGGCGCCGCGACTACCACCAAGTCGAAGGCGCTGAATGCCAACGCCAAGATGCGCAAGCACCACAAGAAGCATATCAGCCATCTGCGCTATCACAAGCAGCACAAGGTCGCGGCCTTGAAGACCAGGACACATGCGAAGGTCCAGGCCAAGGCGCCGGTCAAGGCCAGTGCGAAGGTGAGCTTCAAGCAGGCGCAGCCGTCGAGCAAGCGCGGCTGATCAAACTTGCATCACCGCGTGTTGATCAGGCCGTGCTGATCAAGTGGCGCTGATCGAGAGTTTTCGGCCGGCCCGCATCAATCTCTGGATGCGGACCGGCCGTCTTCGTGGTTTTAATCTTGTGGTCCAGGTTTCGTGGGTCCGGGTCCGGCCTGCGAGGCCGAAGCGTCGGCGTCTGCCGATTTTCTTTTGCCGGCGGACGGTCTAGAAAGCGCCTGGGAATCGCGGGTGGTTTTCGAAGGCGGGGTGCCCTTGTCGAGGTCAGCAAGGTATCTGGCGGTCGTGCTGTTGCCGATCGCGCTTGCGGCTTGTGCCGGCGCGGAGAGTTCGGGCGGCACGGCCTTCACCAGCGATCGCGGCGTCGGCGAGCAGCCTTATCCGAGCAATTATCGCACCGAGATCCAGGCGTTCATGCATACCTATCTCAACAATCCGGTGGGTGTCCGTGACGCTGAAATGGCCGAGCCGGTGCAGCGCACCGTCGGCGGCAGGATTCGCTACGTCAGTTGCCTGCGCTATTCATCGCGGGATTTTGACGGCAGCTACCACGGGGCAGGGGAGCGCGCGGTTGTCTATGTCGATGGCCGGCTCGACCGCATCATCGAGAAGGCGGCGGAGGTGTGCTCCGGCGTCACCTATGCGCCGTTTCCCGAACTCGAGAAAATGAACCGGTAGACCGGCCCAATCGGCGCCCGCGGTTCTTGGCGCCATGGCCCGTTGATCTGACGCAATGCCAAGTCCGCCAAATCGGAAGACTCTGCTGCGTGGCCGTGCGGTCGGGACCCGATCACTTTCCGGCGAGTGCTTCAAGCCACCGCCTTCACAGCTGCGACGAAACAAAGGGTACCTTTTGGCGTTTTCCTGGCGGAAGGATGGGCGGAACCGGCTGTTGTTGCATTGCAACAGTTGCAAACGGCCGCCGCAATTCGCATCTCCGAGAAGAGGCTCACGAATTATATCCAAAACGTAACTAAATACGGCCCATGTTGTTTGTTAAAGGGCGTACCGAGACGATGGGGATCCTCATGAGAAGGCTACTGGTGGGAGCGGCCATGTGCGCTGCCGTCGCGGCTCCGGCCGCGGCTGCCGACATGACGCCGAGATACACCAAGGCGCCGGCCATGACCGCTCCGCAGGCGATCTATAACTGGACCGGCTTCTATGTCGGCGGCCACCTTGGCGGGGCATTCGCTGGCAACAACAGCCTGGAGGGTGGCGGTGGCCGCTTCCTGGGCGGCGTCCAGGGCGGTTTCGACTATCAGTTCGCGCCCAACTGGGTGATGGGCCTCGAAGCTCAGTACAGCTGGCTGAACCGCAACACGACCGGTGTGACCTTTCCGGGCGGCGTCATGGTCACCAGCCGGAGCGACCAGCTCGGCTCCGTCACCGGCCGCGTCGGCTACACCTGGGGACCGGGCCTGATCTACGCCAAAGGCGGCTATGCCTGGCGCGACAACAATGCGGTCGGGGTGAGCGTTGCCGGGGCGGCGGTGCCCTTTGCCACGACCGGCAACAACAAGGACGGCTACACCGTCGGCGCCGGCCTGGAATACATGTTTGCGCCGAACTGGTCGGCCAAGGCCGAGTACCAGTACTACAATTTCGGCAACACGACCTTTACTGCAGGTCCGCCCGCGGTCGTCGGGACCCGGGTCAAGGATGACGAACACTCGGTCAAGGTCGGCGTCAGCTATCGCTTCGGCTGGGGCGGTCCGGTCGTCAACAAATAGCCAGGCGGATCTGCACCCGCCGGAAGTTCTCGGACCTCGGCATTGCGCCCGGGCGCAATTCAGTCCCCTTTTTTCAGAATGGCTATCGCGCCGCGGAAGCGCCGCGCTGCCCTGCAAAAAAATTTTGCGGCGGTCGTGAAACTTTCTTCAGCAATGGGCTATTATGAGTCGCCGGGCTGGGTGGAAAAACAACAATGCGTATTTGGGCGTCGGTACTTCTTCTATCCCTGGTTGCAGAGCCTTGCCTGGGCCAGACTGTCTTGAAATCCGAGCCTCTGGTGTTGGTGCCTTACGAGGTTGCTTTCGTTCAGGATCTCTCCTGCGGCACGGGCAAGGTGCTCAAGGTGACCGGAGCGATCAGGGGTTTGCACCGCAAGAAGGTTTGTGTCGAGCTTCCCTCCGAACAGGCCTCCCTGGCCGCGGCGACGCCTTAAGTCGCCGCATCTCCTTAACTCATTCGTCCCCTGTCACTTGATTGTTTCGACCTGCGGACAATGCTCGCGGGCCGGCGCATTCGCGCGGATCGCGCGGCGGCAATCAGCGCATTTTTCGCCCGGGACGGGACGCCGTTTGAGTCGTTAACGAGCGGTAAATCCCGAAAAAAAGAATCCCCGGGACTCCCCGCGTAGAATCGCCGGATGGTCCCCGCCATGGGAACCACCCCGCATACATTTTGCCACGGCATGCAGCTCGCGCTGACCATCGGGCTGCTGATGGCTTGCGTGGCCAATCTGGCGTTGGTGCTGGCCTGGCTCTGAAACCTTAACCGGCTCCAGGACCACAGCAGGCCGTCGCGCGAAGGCGCTGATCTCGGGAAGAAAATTCGATTGGGGCGATGACCGCCGGGCACGCCGCGGCCAAGCGCGGCGGCGGAGGAGGGCTCAGGTGCGCCCCTCCGGGCGGCGGAGCGGCAATGCGCCCGCCGCCGGTTTTCGGGACTGATCGGGCATCAGGTCGGTCCCCCGGCCCTTGCCGGTGCTGGCGGTCTGTCGCCGCACGGGTTCGGGCAGCTCGTTGATCTCCGCGCGCAGCTTAGCCAGCGTCGCGTTGAAATATTCATGGCGCTCGCGGTTGAAGCGCTCCTGATGCGCACGAAAGGCGGCGATGCGGGCGCGAATCTCGCTGGACATGCTGTCCTGGTCGAATTTTCGTGCAAGTGGCGCCAGCGTCGGCAAGGCCCTGGTTGCCTCGCTGGCCTTGGGGGCGGCCGCAGGCGTAGCAGGGAGAGGCGACGCGTTGGCCTTGGCGGCCGGCGCTGGCATTGCAGGGGCAGGCTGCACGCTGGCCTTGGCCACCGGCGCAACAGGAGCGG
>Ga0207692_10000117_pt1 | contig 23925 bp, 23 predicted proteins | sample LARL52metaG_FD_184345 | JGI IMG/M metagenome (GOLD analysis project Ga0207692, IMG submission 184345) | Corn, switchgrass and miscanthus rhizosphere microbial communities from Kellogg Biological Station, Michigan, USA - LAR L5-2 metaG... | ecosystem: Host-associated > Plants > Roots >...
CATCTCCATGAAGAAGTAGTCGCCGGTCTGTCCGTCCACGATGAACTCGACCGTGCCCGCACCGACGTACCCGCAGGACTTCGCCGCGTCGACGGCCGCGGCACCCATCGCCTCGCGCATCTCGGCAGTCAGGAACGGCGACGGTGCTTCCTCGATGATCTTCTGGTGCCGCCGCTGCAGGCTGCACTCGCGCTCGCCGAGGTGGATCACGTTGCCGTGCGAGTCCCCCAGCACCTGGATCTCGATGTGGCGCGGGTTCGTGACGAACCGCTCGATCAGCAGCGTGTCGTCACCGAACGACCCGCGCGCCTCCCGCCGAGCCGACTCGATGGCTTCGCGCAGGGTGTCCTGGGCGTGCACCAGCCGCATGCCCTTGCCACCGCCACCCGCGGAAGGCTTGAGCAGCACCGGAAAACCGATCTCCAGGGCCGCGTCCACGATCTCGTCGTCGGACATGTTCTCGCGCGTGCGGCCCGGCACCACGGGCACGCCCGCCGCCGACACGGTCAGCTTGGCGCGGATCTTGTCACCCATCGCGTCGATCGCCGGCGCGGGTGGTCCGACGAACACGATCCCGGCCTCGGCGCAGGCCGCCGCGAACGCCGTGTTCTCCGCCAGGAACCCGTAACCGGGGTGAATCGCCTGCGCCCCGGTGGAAACGGCCGCCGCGATGATCTTCTCGATGGACAGGTACGAGTCACGTGCCGCCGCCGGCCCGATCCGCACCGCCTCGTCGGCCAGCCGGACGTGCAACGCGTCGGCGTCCGCGTCGGAGTACACGGCGACGGAACGGATCCCGAGCGACCGCAGCGCGCGGATCACCCTGACCGCGATCTCCCCGCGGTTCGCCACCAGAACGCTGTCGAACATGATCACATCCGGAAGACGCCGTAGGAAACATCGTCGATGGGCGCGTTGGCGGCGGCCGACAGCGCGAGCCCCAGCACCGTGCGGGTGTCGCGCGGGTCGATCACGCCGTCGTCCCACAGCCGCGCGGTCGAGTAGTACGGGTTGCCCTGGTCCTCGTACTGCTGGCGGATCGGCGCCTTGAACGCCTCCTCGTCCTCGGCCGACCACGAGTCACCGAGCTGGTCGCGCCGCACCGTCGCGAGCACCGACGCCGCCTGCTCGCCACCCATCACGGAGATCCGCGCGTTCGGCCACATCCAGAGGAACCGCGGCGAGTACGCCCGCCCGCACATCGAGTAGTTGCCGGCGCCGAAGCTTCCGCCGATGATCACGGTGAACTTCGGGACGCGCGCGCAGGCCACCGCGGTGACCATCTTGGCGCCGTGCTTGGCGATGCCGCCCGCCTCGTACTCGCGGCCGACCATGAACCCGGTGATGTTCTGCAGGAACACCAGCGGCACGGACCGCTTGTCGCACAGCTGGATGAAGTGCGCGCCCTTGACCGCGGACTCGCCGAACAGGATGCCGTTGTTGGCGACGATCCCCACCGGGTGGCCGTGGATGCGCGCGAACCCCGTCACCAGGGTCGTGCCGTACTCCTTCTTGAACTCCTGGAACTTCGAGCCGTCCACGATCCGCGCGATCACCTCGCGCACGTCGTAGGGCGTCCGGGAGTCCGTCGGCACCACACCGCACAGATCGTCGGGGTTGACCACCGGGGCCTCGACCGGCGCCACGTCCCACGGCCGCGGCGCGCGCGGACCCAGGGTCGAGATGATCGAACGGACCATCCGCAGCGCGTGCGCGTCGTTCTCGGCCAGGTGGTCGGTGACGCCGGACGTGCGCGAGTGCAGGTCGCCGCCACCGAGGTCCTCGGCGCTGACGACCTCGCCGGTCGCGGCCTTCACCAGCGGCGGACCGCCGAGGAAGATCGTGCCCTGGTTGCGGACGATGATCGCCTCGTCGCTCATCGCGGGCACGTACGCGCCACCGGCGGTGCAGGAGCCCAGCACGGCGGCGATCTGCGGGATCCCGCGCGCCGACATCGTGGCCTGGTTGTAGAAGATCCGGCCGAAGTGCTCGCGGTCGGGGAACACGTCGTCCTGCCTGGGCAGGAACGCGCCGCCGGAGTCGACCAGGTAGACGCACGGCAGGTTGTTCTGCAACGCGACTTCCTGCGCGCGCAGGTGCTTCTTGACCGTGATCGGGTAGTAGGTGCCGCCCTTGACCGTGGCGTCGTTCGCGACGATCACGCACTCACGGCCGGAGACGCGCCCGACGCCGGTGATGATGCCCGCGGCCGGCGCCTCGTCGCCGTACATGCCGTTCGCGGCCAGCGGCGACAGCTCCAGGAACGGCGAACCGGGGTCGACCAGCGTGTCCACCCGCTCGCGCGGCAGCAGCTTGCCGCGGTCCACGTGCCGCTGACGCGCCTTCTCCGGGCCGCCCAGCGCGGCGGTGGCGAGCTTGCCGCGCAGCTCGTCGACGAGCGCGGCGTGCTCCTTGGCGTAACGGTCCGATGGCTCGGCGGCGCTGCGCAGGACGGGCGCGTCCATGAGCTCCCCATGACGTTAGCGGGCGTTAACAACCAGATGTTAACGCCCGCTAACCTAGCTGTCCACCGCAATCGCTTGAGAGTGAACGCAACGCAGGTCGAAGACCCTTTCAGGCACTCCCAAGTTCCGGAATCAAGCTAGCCGATCACCGTCCGCAACGCGGGCAGGAAGCCGCTCTGGTGACCGGCCTTGTTCGGGTGGTACGACTCGTCGACCGGCCAGCTCAGGCTGTTGAGCCACCAGTTGGACGAGCAGATCTCGTGCCCGGCGAACGCCCCGCGCACGTCGACGTAGCCGAACCCGGCCGCCGCCGCACGCGCGCTGATGGCGTTGTGCAACGCGTCGGACCCCGAGTTGATCGCCGCCCGCTTGGTGTCGCTCAGACCCACGCCGCACGAGCCGGGAACCTGGTAGATGTGCGGGTAGCCGACCACGACCACGCGTGCGGACGGGGACTTCGACCTGATCGTGCCGTAGACGTTGTCGAGCAGGCCGGGAAGCGTGTTCGCGGCGTAGTCCTTCGACTCGTCCACCCGGTTGGCGCAGTCCTCGTCCGAACCGAGGGTGCACGTCGTGATCACGTCCGTGAAGCCGGCGTCGTTGCCGCCGACCTGCACGGTGATCAGACCGGTCGACGACGAGAGCGCCGCCGCCTGGTTGACGACGTCACCCGTTCGCGCGCCGGAGCACGCGACGGACCTGAACGACGCCACCGAGTGCGAGGCCGCCCAGAGCGCCGGGTAGGCGAGCGGGCCGCGCTTGCAGCTGCCGCTGGAGCTGTCGTACGAGCCCGTACCCAGGCCGGACGCGTACGAGTCGCCCAGTGCGACGTAGTTGACGGAAGCCGCGCTCGCGGGGTTGGCGAGCGCGATGACGGCCGCGGCGGTGGTGACCACCGAGGCGAGGAAGTGAGCAGGACGCATCGAAGACTCCCGAAGGGGCCGCAGGGATGTGATGCATTGCAGGCCAATGGTTACTCATGGGTAAGACCCGTGTGAAGCCTTCGTCAAGAGTCAACAATCGGGGCTTGTACCAGCGAGAATTCCACCTGTCGGTCCATTAGGTAAACGGCTGCTAACCTCCCGATGTGGCCGAGAAACCCTCACGCAGGGACCAGATCCTCACCGCCGCGGCCGAGCTCTTCGCCCGGCACGGCTTCCACGGCGTGGGCATCGACGACATCGGCGCGGCCGTCGGCATCTCCGGACCCGCGCTGTACCGGCACTTCCGCAGCAAGGACGCGATGCTCGGCGAGATGCTGACGTCGATCTCCGAACGGCTGCTGGACGGCGGCCAGGCGCGCGTGGACGCGGCGTCGAGCGCCGACGAGGCCCTGCAGGCCCTGATCGGCTGGCACGTCGACTTCGCGCTGGACGACCCGGCGCTCATCACCGTGCAGGCGCGCAACCTCGCGAACCTCACCGACCCGGACCGCCGGCGGGTGCGGGCGTTGCAGCGGCGTTACGTCGAGGTGTGGGTGGAGACGATCCGGCGCACGGTTCCGGACTTCGACGAACCGACCGCGCGGGCGGCGGCGCACGCGGTGTTCGGGTTGATCAACTCGACGCCGCACAGCGCGCACCTCGACCGCGACCAGATGGCCGCGCTGTTGTCGCGCATGGCACTCGCCTCGCTCGCGCCGGTGGTCGTGACCTCGTGAATTGGCGATCAGCCGAGACCCTTCCGTAACCTGGCGCGACAATGGGCGCGCGCACACTTCTCCTCCGGCTTCCGGCCTGGTTCAGGTTCACGGTGATCACACTCGCCGTGTTCCTGTGCGGGGTGATCGCCTCCCGCCCGGCCAGCGGCGACAGCGGGACACCACCGAACCCCGACGTGATCGCGGCGGCCAACGCCGTCAACGCGTTCGTCAACCCGTCGGCCACCCACGATCCGCGCATCGACCTGCCGTCGGACTTCGCCCGGCACATGGGGCGCGATCCGCTGGTCGCGACCGCGCCGGACGGGACGCTGCGGGCGATCGACCTCTCCGGCGGCTGCTCCGGGCCCGCGGGCGACACCGAGTGGGACTTCAGCGTCGCGTGCCGCGCGCACGACATGGGCTACGACCTGCTGCGTTACGCGGAGGACAAGGGGCACCCGCTCGGGCCGGACGCGCGCCGGGCGCTCGACGACCGCCTCACGACCGACCTGCACGCGCAGTGCCGGCTGAACCCGCGCGGTTCCGAGCAGAGCTGTGACGTGGTCGCGGAGACCTACGCGCTGGGGCTGAAGTTCAACTCGTGGCGCCAGCGGTGGGGAACGCCGGGGCACGAGCCCGTGGTGGCGTGGGCGTTCGGCAGCGCGGTCGTGGTGTTCCTCCTGCTGGCACGCCTGCAGGGCCGGCGCCGTGAGGACGAGCGCACCACCGCCGCTCCCGTCGAGCAGGAGCGTTACGCCACGTTCCTGCGGCTGCTGAGCATGGTCCTGCTCGTGCTCGGCGAGACCGTCGCGACGCTCGCGAGCCTCCGAGGCGTCGGCACGCCGTGGCTGTGGGCGTTGCAGGCCGTGCCGTTGTTCTTCTTCGCGGGCGGCCACGCGAACCTGCGTTCCTGGCAGGCGCACGAGGGCGGCTTCGGCTGCTGGGTGTCGTCGCGCACGTCCTGGCTGCTGCGGCCGGTGCTCGCGTTCGTGCTGCTGTGGGTGGTGCTGTTCGCGGCGCTGAACCTGCTGGACGTGCGGGTCGACGCGTACAGCCGGCTGATCACACATCCGTTGTGGTTCCTCGGCGTCTACCTGCTCGCGGTGGCCGCGACGCCCGCCGCCGCGTGGCTGCACGAGCACTTCCGCCGCACCGCGCCGTTCGTGCTGATGCTGGTGACGCTGTTCGTCGAGGTCGCGCGCACGTCGACGGACTGGAAGACCGGCGGGTACGTCAACCTGATCGTCGGCGCGTTGCTGATGCAGCAGATCGGGTTCTTCTACGCCGACGGCACGCTGCAGAGGATCCCGCGCAAGGTGCTGGCCGCGCTGGGCGCGATCACGTTGCCCGCGCTGGTGTTCTTCAGCGACTACCCGCGCTCGATGATGGTGCTCGGGGTCGCGCAGGTGTGTCTCGCGCTGCTGGCCCGCGGGCGTGTCACGGCGTGGCTGGAGGGCCGCTCGTGGCACGTCGTGAACTTCGCGCGCCGGGCACCGATGACCGTCTACCTCGCGTACCTGGCCGGGGTCGGCGCCGTCGTCGGGTTGCTCGGGGTGTCGCAGGCGCCGATCTGGCTGGTGTTCCTGCTCCTGCCGCTGGTTCTGGTGTTCCACCGGTTCGAGGCGCGGCTGGTCGGGTTCCCGCGCCTGTCGCACGAGTCGCACCGGACCCGGCTCGCGACCGCGATGGGCGTGGTGTTCGGGACGCTCGGCGTGCTCGGGTTCGTGGTGAGCGGGTTCCTCGGCGACGGGACGCTGGTGTGGTTGCCGGTCGACCCGCTGCAGAACCTCATCCACCTCCTGCTCGGCTGGTACCTGATCCACACCGCCCGCACCGGCAGCTGCGACACGCGTCTGCCGTGGCTGCTCACGGCGCTGGCGTGCGTTCCGCCGATGCTGGCGCTGGAACCGACGCCTCCGGTGGTGGTGCTGCACGCCGTGGCGCTCGGCTTCGCAGTGCTCGCAGCCATCCCCAGGTCACGGCCGCGCACACCGGCAGCCACAGCACTCGTTGCCACACCCAGCCCGGATGGTCTGGTGGCTGCCGCAGCCCCGGCAGCGTCAGCACCACGGTGATCAGCGCGCTCTGGTGCGCGAGGAAGATGCCCAGCGCTCGCTTGTTCAGCCACTGCACGGGTTTCGCGGTGCCGAGCCGGGTGAGCAGGGGCGCGATCGTGAGCACCAGGCCGATCTGGGCGAACGCCAGCGCGAGCGTGGCGTAGTTCGGCGGGTTCAGGTTCGACACGGCCGCGCCCGGAATGCCCACCGCGGACACCGGGTAGCCACCGAACCGCGTCAGCAACGCGTACCCGAGCACGCCCAGGACGAGCAGTGGCGGACCGGGAATCCTCCTGCGGGCCAACGAGTGGCCGAGCTGCCACGCCGCCCACCACACGGCGTACGGCACGACGAGCACCAGCAGGACCGGGACGAGCACACCCCACGAGTACTCGTCCAGCTTGCACACCAACGGTTTCATGGCCAGCAGGATCAGGTACACGCCGAGGAACCACAGCGGTGTCGTGACCAGGAAGCCGATGTTGTAGGCGGTGCCCTGGTCGACGCCGCGCATCGACAGTCCGAAGAGGACGGCCGCCCACGCGCCGAGCATCAGCAGCGTCGGCACCGCGAGCTGCCGGAGCCTGACCAGGAACGGCGTCCGGGAGTGGGCCGCCGCGAACCCGCCCGCGAAGAAGAACAGTCCGAGCGTCTGCAGCACCCAGCTCACCGGTGTCAGCTCGGGCAAGTGCTTGAGCGGGCTGTCGATGTACATGCCGGTGGGTGTGTCCACCAGCGCGGTCACGAGCCAGTGGCCGAGCACGACGGTGACGATGGCGATCGCGCGCACGGCGTCGATGAAAGGATTTCTCACAGCTTCTCCCCCGAAGCGATCTGCACGAGCGCCGTGAGCGTGGCGGTACCGGGCTCGTAGTACGTGTCGTGCTTTCCACCCTCGAACCGCAACACCGTGGCCCCGAAGCCGTCCGAAACCGGGTCCGTGCCGTGACCGAGGTCGAAGAGCCGCACGTTGGGGACGAACCGCATCCAGTCACCGCTCGACCGGATCGCCCACACCTTCGCGCGCGTCCCCAGCTCCGCCACCGATTTCGCCCGCACACCGGGACTTCCGGTGAACACGATGTCGTCCACGTTCAAGTCGTGCGCTGCCAACGCCACCACCACCGAGCCATAGCTGTGCCCGAAGACGTGGATGCGCGCGTTGGTGTGCAGTGCGCGCACGAAGTCCACGAGCGCAGCAGCTCCTTGACGCGCAAGGCCACCGGTCGCCGCGTCCACCCCGAGCCCCTGCGGCGTCCGGTACCCGAGCCACGCGATCACCGCGAGGTCGTCGCGGTGCGCCTGCTCGTAGAGGTTGGTGGCCATCCGTCCGACGGTCCGTTCGAACCGGTCGACGTCCACGTCGGAACCCGGCACGACGACCACGACGTCACGTGCGGTGGCGAGCTCACCAACGATCGCCACTCGGCGGGCGGCGTCACCACGCCACTGCGCGATCGACGGCGCGACCGCGGGAACGGCGATCAGCAGGAGGAACAGCAGTGCTCGGCGCATGGACCGAAACTAGGAAGGCGACGAGCCCGAAATCGTCCCTCTGACGTGCTGTTTTGCCTCCGCTACCCCGGTACTACGAGGCCGCTCTCGTACGCCGCGATCACGGCTTGGGCGCGGTCGCGCAGGCCGAGTTTGGTGAGCACCCGGCTCACGTGCGTCTTGACCGTCTGCTCGGCCAGCACCAGGTGCGCGGCGATCTCGGTGTTCGACAGGCCCTGCGCGACCAGCACGAGGATCTCGGTCTCGCGCTCGGTCAGCACGTCGAGCCGGGCGGGCCGGACGCGTTCGGTGCGGCGCGCCTTCACGAAGTCCTCGATCAGGCGCTTCGTGATCGACGGCGCCAGCAGCGCGTCACCCGCGGCCACCACGCGGACGGCGTTGAGCAGCTCGCGGGCGGGCGCGTGCTTGAGCAGGAACCCGCTCGCGCCGGCCTGCAACGCCTCGTAGACGTAGTCGTCGAGGTCGAACGTCGTCAGCACGAGGACCTTCGTCTCCACCGAACCGTCGAGCAGCAGCCTGGTCGCGGTGAGACCGTCCATCTCGGGCATGCGGACGTCCATCAGCACGACGTCCGGTTCGACGTTGCGCGCCAGCGAGACGCCCTCCACGCCGTTGCCCGCCGCCCCCACCACCTCGATGTCGTCCTGGGCGTTGAGCAGCGCGGAGAACCCCTCGCGCACCATCTCCTGATCGTCGACCACGACCACCCTGATCACTTGTCCCCCAACGGAATCCTCGCCCGTACCATGAACCCGCCGTCCTCGGTCGACTTCACCGTCAGCGTGCCACCGTGCACCGCAACGCGTTCACGCATGCCCACGAGACCCTGCCCGCTGCCACCGCCCATGGACGGTCCACCGGCGGTGTTGCGCACCAGGACGTCCAGGTGCCCCTCGTGCTTGTGCACGTGGACGGACGCCTTCGAGCCGGGCGCGTGCCTGGTGGCGTTCGTGAGCGCCTCCTGGACGATCCGGTACGCGGTGAGGCCGACCGCCTCCGGCACGTCGTCCACGTCGACCTCGGCCTCGTCGCCGGGCCTCGCCAGCTCGGGGATGCGGCTGATGCCGGGCTGCGGTTCCCGTTCCGGCTCCTGGCCGTTGGTCCGCAGCACGCCCAACAGGCGTTGCATGTCGGTGATGGCTTCGCGGGCGGCCGCGCCGAGCTCGGTGAACTCGTGCTCGGCTTCCTCGTTGAGACCTTTCAACCGGTAAGGCGCGGTTTCACACCTGACCACGATCATCGACATGTGGTGCGCCACGACGTCGTGCATCTCGCGCGCGATGCGAGCCCGTTCTTCCAGCGCGGCTTTGGCGTTCTGCTCTTCTTCGAGGCGTTTCTCCGCACGTCCACGCGCCCCGAAGAAGTAGGCGACGGCCATGACCAGCGGCACGGCGAACGCCATCCCCGCGTTGACACCGTCGGAGGTCGCGACCACCAACATGCTGACCAGGGCGACCAGGACGACGGTCCACCCCGAGCAGAAGGCCGCGACCAGCACCACCAACGGCAGCGCGGCCCAGTACTGGAACGACGGAACGCCCGTCCAGTCCATGAGTGCCGCAACCGGCCAGAACGCGGCCGCGGACAGTCGCCAGGCGTAGATCGGCGACCAGATCAGCAGCACGTACGGCACGAACATCGACGCGAACACGGCCACCCACCAGCCGACGGGCCGTTCGTGCTGCACGTACTGAACGCTGCCGACGACGGCGAAGACGAACCCGTAGATGATCAGTGCGGCGTGGACGGGGAAGCGGAACTTGCCGAGCGCGGTGGCGAGAACCCGCGTCCGGTCCGGGCCGACGAACGTTCGGTACAGCGTGCGAAACACCACCCGATGCTAGGTGGATCCGCTGATTCGCACATTGACCTGCGGAGTGACATACCCCGGTAGCAGTCTGATCAAGATGGGGCATTGCGGACGCGTGACACCGCGCGGTAGGCAGTACCTGTGAGACCACCACAGGATCCAGATCGCTGGTCACGGCTGACCGCCGTGGCCGGTGAGGCGCTGGCCGCGGCCAGGGCCGGTGAGGACGCTGTGGCGGTGGACCTCGTGACCGGCTACCTCAGCGGATCGCCAGAGGGCAACGAGGAGATCCGCGAGCTGGTGCTGCTGCTGTTCGCCGAGTGCAGCAGCATGGTCGGCGAGCTCGGCTCCGGCGGCGCGACACCGGTGAAGATGCAGGTGTTCGACGAGGAGGGCAACGAGGTCCAGATCGACGACGCGGATCCGCCCGTGCGCACCGCGATCCGCGCGTTGCTGGCCGAGGTGCACGGCGACCAGGAGGCCGCGGCCGAGCAGATCGAGATCGCCCTGGCCAACGGGGCACCGCAGGAGCTCGCGACCGTGGTCCTGCAAGCCCTGCGGTGGACCCTGAAGCTGGCGATCGAGTGCGAGACGCGCGACCTGCCCGTCGCGTCGTGGATCACCGCGTCACTGGACGACCAACCCTGACGTGCAGCAGGGCGTCCACGCCGGCCAGCAGGTGCTCGTCGAGCGGGAAGTAGCCCATTTCCGGGCTGGTGTCCTGACGGGTCCTGCCCCGCGGCACGTCCTTCGTCATGCCCCAGGTGACGAATCGCCTCTGCAGCTGACCCTCCGGGGTGTCTTCGTCCGGTTCACCGAGCCCGAAGCTGTCGTTGCGGCCGAGAGTGCCCGCGATGACCGTGTACTGGTCGCCCAGGATCGGCGCCACGAGCGCGCCCGCGGAGAACCACTCGATCCGTTCGCCCGCCATCTCCATCGAACTGCCGGTGCGCTGCAGGTGGGCGTTGTGGGCGTGCACGAACGTCGGTCCCCGGCCCGTCTCGATCCGGCGGATGTCCAGCAGGTTGCGCGCCATCACGCCGTCGCGCTGCTGGCACAGGCGGTTCAGCCGCACGGCCAACGGGTTCGGCTCGGCGCACTCCCGGTGGTACCGCAGCAGGCTCAGCCCGGCCGTGAGGTGTGCTTCGGCGCGGTTCCACGCGTCGTCCCGGACGGTCAGCCGGTAGAGCCGTTCGAGCAGGTCCGTGCCGATCTCGCGGAACCTGGCGGCCTCTTCGGACCGGCCGGGTGACCGACCGGGGTCCAGCACGGCCTCGTCCCGGCTCCACCTCTCGTCGTCGGTGCCGAGGTCGGCCTCGACGCCCAGGTAGTCGCGGGCGTGCTCCAGGTACGGGCGCGGGCTGGGTGCGCTGGTCGTCTCGGTCTGGAAGTCGAAGCCGCAGAACGTGAGCTGTTCTTCGGCCGGCTTGCCGGCGTTGTACTCGCGCATCCACGCGACCAGCGCGCGGTTGGCCGGCCAGTGCTCGCCGAACGAGTGGGAGAAGCCCTCCTGCACGACCGCGTCGAGGTCTCCCGGGCCGCCCTTGACGTAGTCGTCGACGAGCAGGCCCCGGATGCGGCAGCTCTCCAGTGCGATCGACCGGTAGCCCAGCGCGGCCAGCTGCTCGAACAGCTCGTGCGGATCCAAGGTGTGGGCGTGCTCCCGGTGCGTCGGCTCGCCGAACGCCAAGAGCTCGGTGAAGGGACTGATGAACTCACGAATGTCCTGGCTCATGTGGCTCAACCGTAACATTGAAAGCTCTATTGAAGCTTTCGTGCAGTTTTTCGTATTGGATTGCTCTAAAGTCTCAACCGTGCGTCCGTCCGACCTCGCCCGTGAGCACGGCATCTCGACCCAGGCGGTGCGCAACTACGAGGAGGCGGGCTTCCTCCCGCCGGCCGCGCGCACCCCGTCCGGCTACCGCGTCTACACCGAGGTCCACGCCTCGGCCCTACGCGCGTTCATCGCCCTGATCCCCGCCTTCGGGCACGCACGCGCGGGCGAGATCATGGTCGCGCTGAACGCGGGTGCCCTGGACGACGTGCTGCTGGCCATCGACCGCGGCCACGAGCAGCTGCTCCGCGACCGCGAAACCCTCAACTCGGTCAGCCGGGCGGTCGAGGACCTGACCGACTTCGCACCGGTCCCGCGACCGCGGTCGATCGGCGAGCTGGCCCGGCGGCTCGGCGTCACCCCGGCGACGTTGCGCGCGTGGGAGGAGGCCGGAATCCTCGTGCCGCAACGGGAAGCCACCGGTTACCGCACGTTCGGCGCCGAGGACGCCCGCGACGCCGAACTGGCCCACCTGCTGCGCCGCGGCGGTTATCCGTTGGCGCGCATAGCTCTGGTGGTCGAGCAGATCCGCACCGCAGGCGGCACCGACACGCTCGGCGCCGCTCTGGCCGACTGGCGGCGCCGCCTCACCGCGCGGGGCCTGGCGATGCTCGCCGCGTCCGCACGGCTCAACGAGTACCTGAGCGTGCGGGAACCAGCAGGAACGCGTACGTGATCACCCTCAGGTCGTCCGCCGTCGGTTTCATCGCTCTGCCGGCGGATGGTCGGTCCAAAAAGGACGGCCGCTGACCGTCCGTCGTGCCGCCTCCCCACCCGGTCCGGCTCGCCGACGGCCACCAGGTGAGACCGCTTAGGCTGATCGCATGCGCACAGCACTGGTCGGCTACGGACTGGGCGGGGCGGCCTTCCACGCCCCGTTCATCGCGGCAACCCCGGGCCTGGAACTCTCCGCCGTGATCACCGCCAACCCGAAGCGCCAAGCCGAAGTCGCCGCGCGCTACCCGTCCACCCGCCTGCTGTCCTCCCTGGACGAGGTCTGGCAGGGCGGCTTCGACCTCGTGGTCATCACCACCCCGAACCGCTTCCACGCCACCCACGCCCGCCAGGTGCTGGAACACGGCCTCAACGTCGTGGTCGACAAGCCCTTCGCGGGCTCCGCCGCCGAAGCCAGAGCCCTGGCCTCGATCGCCTCCTCCAGAGGCCTGATGCTCGTCCCGTTCCACAACCGCCGCTGGGACGGCGACTTCCTGACCGTCCAAAAGCTCCTTTCCACCAACGCCCTGGGCAAGGTCCACCGCTTCGAGTCCCGCTTCGAGCGCTACCGCCCGGAAATCAAGTCCTCCTGGAAGGAGTCCGGCGACCCCGCCGACCTCGGCAGCATCCTCTTCGACCTCGGCACCCACCTGGTGGACCAGTCCGTGGCCCTCTTCGGCCGCCCCACCTCGGTCCACGCCGAAATCGCCACGGTCCGCCCGGGCGCCCGCGCCGACGACGACGTCTTCCTCTCCCTGACCCACGAAAACGGCGTCCGCTCCCACCTCTGGATGAGCGCACTGGCCGCCGACCTGGGCCCGCGCTTCCGAGTCCTGGGCCACGACGCCGCCTACGTGAAATACGGCATGGACCCCCAGGAAGACCGCCTCAAGGCAGGCGAAACCCCGGCCGGCCCGGGCTGGGGCGAGGAACCCGAATCGGCCTGGGGCACCCTCAGCGGCACCCCGCACCGCACGGAACCAGGCGCCTACCAGAACTTCTACGCCTCAGTGGCCACCGGCGTGGCTCCCGTTTCCCCGCAGGACGCCGTGACGGGCCTCGAAGTGATCGAAGCGGCCAAGCAGTCCGCCACCACAGGCGACTCCGTGAGGCTCTGAGCAACGCACCAGCTCGCGGAGCTCAGGTTGCGGCGCAGCCGGGCGTTGCAGGGACCAGACCACGACGCCCGGCTTACGTGGATGCGGAACAGCTCGAACCACCCGCCAGCCCTGCAACTCGTAGTAGCGAACAAGTCCGTGGTTGTCCTTCCCGACCGTCAAGACACCGCGACGGGTCCACCGCTTTCCGTTGATGGCGGCGTAGTCGAGCGCCCAGTACGCGATCAGCACACCGAGACCTGCACCGGCGAAACTCGGGTCCGTCACAGTGGTCTGGAGGAACACCGACGGTTCGGTGACCTCGTCTTCAGTCCATCCCAGATGCGGCAACGTGGAGGTCGCGGTGGTCATGCCGACGACCTGATCGTTTCTGGTCAGGACGAAGACCGGCCACCGGCCGGTACCGATCTGACCGGCCAGCTGGTCGGCCCTCCTGTCCCAGGACGCCCAGCGCAGGCCGCGCTGCCGCATCCACGCGGCCCGCGACCGGATCATCTCGGCGGCAGCGGGACGATCGGCTTCCTCGCCCGGTCGAATCTCGAACGCGCTCGTCCTCATCACACCGCCATGCCTCGCACACCCAGCTCCATCCTGAGGAACGCGAAAAGGGAGAAGTCCATCTCACCACCGCAAGCGATTCGGTCGTGAACGGCGCGCAGGGCGTTCACGTCCATATACCCGAGATCGACCAAGATCGAGTGATTCAGCTGCTTCTTCAGTCAACACCCATCCGGTCCAGCTGATCCGGCAACAGGGGACCGACCTACGCCCCCGGCGCCCGCACCAATGGCGGGTACAACACACCGGCGCCCCCACGCCGGAAAAGAGCAGCCGGCCGCCCTCCGTCCCGAGTGGTCGTCTCCCCAGTGGCCTCCAACAGCCCGGCAACCCCAGTCACCTTGCGATGAAAGTTGCGGGGATCCAGCGAAACCCCCCAAACGATCTCGTAAACCCGCCGCAGCTCGGCCACGGTGAACTCAGCGGGGCAGAACGCGGTCCCGAGCGGGGTGTACTCCAACTTGGCCCGAGCCCTCTCCACCCCGTCGGCCAAGATCCGCGAGTGGTCGAACGCCAACGAGGAAACCTCGGCGACCGGCACCCAGGAAGCCGCGGCGGCATCGGTCCCGGCCACCGGCACGGGCAGATCAGGCGCCAACGCCAGATAAGCCACCGACACCACCCTCATCCGCGGATCCCGCCGAGGCTCCCCGTACGTGGCCAGCTGCTCCAGGTGCAGCCCGGACACCCCGGTCTCCTCCACCAGCTCGCGTGCAGCCGCCGCGTCCACCGACTCGGCCACCCGGACGAACCCACCCGGCAACGCCCACCGCCCCCGGAACGGCGCCTCCCCGCGCCGGACCAGCAGGGCGCACAGCGCGTCGGACCGCACGGTCAGCACCACCAGGTCGACCGTGACCGCGAAGGGAGGGAAATCACTTGGCGAGTACACGCCTCCGAGTATAGGTTTATCGTCAGATTGACGACAAGGAGAACGACGATGGCCGACATCAGCAGCTACCCCGGGCTCAGGCACCTCAGAGGAGCCCCCACCGTCCACATCAGACACGTCCACAAGGGCAGGGTGGTCCACGAGGGCACCGGCCTGAGCTTCTGGTTCCGGCCCAGGACCGCCGTGCTGAGCGAGGTCCCGGTGGACGACCGCGAGCTCCCGATGCTGTTCCACGCCCGCACCAGCGACTACCAGGACGTGACGGTCCAGCTCACCGTCACCTACCGCTGCACCGACCCCGAGACCGCCACCAACCGGATCGACTTCTCGATCGACCCCGACACCGGCACCTGGCGGCAGGACCCGCTGAGCCAGATCGCCAACACCCTCACCGAGAGCACCCAGCAGCACGCCCTCAAGATCCTCGGCACCCTCGACCTCGAAACGGCCATCAGGACCGGCGTCGAACGGGTCAAACACGCCATCGGCGACAACCTGACCGCGGACCACATCGGCCTGCAGATCATCGACGTCCGGGTCGTCGCCATCCGGCCGGACGCCGACATGGAGAAGGCCCTGCAGACCACCGTTCGCGAGAAGGTGCAGCAGGAGGCCGACAAGGCCACCTACGAGCGCCGGGCCATCGCCGTCGAACGCGAACGAGCCATCAGTGAGAACGAGCTGCAGAACCAGATCGAGCTGGCCAAGCGCGAAGAGCTCCTGGTCGTGCAACGGGGTGCGAACGCGCTCAAGCAGGCCGAGGACCACGCCAGGGCCAGCCGGATCGCCGACGACGCCAAGGCCGAGGGCATCCGCAAGCTCGCCGAAGCCGAAGCCGCCGGTGAGAAGGCGCGCCTGGACGCGTACAAGGAGATCCCGCAGGGAACGCTGCTCGCCCTGGCCGCCAAGGAGCTCGCCGGCAACCTGCCCGAGATCGGCAGCATCACGCTGACCCCGGACATGATCGGTCCGATCCTGCAGCGGCTGGCCCGATGAGCCTCGCGCCGCGAATTGTGCTGGTGCACCGGCGCACCGAGCTGACAGAGTTGCTGGCACGGCACGGCACGCGGGGGCAGGTCGAGTTCTTCCTCAAGTCCCGCAACAGAACTCTGGACGAGGTGGTGGACCGTGACGAGCAGACCCGCAGGGCGCTGGGAGAGGTCAGCGCCGCCATCCCGCTGGACTGGCGCCGCGGCGTGGTCGAGAGGGAAGACCTGTCGCGGTTCCTGTTCGCGCCCGAGGACGTAGTCGTCATCGTCGGGCAGGACGGGCTGGTCGCCAACGTGGCGAAGTACCTCGACGGCCAGCCCGTGATCGGCATCAACCCGGAACGGGGCGTGCTGGCGAAACACGCGCCGCACGAAGCGAAAGAGCTCCTGCACGGCACCGGCGACACGGAAGAACGCACGATGGTCGAGGCCAGGACGGACGACGGCCAGACCCTCTGCGCGCTCAACGAGATCTACGTCGGCCACCCCGGCCACCAGACCAGCCGGTACCGGATCGAGAACGAACGCCAGGCGTCGTCCGGCGTCCTCGTCGGCAGCGGCACCGGGGCGACCGGCTGGTGCTCAAGTGCCCACCGGGAGCGGAAAAGTCGGCTGAACCTGCCCGAACCGACCGAGCAGAGGCTCGTGTGGTTCGTCCGGGAGGCGTGGCCGTCGCCGGGCACCGGCATCGAGCGCACGGAAGGCGAGATCACCGGCGAGCCGCTGACGATCGACGTGGAGTCCGACGGGCTGGTGGCGTTCGGCGACGGCATCGAGAGCGACGCGCTACGCCTCGGCTGGGGTCAGCGGCTGAGCGTCGGACTCGCCTCCCGCCGGCTCCGCCTGGTGCGCTGAGCCGATTGCCAGCAGACAACCGCCTGACAGCACGGCACCGCAGATCAGGTACACCGCGACGGCCCAGGTTCCGTAGCCCAGCAACGAGGTCGCGACGAACGGCGCCAGTCCTCCGCCGAGCACGGCGCCGAGCTGGTAGCTCACCGCCACGCCGCTGTACCGCACCCGCGTCCGGAACAACTCGGCGAAGTACGCCGTCATCGGCCCGAACAACGCTCCGGAGCCGATGAAGCCGAGCACCATCGCCGCGGTGAACCACCGCGCGTCCATCAGCCAGAACATCGGAAACGCGAACGCCGCCTGGAACACCGCGCCGCCGAACATCACGGGCAACCGCCCGACCCGGTCCGACAGCCAGGCGAACACGGGCAGGGAGACCACCTGCGCGAGCCCGCCGACCACCTGTGCGACCAGGAGGTCGTCCGGGGACATCCGCAGCGCCGCGCGGCCGTAGTTGATGGTGAAGACCGACAGCACGAAGATGAAGATCTGGAAGCCGAGGTTCACGCCCGCACCGAGCAGCAGCACCCGCCACCTCGTGCGCACGACCTCGGCCAGCGGCAGCCGCGACTTCTCGGTGCCGGTGAAGCGCGGGCTCTCGGCCACCCGCAGCCTGATGTAGAGACCGATGCCGACCAGCACGACCGAGAACAGGAACGGCAGCCGCCAGCCCCAGGTCAGGAAGTCGGGGCCGGACACCCGCGACGACACGTACATCGCCAGGTTCGCCAGCACCAGGCCGATCGGCGACCCGATGGAGACCCAGCTGCCGTACCAGCCCCAGCGCCCCGGCGGCGCGTGCTCGACGGCCATCAGCGCCGCGCCGCCCTGTTCGCCACCCATGAAGAAGCCCTGCAGGACCCGCAGCAGCACCAGCAGCACGGGCGCCGCGATGCCGATCGAGGCGTAGGACGGCAGCAGGCCGATCAACGCCGTGGCGAGCCCCGTCACCGAAAGGGTGATCACGAGCATCGCGCGGCGGCCGAGCCGGTCGCCGAGGTGACCGATCACCGCGCCACCGAGCGGACGAGCCACGAAACCCGCCCCGAACGTGGCGAACGCCAGCAGCACGCCGACGCGACCGTCGAACTGCGGGAAGAAGATCTTGTTGAACACCAGCGCCGAAGCCGTGCCGTAGAGCAGGAAGTCGTACAGCTCGATCGTGTTGCCGACCGCGGACGCCACAGCTGCTTTCCGTACCCCCGTCATCGTTCCAGCCTGGTCGAGGGATTGACACTGCGCAATGGTCCGGTCACCCTTCGTCCTACGTTCCTACTCTTCAGTAACGAGGTAGCAATGACGCGCCGAGTGACTGTCGTTTCCCTGCTCACCGCCCTGATCGCGGCACTCTTCGTCCCCACCGCCACGGCCGCGCCGAAGTACCGGAACTACGTCTCACTCGGAGATTCGTTCGTCTCCGGACCGTTCATCCCCCTGCCGCGACTCGACCCGCTGAGCTGTTTCAAGTCGACGCAGAACTACCCGTCCGTCGTCGCACGCGAACTCGGCATCGCCGACTTCACCGACATCTCCTGCGGTGGCGCGCAGACGAAGGACATGTTCACCGCCCAGAGCGGCGTCCCCGGTCAGTCCACCGCACAGCTGGACGCGCTCAAGCCCGACACGGACCTCGTCACGGTCTCCATCGGCGGCAACGACATCGGCTTCATGGACATCATCCTGACCTGCGCCGGCAAGAGCCTGCTCGACCCGAACGGCGCGCCCTGCAAGGCGAACTACGGCGACGAGCTCGCGCAACGGGTCGACGCCACCGCCCCGAAGGTCGCCGCGGTGCTGAACGGCATCAAGCAGCGCTCGCCGAAGGCCAGGATCGTCGTGGTCGCCTACCTGCGGATCCTGCCGCCGTCCGGTGGCTGCTGGCCGATCGTGCCGATCTCGAAGGGCGACGTGCCGTACCTCGACAACGTGCAGAAGCAGCTCAACGGAATGCTCGGCGCCCAGGCCAAGGCCGCCGGTGCCACTTTCGTGAACCCCTACGACATCAGTCTCGGTCGCGACACGTGCGCGGCACCGTGGGACAAGTGGGTCGAGGGCATCATCCCGACGAGCCCCGCGTTCCCGGTTCACCCGAACGTCAACGGCATGGCTGCGGTGGGTGAGCAGGTCGCCGCGGCACTCGCCGGGACGGATTCGACCGGCGTCTAGTTGCACACCGTTGTGGCGGTTTACACGATCTGGTGTTACCGCTGAGTTGGTTGGAGTTCCGGGTCTTCGCCGCGCCAGAGTGGTGGCATGGCAAAGACCCGGCTCCTGTTTGCCTGCCTCGCGCTGGCCGTGCCGATCGTTCCCGCGACGGCCCAGGCAGCGCCCCTCCCCGCATCGGGCCTCGTGCTGTCGTTGCAGCCGGAGATGGGCATCCTCACCACCACTCAGCTCAACTGCGAACCCGCAGGCGGGCTGCACAAGCACGCCAAGGAGGCGTGCGACCAGCTCATGCCCGTCGAGGGCGACTTCCGCCGGCTGCCCGACAGCGGCGCGATGTGCACGATGGAGCTGAACCCGACCAAGGCGATCCTGCGCGGCAAGTGGCGCAACAAGAAGGTCGACTTCCAGCAGGTGTACTCGAACCCGTGCGTAGTGCGCTCGTTCACCGGCGAGGTCTTCGACTTCTAGGCCGCGTCACCGGTGTTCCAGCGCACCGCCGTCGCGCTGGAACACCGGTGACTGTGTTCGAAACGAGTAACCAGTACAGGCAGGGAGTGCTCCGAGAAGCGCCGGGACGCCTTAGCCGGGTAACCCCCACGCGGTCGACGGCGCACCTATCACCGGGCCGACCTCGATGTCCGGCCTGTCGCCGTCGCGGTGGACGACGGCCTCCTCACCACGCCCCAGCTCGATGCGCAGATCTCCGTTGGGCAGCACCGAGAAGCGCTTCGGGCGCCCCCAGCGGTCCCGCACCACCGGGTTCGGGATGTCCGTCCGCACCACGCACGGCGCACCGGCCTCGCTGCGCAGCCTGATCCACCGCGTGGCGCCCTTCTGCCGTGAGGCCGACAGCAGGAACGCGCCCTGCGTCCGGAAGTTGTCGAGCGAGATCTCGGGCCACGGAACGGCCGGGAACACCCGGATCACGCCACCCCAGCTCTGGCACAGCATGTCGTGCATGGACTGCACCGCGGACAACGGCGTCTCGATGACCGGACCGGACTCCTGGTACATCGTGTTCGGCTTGATGTACCGGCGCATCAGCTCACCGAGGTAGAAGTCCGCCCTGTCCCCGCGCAACATCTGCGCGCTGATCGACGCGGCTCCCGTGAACGTGTAGCCCTGCAGCGCGCCCTCGAAGCTGATCCAGTGGTTCAGCGACGTCTCGATGAGCCGTCGCTGTGCCGGGTCCTCCCACGTGACCTCGTACAGCGGGTAGATCTGCAGCAGGTGCGAGTAGTGCCGGTGCGACTTCGCGAACGGCACCCCGGCGCCGATCATGAACCCGTTGGCGTCCACCGGGTACGGCGTGAGGTTCGCGAGCGTGTCCTGCCACTTCGGGATCAACGGGTCGTTGACGCGCAACGACTTCGCGGACTCCAGCAGCGTCCGGCAGCCCCACCGGATCAACGCGAGGTCGTAGTTCGTGTCAGGTGAGTTGACGCCGTACTCGGGCGAGAACGTGATCGGCAGGTGCCACTTGCCGTCCGAGCCCTTGGCGAGGAAGTGGAAGTAGTAGTTGATCGCCCTGCGCAGCAACGGGAACAGCACGTTGCGCAGGATCCGGTCGTCCATGGTGTGCCGGTAGCTCAGCCAGACGTTGTGCAACGTCCAGGTGAGGTTGCCGACCTCGGGCGTCGGCACGTCCTGACCGGGAATGCCCACGCCGTAACCGGAGTTGCCGATGCCGGCGCCGTTGTCGAGCATCGTGTCGGTGGTACGCGGCAGTCCGGCCGAGTCGTGCCGGTACTCGGCGGGAACCTGCTCGACGAGCGCGTCGCGGTACCGGTCGACCGAGTGGGTGACGGCGTCGAAGTCGAGGCGGTTGGAGCCGTGGATCAGCCGGTACTCCAGCTGCACGTTGAGGTTCCACCACGTGTTGGGCCACGGCGTGTTCTCCAGCCACGGCCCGCAGGTCGCGATCGCGGGCGCCTCCCTGCGCGCCGCCGAGGCGAACTTGTAGAGCTGGATCCAGTAGAACGCCTGCAGCCTCTTGTCCGGAATGGACAGAAAGCTCCTGCGGTAGAAGTCGTGCCACCACAACCGGTGGTCGACGGCGAGGCCCTCGACCGAGCCGCACCGGACGTTGCCGATCGCCTTGCGCACAGCGGTTTTCGCCGGATGCGACCACGCGACGCTGGTGAACAGCGTGCGTCTCGTGCCACGGGTGACCTCGCGCCACGCCGTCACGTGCTCGCCGCCCGCGTTCAACGGCTGCACGGCCAGCTGCACCTCACCGGAGCTCGTGAGCTGCACGGGCGGGTTGTCGGTGAAGCCCGCCGGTGCGGGCTTGTTCCACTTCGGGTCGGTGCGCGGGCTGATCGCCTTGAGCGGGTGGAAGACCCACCTGAACGCGCGCTCGCCCTCGCTGGCCTGCACGTCGATCGCGTAGAGGTCGCGCTTGGTGTGGATGAACGCGCGGATCCTGAGGCTGCCCGCGGCGGTCGTGATCGTGCCGGTCAGCTCGGCGTGCCACAGGTCCAGGCGCAGGTCGACGCCGGTGATCGCGCCGACGGGTTCGAGCGTGAAGTAGCCGATGGGCAGCCGGGCGAGGCCGAAGAGCGCCCCGAACTCGGGCCGGTGGTCCTGCACCTGGGAGTGCTGGACGTTGAACCTGATGGCGTTGGCGTTCGGCTCGGCGTAGATGCCCGACCCCAGGTAGCCGTTGCCGAGGTACGGGCCGTCGAACCAGGCCGTGGGCACCTTCTTCCAGATGAGATCCGATGACCCGATGAAGTCCTGCCAGTTGAAGCTTTCACCGGCGGATGCGCCGCCGGGCAGCAGCGCACTGCCCGCTACCCCGGCCAACGCGCCTCCGATCAGCGTGCGCCGGTTGAGTTCGACCACTTTCGGGCACCTCACTTCGCTGTGTGGTCAGGTCCTCGCGGCGGCGATTCATCGGATCTTTCGTGAGGTCCCAGCCTGAGTCAAGAGGCACGCCCGCGCGGACCGGCACGGCCGCCGCTAGAACTGCTTGCGGTACACCGAAACGTCGTCGCGCCACACGCCGAACTGGTCGGGGGCGGACTGCACGATCGTCATCTCGTTGAGGTTGCCCAGAATCCGCCACGCCCGCGCAACCGCTTGCGCGCCCGCGTAGGCGATCGTGCAGAACCGGCGCGGCTCGACCACCGTGCGCACGCGGTCGACCTTGCCCACGCTCATCGGCGTGTCCTGCCAGAGGTCCAATGTGTACCCGGTGCGGATGGGATCGCCGGACCCCAGCACACCTTCGATGCTGACCACCAACCGCTCTCCGTCCAGGCGCAGGTCGTAGTGGCCGCTTCGGGGTGGCGTGCCGCCGGTGTAAGCGGAGCGTGTCGGATCGAGCACCCAGTGCCCCAGAAACGGCACGAGGTCGTCACTCATGTGTGTCTCCTTCACGGAACCTGCGCCACTGGCGGATTGTCCGGCGCATCGAGGTGGGCGACCATCACCCGATGAGTTATGAGACGGGCGTTCGGTGGAAGTGGATACCGTTCGTCGTGCTCGGCTTCGTGCTGCTGAGCTGGATCGTGTTCGAGGCGCTCGATCTGATCGACTTCGAGGGAGTGATCACGTGGGTGCGCGGCATCGACCCGATCTGGGCGGCGGTGGCGATCTTCGTCCTGCTCGTCCTGGACGTGTTGCTGCCCGTGCCGTCCACTCCGCTCATCGTGCTGGCGGGAACGGCACTCGGCCTGCCGCTCGGGCTGGCACTCGCGATCGTCGGGTCCCTGGGTTCCTCTGCCGCAGGGTACGCGCTCGGGAGGTACGCCGGACCGTGGTTGGTGCGCCGGGTCGTGACCATTGAGGAACTGACCGAAATGCGGCGCTGGGGCCGTCAGTTCGGGCCCTGGTTCTTCGGGGTGGCGCGCGGAATCCCGATGATGGCCGAGACCGTGTCCGTGTCCGCGGGCGTCTCGCGGGTGTCGTTCCAGACCTTCATGTTCCACACCCTCGTCGGAACCGTGCCGATTTGCGCCGCCTACGTGTTCGCCGGCTCGAAAGCCGAGACGGTCGAGCAGATCGTGATGATCAGCGCGGTCGGCTTCCTGGTCACCGTCGGGCTGTTCTACCTGCTCCGGCGGCTCGTGAAGGCGACGCCCTAGGAAATCGCCGGCGGACAACCGGCCGGCCGTGCTGACAGGGGGAGCTTCCTCGAAGTTTCCCCTCATCAATCCACTAACTATCAGTTAGTATGCAGGTGTGGAGTACAACGTGTTCGCCAAGGCGTGCCCGTCGCGCCCGACGCTGGAGCACGTCACCGGCAAGTGGGGCAGCCTGACGCTCGGCGCGCTCGTGGACGGGTCGCTGCGGTTCAACGAGCTGCGCCGCAGGGTCGACGGCGTCAGCGAGAAGATGCTGTCGCAGACGTTGCACGCGCTGGAACGGGACGGTCTGGTGCACCGCGAGGCGCAGCCGACGAACCCGCCCCGCGTCGACTACAGCCTCACGCCGCTCGGCCACGAGACGGCGGAGCGGTTGCTGGCACTGATCCACCTGCTCGAAGCACGCATGCCGGACGTGCTCGAAGCACAGCGCGCGTACGACAGCCGCAACTGACCCCCTCACCACTCGACGATCAACCGGTCCGGCACGCGTGTGCGCAGATCCGGCCGGAACGTCACGGACTGGCCCGGTGCGAGCCGCAGTCCGGGCAGCCGGGACGACAGCTGTTCCAGCGCCACACGGGTTTGCATGCGCGCGAGTGGCGCACCGACGCAGAAGTGCGCGCCCGCACCGAGCGAGAGGTGCACCGTCGGCATCTGCCGGGACGGGTCGAACGACTCCGGGCACTGGTAGACGGCCTCGTCGCGGTTCGCGGCGCCCAGCAGCAGCTGCACCTTCGCCCCCGCCGGCACCGGATGTCCCCCGATCTCGGCGTCCTCGGTGGCGTGCCGGAACAGGCTCATCATCGGGCCTTCGTAGCGCAGCAGTTCCTCGATCACGGACGGGATCGTGGCGGGATCGTCGACGATGCCGATCCAGTGCCTGCGGCGGCCGGCGAGCAGCGAGCGCAGGCCGAGCGCGAGCACGTTGACCGTCATGGCGAAGTCAGCCAACGGTTCCTGCTCTTCCGGTGACAGGGTGCCGATCGCGACCCGCATCACCATGGCGGGGAACGTGTCGGCGAACAGCGGCACGAAGTCGCCGTGGCCGTAGCGCGGGAAGCCGTCGATCAGGCGGTCGGCGAAGTCGCGCACCAGCGGTTCCAGCTCGGCCATCCGCCGCGCCGAGAAGGTGTCCTGGAGTGCTTTGCGCACCCGGGGCTCCAGGTGGTGGGACCTGGCCACGAAGCTCGGGTCTCTCAGCACCCGCACGACGTCG
>Ga0207692_10000118_pt1 | contig 23840 bp, 25 predicted proteins | sample LARL52metaG_FD_184345 | JGI IMG/M metagenome (GOLD analysis project Ga0207692, IMG submission 184345) | Corn, switchgrass and miscanthus rhizosphere microbial communities from Kellogg Biological Station, Michigan, USA - LAR L5-2 metaG... | ecosystem: Host-associated > Plants > Roots >...
CTCTGCCGGGTGGACGTCCAAACAGCCGGACGTGCTCGTCGACCAGCCACTCCTTGAGTGGCGCCCACTCTGGGTGGTGGTTGAGCACCAGCAGCCGGTGCATCCACCAGTTCGGGTCGTCGTGCCGCGGGAACGCCGCGAGCCACGCGGCCCGATCGTCGGCGGACAGACCCCACAGGTGGGCCAGCTGCCCCTGGGCGTCGGTGTCGAGCCGCGCGGTGACCCGCCCGTCCTCGGTGTGCCACTCGGCGCGGAGTTCGCGCAGCACGGCCAAGGCGCGTTGGTCGCCTTCGTCAGCGGTCACGACAACTGTGTGGAGGCCCTGCGCCGCGGCTTCGGCGAGCAGGGCTCTGGTGGACGTTTCGTCGTGCGGCAGTGCGCTGTGAGCGACCCCGACTTCATGCGGCACGAGCTCCATGACACCGAATCTGATCACATCTACTACTGATTCGGTGCATTTTATTGCTTCAGTGTTGACTGAAGAGTCATCTTCCCTGGGTAACGCGACGCACTTGCCTCGTCACCGACGATGACCACAACCTGGACCGAGACCTGCGCCAGTTCCGGTGCACGAGCAAGGTTGTGCCGCCACCGGAAGCGGTCGCGCTCAGCGGGGCTTTCCGGCGGGCTTCAGCGGCTTCGCGTCAGGTGATCAGGCCTGGCAACAGCGCGGGCTGCCGCTTGCGGCGCAGCCAGACCTTCCGGGAGCCGTCGCCGTAGAGCAGCGTGCGGGACAGTTCCCAGCCCGCGAACTCGGCGTGGATGGCCAGCTGCGTGGTCGCGGTGCGGCGGGAGACGCCCGGCGGCAGACGCAGCGGCCGGTACTCCCAGTCCCCGTCGATCACCCCTTCGTTCATGGCGAGATCACCTGTATCCCTCCGTTGTCGCCGGACGTGACGGTGACGCGCCCGGTCTCCTGGTCGACGCTGACCGTGTTGGGTTGGCGCACGGTGGGGAACCGGTGCTTCTCGGTCGGTTCGCCACCGGCGATGTCGAGCCCGACGACCTCGTTGCGCTCGGTGAGCGTGATCCACGCGATGTCGCGCTTGGCGTCGTAGGCGATGCCGTACGGGCTGCCGGGCACGGGGTAGCGCTGGCGCATGATCAGCGGGTTGATGCTGAACGCGAGGAACTCGCCGCCGCGGGTGTCGACGACGAGCAACCGGCCGTAGCGGTCCGCGACGGCGTTGGTGGCGCCGTCGCCTGCCCGCAGGCCGGTGCCGCGCGTCTCGGCGCCCTTGTCGTCGGTGGTCATCTCGAACACCGCGCTGCGCAGCCGGTCGAGCTCGACGTCGCGGCCGTTGACCTTGAACTTCAGCGTGGTGTCTCCCTCGGTGAACGTGCCGCCGGGGGAGACCTCGCCGGGCAGTGCGCCGTTCTGGGCGGGGGAGTGGGCCGGCTTCGCGGCTTCGAGCGTCGCCGCGACCTGCAGCGGATCCTGTGACCCCTCGCTCTGTCCGCACGCGGCGAGCGTGGCGGTGGTCAAGAGCAGAGCAGCGAGCCGGCGCAAGATCGGGTCCTCCTGAGATACGTCGTGGTCTTCCAGCATCCACGACGTTCGGGCGAAGGTCACGCAAGGGGTGGGGTGAAACCCGTTCGGCCGTGTTGTGCAATAACCTCTATTACTTCAGTGTTGACTAAAATCAGTACTCGACAGTCGTCACGACCCAGCGAAAGACCAGACCCCAATCAGGGCATAGGACGTTCGGGGTAGCCCAGCTCGATGGCGCTGACGTCGTCCAACGCGGCGCGGATCGCGGGTGGCAGGGTCAGCTGCTCGGCTTCCAGCGATGCGATCAGCTGGTTGGTGTCACGTGCGCCCACCACGGGTGCGGCGACGCCGGGCCGGTCGCGCACCCAGGCGAGCGCCACGCACAGCGCCGAGGTCCCGAGCCCGTCGGCCGCGGTCGCGACGGCCTGCACGATCCGGGCGGCGCGCTCGTTGCGGTGCTGTTCCACGTACCCGGCGAAGTGGGCGGAGGCGCCGCGTGAGTCCGGTGGCGTCCCGTTGCGGTACTTGCCGGTGAGCACTCCTCGTCCCAGTGGTGCCCACGGCAGCAGTCCGAGGCCGTGGTGCAGCGCGGCGGGGGCGACTTCGCGTTCGATGCCGCGTTCGAGCAGGGAGTACTCGACCTGGGTGGAGATGAGCGGGAAGGTCGAGGGGGTCATCACGGCGGTGGCGAGCTGCCAGCCGCTGTAGTTGGAGATGCCGGCGTAGCGGACCTTGCCTGCGGAGATGGCGTGGTCGAGGGCGGAGAGGGTCTCCTCGACGGGCACGTTCGCGTCCCAGGCGTGCAGTTGCCAGAGGTCGATGTGGTCGACGCCGATGCGGCGCAGTGATCCGTCGAGTGCGGCGAGCAGTGCGCCTCGGGAGGCTCCGCCGCCGAAGGGGCCTTCGGTGCGGCGGGCGACGGCTTTGGTGGCGATGACGAGTTCGTCGCGGGGGACGACTTCGCCGAGCAGGCCACCGAGGATGCGTTCGGACTCGCCTTCGGTGTAGACGTCGGCGGTGTCGACGAGGGTGCCGCCGGCGTCGGCGAAGGCCATGAGCTGGGTGGCGGCCTCGTCCGCGTCGGTGTCGCGGCCCCACGTCATCGTGCCCAGTGCCGTCCTGGAGACGCGGAGGCCGCTGCGGCCGAGGTATCGCTGTTCCACGTGCGCGATGCTAAGGGGTGATCATCGGCTGAGCCTGGCAATCGGTGTTACTGACCGGTAGGGTCTCGCCCGTGAAGCTCGGATTGAATCTCGGATACTGGGGCGCCGGTAACGACGCCGCGAACCTTGAGCTGGCCAAAGAGGCCGACCGGCTCGGCTTTTCGGTGGTGTGGGCCGCGGAGGCCTACGGTTCCGACGCGCCGACGGTGCTCGCGTGGGTGGCCGCGCAGACCGAACGCATCGACGTCGGCAGCGCGATCTTCCAGATTCCGGCGCGGACGCCGGCGATGGCGGCGATGACGGCGGCGACGCTGGACACCCTGTCGGGTGGCCGGTTCCGGATGGGGCTCGGCGTGTCGGGTCCGCAGGTGTCGGAGGGCTGGCACGGGGTGCGGTTCGACAAGCCGCTGGCGCGCACGCGTGAGTACGTGGAGATCGTGCGGAGGGCGTTGTCGCGCGAGAAGCTGCGGTACGAGGGTGAGCACTACACGTTGCCGCTGCCGGATGGTCCCGGTAAGGCGTTGCAGCTGACGGTGCACCCGGTGCGGGAGCAGATCCCGATCTACCTGGCTTCGGTGGGTCCGAAGAACCTGGAGCTCACGGGTGAGATCGCGGACGGCTGGCTGGCGATCTTCTTCTCGCCGGAGCACTCGGCCGAGTCGCTGGCGAGCGTGCGGGCGGGCCGGGAGAAGGCCGGCAAGACGATGGACGGGTTCGACGTGGTGCCGACGGTGCCGATGGTCGTGGGTGAGGACTGGAAGGCGTGTGCTGACCCGATTCGCGCGTACACGGCGCTGTACGTGGGCGGTATGGGTAGCCGCAAGCAGAACTTCTACAACAACCTGATGGTGCGGATGGGTTTCCCCGCGCAGGCGGAGGAGATCCAGGAGAAGTACCTGGCCCGTGACTACGCGGGTGCGATGGCGGCGATTCCGCTGGAGTTCCTGGACGCGACGTCGTTGCTGGGGCCGAAGGAGCGCATAGCAGACAAGATGAAGGCTCTCGCGGCCGCGGGGGTCACCACGCTGTCCGTTTCGTCGATGCTGCAAGATCTGGAGCAGGGGATCGCGGGTCTTCGGACCGCGGCCGAGGCTCTGGATCTGGCAGGAGTGGGTAGTTGAGCTGGTTGCAGGCTCTGGTCCTCGGACTGGTCCAAGGACTGACGGAATTCCTGCCGATTTCCAGCAGCGCGCACCTGCGCATCACGTCGACGCTGTTCTTCGGCAACGACGCGGGTGCGTCCTTCACGGCGGTCATCCAGCTGGGGACCGAGGTGGCGGTGCTGATCTACTTCGCCAAGGACATCGGGCGGTTCATCGCCGCCTGGTTCCGCGGGTTGTTCAGCGCGGCCGCGCGCCAGGAGAAGGACTACCGGCTGGCCTGGTACGTGATCATCGGTTCGGTGCCGATCTCGGTGCTGGGTTATCTGCTGAAGGACGAGATCCGGACGTCGGTGCGGAACCTGTGGATCACGGCGACGATGCTGGTGGTGTTCGGTCTGCTGCTGGGTCTGGCTGATCATCTGGCCAAGCACGCGCGGGACGAGCTGCGGATGAAGGACGCGATCGGGATGGGGCTGGCGCAGGCGCTGGCGCTCATTCCGGGTGTGTCGCGTTCGGGTGGCACGTTGACGGCGGGTCTGTTTCTCGGGCTGACGCGGGAGTCGGCGGCGCGGTACTCGTTCCTGCTGGCGATTCCGGCGGTGTTCGGGGCGGGGTTGTTCTCGATTCCGGACGTGCTGGAGCGTTCGGGTGCGGGTGTGCAGGCGTCGGTGCCGCAGATGATCGTGGCGACGATCCTGGCGTTCGTGGTGGGGTACGCGACGATCGCGTGGTTGTTGAAGTACGTGTCGAAGCACTCCTACTCGGCGTTCGTGTGGTATCGGCTGATGCTGGGCCTGGTGCTGATGGGGCTGCTGTCGATGGGGTTGTTGCAACCGATCTAAGGTGGAATCCGTGGCCACGGTGATTCTGCTTCGACATGCGCGTTCGACTGCCAACGGTTCCGGTGTGCTCGCCGGGCGGTCGTTGGGTGTGGGGTTGGACGAGCGGGGGCAGGCGCAGGCCGCGGCGCTCGTGGGCCGGTTGAAGGACGTTCCAGTCTGTGCGGTGGTGTCGTCTCCTCTGCAGCGGTGCGAGGAGACGCTCGCTCCGCTGCTGGCGGATCGTGCTCTTGAGGCGGTCGCGGAGCCGGATGTGTCCGAAGTGGATTACGGGGCGTGGACCGGCAAGGCGTTGAAGGATCTGCTGAACGAGCCGTTGTGGGCGGTGGTGCAGCAGCATCCGTCGGCGGCGGTGTTTCCCGAGGGTGAGGGGCTCGCGCACGTGCAGGCGCGGGCGGTGGCGGCGGTGCGGGCGCATGATGCGCGGATCACCGAGGAGCACGGGCCGGGTGCGGTGTGGGTGTTGTGCTCGCACGGTGATGTGATCAAGTCGGTGCTGGCGGACGCGTTGGGTGTGCATCTGGACGGGTTCCAGCGCATCGTGGTGGATCCGTGTTCGATTTCGGTGGTGCAGTACACGCAGACGCGGCCGTTCGTGTTGCGGGTCAACGACAACGGCGGGGATCTGGCGGGTGTGGTGCCGAAGGCGCCGCCGCAGGAGGAGCCGTCGTCTGACGCTACCGTGGGTGGCGCGACCGGGACCTGAGGTAGCGCTGTTCGGGTGCGCTCAGGGTGAGTTTGGCGGCTTTCTCGTACTCCTGTTGTGCGGCGTCGTGGTGTCCTTGCAGGTCGAGGAGATGTGCGCGGACGGCGTGGACTCGGTGGTGGGTGAGGTCCAGCGTGGACAGTTCCTGCAGCGCCTTGTCGGGGCCGTGGACCATGGCGACGGCGACGATGCGGTTGAGCGCCACCATCGGGCCGGGTGCGGTGACGGTGAGCAGCTCGTAGAGGCCGAGGATCTCGTGCCAGTCGGTGTCGTCGGCGGTCTTGGCGTCGGCGTGGACGGCGGCGATCGCGGCCTGGAGCTGGTACGGGCCGATCTGGGCGGTGGCCAGGGCTTTCTGGATGAGGGTCGTGCCCTCGGCGATGGCTTCGGCGTCCCATTTGGTGCGGTTCTGTTCGGTGAGTGGGACGAGTGCGCCGTGGTCGTCGGTGCGGGCGGGGCGGCGGGCGTCGGTGAGCAGCATCAGCGCGAGCAGTCCGGTGAGTTCGCCGTCGTCGGGTCGTCTGCGGTGCAGCCGTCGGGTGAGGCGGATGGCTTCGGCGGTGAGGTCGACTCGGACGAGGTCGTCGCCGGAGCTGGCGGTGGAGCCTTCGGTGAAGATCAGGTAGAGCACGTGCAGGACGGCGGTGAGGTCTGCCGGGGGCCGGAACTTCGCGCCTTTGATCTTCTGCTTGGCGCGGCTGATGCGTTGGGCCACGGTGGATTCCGGTACGAGGAACGCGCGGGCGATCTCGGCGGTGGTGAGGCCGCCGACCGCGCGGAGGGTGAGTGCGATCTGCGAGGCGGTGGTGAGGCTGTCGTGGCAGCACAGCGCGAGGATCGTGAGCGTGTCGTCCTGGGCGGGCACCGGATCGGGTGGTGGTGGGGTGAGTGCGACGACCTTCTCCTCGCGCTGACGCCGTGCGACGTCGGACCGGTACTGCTCGATCCACCGGCGGCTCGCGGCGGTGATGAGCCAGCCTTTCGGGTTGTCGGGGACGCCGTCGGCCGGCCACTGCTGCGCGGCGGCGAGCAGGGCTTCCTGCACGGCGTCCTCGCACACGTCGAACTGGCCGTGCCGGCGCACGAGCACGCCGAGGACCTGCGGCGCGAGGTCGCGCAGCAGGCTCTCGACGCGTGGTGTGGTCCTCACAGGTCCAGCATGCTCCTGTCGAAGACGGGCCGGATCTCGATGCCGTCGTTGTGCGCGTCGGGCAGGGTGGCGGCGTGGGCGACGACCTGGTCGATGGTGTCGGCCTCGACGAGGTAGAACCCGGCCAGGTACTCCTTGGCCTCGGCGAACGGTCCGTCGGTGACGACGACCTCGCCGTTCTTGATGCTGATGCCCTTGCCGGTCTCGGGTCCGGCGAGGCCTTCGCTCACGACCAGCTCGCCGGACGCGCGGAGCTTGTCGGTGAGGTCGTAGTGGGCCTGCCCGAACTGCATCTGCTGCTCTTCGGTCAGCTTCTCCCACGCCGCGCGCGACTTCGGGTTGCTGTGGATGAGGATCAGGTACTTCACTTCCGGCCTCCGCTCCCTGGCTGGCTCGCCAAAAATCTTCTCACCGCCACGTCGAGACCGCGGGCCGTGCTTCGACATCGCTGTGTCAGCCGGTTCGAGATGGAGGTTTGCGGAGATGACTCAGACGCTGGTGCAGGACGAGGTCGCGATCCGTGCGTTGTTCACCGAGCTCGTGGAGGGCATGCGGGAGCGCTCGCCCGGTCGGGTGGTCGCGCGGTTCGCCGAGGACGCGGTGACGTGCACGCTGGCGCCGCCGTTGCGCAACACCGGCCTGGACGCCCGCGACCCGGAGGCGGTGGCGGGGTGGATGGCGGGGTTCGACGGGCCGATCACGGTCGAGCACCGGGATCTGGAGATCGCGGTGTCCGGTGATGTCGCGTTCGTGCACGGGTTGCAGCGGCTGGCCGCGGTGCCCGTGGGGTATCCCGAGGGCTTCTCGATGTGGACGCGGGTGACCGTGGGCTTGCGGCGGCGTGAGGGGCGGTGGCTGGTCACGCACGAGCACGTGTCCGTGCCGTTCCACATGGACGGGTCGTTCCTGGCGGCGACCGATCTGCTGCCCTGAGCGGTAGATGTGCCGGGGCCCGGACCGTGCAGGGGTGCGGTCCGGGCCCCGGTCTTCCTCGTGGCGGGTCCTACTTGACGTTCACCGCGGCCCAGGCGCGGTTGACCGCCGCGTACTCCGGCGACGAGGCGCCGTAGAGGTCGGCCGCGGCGGCGAGGGTGCCGGTGCGGGCGGCGGCGTACTTGGTGCTGGAGGTGAACTTGGTGGTCAGCGCGCGGTACCAGATCTTCTCGGCCTTGGCGCGGCTGATGCCGGTGACGGGCTGGTTGTCGTAGGTGGGGGAGTCGTAGGCGACGCCGTTGATGGTCTTCTGGCCGCTGCCCTCGGACAGCAGGTAGAAGAAGTGGTTGGCGATGCCCGAGGAGTAGTGCACGTCGACGCTGCCCGCGGTGGAGGACCAGTAGTCGAGGCTGCGGCCGTCCTTGGAGGGCTTGTCCATGTAGCGCAACGGCTTGCCGTCACCGCGGATGTTGATCTTCTCGCCGATCAGGTAGTCGCCGACGTCGCTGCTGTTGGAGGCGTAGAACTCGGTGGTGGTGCCGAAGATGTCGCTGGTGGCCTCGTTGAGGCCGCCGGACTCACCGGAGTAGACCAGGCCCGCGGTCGCGGAGGTGACGCCGTGCGACATCTCGTGCGCCGCGACGTCGAGCGAGGTCAGCGGGTTCTGGTTGTTCGCGCCGTCGCCGTAGGTCATGCAGAAGCACGAGTCGTTCCAGAAGGCGTTGCTGTAGTTGTCGCCGTAGTGGACCTTGCTCAGGGCGCCCACGCCGTTGTTCTTGATGCCGTTGCGGCCGTGGACGTTCTTGTAGTAGTCCCACGTCTTGGCCGCGCCGTACGCGGCGTCGACACCGGCGGTGGCGGGGTCGGTGTAGGTGCCGTTGCCCCACTTGTTGTCGGCGTCGGTGAACAGCGTGCCGGTGCCGGAGCCGTTGGCGAGGTTGTTGACCGACTGGTTGCCGCGTGCCGGGTCCTTGAGCTGGTACGTGCTGCCCGACTGGGTGGTGTTGAGGGCGACGGTGCCGCTGAAGGTGGACTGGCCGGTGCCTTCGGCGTCGTGGATGCCGTCGTAGGACAGCAGCTTCTCGCCGGTCCTGGCGTCGGTGAAGGTGTGCAGCTCGCTGGGCGTCTGGTCTGGCTTGACGCTGTGCTCGACGGTCTCCCAGGCCAGCACCGGGGCGTGGTCGAACGCGAACACCACGAGCGTCGCGCCGGACCGGGCCGCGACGGGCGCGGAGGTGTCGAGGCCGGTGAGGGAGGCCTCGGACGCCTTCGTGACGCCGGTGACCTGGCCGGCCTTCTGAGTGACGACCACGTCGCCGCCGAAGACCTTGAGGCCGTTGAGGGTGCGGTCGAACCGCAGGTGGTTCGTGCCGTCAGCGTCGCGCACGACGTCCTTCGGGACGAGCCGCTCGCCTCCGGCCAGGCCGAGGGCGGTGGAGATCGTCCCCGCCGGGTCGGCCGCGTTGGCCGTGAACGTGCCCGTGGCGGCCAGTGCCGCCGCGGACATCAGGGCAGTCGTGATGCCCAGGGTCTTGCGCTTCATGAACGCTCCTTGTTCCGGTGCAGGGAGCGATCGCCCGGCGTTACAGGGGTGCCGGGTCGATCACCGTGGAACAGCCCGACCTTCGTCTCGATGACCGGGCGTGGTGATCGTATTGCTCTCAGTGCATGCGACCAGCCACTCCCAAAATCCGAGATGGCTTCATGAATTGAGCTGCGGTGCTGGTCAGGCGATCGTCTTTTGTCCGCATGGTGGAACAAAAGAGCAGCTCAACCACCGTGGAAACACGACGGAAACAATCAGTGCCGTACCTGCTCACGGTCCAGCCTGCTACTCCGATTGGTGCAGCCCTACCGGAGGGGATCTTGTTTAGAGTTAACCGGCCCGCTTGAGAGCTGAGTCACAGATTCACAGGCCCAGACGGGTGACCGCGTTGTCCTCCAGCGGATTCGCCGTCCGGATGTAGCGGTGCACCGTGCGCGGGTTGGTCCACCGGCCCTGCCGCATGATCTCCCGGTCGCTCGCCCCGCCCAGCGCCGCCTGCGTCGCGAACCCCGCCCGCAGCGAATGCCCGCCGAACAACGCCGGGTCCAGCCCCGCCCGCAGCGCGTACCGCTTCACCAGCTCCGCCACCGCACGCCCCGACATCGCCTTCCCTCCGATGCCGCCGTGCCGGTTGACCACCGGGAACACCGGACCCGTGCGGCTCGCGGCCTGATAGCCGTGACACCGGTGCAGACCGGTCTCCTGGATCTCCTTGCCGTCCAGCACGTCCGCCCAGTCCGCGAACGCGCACACCGGGCACGTCGGCCGCCGGCTGCCGCGCGGCAGCACCACCGACTGCTGATGCTTGCCCGTCTGGTCCGTCTTCGTCGTCCCCAGCCGCACCAGCAGCAACGGCTCGTGCGTGCGCGGATCCACGTCCACGCTCACGTCCTCGAACGCGATGCCCGCGAGCTCGCTGCGGCGCAACGCACCCGCGAACCCCACGAGCAGCAACAGCGCGTCCCTGGCCCGCGCCGGCCCCTCCGGCGGGCGTTCGCGCAGCAGCGCCTCCAGGGTGTCGAGCAGCACCGGCCGCTTGCGCACCGGCTGCGACCTGCGGCTGCGCCGGATGCCCCGCAACGTCAGCCGCACGACGTCACTGCGCGTCGGGCTCGGCAGCCCGTTCGCCGCGTGCACCGCCGAGATCGCCGCCGACTTGCGCTCCAGCGTCGACGCCCCGAACGCCGGCGACCCGTCGTCCTTCACGGTGTCGGCCGCGGCCGCCAGGTACACCGCCACGTCGAGCGGATCCGCCGGCAACGCCTGCCTGCCCTCCGCCTGGCACCACCCGGCCCACGCGATCCAGTCCGACCGGTACGCCCGCACCGTGTTCGGCGACTGCGCACTGCGCAGATAGCTGCTCAGCGACGCCGCCTGCTCGTCGTCGAACCTCTCGCGCACCCTCGCGAGCGCGTCGACGTCGATCAGCACCGAGTGCGACACCCGGACCAGCGCGTGCTGGACGGGTTCGGGCAGGCTCACACCCGCGATGGTAGTCCTCTGATCAACTCCGCCACCTCGCCCGGCGCGAGCTCCAGCGCGCTGATCCCCACGCTGACCTCGAAACTGCACCGGCGCGGGTCCGGATTGGACCGCGCGTACAGGAACAGCTTGATCCCCGTCTCCTCCGCCAGGTTCTCCGCCGCCCGCTGCGCCTGTTCGCGCGGCATCGGGAGATGGACGTGGAACAGGGGAGTGGCCGGCACTTCCGGCGTGGTGTGCGCGAACCCGTCGTCGTTGATCGCCAGCGCCAACGACCGCGCGTGTGCGGCGAACTCCGCCATGCGCGGCAGGTTCTCGTCCAGGCCCATCAACGCGATCGCCGCCAGCGGCCACGCGTCCGCGATCGCCCCGCCGAGCCTCCTGCGCCACACCTCCGCGTGCTCGATCGTGCCGGCGTCACCGGCGAGCACCGCGCCCCGCACCCCTCCGAGTCCTTTGTAGAGCGACACGTAGACCGTGTCGAACAGGTTCGCGAGCTCCGGGAGCGTGACGTCGAAACCGGTCTGCGCCTCCCAGATCCGCGCCCCGTCGCAGTGCGCCGCCGCACCCCGGCCTCTGGCCCAGTCGGTCTGGTGCCGCAGGTCGGCGAACGCCGGCAGCAGGCCACCGATGTCGCGCTGCGGCAGCTCGAACACCACCGCCACCAACGGCTCCTTGACGGTCTTGAGGTCGTCGAGGCCCAGCAGCCCGTTGCGGTCGCCCACCGGGTGGAACCGCAGCCCGTGCACCGCGCTGTACCCCTGGTTCTCCCACACGTGCAGATGCGACTGCGGGTGCCCGCGAACGCCTGCCGCCCCGTCCCCTCGGCGTGCACGCGCAACACCGACTGCTGCGCCATCGTCCCCGACGGGAAGAACAACGCCTTCTGCTTGCCCAGCAGGTCCGCGACCCGCTCCTCCAGCTCCCGCACCGGACCCTCGGCCGTCGTGCCCGGCGTGACCCACCCGGCGAGCCGGCGCACCACCTCGTACGGCGACCGGCGCGGACCGGCGTGATTCGACAACGAGCGACGGATCTCCATGCCCACGAGCCTAGTTGTTGCAACTATCTGGCAATAGTGTCGTCTGTGTGATCAGGCGGCTGCGCTCAGTCGGGCGTCCAGCTCCTCCTCGTCCGCCACGAACCACAACTGCCTGCCCTGGTTCGACTCGTAGACGAAGTCCCGCAACGCCGTGCTCGCCGCCACCTGCTCGGCGATGTCACCCACCACCACGACCCCGAACCCGTACTGCTGCAGCTTCTGCACCACCGCGCCCGCCACCCGCGTGCGCAACCGGAAGAAGTCCGGCGTCAACCGCGCCACCGGCAGCACCAGCCACCGCACGTCCTGCCCCCACAACGTGGCCATCAGGTCCACAGCGGACTGCTCGTCACCGATCGGCGGGCCGTCGGGCGCGCACATCAGGACCGTCGCGCCGTGGCGCGTCTGCACAACATCAGGCATGAGCACGCAACCTAGCCGCGGAGCGCGGCCGCTGTCGCGGCGATTCCGCCACCGCTCGCCGGGCCGAAAATGCCAGGCGCCGCCAGGACCGGCTGGGTAGCGTCGCCGGCCATGCGTGATCTTGCGACGTTGCCCAAAGCCCACCTGCACGTGCACCTGGAGAGCACCGTGCGGGCGGACACGCTGGCCGAGCTCGCGGACCTGCACGGCGTCGACGTGCCGGCGCGGACCAGGAGGTTCGCGGACTTCACCGAGTTCGCCGCGCACAACGGGCTCGTGCGGGACTGCCTGCGGCGAGCCGAGGACTTCAGCCGGATCGCGTACGAGTTCTGCGCCGAGGAAGCAGCGCAGGGGACCCGCTACGCCGAGGTCACGTTCACCGCGGCTGCGCACGGCGAACGGCTCGGGGATCCGGACATGCCGCTCGAGGCGGTGTTGTCCGGGCTCGCCGCAGGACAGGCCGCCCACGGCATCGACTGCCGTGTGATCGTGGACCACCCCCGCAAGCGGTCGGTCGAACGGTTCGAGACGTCACTTCGGCTCGCGGCCGCGCACCCGCAGGTCGTGGCGATCGGCATGGCCGGAGCGGAGGACCACCCGCTCACACCGTTCACCGCCGTCTTCCGCGCCGCACGCGAGGCCGGGATCGGGCTCGTGCACCACGCCGGAGAGTGCTGCGGCGCCTCCAGCGTGCGCGAAGCCGTCACCGTCGGACTCGCCGACCGGATCGGCCACGGGTTCCGGGCACTCGAAGACCCCGAAGTCGTCGCACTGCTGCGCGACCACGCCATTCCGCTCGAAGTGTGTCCCTCGTCCAACGTCGCACTGGGACTGGTCGAATCCATCTCCTCTCATCCGCTGCCACTGCTCGCGGACGCCGGGCTGACCGTCACCCTCAGCACCGACATCCCCTCGTCCACCGGCGCCACGCTCACCGGCGAGTACCGGCTGCTGCGCGACGAGCTCGGCTTCGACGACGACACCATCGCCACGCTCGCGACGAACGCCGTCGACGCCTCCTTCGCGCCCGAGGACACGAAAGCCCTGCTGCGTCAGGACATCGCCACCTGGCGCGCCGGCTCGTAACACACCAGACCGTGCCGCGCCGCCAGCAACCCCACCAGCTCCACCACCCCCTGACGGCCCGGCCACACCACGTGCACGATCACCGCGTCCACCCCCACCGTCAGCGCCTCGGACCACGACACCGGCGACGCCGGATCCGGCGAGGTCTGCCGCAGCTCCCGCACGAACGCCGCCACCGCCGGGTCGAACGCGCCCAACGGCGAAGCCCGCAGCTCCGCGTACCGGGCCGCCGCCTCCGCCGACGACGCCGGACCGGGAGCCCGCCACACGACGACATCCACCGGCACGTCCATCACGCCACCTTCCCGAACAACGCACCCAGCCGCGGCACCCGCGCCGAGATCTCCACCGGCTCCGCGAAGTCCCACCGCTCACCCGCGGGTTCCGGCGACACCAGCACCCGCAGACCACGCGCCGCGAGCTCCGACTCCAGATCGCCGCCGAACGCCTCGGCCGCCTGCGACGACGGCAGCACCGCGGCCAGCCACTCCAGCCGCCGGTCCTGGCCCGAGGTCTCCGCAACCGACCTCTCGACCAGGACCCAGAACGCGTTCAGGTCCATGCCCAGCACGCTAGCGAGGGGGTCTGACAATTTTCGGCGCCCGCCCATCGCGCCTGGTCAGGACGCCCGTACCCGCCAAGGCGAGGCTCGGGCGTCCGCGCCGACATGGACGTGAGGGCACGGACAGCACCCAAGCCGGCGACGCGCCGTCACCCCGTGCCGTCGCGACGATGAGCGCAGCGCGGACGCGGGTGAGCACCCGTCGTGCCTGCTCACGCCACTCCCGCCCGCCCTGCGACCGGCCCGGACGGTTATTGGCGCGAACGAGCCGGGGTGGTCTGACTATCCTTGAGGCCAAATGGACACCCCGCTCGCTGAACTGCACAAACGCCTGCCCGAGCTCATGCCGCGTGATCAACGCCGGCTCGCCAGGCGCCTCGACGGCGTTCGCAAGGTCAAGGACCCGATCGCCCGCAAGAAGATCACCGAGGAGATCGCCGCCCAGATCGACGAGGCCGCGCTCAAGGTCGCGCTGCGCAGGGAGTCCGTCCCCAAGATCACATACCCGGAAGAACTGCCGGTCAGCCAGCGCAAGGACGACATCAAAGAGCTGATCGCGAACCACCAGGTCGTGATCGTCGCCGGCGAGACCGGCTCCGGCAAGACCACCCAGCTGCCCAAGATCTGCCTGGAGCTCGGCCGCGGCGTCACCGGCCAGATCGGCCACACCCAGCCGCGCCGCATCGCCGCCCGCACCGTCGCCGAACGCGTCGCCGAAGAGCTGAACACCAAGCTCGGCGACACCGTCGGCTACAAGGTCCGCTTCACCGACCAGTCCGGCGACGACACCCTCGTCAAGCTCATGACCGACGGCATCCTGCTCGCCGAGATCCAGACCGACAGGACGCTGAGCCGCTACGACACGATCATCATCGACGAGGCCCACGAACGCAGCCTCAACGTCGACTTCCTGCTCGGCTACCTCAAACAGCTGCTGCCGCGCCGCCCCGACCTCAAGATCGTGATCACGTCCGCCACGATCGACCCGCAGCGCTTCAGCGCCCACTTCGGCGACGCCCCGATCATCGAGGTCTCCGGCCGCACCTACCCCGTCGAGACCCGCTACCGGCCGCTCGACGAGGACGACGACCAGACCCAGGGCATCATCAACGCCGTCCACGAGCTGCAGGCCGAAGGCCCCGGCGACGTCCTCGTCTTCCTCTCCGGCGAACGCGAGATCCGCGACACCGCCGACGCCCTCAAAGCCGAAGACCTGAGGAACACCGAGATCCTCCCGCTCTACGCCAGGCTGTCGGTCGGCGAGCAGCACCGCGTCTTCCAGAAGCACTCCGGCCGGAGGATCGTGCTGGCGACCAACGTCGCCGAGACCAGCCTCACCGTGCCGGGCATCAAGTACGTCATCGACCCCGGCAACGCCCGCATCTCCCGCTACAGCCACCGCCTCAAGGTCCAGCGCCTGCCGATCGAACCGATCAGCCAAGCGAGCGCCAACCAGCGCAAGGGCCGCTGCGGCCGCGTCAGCGAAGGCATCTGCATCCGCCTGTACTCCGAAGAGGACTTCGAGGCACGCCCGGAGTTCACCGACGCGGAGATCCTGCGCACCAACCTCGCCAGCGTCATCCTGCAGATGACCGCCATCGGCCTGGGCGACGTCGCCAAGTTCCCGTTCATCGACCCGCCCGACTCGCGCAACATCAACGACGGCATCGGCCTGCTGCAGGAGCTCGGCGCCCTCGACGCCGCCCAGAAGGGTGCGGGGGAGAAGAAGCTCACGCCGACCGGGCGCAAGCTCGCCCAGCTGCCCGTCGACCCGCGCCTGGGCCGCATGGTGCTCGAAGCCGACACCACCGGCTGCCTCAAAGAAGTCATGATCATCGCCGCGGCGCTGTCCATCCAGGACCCCCGCGAACGCCCGGCCGACCATCAGGAAGCCGCTACCCAGCAGCACGCGAGGTTCGTCGACTCCGAATCCGACTTCGTCACGTTCCTCAACCTCTGGGAGTACCTGAAGGAACAGCAGAAAGCGCTGTCGGGCAACCAGTTCCGCAAGCTGTGCAAGAACGAGTTCCTCAACTACCTGCGCGTGCGCGAATGGCAGGACATCTACCTGCAGCTGCGCCAGGTCGCCAAGCAGATCGGCATGACGCCGGGCGACCAGCCCGGCGACCCCCGCAACATCCACATCGCGCTGCTCTCGGGCCTGCTCAGCCACATCGGCGTCAAGGACGTCCTCAAGAAGCAGGCACCCGGCGAGAAACGCCGCCCCATGACGGAGTTCCTCGGCGCCCGCAACGCCAAGTTCGCGATCTTCCCCGGCTCCGCGCTCGCCAGGAAACCACCGCAATGGGTGATGGCCGCCGAGCTCGTCGAGACCAGCCGCCTCTGGGGCCGCATCGTCGCCAAGATCGAACCCGAATGGGCCGAGCGCCTCGGCGAGCACGTCGTCAAACGCCAGTACTCCGAACCCCACTGGGAAGCCAAGCGCGGCAGCGTCGTCGCCCTGGAGAAGGTCACCCTCTACGGCGTCCCGATCGTCGCCGACCGCAAGGTCAACTACGGCCGCATCGACCCCGAACTCTCGCGTGAGCTGTTCATCCGCCACGCGCTGGTGCAGGGGGAGTGGACCACCCACCACAAGTTCTTCCACACCAACCGCGCCCTGCTCGACGAGGTCGGGGAACTGGAGAACCGGGCCCGGCGCCGCGACATCGTCGTGGACGAGGAGACCCTGTTCGAGTTCTACGACCAGCGCGTCGCCCCCGAGGTCGTCTCCGCACGCCACTTCGACTCGTGGTGGAAGAAGCAGAAGAACAAGAACCTGCTCACCTTCACCAAGGACATGCTGGTCAACGACCGCGCCGACGTGAGCCCGGAGCAGTATCCCGACCAGTGGCGGCAGGGCGAGCTCACCCTCCCGCTGAGCTACCACTTCGAACCCGGCACCAAGAACGACGGCATCACCGTCCAGCTCCCGCTCCCCGCCCTGACCACGCTCGACGACGACGCGTTCTCCTGGCAGATCCCCGGCCTGCGGCACGAGCTCGTCGTCGCCCTGATCCGCTCACTGCCCAAGCAGCTGCGCCGCAACTTCGTGCCCGTCCCCGACGTCGCCACCGCCGTGCTCGCCCGCATCAAGCCCGAGGACACCAGCCTGCTGGCCGGCATCGAACGCGAGCTCAAAGCACTCACCGGCGTCACCGTGCACCGCGACGACTGGCAGTTCGACGCCGTCCCCGACCACCTCAAGCTCACCTTCCAGGTCGTCGACGAGCACAACCGCACCCTCGCCGAGGGCAAGGACATCGCCGCGCTGAAGGAGAAGCTGCGCGACGAGGTCCGCGAGTCGCTCAGCCAGGCCGCCGGCCACCTCGAACGCACCGGCCTCACCACCTGGGACTTCGACACCCTGCCGCGCACCATCGAGCAACGGCAGTCCGGCATCACCGTCACCGCCTACCCGTCGCTGGTCGACCAGAGTTCGGCCGTCGCGATCAAGGTCCTCGACACCCCCGGCCGCCAGGCCCACGCCCACCGCCGCGGCGTGCGCAGGCTGCTGCTGATGAACATCAACTCACCCGTCAAGCACCTGCAGCGCCACCTCGACAACGCCGCCAAGCTCGCGCTGACCCGCAACCCCCACGGCGGCGTCGCGGCGCTGCTGTCGGACTGCATCACGGCCGCCGTCGACCGGCTCATGGGCGAACCTGCCTGGGACGCCAAGGCCTACGCGACCCAGCTGAAGAAGGTTCAGGCGGCCCTCAACGACACCACCTGGGTCGTCGTCCAGGAAGTCCGCAAGGTCCTCGAAGCCGCCCACGAGGCCGAACTGAAGCTCAACGGCCTCAAAGGCGCGCCGGACTCGGTCGCCGACATCCGCGCCCACCTCAACTCGTTGGTGTACAAGGGGTTCGTCACCCACACGGGGTACGACCGGCTGCCCGACCTCGTCCGCTACCTCAAGGGCATCTCCCGGCGCGTCGAGAAGCTGCCCGAGAACCCGCGCCGCGACCTCGAATGGACCGACAAGGTCCACCAGGTCCACGCCGAGTACCGCGAACTGCGCGCACAGACCCCGGCCGACGAACCCGCGCCCGAGCTCGACGAGATCCGCTGGATGATCGAGGAGCTGCGGCTGTCGTACTTCGCCCAGACCATCGGAACGAGGTACACGGTCAGCGACAAGCGCATCTACAAAGCGCTCGACGCCGTACCGCTGTGAGCCGCTACCGTGGAGCATGAGGTTCTCGGGGGATTCCACGTGGCTGATCAGAAGCGGTGACGGCGGCACGTTCCCGCTGTTCGTGCGGGAGGCGCTCGGCATCAGCACCCCGACCGCCGACGCCATCCCGCGCCTGGTGCCGCCGGTGCCGCGGCTGAGGGATGCCCCGTACCCGCCGGAGCTCGTCGAGGACTGGGACCGGTGGTGGCACGGGTGCACCTCGACCGGGTCCAGCCGCGAACCCGTGGGCCTGCCCGAGGTGCTGCACGAGGCCTACGCGGAATGGGGTGCTTTCACCGCACCGGACAACACCTACCGCCGCGACGACGTCCGGCGCGGGTTCTCGGACTCGGTCCAGGAGCTGGTGGCCGACCTCGAACAGGAACTGGGGCACCGGCCGATCTTCGAGCTCGAGGTGCTCCAGATCCCGGTCGAGGGGCAGTTCTGGCAGCGGCTGCGCCGCGACAAGGTGCTGGCGTCGGAGGAACTGCTGTGCTCCCGCAACGTCATCGCGCCGCTGGAGTCGGTGATCCGCGACCTCGTCCGGTAGCTCCTCACCCCGGCTGTTCGTGCCCGGCCTGCTTCCGCGTCCGTTGTCGTGTGCCTGTAACCAGGTCACGCGCGGCTACGACGCACCAGTCAGGAGACGCGCGCCGTGGTCAAGCTGTGCCGCGCCTACGGTGAGCAGCCAGCGATCACCGGCAAGCCCATCGTGCCGTCGCCGCCGCGCGCCCCCACGCCGGGTGCGCGCCTCGCTGTCCAATGGGTTTCCGTCTCGGTCACACCACGCGCGGTCATCGTTCAACTGGCCGAGAGCTACCCGTCCCCCACCGAGAACCGGGTCGGACCGGGCGAGAAGGTCAAGCTCACGGTGAGCAGGTCGGGAGGAACTCCGGCAGCCGCCTCGACCAGGCTGACGTTGCCAAGCACCACCGCGGCGCTACCGGTGCCGCGCTTTCCTCCGCATCCCACCACCGGGATCGTCTTGCCGGGGTCCTGACGGCGACGTCGTGGCGGGAACCAGCCCTGGTTCCCGCCACAGCGGAGCTGGTCTAGGCAGCTTCCGGCGGCTCCATCGCCCCGGTCATGATCGCCACCGCGTCCGACATCGACACCGACTTCGGGTCCACCACGGCCTTGCGGCGCCCGAGCCGCTGGATGTGGATGCGATCGGCCACCTCGAACACGTGCGGCATGTTGTGGCTGATCAGGATCACCGGCAGACCCCGGTCACGCACCTGCAGGACCAGGTCGAGCACCGCGCGGGACTCCCGCACGCCCAGTGCCGCGGTCGGTTCGTCCATGATCACGACCCGGCTGCCGAACGCCGCCGCGCGCGCCACCGCCACGGCCTGGCGCTGGCCGCCCGACAGGGTCTCCACCGCCTGGCCGGGGTTCTGGATCGTCATGATCCCCAGCGCGTCGAGCTGACGGCGGGCCTCCTCGCGCATGCCCTGCCGGTCGAGCATCCGGAACACCGACCCCAGCACGCCCTTGCGGCGCCGTTCGCGGCCCAGGAACAGGTTCGCCGCGATGTCCAGCGACGGCGACACCGCCAGCGACTGGTGCACCGTCTCGATGCCGGCGCGGCGCGCGTCCAGCGGCGACGAGAACGACACCGGCTCACCGTCCACCAGGATCTGGCCCTCGTCCGGCACGACCGCCCCGGACAGGGCCTTGATCAGCGATGACTTGCCCGCGCCGTTGTCGCCGATCACCGCGAGGATCTCGCCGGGCAGCAGCTCCAGGTCCGCGCCCGCCAGCGCGGTCACCTTCCCGTACCGCTTCACCAGGCCCGTGGCCTGCAGCACCGGCGTGGTCATGCCTTCACCTTCCTGATCCACTGGTCCAGCGACACCGCCACGATGATCAGCACACCGACCGCCATGGTCTGCCACAGCACGTCCACCCCGGCCAGGGCCAGGCCGTTGCGGAACACGCCGACGATCAACGCGCCGATCAGCGAACCCACCACGGCGCCGCGGCCGCCGAACAGCGACGTCCCGCCGATCACCACCGCGGTGATCGAGTCCAGGTTGTCGGTCTGGCCCGCCTGGGGGCTGGCCGAGGCGATCCGGCCGATCAACGTCCACGCCGCCAGCGCGTAGATCAGCCCCGCCGTCGCGTACACGCTCAGCAGCACCCGAGCCGTGCGGATGCCCGACAGCCGCGAGGCTTCGAGGTCGTCACCGGTGGAGTAGACGTGCCGGCCCCACGCGGTGTTCTTCAGCACGAACGCCATCGCCGCCACCAGCACGACCAGCATGATCGAACCGTAGGTGATGCGGGTGCCGGCGATGTTGAACGTCTGCCCGGTCCACAGCAGCAGCTTCGGCATGTCCGTGCCGCGGATCGTGGCGCTGCCGGAGTACCAGAGGTTCACCGCGAAGAACACGTTCAACGTGCCCAGGGTGACGATGAACGGCGGCAGCTTCAACCTCGTCACCAGCACACCGTTGAGCAGGCCGCACAGCGTGCCGACCGCGAAGCCCAGCAGCAACGCGGGCAGCCCCGGCAGGCCGGTGCCCGCCGCAACCTTGGCCATCACGATCGACGTCAGCACCATGATCGCCCCGCACGACAGGTCGATGCCCGCGGTCAGGATCACGATCGTCTGCCCCACGGCCAGCGTGCCCACCACCGCGACCTGTTGCAGGATCAGCGAGATGTTGCCCGGCGTCAGGAACCGGTCCGACAGCAGCGCGAACACGATCACCGCCACCAGCAGCACCACCGCCGGGCCGATCGTGGCCTGCGCGTGCAACAGGTGCTGCAACCGGGTCAGGATCGAACGGTCACGCTGCTCCGGCAGGGGAGCGGGAGGCCGGGTAGCCGTCGTCGTCATGGCTCAGCCCCAGCAGTTCTGCAGGCCGAACGCCGAGTCCTTCGACTCCACGCCCTGCGCCGGCTGGTCGGTGATCAACGTGACGCCGGTGTCGGTGTTCTGCGGCTTCGACCCGTCCTTCGCGAACTTCGTCACCGCTTCCACGCCGAGCTGCGCCATCTTCAACGGGTACTGCTGCGACGTCGCGCCGATCACCCCGGCCTTGACGTTGTTCACGCCCGGACAGCCGCCGTCCACCGAGACGATCACGACGTCCTTCTCCTTGCCGGCCGCCTTCAACGCCTCGTAGGCACCGGCGGCCGCGGGCTCGTTGATCGTGTAGACCAGGTTGACGCCCGGATCCTTCTGCAGCAGGTTCTCCATCGCCGTGCGGCCACCCGACGGGTCGCCGTTGGTCACGTCGTGGCCCACGATCCGCGGGTCCGCCTCGTCACCGATCTTGTTCTTGTCCTTGACGTCGACGCCGAAGCCCTCCAGGAAACCCTGGTCGCGCTGCACGTCCACGGACACCTGGTTCGGGTTGAGGTCCAGCATCGCGATCTTGGGCTGCTTGCCGTTCGCGGCGAACTTCGCCTTCGCCCACTGCCCGATCAGCAGCCCGGCCTTGTAGTTGTCGGTCGCGAACGTCGCGTCCGCGGCCGAGGCCGGCTCCAGCGGCGTGTCCAGCGCGATCACGAGCAGGCCCGCCGCCCGCGCCTTGTCCACCGACGGCACGATCGCCTTCGAGTCGCTGGGCGTGATCAGGATGCCCTTCGCGCCCGACGCGATCAGGTTCTCGATCGCGTCCACCTGCGACTGGTTGTCGCCGTCCTGCTTGCCCGCGAACGACTGCACCGTCGCACCCGACGACGAGGCCGCCTGCTGGGCGCCCTCCTTCATCTTCACGAAGAACGGGTTCGTGTCGGTCTTGGTCACCAGGCCGACCAGCGTCGTGCTGCCCGACGAACCACCGCCCCCACAGGCCGCCGCGGACAGCGCCAGCACCGCCGCCGCCGTCAGACCGAACGCTCTGCGCGACATGACTCCTCCTACGTCAACGTTGACGTAACCGACCGGATTGGAAGCGGAAGCGGCTACGTGAGAAGTGGGGATTCCTTTACGTCATCGTTGACGCTAGCTTTCTGGGAGAAGACGCGACAAGCGGGCGTTACGCAAGCGTTACCCGGGGTGGGCAGACATGGATCAAGCAAGAGAAAGACGCGAACCCACGATGCGCGACGTCGCGGCGCTGGCGAAGGTCAGCACCAAGACCGTCTCCCGCGTCATCAACGGACTGCCCGGCGCGGGCCCCGAGGTCGTCGACCGCGTCCGCGCCGCCGCCCGGACGCTGGGCTACCGCCCCAACCTCACCGCCAGCAGCCTGCGCCGCTCCGACCGCCGCAGCGCCACCATCGGCGTGCTGTTCGAGGACCTCTCCAACCCGTTCGACTCCGCCCTGCTGCGCGCCGTCGAGGACCGCGCCCGCCACAACGGCGTCCTCGTGCTCGCCGGCAGCAGCGAGGACGACCGCGCCCTGCAGGGCGAACTGCTCGTGTCGCTGTCCGCCCGCCGCGTCGACGGCGTCGTCGTCATGGCCGCCGGCGGCCACCAGGACGCGCTGCAGCAGGAACGCGAACGCGGCACCCCGATGGTGCTCGTCGACCGGCCGCCCACCTTCGGCGGCACCGACTGCGTCACCACCACCAACCGCGACAGCTCCCGCGAAGCCGTCCTGCAGCTCGCCTCCCTGGGACATCGCGACATCGCGTTCCTCGGCGACCGCCGCACCCTGTGGACCAGCCAGGAGCGCTACACCGGCTACCTCGAAGGCCTCGCCCAGGCCGGTCTCACCCTGCGCGAGGAGCTCGTGCGCACCGGCCTGCACGGCGCCGACCTCGCCGAGACGGCCGCCCAGGCGCTGCTCGACCTCGACCGGCCGCCCACGGCCCTGTTCACCGCCCAGAACCTCGTCACCGTCGGCGCCATGCGCGTGCTGCGCGCCCGCGGCGTGCAACACCGCGTCGCCCTCATCGGCTTCGACGACTTCCCCCTCGCCGATATGCTCGAACCCGGCATCACCGTCGTGCGCCAGGACGTCCCCGGCCTCGGCCGCAAAGCCGCCGAGCTCATCTTCGCCCGCATCGACGGCGACACCTCACCACCCGTGCACGCCGTCGTGCCCGCAGCCCTCGTGCGCCGCGGCTCCGGCGAGATCCCGCCCTCAGCCGACTGACAGCACCGCGTCGACCACCTGCGGACCCGAGCACAGCGCCGCGTCGTTGTGATCGGCACCGGCCACCTCGACCAGCCGCGCCCGTGCCGCCGCCGCCACCGCACGGCTCTGCGCGGGCGGCACCACCGAGTCCGCCGTGCCCAGCACCACGACCGTGGGAACGTCCACGGCGGACACCCGGTCGACCACGGGATACTTGTCCCGCAACAACATCTTCACCGGCAGCCACGGGTAGTGGTGCGACCCGACCGCCGCCAGCGAGCTGAACGGCGACCGCAGCACCAGCCCCAGCGGTGAGCGGTAGGTCGCGAGCTCGACGGCGACCGCGGCCCCCAGCGACTCGCCGAAGTAGATCACCGGCCCGTCGACCAGGTCCAGCGCCGCCCGCGCGTCGTAGGTCAGGCCTTCCTCGGAGGGCACACCGGGATTGCCGCCGTAGCCGCGGTAGTCGAACAACAACACCGACAACCCGCGCTCGGTCAGCGACCGCGCCAGCGGTGCCCGCCCCGCCCGGTTGCCGCCGTTGCCCGGGAACACGATCACCGTCGCCTGGGCGCCCGGCACCTCGAAGTGCCAGCCGTCCAGCAGCAGACCGTCCGCCGTCACCAGCCGGACGTCACGCCCACCAGGCAGCACCTCCTCCGCCGACGGCACCGGACCGGGGGAGGGGAAGTAGACCAGCTTGCGCTGAAAGGCGAAGACCACGGCGACGATGGTGACAACCACCGCCGCCGCGATCAAATCAGCTCATCTCAGCAGCGCTTGTCCGTGTTCGCGAAGTACCCGTACTCGGGGTTGTCCACCATGGTCCCCTGCGCCTGCGTGCACATCGACAACGTGGGCGTGCCCTTGGACCACACCTCGCGGTCGCGGTTGCCACCCTTGACGTAGCCCTGCGTCCCGTTCGGCGTCAGCACACCCACGGTGACGTAGTAGTTGTGGCCCTTGTCGTGGTACGAGTCCCACACGTACACGTAGGCCCAGTTCTTGCCGCATCCCTTGAACTGCTTCACCGACGCGACCGGGCCACCGCCCTCGTCGATGTAGGCGGTGTTGCCGATCTGCGTCACCGGGCC
>Ga0207692_10000119_pt1 | contig 23657 bp, 22 predicted proteins | sample LARL52metaG_FD_184345 | JGI IMG/M metagenome (GOLD analysis project Ga0207692, IMG submission 184345) | Corn, switchgrass and miscanthus rhizosphere microbial communities from Kellogg Biological Station, Michigan, USA - LAR L5-2 metaG... | ecosystem: Host-associated > Plants > Roots >...
GCCGAACAGCGACGTGCCACCGATGACGGCCGCACCGACCGACAGCAGCAGCGTGTTGCCTCCACCGGCGTTCGGGTCGACCGAGCCGACCTTCGACGAGTACACGATGGCGCCGATCGCGGCCGCAGAGGACGCGATCACGAACACGCTCATGCGGATGCGCTCGACGTTGATACCGGCGCGGCGCGCGGCTTCCTTGTTGCCACCGACGGCGTAGATGTGCCGGCCGTAGCTGGTGCGGTCGAGCACGAACGTGCCGATCACGAGCAGCACGAGCACCAGCGGCACCACGTACGGCACGCCCTTGATCACCACGAGGTTGCTCGGTGCCCGGTTCAGCGAGAGCGCGTAGGTGATCACCGCGGCCAGCAGCGCGAGTGCACCGATCTTGGCCAGCACCAGCGACGTCGGCTGGGCCACGAGTCCCCTGCGCAGCCGGGAGAAGTGCCGCAGGAGCACGACCCCCGCGTAGCCGCCGACCGCGATGACGAACAGCGCCCACGAGCCGATGGCGTTCAGGTTGCCGTTGGCGACGTTGAAGATCGTGTCGTCACGCAGGCCGAGCGTGCCGCCCTGACCGATGAGCTGCAGCACGACACCGCCCCAGACCAGGAACAGCGCCAGGGTCACGACGAACGACGGGATGCCGACCTTCGAGACCAGGAAGCCGGTGATGCAGCCGATGGCCGCGCCGACGCAGACCGCGAGCAGCATCTCCAGCCAGGCGTTCGCCGGGACGCCGACCGCGGCGATGATCAGCGCGACGGCCGAGAGCGCGGTACCCGCCCAGACCTTCATCAGCGCCGAGAGCACGATCGCGAGCACCAGCAGGCCGCAGAACACGTAGAACACCGTGTCGCCCATGCCGCCGAGCAGGTTGCCGTTGTGGATCAGGTGCAGTGCCATCACCGACGCCGTCACACCGGACGCGGTACCGGCCGACAGGTCGATCTCGCCGAGCAGCAGCACGAACACCAGGCCCATCGCGATGATCGTGATGCTGGCGCCCTGCTGGAGCAGGTTGGCGAGGTTGCCGAGGGTGAAGAACGTGTCGGACAACGAGCTGAACACGATGAGCAGCACGACGAGCCCGAGCAGCGCGGGCAGCGAACCGAGCTCGCCGCCGCGGACCCTGGCCCAGTAGTCGCGAACGGCCTCGCCCGTGGACTGGGACGTCGTGTCGATGCCGAAGTCGGAGATGGCGCCCTGTGCCGGGGTCTCCTGCTCGGGCGTTTCGGTGGTGTTGGTCATGCTCGCCTCTTCGGAACTCATCAGATCGTCGCCGCCTCGGGGCGAGCGATGCCCAGGTCACCGGAACGCCCGGCGGTGATCAGCTCGACCACCTGGCCGTGCGTGACGTCCTTGGACCCCACGACCGCGGCCATGCGGCCCAGGTAGAGGCACGCGATCTTGTCGGCGACCTCGAACACGTCGTTCATGTTGTGGCTGATCAGGACGACCCCCAGGCCCTGCTCCGCGAGCCGGCGGACGAGGTCGAGCACCTGCCGCGTCTGGGCGACACCGAGTGCCGCAGTCGGCTCGTCGAGCAGCACGACCTTGCTGTTCCACAGCACGGCCTTGGCGATCGCGACGGTCTGGCGCTGACCGCCGGACAGCGACGAGACCTGCGTGCGCACCGACTTGACCGTGCGGACCGACAGCGACGCCAGCGTCTTGCGGGCGGCCTGCTCCATGTCCGTCTCGTCGAGCAGGCCGTGCTTGGTGCGCTCGCGGCCGAGGAACATGTTCTGGACGATGTCGAGGTTGTCGGCCAGCGCGAGGTCTTGGTAGACGACCTCGATCCCGAGCGCCGCGGCGTCGCGCGGGCCCTTGATGTGCACCGGCTCGCCCTCGAACAGGATCTCGCCCGACTCAGCCGGGTGAATGCCCGCGATGCACTTGACCAGCGTCGACTTGCCCGCGCCGTTGTCTCCGACGAGTGCGGTGACCTCACCGGGGTTGACGGTGAAGTCGATGTCGTGCAGGACGTGCACGGGACCGAAGCTCTTGTTGATGCCGCGCAGCTCGAGAATCGGCTCGCTCACTGGGGTTTCCTCCGTGGTTACCACGCGCCGAGGCGGGGTGCGCAGGTTCCGCACCCCGCCATGACGCAAGCGGTCCTACTTGATGCCGAGCTCGGTGCAGGCGGCCTGGGTGTCGGCCACGCAGATGTCCGAGGCCTTGACGAAGCCGGCGTCCACAACGGACTTCACGTTGGCCTTGGTGATCAGCTGGGGCGTCAGCAGCACGGACTTGACGTCGCGGTTGCCCTTGGGGTCCTTCTCCTTCGCGGACGCGAGCGCGTCGGCGGCGGCGGTGTCACCCTTGGCGAGCGCGGCAGCCAGCTTGGCGGCGCCCTCCGCCTCCAGGTTGATCGGCTTGAAGACCGTCATGTACTGGTCACCGCGGAGCACGGCCTGCAGGCCGTCCGGGGTGGCGTCCTGGCCGGTGACCGGAACCTTGCCGTTCAGGCCGACCTTCTTCAGCACCGTGATCACAGCGCCGGCGAGACCGTCGTTCGCGGCGACAACGCCGTCGACCTTGCCGCTGTTGCTGGTCAGGATCTGCTCGAAGACCGTGCCGCCCTTCTGGTTGTCCCAGTTGTCGATCGGCTGGGACTGGACCAGCTTGAGCTTGCCCGAGTCGTACAGCGGCTGGAGGACCTTGCGCTGGCCCTGCGCGAATAGGGTGGCGTTGTTGTCCGTCGGCGCGCCCTCGATCTCGATGACGTTGGCGCCCTGCGGGGCGGACTTCATCGCGTCGGAGAAGCCCTGGCCCTGCAGCTCGCCGACCTTCACGTTGTCGAACGACACGTAGTAGGACGAGGAGCCACCGAGGTTCAGGCGGTCGTAGTCGATGACCTGGATGCCCTGGGCCTGTGCCTTCTTGGCGACGGAGGCGCCGACCTCGCTGTTGGGCGTCGCGATGATCAGGACCTTGACGCCCGCGTTGATCATGCCGTCGGCCAGGGTGCTGAACTTCTGGACGTCACCCTGGGCGTTCTGGATGTCGGGGTCGAGCCCCTCCTTCTTCAGAGCCGCCTCGAGCAGCGGCTTGTCGAAGCCCTCCCAGCGGGCGGAGGAGGCGGTCTCGGGCAGGATCACGCCGACCTTCGCCCCACCAGTGCTGCCAGAGTTCGTGTTGCTGGTTCCCCCGTTGCCGGAGGACGTGTTGGCGCCACACGCCGAGACCGCCAGGGCGAGGCCCGCGGTAACGGCGATGGAAGCGAGGCTCTTGCTGCGCATCCGCCATCCCTTTCACTGCGCTGTGTCACAGAGAATGTTGTGGCGCACAACGTATGCCCGACATATGCGTGACCGGAACCACACTGGATCGATTAAGTCGTAACGATGCGGCAACCTCGGCGAAATTTGGTCACCGAGAGTCGTGAGAGCGTAACCACGGCGCTACTGCATCCAGTGCCGATATATCGGATATCGGTTACTTCGCGTTCAGGACGGACCGGACCATGCGCCGCACCGCGTCCGGCGACGGCGGCGTACCGCGGTCAGCGAAGAGCAGGTGCCCGGTGCCGATGAGCATGGGCGCGGCGGCGTCCGGCTCGACACCGCTCACGCGACCGAGCTCGCGCTCGCGCTCCAGGTAGTTGCCGATCATGATCGCGGCGTCGGTCAGCACCGGCACACCCGCGGGCCAGGTCTCGCGCAACCGCCGGCGCAGGTCGTCGCGGAAGGTCACGAGGGCCACGATCGCGACGGCGACCGAACCGAACACGGCGATGATCGCTTCAGCCAGGTTGTCGACGACGGACCCGGTGCCCGCCGCCCCCAGGAGCGCCTTCGCCCGCTCGTCCATCTTGTCCACGCGGTCCATCACGAACTCGGCGAGAAACGCGTCGAAGTCGTCGAAGTGCCGGTGCAGGACCCCTTTGGCGACACCGGCCTCCGTCGTCACCGCACGGCTGGTGAGCACGCTCGGCCCGCCCTCGACCAGGAGGCGTTCCGCCGCGTTGAACAGCTGTTCTCGCACGTCACGTAGGTGCACACCGGTCGGCACGCGAATTCTCCTAGCTGAGTGGGCAGCTGCCCACTATGGTGGGCGCATGCCCACTTTAAACGAGGGACCAGAGCAGGTTGACTCTCGCAAGGAACTCGGAGAGAAGCTCGCGGGCTCGTTCGGCGCGGAGGCGGCCCGCTACGACCGCACCCGGCCGCCGTACCCCGACGAACTGGTCGCGCGGATCGTGAAGGCGAGCCCCGGCCCGCGCGTGATCGACGTCGGCTGCGGCACCGGCACGCTCTCCCGTCAGCTGAAGGCCGCCGGTTTCGAGGTGCTCGGCGTCGAGTACGACGAGCTCATGGCAGAGGCCGCCCGCGCGACCGGCATCACGGTGGACGTGTCGAAGTTCGAGACCTGGGACCCCGCCGGCCGCGAGTTCGACGCCGTCGTGGCCGGCCAGTCGTGGCACTGGGTCGACGCGGAACAGGGGCCGCGCCTGGTCGCCCGACTGCTGCGACCAGGCGGCCTGTTCGTCGCCCTGTGGCACGTGTTCTCGACACCGGACCCGATCGCGCAGGCGCTCGCCGGCGCCTACGAGGAGATCGCGCCGGACGCGAAGTTGCGCCTCGGATACAGCCGTGACGAGGCAGTGGACTTCTACCGGGCAGGCTGCACACGCACTGCCGACGCCTTCGTGAACACCGGCGAGTTCTCGAACCCGGACCAGTGGAGCGTCAGCTGGGACCGCTCCTACACCACCGCCGAGTACCTCGACCTGTTGCTCACCATGAGCCCGCTGGCCCTCCTGACGAGCGACCAGGTAGCCAGCCTGCTGGACAAGGTCGCCGCCGCCATCGACACCCACGGCGGCACCTTCACCTCGAACTACGAAACCGTCGCCGTCGCCGTCACCCGTAACTGATATATCGCATATCAGTTATGCAAAATACGTTTGCGGACGAAGTCAAAAGACTCATTGCAAAGGCCGGGACGAGCTTCTACCAGGGCCTTTCCGCTGAGAGCTGCAGAGGGAGCGCCGCTACCAGGAGCGGAGGGTGGCGATGCGTTCCTCCAGCTGCTCGATGCTCGCCATCGCGGTCGGTGGCCCGCCGCAGTACTCGCGCAGCTGGTTGTGGATCTTGCCGTGCGGCTTCTTGGTGCGGTGGTGGTGCATCGCGACGAGGGTGTTGAGCTCCTTGCGGAGTGAGGCGAGGCGTTCCTGGACGCTGGCGGGCCTCGCCTCGCGCACCGCCACCTCCGGCTTGGGGCGCTTGGCCGCGAGGGCCATCTGCTCCTCTTGGCGTTGCAGCAGCAGCGTGCGCACCTGGTCCGGTTCGAGCAGGCCCGGCAGGCCGAGGTACTCCTGCTCCTCCTCGGAGCCCGCCATGGTCGGCGCACCGAACGACGAGCCGTCGAAGATCAGCTGATCGAGCTCGGCCGTGGTGCCCAGCGCGGTGAAGGCGCGCTCGTCCTCCCCCGGCTCGTCCTTGGCCTGGTTCGCGGCCGCCATCAGCTCGTCGTCCCAGCCGTCCTTCTCGCGGTGCGGCTTGCCCAGGACGTGGTCGCGCTCGGCCTCCAGCTCGGACGCGAGCTGCAGCAGCACCGGCACCGACGGCAGGAACACCGAGGCGGTCTCGCCGGGCTTGCGAGCGCGCACGAAGCGTCCGATGGCCTGGGCGAAGAACAACGGTGTCGACGACGACGTCGCGTACACGCCGACCGCGAGGCGCGGCACGTCGACGCCCTCGGACACCATCCGGACCGCGATCATCCAGCGTTCGGTGGTGGCGGCGAACTCGGCGATCTTGCCCGACGCCTTCGGGTCGTCGGAGAGGACGAGCGTGGCGATGTGGCCCGTGACGCGCTGGAGCACCTGCGCGTAGGCCTTCGCCGTCTCCTGGTCGGTCGCGATCACCAGGCCACCTGCGTCCGGCAGACCGTTTTCGCGCTTCTGGGTGAGCCGCTGGTCGGCGGCGCGCAGCACGGACGCCATCCAGTCGCCCGCCGGGTCCAGGGCGGTGCGCCACGCCCGTGCGGTCTGCTCCTGCGTCAGCGGTTCGCCCAGGCGTGCGGTGAACTCCTCGCCCGCGCTGGTCCGCCACGACGCCTCACCCGAGTACGCCAGGAACAGCACGGGCCGGACGACGCCGTCGCGCAGGGCGTCGGAGTAGCCGTACGTGTGGTCGGCCTTGGACGTCTTGAACCCGCCGGAGCTCTCCTCGTAGGTAACGAACGGGATAGGCGAGTCGTCCGAGCGGAACGGCGTACCGGTGAGGCACAACCGGCGCACCGCGGGCGTGAACGCCTCGCGGATCGCCTCACCCCACGACTTGGCGTCACCGCCGTGGTGGACCTCGTCGAGCAGCACGAGCGTCTTGCGGTTCTCCGTGCGCACCCGGTGCAACGACGGATGGGCGGCCACCTGCGCGTACGTCACGGCCACGCCGTGGTAGTCGCGCGAGGTCATCGCGTTGGTGTTGCGGAAGTTCGAGTCGATGTGGATGCCCTGCTCGGCGGCGGCCTTCGCCCACTGGTGCTTGAGGTGTTCGGTGGGCGTGACGATCGTGACGGCCTCGATCGTCCGGTCTGCCAGCAGCTCGGCGGCGACGCGCAGTCCGAAGGTCGTCTTGCCGGCACCGGGCGTGGCGACGGCGAGGAAGTCCTGGGGCTTCGCGGCCAGGTACTTGGTCAGCGCGCGGCGCTGCCATGCCCGCAGCGGTCGCATTGCTGCTGTCGCTGTCACAGACGTGTTTCTCCTCGTTTTTGCAGGTCAGACATGGCAGCGCCCTCAGGCAGGCCGGTGCCGAGGGCACTGCGACTCTACCTGTTCTCCGCGTCGATGCCGCGAAACGTGGCGGTATGCACCATGCTTGTCACTGCGATGGGTTCGCCTACCGACAACGACGCACGCAGGTCCGGCCGCAAGGGGCCGCTGCGTCTACTCGCGCGCACGCTGTCGAAGGCGTGGCAGGGCAACATCTTCTCAGAAGCCGCCGAGGCCGCGTTCTGGCAGACGCTGTCGTTCCCGCCACTCCTGCTCGGCGTGCTGGGCGCCATGGGTTATCTCGGCGACTGGTTCGGCCAGGAGGTCGTGTCCGCCGTCCAGGCGAAGATCATCGGATTCACCCGGACGATCTTCAGCGCCGACGTCGTCAACGGCGTGATCCAGCCGACCGTCGCGGAAATCCTCAGCACCGGCAAGGGCGAGATCGTCTCCGTCGGCTTCCTCATCTCGCTGTGGGCGGGCTCGTCAGCCATGTCGTCGTTCGTCGACGCGATCACCGTGGCGCACGACCAGTACGGCGTCCGCAACGAGCTGTGGCAGCGCATCTTCGCCCTGCTGCTGTACATGGTGTCGTTGGTGGCGCTGGTGATCGGCCTGCCAGTGCTCGCGCTGGGCCCGGACATCCTGCCGCAGTTCTTCCCGACGTCCTGGCAGCCCTACATCTCGACCTGGGTGGGCCGCTTCTACTACCCCGGCGTCGCCCTGCTGCTGGTGCTGTCGCTGTCGATGCTCTACAAGCTGGCGCTGCCGCGGAAGCTGCCGTATCACCGCGTGCTGCCGGGCGCGATCCTCGCGATGGCCGTGTTCATCCTGTCGTCCATCGGCCTGCGCCTGTACATCCAGTGGATCACCACCACCGGCTACACCTACGGCGCGCTGGCGACACCGATCGCGTTCCTGCTCTTCGTGTTCTTCATCGGCCTGGCGATCACCATCGGCGCGTACTTCAACAGCGCCATCCAGGACATGTGGCCGGCCCGCATGACCCGCCGTCAGCGCCGCCGGTGGCGCCGTCTGGAGATGGAGCGCGCGGCGTCCCGCATCCGCGAGGAGAACGCGGCTCCCAGACAGGAGTCGAACAACACCGGCTACTCGGCGCCCTCCCCCGCCGACACGCAGCTGACCGCGCCGCTCCAGATCCAGCAGCCGCGGACCTCGCCGGAGGAAGAAAAACAGCGGGGGTAGCCGAAGCCACGCCCGCTGTCCCCGACTCGGGCCGGACTCAGCTCGGGTTCACCGGCGTCGCCCAGCACCGGTTACGGCAACCGGTGCAGTCGTAGATCGCCAGGGCGTTGCCGTTGTCGGTCTTGTACGCGACCGGCGAGCCCGCTGACCAGCGTCCCGTTCACCGTGTCGCCGACGTGCCGGCCGCTCGGGTACGTCACCACGTTGCCGGAACGGTCGTCGTCCTGCTTGGGAGGCTCTACTATTCGCCGCCGCCGGCGGGCAGGTTGTCGTAGATCTTCTTGCACTCCGGGCACACCGGCGAGCCCGGCTTCGGCGACCGCGTCACCGGGAAGACCTCGCCGCACAGTGCGACCACGTGGGTTCCCATCACGGCGCTTTCGGCGATCTTCGCCTTGCGCACGTAGTGGAACATCTTCGGGGCGTCGTCCCCGGTGTGGTCGGTGCCTTCCGGCCGTACGTCGACCTCGGGGAGAGTCTGGGTGCTCACCTGCCCAGGGTACCTGGGATGATGTCCCCTCGTGACCACGCTGCACATCGCCGAAGAAGTAGCCACCGCATTGGCCGAGAACCGGCCCGTCGTCGCTCTTGAGAGCACCATCCTGTCCCACGGGCTGCCCGCACCGCGCAATCTCGCGGTCGCCGCACGCCTGGAGAAGGTCGTTCGGGAGGCCGGTGCCGTACCCGCGACGATCGCCGTGCTCGACGGCGTGCCGCACATCGGCCTCACCTCCGCCGAGCTGGACCGCGTCTGCAACTCGGGAGAGCTGCTGAAGCTGTCGTTGCGCGACCTCGGCGCCGCCTACGCCCTGGGCCGCAGCGGCGCGACGACCGTGGCCTCGACCACCGCCCTGGCCCACCAGGCCGGGATCCGCGTGTTCGCGACCGGCGGTCTCGGCGGCGTGCACCGCGGCGCGCGCGAGACGTGGGACGTGTCCGCCGACCTCGACGTGGTGGCGACGACGCCGGTGCTGATCGTCTGCTCAGGCGTGAAGTCGATCCTGGACATGGGGGCGACCCTGGAGGTCCTGGAGACCCGCTCGGTGCCGGTCGTCGGTTACCAGACCTCCCGTTTCCCGGCGTTCTACCGCCGCGAGTCGGAGTTCGACGTGTCGTGGCGCGTCGAGAACGCCACCGAGGCCGCCGCGGTGTTCGCCGCCGGTGGTCGGGGCATGCTGCTGGCGAACCCGATCCCCGCCGACTTCGAGATGGACACCGCCCTGCACGACCGCCTCCTCGCCGAGGGCCTGCAGAAGCTCGTGGACCAGGACGTGCGCGGCAAGGACGTCAGCCCGGTCCTGCTGGAGCACTTCCACACCGCGAGCGAGGGCGTCAGCCTCGACGCGAACGAGGAACTGGTCGTCAACAACGCCTCTGTCGCCGCCGCCGTCGCCGTAGAGCTGTTCCGGTGAGGCAGGTTGTCGTCGTGGGCGATGCCGGCTTGGACGTCGTCGCCCGCCACACCGGCCCCATCGCCCACGGCGGCGACGTCCGCGCCAAGGTGACGATCGAACCGGGCGGCGCGGGCGCGAACACGGCCGTCTGGCTGGCCGCGTGCGGTGCCTCTCCGGTGCTGGTCGCCCGCGTCGGCGCCGACTCGGCGGGCCGACAGGTGCACGCCGAACTGACCTCCGCGGGCGTCAGGTGCGCCTTCGCCGTCGACCCGGACCTGGCAACGTGCTGCGTCGTCGTCCTCGTCGACGAGAACGGCCAGCGCTCGATGCTGCCCGACCGCGGCGCGAACGCCCGCTTCTCCCCCGCCGACCTCGACCCCGGCCTGCTCGCAGGTCCCGACGGTCATCTGCACCTGTCCGGCTACGTGCTGCTGGACGCCACCTCCCGCCCGGCAGGGCTCGCCGCCCTGCAGGCCGCCCGCGACGCCGGGTGGACCACCTCGGTGGACCCGCAGGCGGCGGCGCTGATCCACTCCGCCGAGGCGTTCCTGGAGGACGTCCGCGGCGTCGACATCCTCATGCCGAACGCCGACGAGTTGATGGCCCTGACCGGCTCGGCCGACCCGTCGTCGGCCAAGAGCCTGCTCACGCACGTCGACACCGTCGTCGTGACCTCGGGCGTGGACGGCGCGTCGTGGATCGACGCCGACGAGCTGATCTCGGTCCCCACTGAACCCACCGAGTGCGTCGACTCGACCGGTGCCGGCGACGCCTTCGACGCCGGGTTCCTCGCCGCCTGGCTGTCCGGCGCTTCCAAGGTCGACGCTCTGCTCGGCGGCGTCCGCGCGGGTTCGCGGGCCGTCAGCCTCGTCGGCGCTCAGCCACCCCGCTAGCCCTCAACCGATATATCAGTTTCCGTTGGCTCGTCCGCATGCAAAAAACGTTTGCGGACGAAGTCAAAAGACTCATTGCAAAGGGGCGGGCGCCCGGCAACGGGTCGACTGGGCGGCTGCGGGTCAGCCGTCGATGACGGTGGTGCTCTTGCGTGCGATGGCGCGGCGCTCGGCCTCGTAGCGGTTGGCCTTCTCGGCCTTGCGCGGCGGGCGGTCGTTGGCGATCAGCACGGCCATCCACGGGAGCGGCACGGAGAGCACGATGAAGAAGAGTGCGAGCCACCAGGTGTGGGCGAACAGGGCCGCGAGGATGAGGCACGGGAAGCGCAGGCTCATCATGATCGCGTACTTGCGGCGCCGGGCGGCGTGCTGTTCCTCGTAGGACGGGGCCGCCTCGGTGATCAACACCGGGGTGTCGTTCCGATCGGGACTGCTCACGACACCACCTCCGGGTCACATGGTCCCACGTCCGAGTGACCCTCGGGACACCCGGTCGGCGGTTAACATCCGCGCGTGGTCGCCCTTGATCGGCTCGTGGACGTGCTCGGCAGCCTGGGCACGCATCTGGCGTGCGCGCCGAGAGGCCGCGACGTCGAACTCCGTGGGGTTGCCCTGCACGATCCGGCGGAAAACACACCGGCTGCCGCCGGCGACGTCCTGCTCGGGCTGGGCACGCCTTCGGTGGCCGCGGCGGCGCGGCTCGCGTCCTCGACAGCGGCGTCCGCGCTCGTGCTGCACGGCAAACCGCCGCTGGACGAACGCGTGGTCGCGGCAGCCAGGAAGTCCGGCGCGGCCGTGCTGCTCGTGGACCCTTCGGTGCCGTGGAGCCAGCTCGCCAACGTCACGCAGACGCTCGTCAACGGTGGCACTCGCACAGGCGACCTGTTCGGTCTCGCCGACGTGATCGCGGGCGTGGTCGGCGGGCCGGTGACGATCGAGGACCAGCAGTCCCGCGTGCTCGCCTACTCCTACCGGCAGGAGGACGTCGACCCGGTGCGGGTGCAGACGATCCTCGGCCGTCGTGTCCCGGAGGAGGCTCGGCGGGCGCTCGACGAGTTCGGCGTGTTCACGCACCTGGCGTCGTCCGACGAACCGATCTTCGTGCCCAAGCTGACCCCGCAGCTCGGCAACCGGCTGGTCGCCGCGGTCCGGGCCGGGCGGGAGCTGCTCGGGTCCGTGTGGGTCGAGGTGACCGGGCCGGTCGATGCCGCCAGGTCGGCGGCGTTGGTGGACGGCGCGCGCACAGCGGCGTTGCACCTGTTGCGGTCGCGGGCGTCGACGGATCTGGAACGGCAGGCGGAGGCGGATCTCGTGATCCGGTTGCTGGAGCAGCCGGAGTCCGCCGACGTCGCTCGGCTGGGTCTGCCGTCGGCCGACCTGCGGGTGATCGCGGTGCAGGCCCACGCGGGCGAAGGTGAGCACGGGGCGGCGGTGCTCGCGTTCCAACGGGCGACAGCGGGCTTCGGGTGGTCGAGGCCCGGGCGCAGCGCCTTGTTCGGCAACGTCCTGTACACGGTGATCCCGGCGGCCGACGACGCCGTCGCGTGGGTGCGGTCGCTGGTGCGCGAGCTGCCCGCGGAGGCCACCGTGCTGGCGGGGATCGGCGGGCCCGCGGAGGCCGCGCAGCTGCCCACCTCGCGACAGGAAGCCGATGAATGCCTCGCGCTTTCCACCGGCACACCGGTGGTGTACGACGACGCTTGGGCGCAGGTGCTGCTGCAACGGCTCGCTGCCGTGGCCGAAGCCGGACGTCTACCGACACGTGGACCGATATCCAATATATTGCGGTACGACGCCGAGTACGGGACGCAGTACGCGGCGACGTTGAAGGCCTGGCTCGCGGCTCAGGGCGATGTGCGGGCGGCGGCGCGCGAGCTCAACGTGCACCCGAACACGTTGCGGTACCGGATGCAGAAGATGGCGGAAGTGACCCCACTCCCCCTCGACGACCCCGAACAGCGCCTGGCGATGGCCATCGCCCTCCAGATCACGCGTTGATTTCGCCGGCGTGAAAGCATCTACCTCCGTGCACCCTGATCTTTCCGTTGACCTGTGCGCCCGTTTGCGCGAAGCGTTCGAGAACGCCTGCTACACTGCGGACGGCGTCGTCGACGTCCTCGGCCCGCAGGCCCACGCCGCGCTCGGCCGGGGCGAACCCGAACCCGCCCGCCGCGCCAGCAGGGACGCCGGGACGCTCGGCACGCTGATCCGCCTGTTCCTGCTGGGCGACCAGGAACCCGAGCAGGACGTCCGCAAGGCGCTCGCCGGAGTGGACATCGACGACGCCGTCGCCAACGAACTCCTCACGAAAGATCTGAAAGCCGGTCTCGACGTCCGGCCGTACGAGGACAACTGGTGGGTCATCGCCGACCTCGACTCCGACCTGCGCGGCGGAGCGGTCCCCGAGGACCACGTGCTCGGCGTCGGCCACGCGTCCATCAGCCTCGCCCGCGCCACCAAGCGCACGCCGGTCGGCACGCTGCTGGACCTGGGCACCGGCTGCGGCGTCCAGGCCCTGCACGCGAGCACCCACGCCGACCGCATCACCGCCACCGACCTGTCCGAGCGCGCGCTGAGGCTCGCGCAGGGCACGTTCCGCATCAACGGGCTCGACGTCGAGACGTTGCAGGGCGAGTGGTTCGGGCCGGTCCGCAACCGGCGGTTCGACCAGGTCGTGTGCAATCCGCCGTTCGTCGTCGGCCCGCCGCGCGTGGACTACGTGTACCGGGACTCCGGGCTCGGCGGCGACGACGCGTCGGCGCTGGTCATCCGGCAGCTGCCCGCGTTCCTCAACGAAGGTGGCGCCGGTCAGCTGCTGGCGTCGTGGCTGCACCGCAAGGGCGAGGACTGGGAGGAGCGCGTCTCCGGCTGGCTGCCGCGCGGCGGCGTCGACGCGTGGTTCGTGCAGCGCGACATCGCCGAACCGGCCCTGTACGTCGGCACGTGGCTTAAGGACGCGGGCGTCGACCCGCGCAGTCCGGAAGGGCGCCGGAAGGCCGCGGCGTGGCTGGACTGGTTCGAGGAGAACCAGGTCGAGGGGGTCGGTTTCGGGTATGTGACGCTGCGGCGCACCGACGAGATGCACTCCCAGGTCGTGTGTGAAGACCTGCGCCACGCCTACGACGACCCGCTGGGCCCGGAGGCGGCGCGGTGGCTCGACAACGTCGCGTGGCTGCGCGCGAACCCGGACCTGCTGAGCCGGCGGTTCCGCGTCGCCGACACCGTGCTGCTCGAAGAGGTGTCCGAGCCGGGTGAGGACGGCTGGCGCAAGGTGGTCGCCCGGTTGCACCGCACCGACGGGCCGGGCTGGCAGCACGAGGTCGACGAGGCGACCGCCAAGCTCGTCTCCGGGTGCACGGGTGCGTTGCCGTTGGAGGACCTGCTCGCACTGCTCGAGTTCGCTTACGGAGAAATCGATGCAGAAGCGGCGTTGCCGATCGTTCGTGATCTCGTCCTGCACGGAATGTTGATTCCCGCGTGAAAGCAGTTGTGGCACGCGTCACAGAGGCGAGCGTGGAAGTCGGCGGCGAGATCGTCGGCGCGATCGACGAACCGGGATTGCTGGTGCTGCTCGGCGTCCACCACGACGACACGGCTGGGCACGCCCGCAAAATGGCGCAGAAGCTGCATGGGCTGCGCATCCTCGACGACGAGCAGTCGTGTGCGTCCACCGGTGCTCCGTTGCTGGTCGTCAGCCAGTTCACCCTCTACGGAGACACGCGCAAGGGCCGCCGTCCGTCCTGGACGGCGGCCGCCCGGCCCGAGCACGCGGAACCTTTGGTGAACGCCGTCGTGCAGGAACTCCGCCAAATGGGCGCGCGGGTCGAAACGGGACGTTTCCGGGCCGAGATGAAGGTACGGAGCGTGAACGACGGTCCGTTCACCGTGCTCATCGAGGTGTGACTAAACGGTTCTCAGCCAATCCTCAGATTAGTCGCGCAACCGCTGTGACAGCGGTGACGTCTTCAGGTCAGGAAGTCGGGAACGAATTCGGAATCGTCTTCGTTACCCAGGTATCAGCCAGCTAGCGATGGGATCCCGAGCGGGCCCGCCGCAACCGGCACCAGGGCGCAGCGCCGCGCCGCCTTGACCGCCACGCGCGACTGTCCTGACCGACAGCAGCGTCGCCCGCAGCAGGGGGAGGGAGATCCATGACCGTCACGAGGATCTCCGACCGTGAAGTCGGAGAGAACACGCCCGTCGTCGTCGACCACGACCTCGACGCTCAGGGACCAGCAGCCGACCTCGTTCGAGTCTACCTGAACGGAATCGGCAAGACCGCGCTGCTCACCGCCGAGGAGGAGGTGGAGCTCGCCAAGCGCATCGAGGCCGGTGTGTTCGCGCAGCACGTCATGGAGACGGCCAAGCGCCTCACGCCGACCCGTCGCGAAGAGCTGGGGGAGCTCGTCCGCGACGGCCGCCGCGCCAAGGACCACCTGCTCAAGGCCAACCTCCGCCTCGTCGTGTCGCTGGCCAAGCGCTACACCGGCCGCGGCATGCCGCTGCTGGACCTGATCCAGGAGGGCAACCTCGGTCTCATCCGCGCGGTCGAGAAGTTCGACTACACCAAGGGCTTCAAGTTCTCGACCTACGCGACGTGGTGGATCCGCCAGGCCATCACCCGCGGCATGGCCGACCAGGGCCGCACCATCCGCCTGCCCGTCCACCTCGTCGAGCAGGTGAACAAGCTCGCGCGGATCAAGCGCGACCTGCACCAGACGCTCGGCCGCGAGGCGACGAACGAGGAGCTCGCGAAGGAGTCGGGCCTGTCCGTCGACAAGGTCGTCGACCTGCTCGACCACGCTCGTGACCCGGTATCGCTGGACATGCCGGTCGGCACGGAGGAGGACGCTCCCCTCGGTGACTTCATCGAGGACTCGGACGCGACCGACGCCGAGAGCGCCGTGATCTCCGGCCTGCTGCAGGACGACCTGCGCCGCGTGCTCGCGACCCTCGAACCGCGCGAGCAGGCCGTGATCCGGCTGCGCTACGGCCTCGAGGACGGCCAGCCGCGCACGCTGGACCAGATCGGCAAGCGGTTCGGGTTGTCACGGGAGCGGGTGCGGCAGATCGAGCGCGAGGTCATGTCGAAGCTGCGCCAGGGTGAGCGGGCGGCGAAGCTGCGGGCGTACGCCTCGTAACTCACCCGTCCGGCAGTATTGACTTGCGACTCAACTCACGGCACGGTCGGGCGTTACCAGAGCCACGCGACGCCCCTCGTGAGTCGGGTTTCGCACACCAAGGAAGGTCGGGGCAGCCGGGGGCTGCCCCGGCCTTCCGCTGTCTGACGGGCGTGCGCGCCACGACGGGGATCACACCTCGGCCCGCGCCCGTCCGGTACGTGCCGGGTATACGGTTTCCAGATCCGAACTGCACACCGTTGGAGCTGTGTACGCCGTGCCCACCACTTTCGAGTACACCGACGTCCTGCCGCTCGCGAAGGACACCGAGACCGAGTACCGCCTCGTCACGTCGGACGGGGTGAAGCTGATCGAGGCCGGTGACCGCAAGTTCCTCCAGATCGCCCCCGAGACGCTGACGCTGCTCGCGAAGGAAGCGATCCGGGACATCCAGCACCTGCTGCGCCCGTCGCACCTGGCCCAGCTGCGCAAGATCATCGACGACCCCGAGGCGTCGGGCAACGACCGCTTCGTCGCGATGGACCTGCTGCGCAACGCGGCCATCTCCTCCGGCGGCGTGCTGCCGATGTGCCAGGACACCGGCACGGCGATCATCATGGGCAAGCGCTCGGAGACCGTCCTGACCGGCGGCGACGACGAGCAGGCCCTCGCCCGCGGCGTCTTCGAGGCCTACCAGGAACTCAACCTGCGCTACTCGCAGATGGCGCCGGTGACGTTCTGGGACGAGAAGAACACCGGCACGAACCTGCCCGCGCAGATCGAGGTGTTCCACAAGCCCGGACAGGACCCGGTCTACGAGTTCCTGTTCATGGCCAAGGGTGGCGGCAGCGCGAACAAGACGTTCCTCTACCAGGAGACCAAGGCGCTGCTGAACCCGAAGCGCCTCGCGTCGTTCCTCGACGAGAAGCTGCGCTCGCTCGGCACCGCGGCCTGCCCGCCCTACCACCTGGCGGTCGTCGTCGGTGGCCTGTCCGCCGAGCAGAACCTCAAGGTCGCGAAGCTCGCCTCGGCCCGCTACCTCGACAACCTGCCCACCGAGGGCTCGCCGCTGGGCCACGCGTTCCGCGACACCGACCTCGAACAGCAGGTCCTGGAGCTGACCCGCAACTTCGGCATCGGCGCCCAGTTCGGCGGCAAGTACTTCTGCCACGACGTGCGCGTCATCCGGCTCCCCCGCCACGGCGCCTCGTGCCCGGTCGGCGTCGCGGTGTCGTGCTCGGCCGACCGCCAGGCCAAGGCCCGCATCACGCCCGAAGGCGTGTTCCTGGAGCAGCTGGAGCGCGACCCGGCCCAGTTCCTGCCCGAGGTGGAGGGTGAGGACCTGTCCGACGAGGTCGTGCGCATCGACCTCACGCGCCCGATGTCCGAGATCCGCGAGGTCCTCACCAAGCTCCCGGTGAAGACCCGCGTCTCGCTGACCGGTCCGCTGGTCGTGGCCCGCGACATCGCGCACGCCAAGATCAAGGAACGCCTCGACGCCGGCGAGGAGATGCCGCATTACCTCAAGGACCACCCGGTCTACTACGCCGGTCCGGCCAAGACGCCCGAGGGGTACGCCTCCGGCTCGTTCGGTCCGACCACCGCGGGCCGGATGGACTCCTACGTCGAGCAGTTCCAGGCCGCGGGCGGCTCGCTCGTGATGCTCGCCAAGGGCAACCGCTCCAAGCAGGTGACGAACGCCTGCGCGTCGCACGGCGGTTTCTACCTGGGCTCCATCGGCGGCCCCGCTGCCCGCCTGGCCCAGGACTGCATCCGCAAGGTCGAGGTGCTCGAGTACCCCGAGCTCGGCATGGAGGCGGTCTGGAAGATCGAGGTCGAGGACTTCCCCGCCTTCGTCGTCGTCGACGACAAGGGCAACGACTTCTTCGCCGAGACGTCCGCACCCACCCTGCAGATCAGCTTCAGGCGCTAGCCACCACGACTGCCACCATCATTGCGGCCGGGCCGACTGATATATCGCATATCGGTTGACCCGGCCGTCGTGCTTCCCACCCTTTGCAACGACTCTTTTGACGACGAAGTCAAAAGAGTCGTTGCAAAGGTGCAGGTGGCGAAGTTGGGGCATGACATGATGTGAGCGAGCGGCTAGCAGTACGCTTGTCCTGTATTCAGGCGAGCGAGGGGGACGCGATGATTCATCACGTGCAGGTGGCGTGTCCGGCGGGCGCGGAGGACGAGCAGCGGGCGTTCTACACAGGGGTGCTCGGGTGGGTCGAACTGCCCAAACCACCGTTGCTCGCGGCTCGGGGCGGGTGCTGGTTCGAGGTGCCCGGTGGTGGCGAGGTGCACGTCGGTGTCGAGGAGGATTTCCGGCCCGCGCGCAAGGCGCACCCGGCGTTCGTCGTCGACGTCGAGCAGGTCGCCGAGGCCGTGGAGGCGGCGGGGTATCCCGTCGTGTGGGCCGACCCGGCGGAGATTCCGGGGCGGCTCCGGTTTCACACATTCGACGCGGTCGGCAACCGGGTCGAATTCCTCGCAGACGCCTAGCCACCGGGTCGGCCGCTCAGGAGAACTTGAGGTTGCCGCGGTCGCCCTTCCGGGTCAGCGTCAGCCGTTCTCCGGTCGATTCGCTGGGCCGGACAGCTGGTGAGCGAGGAGCCAGTCGAGCGCGGCTTGGGCGTGGTCGAGAACTGAGATGTGGCCGTCGCCAGGGGTCAGGCGGAGCTCCGCGCCGGGGATGCGGGCGGCCAGCCATCGGCTGTGCGAGGGCGGGTTGATGCCGTCGCGGTCGCCGTGCAGCAGGAGGGTCGGGGTGGCGATGCAGGCCGGGTCGAAGCCCCACGGCCTGACGTAGGCGAGGTCGTCGTCGATCAGCGGGCCGGGGCCGTTCGCGAGAGCGGGGCCGACGACCTTGCCGAACCACGACCACGGGCCGTTCAACGTGGCCAGGTCGGCCTCGGAGAACTCCATGTCGTACTCGACGCCGGACGCCTCGTACCGCTCCTTCGCCTCGCGGCCCGCGGCGGCTGCCCGCAGCGACCTCTCGGCCGACGGGACCATGCCGGCGAACCAGTCGAGGCCGTCGGCGTCGAAAGGCGCGAGAGAGGCGCCGGCGACTACGGCGGTCACGCGGTCCGGCAGCAGAGCGGCGCACGCGAGGGCGTGTGGTGCGCCGCCGGAGTGACCGAAGACCGCGAACTGCGAGATGCCGAGAGCGTCGGCGATATGCGATATATCGGTCGCCGCCGACGCCACCGGGCGATCGGGCACCGGAGTGGAGCCGCCGTAGCCGGGGCGGTCGTAGGAGATCCAGCGGACCCCTCCGCGGAACAGCGGTTCGGGCGGCAGGCCCAGGTTGGGCGTGCCATGGTGCCAGAACACCGGTACGCCGTCGCCCTCTTCGTACACACGCAGCACACGACCGTCGAACTCGAGATCCATCAGCCTGTTTCCTCACGTGACTCCAGGACCAGGCGACGGGTGCCCAGCGGGGCGGCCAGACGCACGGTCAGCGGCACCTGGCGAACCTCCTGGGTGCACACGGTGCCCGGCGGCTGCTTGGTGATCGTGACCAGTGTGATCTGGACGAGGTCGGCGGACTCGCCGGACACCTCCGCACGGGCCTCCTTGCAGCCCCCGCCCACACCGAAGACCTCGACGTCGCGGCCGTCGCCGAAGACGTAGGCCTCGCCGCGGTAGGTGTCTGACAACGATGTCGTGTCGACTTTGTCCTTCGGTACCGGCGTGACGTTGGGCGGGACGACCGGCTTCTCCTCCGAGATCGACACCGGAGGTCGCACCGGGGTCGCCGCGGGGTTCGACCCGGACGAGCCGGTGGATCCGGGCGCGGACGTGCCCGTCGTGGACGCGCCGCTGGACGAACCGGAAACAGGCGCGCCGGACTGCGTGCCGGACGAGCATCCGGCCAGGACCCCGCAAAGAGCAACGGCAGCGATGACGTTTCTCATGCGCACCATCCTTGCAAACCGGGCCAAGGGGCCAGGCGCACGAAGTAGGAGATGCCCGGCCGACGGGGCAGAAGCCGACCGGGCACCGTGGGAGGGAGGTCTACTTCTGTTCCTGCCGCGACGTCAGCACGACCGTGCGCTCACCGAGGGGCTCGGACAGCTGCACCGTCAACGGAGGGAAGCGGATGTCCATGGTGCACATCTGCTTGGTCAGCGGCGTGGTCTCGACGAGCTCGATCTTCACCGCGGTCGCGGACTGCTCCAGCACGGACGCGCCGGCCTTCCCGCACCCGCCCTCCTGGGCGATGACACCGACAGTCCGGCCGTCGTCCCGAGTCCAGACCGTGTGCGGATACTCCGGCGACAAGGCGCTGGTGTCGAGCTTCGTCACGGGTTTGCCGTCCGGCGGCACCTCTCCGGGCGCGATGCCCGGCGGCACTCCGGGACCAGAAGGGGAGGTGGCGGTCGGCAACGTCGGACCGCCACCGGCCCCGGTGCCTTGATGTTGCGCACCGCCGCAGGCCGAGATCACCAGCAGCAGGACGCCAGTGCCCACTACGGTTCCAATGTGCCTCATGGTCAGAGGACGGAACCGCGGTCACAACGGGTTGCAGTGACTTCCCTTCACAGTTACCGGGAAACGGCGGCGACGGCCTCTCGCAACGCTTCCAGGCGAGCCGCCGACGCCAGTCCACCGTGGTAGAGGTGGAACTCCTCCACCCCGGCGTCCAGGTAGGCCAGCCACTCCTTGGACAACGCCGCGCCGTCCGCGGGCTTCGGCGGCAGCCCCAGCACGTAGGCGGCGATCCGCGTGTCCGGAGCAGCGGCGCGCAACGCCTCGATGCCGGGCACCGCGACCTCGGGACCAGGCCAGCACATCGTCGTCAGCACGTCGACGTCCACGCCCAGACCACCGGCGACGGTCGCGAACGGCCCGGTACCCCAGGGATCGGTGGTGGCGTGCAGGCCGATCCGGGCACCAGGCACGGCAGCACGGATCTCGGAGACCAGCCTGGACCGCAACGATCGCACGACACCGGTGCGCACGGCCTGAACGTCCTCCGCGAGCGCCCCCAGCGCTTCCTCGACGCTGGACGCGCCCCCGTCGACCCCGGCCCGAACCGCGTCACGCAAGGCATCCGAATCGGCGTACAACGCGGTGCACGACGGGCAGAAGCACAGCGACAACAGCTTCTGCTGCACCGGATTCCAGTCCGTGCCGTCGGTCTTCTCGTGGTGCCCGCCGTGGGCGAACCCGAGCGGCCCCGCAGCCTCCAGGACGATCCCGTCCGGCGCACCGAGCTCCAGCACCTCCGACACCAGCGCCGACGTGTACTCCACGACGTCGGCCTGCGCGGTGCACAACGCGTACGGGTAGCGATCCCCGAACGCGTTCACCACCGTCACGTCCGGATGCAGGTCACCCAGCCGCGAGTTGTGCGTCAGCACGGTCCACGCGTACACGGGAAGCCCGGCCGCGCGAACGAGAGCGGCGGCCTCGCCGAAGGAGTCCGGACCGTCCATCCAGGACGGTGGCGCGGGCACCAGCCGACCGAACCGCTCTGGCCGCACAGGCAGGTAGAAAGCGGCGTGCCGGGCGTCGACCAGCCGGTGCCGCGGGTGCAACGGCGTCGCGGCCCGCACGGTGTGGTACGACGCGGCGAGAGCGATCGCATCCACCCCAAGGTCCCGGTACCGCGCAACGGCCTCAGGGTCCCCGATCAGGTCCCACGGATAGGCGTGGACAACCGACTTCACCACCGGGGGCGCTTCCTCTCGTAACTGGGGTCGAACTTCTGCATGTAACCCGTGTCGTCCCGCGAGGTGAGCCCGCAGCGCACGTAGTTCTCGGCCAGGCGCGCCAACGCGTCGCGGTCCAGCGAAACACCGAGACCTGGCGTCGTGGGCACCGGCACCGCACCATCCACAAAGGACAGCACGCCCGGCTCGACGACCTCGTCCGCCGCGTTCCACGGGTAGTGCGTGTCGCACGCGTAGCTCAGGTTCGGCGTGGCGGCGGCCAGGTGCGTCATCGCGGCGAGGGAAATGCCCAGGTGCGAGTTCGAGTGCATCGACAGCCCGATGCCGAACGTCTGGCAGATCATGCCCAGCTGCCGCGACCGCTGCAGACCGCCCCAGTAGTGGTGGTCGGACAGCAGCACCTGCACGGCGTCCTGCTCCACCGACGGTCGCAGGTGCTCGAAGGCGACCACGCACATGTTGGTGGCCAACGGCATCGGTGCCTGTGCGGCCACCTCCGCCATCCCGGAGATCTCCGGCGTCGGGTCCTCCAGGTACTCGAGCACGCCGTCCAGCTCAGCCGCGACCTTCAACGACGTCGCGGGCGACCACGCCGCGTTCGGGTCCAGCCGCAGCGGGTGGTCCGGGAACGCCTCGCGCAACGCCCGGATCGCCTCGATCTCCTGCTCCGGCGGGAACACCCCGCCCTTGAGCTTGATCGACCCGAACCCGTACTCGCCGATCATCTTGCGCGCCTGCGCCACGATCCCGGCGGGGTCGACCGCCTCGCCCCACTCGTCCGCGTCCGCGCCCGGATGCCCGTCCCACTTGTAGAACAGGTAGGCGGAGTACGGCACCGCCGAACGAACAGCGCCGCCCAGCAGGTCGTGCACCGGCCGCCCGAGCGCCTTGCCCTGGATGTCCAGGCACGCGACCTCGAACGGCGAGTACACCCGGTCGACGGTGCTTTCCGCGGTGATCTGCCCGGTCAGCCCGTGCTTGTCCGGCGCGGCCCTGCCACCCAGCAGAGCGGCGACGCGCGCGTGCATCTCGTTCAGAGCGAAGACGTCGAGGCCGATCAGGGAGTCCACAACGGACCGTGAGCGCTCGATGTGCCCGAGGTCGCCGTAGGTCTCCCCCAGCCCGGAGATGCCCTCGTCGGTGTGCACCTCGACGATCGTGCGCAGCGCCCACGGCTCGTGCACGCCGGCCGCGTTGAGCAGCGGCGGGTCGCGGAACGCGATCGGGGTCAGAACGATTTCGGTGATCTTCACAACCAGTGTCCCTTCAGGACAGCAGAGCCTTGCCCGCAGCGATGATCTTGTCCAGGACGGCCAGGTGCTCGTCGGTCGGGTCGATCAACGGCGGCCGCACGCCGCCGACGTCGAGACCGTTCGCGCGCACCGCGGCCTTCACCAGGGCGACGGCATAACCGGGAACCTTGTCCCGCAGCTCGACCAGCGGCCGGTAGAACTCCAGCAGGAACCGGTTCACCAGCTCGGTGTCGCCGGCCTGCACGGCGCGGTAGAAGCCCAGCGAGATCTCCGGCGCGAAGCAGAACACCGCCGACGAGTACAGCTCGACGCCGATACCCCGGTACGCGAGCTGCGTCATCTCCGCGGTCGGCAGGCCGTTGAAGAACTGGAACGGCTTGTCGACGCCCGCGCGGACGGAGAGCACGATCCGCTGCATCTGGTCGAGGTCGCCGATGCCGTCCTTGAAGCCCACCACGTTCGGGATCCGCGCGACCTCTACGGCGGTCTCCGGCGTGAACCGCGCGTTGTTGCGCTGGTACACGATGATCGGCAGCTCGGTGGCGCCCGCGACCTCGGTCACGTACCGCACGAGTCCGGCGGCCGGGTTGGTCACGAGGTACGGCGGCAGCAGCAGAACGCCCTGCGCACCGGCGCGTTCCGCCGCCTGCACGAACTGCTTGGTCGCCACGACCGAACCGCCCGCACCGGCGAACACCGGTACCTTGCCCGCGGTCGCCTCGACGGCCACCGACACCGCGCGCTCGAACTCCTCCAGCCCCAACGCGTGGAACTCGCCGGTGCCACAGGCGACGAACACCGCGCCCGGACCGGCGGAGACACCGTGCTTGACGTGCTCAGCCAGCACGTCGAACGCGATGTTCCCCTCGGTGTCGAACGGGGTCACCGGGAAGAACAGCACACCATCGAGTTGCATACCTACACACTCATCCCTTGATCGCTCCGGTGGTGATCCCACGCAGGAAGGACTTCTGCAGCGACAGGTACACGACCAGGCTCGGTACCAGCGCCAGCAACGCTCCGGCCAGCACGATGCCCGTCCCGACCTGGTCATCGGACCTGAGCGCGAGAAGCGCGACCGTGAGCGTGTAATCGGAGGGGTCAGCGGCGACGATCAGGGGGAGCAGGTACTGCTCCCAAATCATGTTGAAGCCGAACACGGCGATCACGCCGAGCGCGGGCCTGCACAGGGGGAGGATGATCTGCGCGAAGAGACGCAGCTCCCCGGCACCGTCCACTTTGGCCGCCTCCTCCAGTTCGGCGGGGATCTCCCTCATGAACTCGGTCATGACGAAGATGGAGAAACCCCACGCCCCCAAGGGGAGGATGACGCCGAGCAGGGTGCCCTTGAGACTCACGTGCACCAGCGGTAGGTCT
>Ga0207692_10000120_pt1 | contig 23535 bp, 18 predicted proteins | sample LARL52metaG_FD_184345 | JGI IMG/M metagenome (GOLD analysis project Ga0207692, IMG submission 184345) | Corn, switchgrass and miscanthus rhizosphere microbial communities from Kellogg Biological Station, Michigan, USA - LAR L5-2 metaG... | ecosystem: Host-associated > Plants > Roots >...
GGGATTCGCGCTCATATGCTCGTTTGTACCCTTCCTCTTACGCCCTCTTCGATCAGCCACCCGCATACAGTTGATCCTACTCGGCACAGCTATTTTCGTTTTCGTGCTCGCGGTCGCATTCCTGACACAAGACGATCTCTTTGATGCGGGCCTTGTGTCGATCGGCAAGGATGCGACCCTTACCGGCCGCACCGTTCTATGGTCACATGCGCTCGGGATCATTGCCGATCACCCGGTCGGTGGCATCGGCCTTCAGGCCTTTTGGGTGGAAGGAAACAGGGCCGCCGAACGATTCTGGGCCCTTTTCTTCATCTATAGTCGGACGGGATTTCATTTCCATAATCTTTGGCTGGAAATTGGAGCCGAACTGGGCATTCCAGGCGTGGTCATTGCCGCGTTGACGACACTTACCGTGTTGTTCAACGTCTTTCGATGGGTGTTGAATGATCCGAAGCCCGAAAGTTGCTTCTTTTCGGGGTTTGTGACCCTTGTCTTTTTCCGAACGTTTGGAGAGGCCGAGCTTTACGTTCAGTTCTACCTGGTCCCGATGATTTTTCTCGCCGCTTACTACTATGGTGCCTCAGCTTCGTCGCGGCAGGCGTCCTTGCGAAGTTCCAGCCGCACGGCGCTACATCTGGCCGCCGCGCAGCAGCACGCTTGAGCCGGCCTCCCGAGGCCGAATCGCGATCGCGCCAGGCGCCGTTCTGAGCTGCCTCTCCGTTACCTCAAGGCCGTGCGGCTCGACGGCTCCACATTATGTTCTGCGGACGCTATCCATGTCGTCCGGCGCGGATAGTACCCCGGTCTTCCCCGGCTTTGTCAGCACAATCTCCATGCCGAGGACCAGCAATTCGGAGGCCTTGAGACCACGAAAGTCGGATGCGAGTGGAACGGCGGCCAGTTCACTGGATTCACCCGACCATTCCCGCTTGAACAGCACGGAAAATCCGGCCTCCTTGAAAACGTCGAGATAGAAATTCGAGCGCATCCTGTTCTGATAATGAATATCCGGATTATACATCTTCCACTGACTGGAGGTAAATTGCAGATAATTGTAATTGCTTATGCTGCCGTCCGAATGGGCATAGTGATCGGAGTAATCAATCATGTGAACCATTATGCCGCCCGGTTTCATGACCCGAAAGCACTCCTTCAGGATCGCGGGAATGGTCTTGGCCGGCACATGCTCGAGAACGCTGGTGGTGGTGACGAGATCGAAAGTGTTGTCCGCAACCTGCAGCGAGCGCGCATTCGCTGGCGCAAGATAGGTGATCCCGAAAAGGTCCTGCAGGTCCTGTTCCAGCCGGTCCTGACGTACCTCGCCCTCCGTCCTCCGGACCGCCCCTTTCGGAGGGTTCTTGCCGAGATACTCGATCGCGGCATTGATCGCGTCGCTACGTGCCAGGCGACGAATATCAATCGTCGTTTGTGCCCTGGCGCCGAGGCAATACAGGTTCAGATTCGAAAACAAATCCCAGCCGGCGCCGAATTCGAAGACCGTCGCTGTATCAAGGCTGTGCCCGTATTTTAAAAAATAACTTGCACAAGAAACTTCGTGCCCACCTCCATCGCGCGGCATGTTGCGCACCCTGGGCACGGTCTTCGTGACCTTGCTCTGAAGCAGGTAGTAGAGCTCCGATCCAAGCGGTACGTGGTCGAGAAGCCTGAAACAGGCGGCCTTCACCTTCCAATCCAGGCGAAATGCACGAAACGCCATTTCTTTATCTCTCTTTTTTCAACCGCCAAGATGATTCTGCTATGATAGTCCCACCAGCTTCTTGCTACGGACGAACAGCTGCTCCGCTAGGCAGCCGGTCAGATAAACAGAAGTCGTCCAGCGAACAAAAAACGGCGATAGAAGCGCGCGGACGTTCCTCGCCTTGACGGCTTCAATGACGTTGAGCCATTGAACCTTCGCGTCGATCGCCTCGTAATGTTGCCGGATGAGCTCTCTCTCGCGATCCGTCAGCGATGGTATTTGCTGCAGCTTGCGATTGCTCTCGCGAAAGTTTTCGAGATCCCTCTTCGTATGATTTCCGCTGATCGAACCCGGCCGGATGACCGAAATATAGGTCTTGGAAGGAAGCACCCTGAAGATCGCTCCGGCCGCGATCGCTCTTGCGTATAGCGCGAAATCCTCACCGAGGCGCAGCGCCTCCTCGTAGCGCAGTTGGTGCCGCTCCATAAATGACCGGCGCATGATCGGTTTGAGAAAGCCGAACTCCTTCCTAAGGCGCCCCTTCTGACTGATGTTGCCCGCCACAAAAGTTTCGAGGTCCAGCGTTACGGGACTCTCTATACCAAGAAGAAAATTGCGCGCGGCACTCGGCTGGGCGGCCCTCTCCTGAATGAGTTGAACATGATCGTCGGCGACGAAATCCGCGCCATCGGAAGCATCCAGGAGAATGCGAATTCGGCCGGGCCGAAAATAGTCGTCGGCGTCCAGGATAGATGCCCATTCCGCTTTCGACAATGCCAATCCACGATTTCGGGCTGCTGCCGGACCCGAATTCCTCTTCATTTGTTCAAAACGGATCCGATCGCCGACTTCATTGGCAAGCGAACGCATGATGCGCGGCGTATCATCCGTGGACTGGTCGTCGATGACGATGACGCGATTGACCTCCGGTTCAGACAAGGCGGAGCGAACAGCCGTCTCGATCGTGGCCGACCCATTCCATACCGCTATGATGACGTCTACGAGAGCCGGTTGGTCTGACATTGCCCCTATCTGCCTACGTAATCAGCCTGGCTCGCCAAGCTATTGCAAATTCTGCCGCGTGTATGCTCGGATCCAATCGATGGAATAGGTTGCGGGAAACCTGGTCGATGAATCGGGATCGCCTGGCCAATGACCACCCACGGCAAGATTTACCAGCATATACATCGGCTGATGGAAATCCTGCGGGGTTGGATGGCTCGCGACCTGTATCTCGTCGAAATACCAGTTGACGACGTCCTTGGTCCATTCCAGCGAAAAGGTATGAAAGCCGGCCGAGGTATCCGGCACGTCGATTGTCTGGGTGTCTGCGGAATGCTGACCTCCGACATTGCTGTGCCAGGAACAGTAAAGCTTGTCCGGCTTGTCCCCGAGAATTTCCAGGACATCTATTTCCGGAGGCCAATCACCATTCACCGGCAACAGCCAGAATGCCGGCCACAACCCCTTGCCCGCCGGCATCCTTGCCCGGATCTCGAACAGACCGTAGGTTTGGGAGAACGAGGCCTTGGTGGTGAGTAGTCCGGATGAATAGCTCCGCATCCAGACAAACGGACGAACCTCCTCGGGCAGCTTGTCTGCGACGATCTCGAGCTTGCCATTCACGATCCGAAACGGATCAAGGTTCAGGCTGGAGTTGCCGGTACCGGCGAACAGCCGATCAACATATACTTCGAGCTCGACGTTGTTAACCAGCGTCCTGCTGTGCACCGACAGCGGCCCGCCATATCCGAAATTTGTGCGCCAGGTGCCGCGCCGCCCGCCGACATGGTCGCCATCAAGATCCAGGCTGAGCTCATCGAAATCGTCGACGAATGTCTGAGCAAGCCCCGACCGGTCCAGTTCAATCTGGATTGAGGAGATCACCTCCTCACCGACGCCCGCAATGCGCAGCGTTTGACCACTGCCAAGATCGAGAACGATATCGCCATCGATATGCCTGAGCGTGGCCTGCAGCTGACCTCGGCTCAGTCCACCGAATCCGCTCAGGCGAATCTTTTGTGCTGCCGCCGTATTGAAATGTTTGACGACGACAGCCCCCTCCCCCTTCCTGATCATAAAAACGTGGCCCGGCTCCGCGCTGGAAAGCACCTCCGCACCGACGGTTGCCTTGCAACCGCTCCACGCTCCCGCAATCAGTAGCGTGAGAAGCGCCAGAGACATGAGCATCCGCGGGCACGAAACTCGACAACCAACGCCGATCCAGTGGGCGACGCATCGACCGTTCCATTGAGACATGAAGGACTGACTGTTCTTGTTCATCGCACTACTGCGAGTTGACTTTGCGACTGGGCCCAACGCCCTTTGCATCCAGGGCCGACACCATTGCGCCATAGCTACGCTCGGGGGAGAAATGTCTCGAGATTGCGGCGATTCCCCTGGCTCCCAACTCGGCACGCCGACCGGCATCGCCCAGCAAGTCGGCGACATTCGAGGCAAAACCGAAGTCGCTGTCGTCGACCAGAGTGCATCCGCTCAGGATGTCCGTGACGCCCTGCATGGTCGTTGTCGTTACGGCCATCGCCTTGCCCTTCGACAAGCCTTCAATCAGCTTGATCTTGAGTCCCGACCCTGCCCGTAGCGGTGAGATCACTACGGCAGCGTCGCGGTAAAGAGCGTCAAGCTCCTCGACCACGTTCAGCAGTTTCGTTCGGGGGGGTGCCACGCCCAGAGCATTGCAGACGGTTCCCGCGATGTTGAGCACTGCACTTGGCCGTCGCTCACGAACCAGAGGCCAACAGGCTTCGATGAACCATCGGATACCGTCGACGTTCGGAGCAGCGGAACTTCCGACGAACAGCACGATCTCCGAGTGTCCAGTCTGTGGTTCGCCGACCGGCACCGCTGCGAGAGGAGCAACGAGGATCTCGTGACGCGGCAACTTGCGCTGCAGCACCGCAGCTTCATCCCACTGGATTGCGACGATCGTCTCGGCTCGCGCAAGCATGCGGACCTCGTCCTCCAATGGGAGAGAAACGACCGAATCCGAGGCATACAGTCTGGTGAACTGGGCTGCACGACTTGAAAACAGATCGTGCATCACGACGACGCGCCGGGCATCCGGCCTCAGCGCATAGGGATATGCTTCCGTCAAAAAGCAATAATCAGCGATCTGAATTTCGGCGATTGCAGGGGCTTGTTTCGCGATGAAGATCTGATCCTCGCGCGTCAGTTTCTGCGCCACGGCATATGGTGCAGGACGAAAGAATTGCCGCGAGATGATACCCGCTCGATAAAGAATGAGATCGAGAGCGCCCAACAGACCCCTTATTGCAATGCGCGGATCAAGGCCAATGATGTAGCTTCCGATGCGAACCGTCCCGCGAAATCTGATCGTCTTGAACGACAGCATGTCCTTGGAGAGCTTCAGGACCGGCCATCTTCCCAGAGTCACCGGAGACGGGACCAACAGATGAACGTCGAACCCCCTCGTCACTAGGTAATCGGCGATGTCCAGCAGATAGCGCGAGCTTCCGCTGGTTCGACCGACGATCCGCTGCCGTGTGAAGATGCAGATCTGACGTCGTTCATTCTTCGCCGGCTTCGGACGTGGGAGCAGGCGCGCGACGAACTCCCTGAACGGCAACCGCAACAACAACAGGACCGCAGGATTGCTGGCGGCAATAGAAGCACAGGCTGCAATTTGCCTCGCTTTGATCGCCCGCACGAGCTTCTCGAAAGCAAGGGCCCGGGCTATTGATCTCGCCCGCGAACGGAACAGGCCTGCCCCGATCGCAGGATACTGCTCCGCCCAGCCCTGCTCGACATCGAGAATTGCAGCCAGGGCCGAAGGCTCGAGCCGGTGAGAGAGTGATCCGCTGTGTCGACGATAAAAATAGCCGATCTTGGCGATGGTGCGGAATTTGGCTCCCTCCATCAGAAGGCGGAACACGAAATTGAAATCCTCCGCAATTCTCAATCTCCCGTCGTAACGGACGCCGCATTTGGAGATGAACGACGCGCGAACGATCGGCTTGAGGTAGCCGAGCGCCGGCCCCCTGCCATACGGGTTGTTCAGCTTCAGATAGTCTTCGGCACCAATCCAGCGCTCATTGCTCGCCCAACGCCCCGAGAACAATGTGCGCGGGGGCGCTCGCCGATCGGTGTCGAACAGAAGAAGGTCGTCGGCGACGATATCAGCACCACTCTCCGCGCCAACTTCGACAAGAGACTGAAGGCGATCCGGATGCATGAGGTCGTCACTATCCATGATCGCGATCCACCGGCCTCGCGCGATCTCGATAGCGCGGTTCCTTGCGGCCGCCGGCCCGGCGTTCACCTTGGATTCGATGATGCGAATTCTGGCATCATCCGCCATCAGACTCCTGACGATTTGGACGCTTGAATCAGTGGAAGCATCGTCAGAGACGAGAATTTCAATGTCTCGCAGGCTCTGGTTGGTCAGCGAACGAAGCGCGTCGGCGAGATATTTCTCGCCATTATAGTTTGCAACAATGACGGTGACGTCAATATCCGCGCCCAAGACATCTGTTGCAGACTTCGACATTGAACCATTCCCATCCGACAAAGCGGTCGCTCACGCGCAGCGACTTGTCCGCGAGTGACTACCCAACATGAACTGTAGAACCCGGTAGATGAAGCCAAGCGAAAATCCGAGATGCATAAGCATCGCAGCAATCCCTGCACCGCACGCGCAAATGCTCCTGTTGCGCGCCGCCAGGACAATTCCGTAGGTTAAGCAAACGGCGGCCCAGAACAGGGCAGGAACCGCAAAGACCTGACCGAGCACCGCGAACGCGACGACCGGACCGACCATCACGGGCATCAATTGTCGCAACTTCGGCCTTGCACGATGCTTCAGCGCGTTCATGGCGCGACCGTATCCGAAATTCCAATATTGTCGAAAAAGCGAAAGCGGGCTGCTCCTTGGATAGTACGTGATGTCGGCCCCCGCGCAAAGATATATGCGGAACCCGGCCGAGGTCAGGCGGAAATCAAGCTCGGCGTCCTCGTTATGGGTAAATGCCTCATCATATCCACCGACGGCGCGGAACGCCTTTACCTCCAACAGGGCGTGATGCCCATGATCCACGTATCTGCCCTCGCCGACCAAGCGATGCGCCGACCCGCCATTGCCGAGGCGAGAGTTCTGTGCAGTGGCCGCGGCCTCCTGAAAGCAGCTATTTCCCTTTGCGATCATACTGACAACGACTGAATTGGCGCCCGTCACGGCCTGGGCGGCCAGCAGTTTCCTGCAGAAGCCGGCGGGATAGTCGGAATGTGCATCGACCCGAACGACAAAGCGCGCATCATCTCCATACGCTTCGACAGCCCTGTTCAAGCCGGAGCTCTGTATCCGGTTTCTGTTGTGTAGGATGGCAATACGTCCGTCGGTTCGCGCGCAGGACTCGACGATTGTTAACGTCTGGTCGGTGCTGCCGCCGTCCGCAACGACGATCTTGCGCACAATGCTCGAAGATTCGGCCGTGAACCGGACGAGAATATTCTCGATATGCTCCTCCTCGTTGAGACATGGAATCACGACGATCACGGCATCACGTGATGACGACACCTCCGCCGCGGGCGCGATCGTCATCGTCAAGCTCTCACAGTAGGACTATCGGGCTTTTCCAGCGCCCGGAGCAACTGTTCGCAACTTTCTCTCGTGTCCGCCAATTCACTGGTTGGAACTGCTTCGAGACACTTGAACAACGTCTCATAACGCCGGCCGGTCAACGCGCCCAGGAAACTCTGTAGCGACATCTTGGCATCGCCCCCAAGAATGACTCCGATGTTCTTCCGCCCGAGCCAGGACGCCGTCTCGACGCCCTCGACGGCGATAGGAACCGTCCCAAAAAATGAGCTCTCGTACACTCGGTTCGGAAGTAACCATGATGAATTCAGTCCTTCCTCGAAAAAGTCCACTGCCCAGCTGAAGTGTACGTCGCCATACAACGAGGCCAGTTCATCGAAACGATACGATCCCGTAAACGTGACATGGGTGACCGGGCCACCAAGGTTTCAAAATCAGGGAATTCTCTGGGCGATGGGCGGCCGGCAATTCTCACCTCAACGGCTCCGCCGGCCTCGCGCGCAACCGAGCTGAGAATTTCGAAACTCCGCCGACATCGTATCATGCCGAACCAGCCCACCCTCCAAGGTGGTCCGTCAACCCGCGCCCGCTCAGCTCTGCGAAGGATGGTCTCATCATCCGTAAGCAAGACCTTGTTCTCCACCAGCCTGATCGGACAATTGAAGCCCCTTGGGCCGAAATATTCGACAATGAAGCGAGGCGAGCTCGTCAGGATCAAATCTACCTCGTGCATGAGCCTGGTCTCCAGCGACCGCAGCATCCGACTTGGCAGGCCATTCCCGAGCAACAGGCGGTGAATGTCTAGACACTCGAAGACCAATGCGGCATTTGGCGCATATCGGCGACGGGCATTCGCGGCGAGGTACAGCATTTCCAGATTTCGTGCGAGCACCAGCTGGCAGCCCTGCAAAAGGCCATCAAGACGCTTCAGTCGCATCCTCGCCGAAGCAACCGAGCCTAATCTTGCGACGAGCGCGCCATCTCTGGTCTCGCCCAGGTCGACGACCTCGCAGCCTTCGATTTGTTTCAGATGTCTTGCGCTTCGCCTGAATCCGATGATCACGAGCTGCGCCGCCGCGGACCTCAGCATCCTCGCGCGCCGATGAACAGCAGGATCAGAAAGATCATGCACCAGGTAGGCGATTTTCAGTTTACCCCTCCTTCTCACGCCGAAGTGACCGTCGCGATTATCAGCAGTAATTTTTACCGCCCGACAAATCAAATCACATAGGTCCAGGAGATGAGACAGTTGGCCTGTTAAGGATAATGCTGGAAGGCATCGCCGAGACTGACGGAGCCCGCGGCTCTCCCGTATCGATTTATCCGTTCGAACAGCCGTGTCCGAAGCGCTGCTTCATTGTCCATCGCAGGTGGCCGCCAACGCCGACGTCAGCGCAGGTTTTGCGGGCATTGTACTACCATTCTACCCCCTGGGGTCCCCATTCCCAGCGTTTCCGAAGGGGCGCGAGCTGCGCTGGCCACCGCAAGATGGCGCAAGCAGGAGCGTTCGGCCGCGGGTCCGTTAACCTCGATCGATTGTTTCGACGCCCGCACTGCTTCGGCCACGGCGGTTGCGCGCAGCTTGACTGCTCGCATCGGGGTCATACGGCTTCGCTTCCGCTCAACGACAGTTACAGGCGTCCACGGCCAGGTCTTGATGAAAGTATCTGTTGTCATAAGCACCAGAAACCGGGCAGCTTCCCTCATTAGATGCCTTCAGTCGATTGAAGTGTCTGCAGGCCGGGCATCACTCAGGGATGCCGAAATCGTGGTCACAGACAACGCATCCGATGATGATACATCGTCCGCGGTGACGAGTTGGGCGGCGGGTGCGTCGGTTCCCGTGCGGCTCGAATACGAACCCCGCCCCGGCATCACGATTGCAAAGAACAGGGGACTTCGTCGTGCCAGCGGCGACATCCTGGTTCTGACCGATGATGATTGTCGCCTGAGAGAGGACTTCTTCGCGAACTTGCTTGCGTTGTACGCGACCAAGCCAGACATGGCGCTGCGGGGCGGTCGCGTTGAGCTTGGCAATGCCATGGATTTGCCGTTGACCATCAAGACGGATACGATCGGTAAACGATGGCATCTCAGCAATGCCCCCGCCCGCCACGAGAACTTGGGGAATTGTTTCCTAGGCTGCAATCTCTCCATGATACGAGCCGCCTACCAGCGCCTCGGACCATTCGATGAAACTTTTGGAGTTGGTAGGATTTCGGCGGGAGAGGATACCGAGTACATTTTCCGAGCATATGCGGCCGGCTTCACACTGGAGTATGTGCCGGAGCTCGTCGCATTCCACCATCACGGGCGAAGGACTCCAGTCGAGGCGCGCCGCCTCTGGCGAAATTACATGATAGCGTCCGGTGCTCTCTACGCCAAGTATGTTTTCAAATGTCCATCGCTTTGCCGGCAATTCCAATGGGATCTTAAATGCCTGATCAGAGAGGCTCTGTCCCGGGAGAATCTCTTTCTTCCCGAGTATAGCTTTTCCTACGCCGACAAATTCGGCTGCTATGCATCCGGTGCTGCGTCTTATTTCCGCGCCATGATGGAGAGGCAGCGACAGCAATCGTGACCCGGGCGGGCGGAGAGCGTCGTCCCTCACCGCAGGATTGCGCCGGCGGTGCTGTGGCCGGCACCCGTGGTTTTCAGATGCAACCCTGCGTTCGACATGTGCAGCCCTTCCCTCACGGGCTCGGCGGTTTTTCACCGGCCTCACGGGGCAGAAAAAAGAAATTGTTGAGGTATCCTGCCGGCGAGCGCTGGAGTTCGATCGCCTGGTCCGCCTGTATCGGCGAGAGTTGATGACGCGCGAGAACAAAGGGCTGGTATCCCAGCCGAGACATCCGCTCAAATACCCGTGATATCGCCCCCTGATTGTGCCGCTCCTCGATCTCGATCATCAAGCGCGGGCGATCGCGTTCTATGAGACCCTGCGCGCCTCGCAGAACGGCTTCCTCATGGCCCTCCACGTCGATCTTGATTAGACCCACTTTCGGCAGCTTCATTTGGTCGAGGCGGCGGGACCTCACTTCGACCGATCGGAACGCAGCACCAGCGAGTTCGTTGCTCGGTGCCAGCGTCCCCAGCGCCGCCTCTCCTCCTCCGGCCCCCTCGAGCGGCACTCTCAAGACAACCGTTTCATCCGCGTCGGACAGCGCAACGTTCTCGATCCTGACCTTGGCCGGCAGCATGCCCCTCAAGGACAGCGCACTGGCGGGATTGGCCTCAAAGCCAAGAACCTGTGGCGCAAAACGCGCAAAGTGTCGCGAGTAGAAGCCGAGATGAACGCCCACATCAATGATCAGCGTGTCCGGTGGGATCAAATTCCCGATGTACCTGATCTCCCGCTCGCCGGCGCTGGTGCGAAGATACTGCTGGTATTTCAGCCAATGCCAAAGCGCGGGAAACAAATCGTGAAGCAGTTTCGATAACATCTTCTCTCTAGTCCTTTCGAGCCGCAAAAAGCCCGCATGTCGGTGATTTTCCGCAAGGCACGGCCACCTTCTGGGTCGTCGATGCTGACACACGAGACGTACCCCGGACCGTCCATCGCATCCACCCGGAGAATGCGCCTATACCGACTGCGGCATCTGCGAACCGGACATCGGATCGATTGTAACAATACGAGGATAACACTTATGGGCGCATGGCCGCAAAACATTTGGAATGCTGGATTGCGATTGCCGGCGCAGCCCGGACGTGCTCAAGCTGGAGCTTCAGTATAGATTATTTAGAGCTGCGTGCAGCAATCTTGCACCAAGCGGTGTTGGCAACAGCTATGTTAGCGTTAATTTGAATAGCGGGTGGCCAAAACGTCTGGCTGGCGCTCGGGCGCATGGAATTCCTCACAAAGGTGGTCGACCAACGAGGACGAGCAGACTGGTAGCGATTGATGATTTGTAGCGCGAACGGATTTTTCCACGTCGGCGCTTCGGCCTTCGAGGTGGCGTATCGGGGTTCCGGGGTTGATGCTGCAAGACAATAACGTGAGCTCAGGAACGTAGTCGTCTCTCGCGCTAACGGAGGCGTTTGGTCGGAGCTGAAACTGGACGCATTCGTGAAAAGCCGCGCGCGATCTGTCCTGGGACCGCCATGGGTTTTGATGGCGTCGCGAACGATGCTGAGCGTGCGGCCATCGTCCAATATCTCGCAGGGACCCAAGTAAATCCGATCCGAGTGCTCCACGTTTGCGGCGCCTACCGGAACTGGCTAGATCAGGGCGACCCGCAGCACCTGCTTGCCCTCAGCCGGACACCGCGCGACCGTGCCGCAGATCTAGCCCGGCCTATGCGAGAGCGCCAAAACCTACATGGCCGTATCGATTCCAATAGGTCCGTCGAGTAGCTGAAAGCCACGGACTCGATGAAATATGGCAAGCGAGGCTTAGGGCTCGTGCGTTCGGGTATCACAATTGAGCGCTATTCTCATTATTCCTGATCGGGACAGTTCATTACGCGCCTCGTGCCGGGCGAATACTTGGGGTTGGAAAGACGAGCAATTGAATGCGCTCGTTTAAGCATGTTAGTCTTGTAAGGGTGTTAGTCTTGTTTCTTGCTCGATTAGGGTAAAGCAGTGCATGTCCCTACTTCACAGTGGGAAAGCCCCCGATGCAGCGACTACTCGGTCAACCAATGTCAAGGCGCTGGCACAATCGTGCACCAGCTTCGATAAGATCGTCTGTCCAATCCTGTCGACCAAGATGAGGTCTGCATGGACGATGAACTCGAGCCACTCTGGCCGTCATCGCATCCGTTGGTTGACAACGGACGATCGGTCGGCAACGGAGCGTCTCCGTTCCGGGGCTGCCACAACCAATGCTTCGCCGGTATGTTCGAAATCTCAATTTTCGGAGAAACCATGATGCCAGCATCAAACCGTCAGCCATCACATTCACGAACGCTTTCCCGCTCGGAACGCAGCGCTATCGCCCCCCCTTCGCGTCTACGGCGGAACCGGACCTCATCAGGACCGAGATCGGGAAAATGGCAGACCGTACCGCCGCACGGACCAAGCCGCCCGCCGCCTGTTGAAACGTTTACGATAAGATTTGATCATAGGATTGTCGACAGGCTCCTTCATTGCGTTTGAAGCGATCCGCGGCTTCCGGGACGCGGCGAACCGAAGTTGCTTTTTGATGTTAAGCATAATGAAGTTGGTGGGTACGAACTTGCTGGCGAAGCGGCCTGCGACGGAGCACATTGATCAAGACTGTTGGCTGCGTGCTGTGCCATATCCACCATTCCAACAAAATGCATCCCAACCGAACGCATACCCCAAATGATCAGTCGACGAGATCGTGGATATCTGGCACGGATTGCGGACCTGCTGATAAGGCCGCTGCAAAAGCGTCAGGGGCTGCACATCGATCCGGAGCTTGCGCCGTTTCCGGATCCAGACACGTGGTCAGCGGATCAGCGTGATGCCTTCCTCAACGGAAACATGCAACGGCTGCGCGATTGCATCGAGCTCGGAGCTGATTGCAGATCCTCAATCCTGGCCGAGCTTGCGGAGTTTCATTCGGAAAGCGTGGAATCTGCTTATGGAAAGTGCATCAACTGGGAGCAGCTAAGCATTGAGGAGTGGGCTGCCGCGGATCGCTCGACCCCTTCAGGCCTTCAAAACTTCTATGACACGCTGACGTCATGGAAGTACGACCTGGCCTGGTATGCCTATCTGCAGACCACCGGATACGCGTTCCCTCAGGCGGTTGCTCTCTTGAAGTTTCTGGACGCGCAACACCTCACCGGAAAGCTTCTCGATTTTGGTTCCGGGATAGGCCTGAATGCACAGTTTTTTCATCGCAGCTCTTTTGATGTCACGATAGCGGATGTATCGCGCCCTCTCCTGGAATATGCGGCTTGGCGGTTCGAACGGCACAACGATACAATAACGATCGTCAACCTCAACGAGGCAAAGCTGCCCGATAACGTTTTCGACATCGTCACGGCCTTCGACGTTCTCGTTCATGTCCCTGACTTCGATTCAACCGCGGCCCAACTGCATCGTGCGATCAAGCCGAACGGTTGGTTGTTTGCAAACTTCGATACCCGATCGCCTGATGACGCAAGTGCCTGGCACTTGCACAACAACAAATTTGATCTTGACCGCCGCCTCAAACGTGCGGGTTTCGTTAGGCGGCACGTCATCGGCGGGTTTCTCGGCTGTTACCAGCGCGTTGAACCGGACACGCTGATCCACCGCGTTCGGAACGGTTGGGGCATGCTTGTCGCGCCGATCCTGACCATCGGATCACTCACAAGCCGGATACGGTGGCCTACCCCAGCACGGCTGCGAAAGCTCCTCATCTCGATAACGCGGAGCAAGGCATCCGCCCGCGATCGATAGTCGATCTTTCCTGCCGCCATTCAACCGATATGGTTCACCAAGACTTGCCAATTCGTGACGAATTGGAACGCATTAGGACTAACGAACGATGATCACCATCCCGACCGGATCGTTTAGGATATCCTCGAACGACGTGGTATTAGCATCCAAGTCCCGCTTGGTCCGTGCCGAGGTGAAATGCGGGAAAACCGCCGGATCAACGCTATGAGAGCTGCCTCGGCAACTGGGATTAGATTGCGTCGACGCGTTGCGAGAATACGAATGTATTGCGAGCGTCAGGCACTTGCTTTGCTTGGGACTCGGCGCCCGAGGCCGTCCGGACGGCTGTTGTGTTATCACTCCGTAGGCCAGCCCGACCTTGGCGTGAACGATTGCTCGCCAAGTCGATTTCGCCGTCACATCGAATTTGCACTCCGGCAGGGATATCGATTTGTACCGGCCGCTCAGATTGCACGCGGACAGGGCGGGCCTCGCGATCTTTCGATTACCTTCGATGACGGATGGCAGAGCACGCTGACCACGGCGGCTCCGATTCTCCGAGAGTACGAAATTCCGTGGACCTTGTTCGTCGCGACCGGCCTCGTGGAGGCGTCATCGGAATGGCATCGATCACGCATGCTGGGATGGGAGGAGATTGGCGAGCTTTCGCGAATGGGTGTCGAAATCGGCAGCCATTCGGTTTCGCATCCCGACTTCGGGCGGATCGATGAGCAGACAGCGATCGACGAGCTCAGTGCCTCGAAAGCGATCATCAAATCGCGGCTGGGTCTCTCGGTCGATTGCTTTGCAATCCCATTTGGCCAATCCGGGAACTGGACGTCGTTCGCACATGATGCGGCACATCAGACCGGTTATGAGTTGATCTATGCCCAAGCCGAAAATACCCGGCCGCCGGGCACCATTCCGCGGACATTTGTCACCTGGATGGATAACGACAAAATTTTCGAGGCGCTTCTCGGCGGCGCGTTCGATGATTGGGAAGAGTGGCAGTAGGATGGACAGCGAAATCAAACTGGTCTCCGTTGTCGTCCCGACGAACGACCGACCCAGCCTGCTACGTGAAGCTCTGCAGAGCATTCGGGCTCTGCAGGACGATGATCTTTCCTTTGAAATCATCGTTGGGGACAATGGAACGTCAGCGGAGACGCGCGGGATCGCAGAAGCGTTCAACGCGCTATATTTTCATACGTCCAGGCAAGGGGCCGCAGCGGCCCGCAATATCGCGATGCGTGCCGCCACTGGGGAATATATCGCATTTCTGGATGACGACGACCTATGGACTTCAAATCACATCCGCGGGCATCTGGCGCTATTTGCCAGCACCCCCGAGCTGGAAATAGTCGTCGGTCAGATCATCAACACCGATGCGCAACGACGGCCGATCTATGGCCCGTGGCCACCGCGACTGCCCGAGGGAGGAGAGCTCCTGAAATTGATGTTGAGCGGGTATTTTCCGCAGATCGGCGCGACCGTCGTCAGGGCTGGCGTACGCGAAACAATCGGCTATTTCGACGAGAAGCTTATCGGCGGTCAGGACTGGGACTGGCAACTGAGAGTGGCGCGCGCTCATGGCGTGCGATTCGTCGCGCAGCCTTGTGTGCTGTTTCGGCAAAGGGCTGTCGGAGCTTATGACGAGCTTCAGATCAAGCGCGTACCGTTTGCGAGGCGAATCTTCTTCAGACACGCGATTCCGGAATGGCGGCTCTGGAGCTCGCCGATTGATTTCGTAAGATCCTATTTTGGGGTCATGGAGCACTTTCTGGAGTACTTCGCCAATACGGCACTGGCCCGCGCGCAAGGCGGCCAACGGGCCGCTGCACTTAAGGCGATCTGGCATGCTTTCGTCGTGTTCCCCACGCGCGCGGTACGATTTTTGTTTTCCAAGACTCCGTTAAGAAAAGCACTTGTGATTGTCCTCTTGGGCAGCGACCCGACAAGCCACTTACACGATACTCCGAATGACTAGTCAGCGAGAGCGCAATCGCCGGGCATTGAACACCGACCATCTCGACGAGAATCTCGGTCATCGGGCGGTCCATGGCGGCATCGTCGCGATCCTTGCTCAACCGATACGCATGTTGATTCAGTTCGCGGCCACGGCAATCCTGGCTCGCTTGCTCGTGCCGGAAGATTTCGGTCTCGTGGCCATGGCTACTGCAGTGACCAGCTTCGTTGGTATTTTCTCCGAACTCGGGTTGACGTCAGCGACAGTCCAACGTTCCCAGATTGATCAGGAAACGGTCAGTGGCTTGTTTTTCATCACTCTTGGAATCGGTTGTCTCCTGGTCCCTGTGGTCTGCGGCCTGGCACCACTGGCGGCCTGGTTCTTCGGAGATCCACGGGTCACGGGCCTGATCATCGCGCTGTCAGCCACCTTTCCGCTTGCGGCACTCGGCTCACAACACACGGCATTGCTGATGCGCTCGATGCGCTGGATGGCGCTGCAAGTTGCGGGACTATTGGGACACCTCGCAGGTGCGCTCGCCGGAATTCTCGCGGCCTGGAAAACTGACCTCGGCTACTGGTCGCTCGTAATCACGCCGCTCGTCGCGAATGTTGTCACGCTTCTGGCGCTTTGGACGAGTTCTCCCTGGCGGCCAAGCTTGGTCAGTGACTGGCGCGGTGCCCGGAGCACTCTCCACTTCGGAGCCTATTTGACCGGCTTTGGCGTCGTGAACTTTTTTCACCGCCAATTGGACAACATCATCATCGGCGCGCATTTTGGCGCGTCGGAACTCGGATACTATACCCGCGGCTATCAATTGATGTTGCTGCCGCTGAACCTTTTCAACGGCCCTCTAAGCTCGGCGATCGAACCTGCGCTGAGCCGCCTGCAGAATGAGCCTGCGCGCTGGCGCCAGGCCTTTCTGGATTCGTTGGGGCTCGTGACGTTCCTGGGTGCGGGTGTCGCTGCCTGCCTGATCGGCGTATCCGGTCCTCTGATCACGATACTCTACGGTCCGGGATGGGAGAAATCCGTGACGATCTTCCAATGGCTTGCGGCCTCGCTCTTTGCCGGCGTCCCCATGAATGTCACGGGATGGATTTACATATCGTTGGGCCGGACCCGGCAGATGTTTATCTGGAGTCTTCTCTTCGTGCCCGTCGTCGGCATCGGATTCCTTGTTGCCATACCATACGGACCAGTCGGGATAGCCGCCGCCTACGCCTTGATCATGAACATCTCGCTCGTTCCATGTTTGGCATTTGCGACAAGGGGAACGCCGGTCAGCCTGACCGACACGCTCAAAGTCGTTTTGCCCATGGCGGGTTCGGGAGCAGTCGCTGCAATCGCCGGCATGTTCTTTTCGTGGCCTGATAGACACATGCTTGTTCAGCTGACTCTCGGCGCGACGACGTCGGGACTGGCTTATTTCATCCTGGCGGGCGGGCTCATAGCAAAAGCAGATGTTTACTTGGCGCTACGCAATCGCGTCGTAACGCTGTCGAGCGACATCTTTGACAAACTCAGAGAGAGGATCGGCTCCCACTCAGCAAGCTGAACCTTCGCGGGCGGACGACATGATTTCGCCCCGGCAGATGGATCGATTGATCGATCACGCCGCAGCAGGGTCTTTTGCGAGCGTGAGCGCCAAGGGGCCAGCAGAAGCACGTTCTAAGTGGCTTGGACCCAACATTCGCTAAGAGAACTCGCCGGGGTCCTGTAGCGAGCGTCAGATTAGTCACGCTCGCTTCGACCTGTCACGGCTTGAATCTTCGCTTTATCCATTCGGGTATGAGAAGCCGAACGCTTGTGGGCATGCCGCGGATATCTCCTCGTTTTCGCATTGCTCTCCAATGGGCAATCCGCTGCCGAAACGGCAGCGCACCCATGTATACCATCTCGATCTCCGCACCCGGATACTTCGATCCGACGATATCCTCATGCACGCTGTCCGGCGGGCCGAGATTGGGACATTCGATGTCTTCGCCGGTCGCATTCCACTCACCTGTGCGCATCGGAAGGTCCATCGCATGCCTGAAGGCCGCCTCCAGATGAGGGTGCCATCCCGCTGGCTCGTGAAACTCCCCCATGGCTCGACGCACGGCCTCGCCCTTTTGTTCTCTAAATTCGGGGTCGACGACCAGGCGTGCAAGCAGTGCGTCATACTCCTCGGATGTCCTTGCAACCAGCGAAGTGCCAGCCAAGCCGACATGGTTGATGCCAAAAATCCTGGCTTCGTCCGGCAACGTGAAGATCGTCACAACAGGAAGGCCAAATCCTCCGGCTTCCATCATGGATGTCGAGGAGACGAACGGGTATGAGTCCACATAGATATCGGCGGCCTCGAAGTATCGCTGGGTATCAGACTGCTCCGGCAAGCCAGTTATCCGGCCATTGACCTGCGCCTTGGCTCGTTGCCAGTCCTCAGGCTCCCCCGAACCGATAACGATCAACTGGGCCTGCGGATGCTTAGCGAGCAGCTTGACGTGCCTGTCGGCGAAACTCACGCCGTCCAGCGAGCGATACTTGGGCCGCCGAGCAACGGACAGCAGCAAGACTGTATCGGGATCCAGGCCCAGGCTTGCCTTGGCCTCGCGCCGCGTATGGCGCCTGACCGTCGCATCGACAATCGTCGGCAGCAGGAAATTCCGCCGCGGCTCAATCCCGCGACGGAAGATCGAAATGTCGGTGGCCGCATCACGCAGGTTGAACACCATGTGCGAAATGCTGGGCCCCAGCCAGAACAAATGATCGGCGTGGTTCAGGAACAGCACCGGCGGCAATCCGGCCGGGTCCGCAAAGGCCAAAATCGGGATGACGTCTTCGCAATGAATGTGAAGAATGATGACGTCATGCTCGCAGGCAATCCGCCGAAGCGCACGAACCCAATCAAATCGGCTGCCAGCCATTTGATTGAGCCTGATGATCCGACCGCCACTCCGCCGCACGGCCTCGGTCAGAGGCTCGGGAATTTTGCCACGATGCTGCGTGAGAACGAGCGAATTGACGCGCTCGGCGTCCGCATCCATCCAGCGGCCGATCATCCGCGTGAGACCACCTACGGCTGCGACCTCCGAACCTACGTGGAGCACCCGCTTGTACGAGGGTGCACGTTCGAAAGTCCCGGTCGTCTCGCTCGATACGATTCGACGACCCAGCGCGTTTAGTATTCGTTCCAGCCGCGGACTGGCAAAAATTCCGCAGTGTGTGTGCGTTGCAATCGTCGAAGCGGTGGCGACATAGAACGCGGCCATCTCGGCCTCACCGTTCGCGTAGGCCTTTTCGGCCCGTCGAACCTCCGTCTCAAATCGGGCGAAGTTCGCAAGAACTCTTGTCGCCGACTTGGATGCTTCCAAGCTCAACCCGCCCCCCTCGCTTCCCCGGCTATCAAACCTTACGCAGCAATGTCACGGTGCGATCGTTGCACCCTATCCATTAAAAATACATTGTAGCACGCTCGTCTACCCGGCTCATTATTGTTAATTTGAGAAGTTGTTGCGTGGCTGCTGAGGCGGGATAAAATAGGTCAGCCAATTTGCCCTTTCTCCTGGCCAGCGAAAGGCGAGACGACCAAGCCAAAACCCACGATGCCACGGACTGGACCCTCCAGCCCGCCTGACGTATGTGGTAGCGAAGAAACGATTTTGAGTTCATCATGATTCCGTTCGTCGACTTGAAGGCTCAGTATCAGGCTCTAAAGCCGGAGATAGACGCTGCGGTGCAGACCGTCTTCGATACGTCCCAGTTCACGCTGGGGGCGGAGGTCGCCGAATTCGAGAAGGAGTTCGCTGCATATTCAGGAAGTGACTATGGGGTCGGCGTCAACACTGGCACGAGTGCACTCCATCTCGCGCTCTTGTCAGCTGGGGTCGGCCCCGGTGACGAGGTCATAACGGTGCCTTTCACGTTCGTTGCAACCGTTGCTGCGATCCACTACACTGGCGCCAGGACAGTATTTGCCGATATAGACCCGACGACCTATTGTCTCGATCCTGCGCTGATCGAAGCTGCCATCACTCCGCGCACGAAGGCGATCATTCCGGTCCATCTCTATGGTCATCCGGCCGATATGGACCCGATCCTGGCGGTCGCGCGCAAGCACAACCTCGTGGTCATCGAGGATGCTTGTCAGGCGCATGGTGCCGAATACAGGGGGCGTCGCGCCGGAAGCATGGGCGATGTCGGCTGCTTTAGCTTCTACCCAGGAAAGAACCTTGGCGCCTACGGCGAAGGCGGCATGGCGGTCACCGGTAATACGGAGTTTCTGCGCACCCTGCGCATGCTCAGGGACTGGGGCGCCGAAAAGAAGTACGAGCACGTCCTGAAAGGATACAATTATCGCTTGGAGGGGATGCAGGGAGCCATCCTTCGGGTCAAGCTACGATATCTCGAAGCTTGGACGGAAGCCCGCCGCAGGGCCGCGGAGCATTATGCGCAATTGCTTGAGGGAACAGGCATCCCTTTGCCGACGGAAGCTGCATACGCCCGCCACGTCTACCATATCTATGCGATCAGAACGACCAAGCGCGAGGCCTTGCAGGCAGCTCTTCTCGGCAAGGGAATACAGACCGGAATCCACTATCCGCATCCAGTCCACCTCCTGCCCGCCTACTCCGATCTCGGATACAAGCGCGGTCAGTTCCCTCATTCCGAGAAGGCGACAGCCGAGGTTCTGTCCCTTCCCATGTATCCGGAGCTGACACCAGCTTCGCAAGCAACGGTCGCAGCCGCGCTGATCGAGCATTACCGCGACTAGAAGCCGCTCCGTTACCCCCAGTACACCAATCTCATGCTTTCATTCCAAGGATTGCCATCATGCAAATCGACGGCTCCCGAATTCTCGTGACCGGCGGATGTGGTCTCATCGGTTCGACGACCATAGACCAGCTTCTACGCGACCATAAGCCCGAAAAGATCGTCGTCCTGGATAACCTGAGCCGAGGTACGACGCGAAACATTACAGAAGCGCTGAAGGATCCACGCGTAGAGCTTGTCGAGGGAGATATCCGCGACGTTCCGACCATTCGTCGGGTGACCAAAGGCATGGATGCCGTCATCCACATGGCGACCTTGAGAATAACCGCCTGCGCGGCCGAACCACGCGAGGCGATGACCGTCATGTGTGACGGCACCTTCAACGTCGTGGAGGCAGCCCAAGCGGCAGACGTCAAGAAGGTCGTCACGGCATCGACAGCCTCAATCTACGGACTTGCCGACGTTTTTCCGACGCGCGAAGACCATCATCCCTACAACAACCGTACCTGGTACGGCGCCTCCAAGATCATGCTGGAGGGCCTCCTTCGCTCGTTCAACGACATGTACGGGCTGCCATATGTCGTGCTTCGCTACTTCAACGTCTACGGCCCGCGGATGGACACCCACGGCAAATATACCGAAGTGTTGATCCGCTGGATGGATCGAATCGCCAGAGGCGAGCCGCCGCTGATCCTGGGTGACGGCTCGGCAAGCATGGATTTCGTGTATATCGAGGACGTGGCACGCGCCAACGTCCTTGCACTGCAAAGCGACCTCTCCGATGAGGTCTTCAATGTGGCCAGCGGCACCGAGACAAGCCTGAACGAACTTGCCGCGACCTTGCTGAGCGTCATGAAATCGGACCTGAAGCCGGAATACGGGCCGGAGCGAAAGGTCAACCCGGTCTCGCGACGCCTTGCTGACACGTCGAAAGCAGAAACGCAGCTCGGATTTCGAGCGTCGGTCGATCTCCGCGAAGGGCTGGAACGCCTCGTGGCATGGTGGCACGAGAACCGCGAATTGATAAACTAGGAGGCGCGCGCGGCTCGCGCATTGCTCCGGCATCAGAGGGTCCAGGCATGATACCGATCATTAAGCCCGTCATGGATGAACGCGAAGCCGACGCTGCCCGTCGCGTCATCCTGAGTGGTTGGACCACACAAGGACCAGAAGTAGCAGCTTTCGAACGCGAGTTTGCAGAGTTCGTCGGTGCCAGCCACGCGGTGGCCGTGTCGAACTGCACCACGGCTCTCCACCTTGCGCTCCTGGCGGCCGGAGTTTCGCCGGGCGACGAGGTCATCACGGTCAGTCATTCCTACATCGCGACGGCAAACTCGATTGCCTATTGTGGTGCAATTCCGATTTTCGTCGACATCGAGCCGGAGACATACAATATCGATGTGAGCAAGATCGAAGCGGCGATCACGCCCAAGAGCCGCGCCATCCTTTGTGTTCACCAGATGGGGATGCCCTGCGACCTTACCGGGCTCATCGAGATCGCACGCCGCCATGGCCTCCCTGTCATCGAAGATGCCGCCTGTGCGATCGGCAGCGAAATCGAGTGGGACGGGCGATTCGAAAGGATCGGGCGGCCGCGTGGAGACGTCGCGTGCTTCTCGTTCCATCCCCGGAAGGTCATGAGCACCGGCGACGGAGGCATGCTGACTACGTCCAGCACCGAGTTGGCGGCCAGGTTCCGCCTGCTTCGGCAGCACGGGATGAGCGTTCCCGACACCGTGCGGCATGGTTCTCCGAAGGTCATCTTCGAAGCGCATTCCGTCCTTGGGTATAACTACAGAATGACGGACATCCAGGCCGCCGTTGGCAGGGAACAGCTCAAGCGTCTGCCGCAGATTCTCCAGGCAAGGCGCGATCGGGCGGCACGTTATCTGAAGCTGCTGGCAACGATTCAAGGAATCGGCCTGCCGGTCGAGCCCATCTTCGCTCGAAGCAACTGGCAAAGCTTCTGCATCCGCCTACCCGATCACTCCGATCAGCGTCAGGTGATGCAGGCAATGCTCGACAGGGAGATCTCGACACGCCGCGGCATCATGTGCGCCCACCGTGAAAAGGTCTATTCGGGCATGCAGCGGCATCCGCTGAGCCAGTCCGAGGCCGCGCAAGACCGTTGCATCATCCTGCCCCTCTACCCGCAAATGACTGACGCGGACCAGGATCTCGTCATCGATGCGCTCACCGAGGCTTTCGGCCACTAGTGGCGCATCGATGTATTGCTATGGCGGCTGACGCCGCCAGTTCTATTTCCGCCTGCGAAGGTGAATTGTCTCGCCCCTGCCCCCCATGGAACTTGAGGCCGCTTCGATCAGTTCGACGATCCTGAGACCGAGCTTCCCATCGGTGACAGGTGTTTTGCCAGACGCGACGCAGTCGACAAAGTGTTCGGCGGCCACGCGCAGCGCTTCGCTGCCATCGAGCTTCGGAGCCCACATGTCCCCCGTGCGATAGCCAACGCGCATTTCATGTATCTGCTTCGGATCATCGGTGAAGCTCACCCCCTTGTCGTAGATCTTTAGTTTTTCGCTAGGCTCCAGGTCGTCGTAAGTGATCATTCTCTTGCTACCGCCGAGGAGCACCTGCCGCACCTTCACGGGCGCAAGCCAACTGACATTGGTATGGGCTATGGCGCCGGAATCATAGAACAGCGTGATGTAGGCGAGGTTCTCCGGCGTTCCCGGGAAATGGTTGATGCCGCTCGCAGTAACGGCGGTGGGATGCTCGCCGAGCAAATAGTCGAGAATCGAAAAATCGTGGACTGCGAGATCCGCGATCACGTTGACGTCTCGCTGGAACAAGCCGAGATTGACGCGAGTCGAGTCGTAATAGAGTATCTTGCCGAGATCGCCGCTTTTCACCAGTTCGCCCATCTTGCGCACGGCGCCCGTGTAAATGAAGGTGTGATCGACAAAAAGCGTCAGCGAACGTTTTTGCGCCTCCTCGACCAGCATTTCAGCCTGGTGGCTCGTCTCGGCCATCGGTTTTTCGAGCCATAGATGCTTGCCCGATTTCAGGGTTGCCATGCCCAGTTCAAAATGTGTCGCAACCGGCGTCGCGATCGCCACGGCATCTATGCTCTTGTCTGTGATGATGTCCTCGAAATGCGCAGTTGTCTTGATCGAGGGATAGCGGCGCGAAACGATCTCGAGCTGGGTGGGCCTCAAATCGGCAAGCGCCGTCACGTTGACGTTG
>Ga0207692_10000121_pt1 | contig 23502 bp, 26 predicted proteins | sample LARL52metaG_FD_184345 | JGI IMG/M metagenome (GOLD analysis project Ga0207692, IMG submission 184345) | Corn, switchgrass and miscanthus rhizosphere microbial communities from Kellogg Biological Station, Michigan, USA - LAR L5-2 metaG... | ecosystem: Host-associated > Plants > Roots >...
TACTGGGCTGGTTCGCCCGCATCCTGCGGGAGCAGGACCAGGCGAGTGACCGGCGTCTCAAGCTCCCGAAGAAGAGGTGACACCCATGAAGTTCGAGCCCTGGTTCCATTACGAGGTCGTCAACTCGGAGCGGGACGGATACCCCGAGGTGCGCGCCAAGGCCGTCTGGCATGCCATAACTTGGCCGCAGTCAGCCCGCCCGGTGGAGCTGACGGAGGAGACGCTGCCAGGGCTGATCGCCGACGCCGCTGACTGGGCTCAGGAGACACTGATCAGCCTCGCCGGCATCACGGCCTGCCCGAGATGCTCTCGTACTTCGTGCGCATCATAATGACGGTGCTCGACGCTGACGGCAAGGCGAAGACGGTCACGCTCATTGACCGCATGAAAGACGGCGGGGTCGTCCTGGACGGGACCGAGCGTCTCACCTGGGAGGAGTTCGCCGCCAAGCTCTACTTCGGAGGATGGAAGCTCCCATGAACCGCTGTCGCTTCTGCCGCACCATCGATGCCGGTTACTCCGGCTTCTGCGACACCCACAAGCGGGCTCGGGTCAACTACGACTGCCCCAAGGGCCTGCGGGACGCCATCACCGCCATGGCCGCCGCCACCGGGGCTGACATCGAGGTGGAGACGAAGGGCGAGCCGGAGATCATCGTCCGATGACGCTGCACGCGCTTGGCTGCATGTACCTGGGCGGGATGGCCGCGTGGACGGCCGTTACAACTGGGCTGGCCTGGCGCCGCGGCGGACAGCTACTGCTGCGCTTCGCGCTGGTCTCCCCTTCCTGGCCCCTCCTGGTCATCCTGGCCTTCACCGACAACCGCAAGCCGCGCCAGCTCTCCACCCCAGCAGCTCCCGACCCCCTCGCCCCCTACATGCTCGAAGCCATGCGGGAGGTAGACGCGATCACCCCCCAGGTCCCTAGGCTGGCCCCACCCTCCGGCCCCACCGCCTCCGCCTTCCTGGGCACCCTCAACGCCCGGGTGCTAGCCCTCCGTGACGAGTCCGCCCGTCGGGTGCTGCAAGGCCGCTCGGTTCCCGAGTGCCAGGTCATCCGCAACATGCGCGGCGATGTCATCAGGGTGTGGAATGAGCAGTGTCAGCAGTATGACCAGATCCCGGCCGAGCAGTACCTGCCGAGCCTCACTCATCTGCAGGCCAACCTCGGCCTCCAACAAGCCCAACACGCCCTTAATGCTCGCCAGGCGCTCCAGCTTGCGCAAGGCGCATCGAACGCCTACCTACAGGCCCAACAGGCCAACTCCCAGGAATGGACCCGCCGCCGCGAGCTAATGCAGCGGTACGACGAGGCACGGCGCCGGGCAGCCATCGCCCAGCTCAAGTCGTGCGAGCGGGAGGATCGGGAGCAGTCCGCGCAGCAAGCTGACCTCTGGGACCGCCTGTGGCGCAAACAGCAGGAGATGCGGCGCCAGCTTGAAACCAAGCCCGACGAAGATGTAATTTGAATTACATGGCGAACGATGGCGGAACCACACCGGCTGCGCCGGCACTGAGCGACCCCAGATACCGGGGACTCAAGCCATTCCGCCCCGGCCACGACCCCCGCCGGGGCATGGGCGCCCTCAGCCCCCAGGAGCGGGAGTTCAAGCGCTTCCTGGCGGAGAAGCAGATCCCCAAGGCCAGCAAGGCCGTAGAGGCGCTCTACACCGAGGGGATGAAGTGGCTGAAGAAGGGCAAGGAGGGCCCCCTCCTGGCCTGGTTCAAGGTGTGCGGCCTGATCCAGAAGCCCACGGACGCGGCAGCCATCGCCGAGATGGCCCGGGCGTTCCTGGGGGAAATGATCCAGGAGGCCCAGGCCCGCCGCGCAGCGGACGCCGAGCAGGCCCAGCGCCAGATCACGGACGTCGGGACCGAAGAGTAGGACGCCCGGGTATATTCCGGGCATGCGAGACCCTCGGCTTGCCGCGCGAGACGGACGCCAAGAAGGGGTTGGCCTCGTGAGCGCTGCCGCCATCGACCCCGGCGAGCTCCGGGACCTGGTGGATCGGATCGAGGGGGCGATCTCGGATGCTCGCCGAGCTGTCGCCAAGGACCGCCAGGTCACGAGCGACCGGGACCTCATGGACGCCCGGGCGCACCTGGACAAGGCCCTCCTGGCCATCGCTGACGCCCGCCGGGCGGGGACGGTGCCGCGGTGGTAGCCGTCGGGGACGTGATGGTGGTGCGCTTCAAGCCCCCCACGTGGAAGTCGGCGGGGAACATCCGCATCGCCCAGGTGGCCCGCCTGGAGCCGCTGGGCATCCAGCTCCTCGGCGGTTCCGCCCCCGGGTGCATCACCGCCTCCGGAGCCAAGACAAAGTTTCGGCCCAAGTTCATGGCCAAGGTCCACGACGTGGGGCCCGAGGTCTTCATTCGCCCGGCCACCCGGCGGGAGATGGTGCTGGGGATGGCGCTGCCGTGAGGGGCCACGGGAAGGTCATCTGCCGGAAGTGCGGGGCGATCGTTCATGAATGCCGATGCACGAGCCCGGATGCGAAGCTGGTCAGGTACGTGATGTGCCAGGCCTGCGAGGAGAAGCGAGAGCAGGAGGAGACGAAGATGGCGGACGAGAGCGAGATCAAGCCTGGCGACCTGGTGTGCCTCAAGGGAACGAACACGCCCAAGATGGTGGTGGGCGTCATCCTGGGTACGGACGGCACTCTAAAGGCCGAGTGCTGGTGGTCGGATGCGGCGTCGTTCTACGCCAACGGCGGTCCGATGGTGACGTCCCTGAAGAATCAGGACATCCCGGTCGCCGCCCTGGTGAAGGCGTGACCGTCAAGGAGGCCCTGGACTTCCTGGCGGTGATCTCCCGCCTCATGTGCGCCCTGCTGGGCCACTACTTTGCTCTTCCGCCGGGCGTCCTAGCCTTCACGCTCCCCGCCCGCTGCTGCAGGTGCGGTAAGCTGGTCGAGTGAGCCAGAAGTACCCGCATCCCAAGGCGCGAGGGGGGCGCTACTGGGCCGACATGGTGGCTAGCGGTTTACGCGGCATGGTCGTACCGCCTCACTTCTTCGGCCTAGGCTGGCCCACATCGACCCGCCGTCGCTGGGCCCAACTGGTCGGGGTCAAGATGCGGCGAGAGCTGCCCCACCCGCGCCCATGGGAAGGACCGCGGTGGCCGTTCGAGGGCCTGTTCAGGACAACGGCAGAGCCCATGTTGACGTCGAGCTGGTTGGGTCCGTGAGCGCGCTCGATGACCTCTACGCCGACGTAGAGCGGCTGGTAGGGCTGACCGACGCGGGGTTCAAGAAGCCGGTGGCGCCCCCGCCAGAACAACGCCTGGTCTTCACGGCCGATGAGTTCTGCGGCACCCACTCCGACCAGCTCGCCGCCATCAAAGACCGAGAGCAGTTCCAGCACTGGCTGTGTGCCCGTCAGGCGGGGAAGACCTGGGGGGCTGACGGTGCGATGTTCGAGAACGCCCAGAACTACCCCCGCTCCCTCAATGTGCTCCTTCACCTGACGGGCCCGGCGGTCAAGATCGCCAACTGGGTCCCGGTGTGGCAGCAGGGCTTGTGCGAGCGCTACGGCATCCCCGAGCGCTGCCACAACCAGGGGATGATGATCACCACCTTCCCCAACGAGGCCCGGGTGATGTTCGCGGGGACGGACGACCTCAAGCACGTCAAGAACTTCCTGGGGAACCGGCTCGCCAACGGGATCATCTGCATCGACGAAGCGCAAGACCAGCCCCCCCATGTGCTGGAGTACATCCTCAAGGTGATGTTGCCCCCCATGCTCACCCCCACCACGCGGGTGATCCTGCTGGGGGTGCTTCCCGACATGCCGTCGGGGAAGTTCCTGGACCTCGCAGCCTACGACCCGGAGAGCAAGACCGGGGGCAAAGAGGGGTCGCAGGCCTACAGCCATCACGAGTGGGCCCGGGCCGCCAACATCCACACTCCCGAGGCGATGGCGCAGCTGCACGAGTACCTGCGCAAGCACAGCATCAGCATCGACGACCCCCAGATACAGCGCGACTGGTTCCGCAAGCGCATCTGGTCCACGACAGTCGGTGCCTACGGGTACGACGCCAGCCGGAACGCCTATCAGCCGGCTTGGCCCAAATGGCTGACCGAGCTCTACGCCACGTACTCGGCCGGGCCGGCCGCTGGCCCGCATCTCATCCCCTACGCCCACCCCATCCAGACGGACAAGGAGGACGGCGCACGCTTCGGCCTGATGGCGGCCGAGCCCCCGCCCGGGGTGAAGTTCTTCGCCCTGGCGCTGGACCCAGGCGGTGGTGACCGCTGCGCGGTGGAGGGCTGGGGGTGGGGGACGGACTCCCGGGACGTCTGGCACCTATTCGACTGGTGCTCGCCTAGGAACGCCAACCTCACCACAACCCCCATGTACTCGGTCCTGGGCCTGGCCTACCGGGTGTTCCTGGGCTACGCCACCCAGCGGGGTGGGGCCTGCTTTCCCCCGCGGCAGGACACCCAGAGCCAGCAGGAGATCGACAACCTACAGAAGGACTTCGGGATCCCCCTCGTGAAGGCCGCCAAGAAGACGGACCTGAAGGGCCAGGTGGAGCGCAACCGGGACCTCCTGCATGAGGGCCGGGCCCACATCATGGCGGGAAGCCCGCTCGAGCAGGACTACCAGCGGACGAAGTGGGACCCGGACGCGCGGGCCAAGGGGATCTACCGCTGGCCTCGCGGCGCCGGTCACCCGGACCCCTCGGAGGCCGGCCGCTACGGCTTGGGGGACTACTTCGACGCCTTCGAGGCCCAGCCCGAAGAGCCGAAGACCGACATCGAACGTCACCGGGCCGAGGTGAAGGCGGCCCTTGCGGAGGTGCGGGAGCGGGACGAGGAAGACGAAGACGGGACGCGCGGGATGGGTTGGGGGTAAATTTACAGACAGTCCTCCATCAACCCGACGCCTGACCGGCGTCACTGCGGGGTGGGCCATCGGCCGGCCACCTGGCTCATAACCAGGTTTTAGGCGAGTTCGACTCTCGCCCCCGCAACTGGAGACGCCGCGGGAGTTCGCTTCGCGCCCGCGGCCGGGATGTGCGGGCCGCCCGTCCTTTCACCCCGTCTCCCCGGGGTCAATCCGCATGGAGAGCCGGGACCGCCAGCGGCATCTGGCGGGTAGTTCCTCCTCTCGGGGACACCGGGCACAAATCCCGGCACCTATGAGTGCCGCCCACCGTCGTAGCCCTACCTGACCCTGTTCAGCTGGCCGCGGTCCTGAAGGCGGCTCGCGAGAATGGCGTCACCCACCTGCGGGTCGGCACCTTCGAGTGCGACATGGCCCCCTTGGGCGTGGTCGAGGCGATCAACCGAGTGGCGCCGCTGCCGGCGGACCCCTTCGACACCATCCGCCAAGCTGCGGCCGGCGGCATTGGGGCGGCCGATGCGGCCCGCGCGCGCCAGGCGCAGGCACTGGCCGGTGGCGAGAGCCGGCCGGACATCCTGCAGGCCCTGGCGGACGGTGCCCGACTGGTGAACACGGGCGACCCCACCCAGGCGTAGCCCGTGAACCAGGAGATCACCCAATGGACCACCGGGCGCTGGTGGGACTCTGACGAGGGATCCCTTCCGACCGCCCTGGCCGGCTGGGCCGCCTACCTCGAGAGCTTCGACTTCGAGCGGCGCACCAAGAATCTGGTGTACGCCCGTCTCGCCACCAACCGGGACCTTCCGAACATCTACGGGCTGGCCCTCACCCGCTCGTCGATCTCGGCCCTCGACTTCCGGGAGTGGAAGGCCCCCGTATTCAACGTGGTGGGGTCCTCGGTCGAGACCCTCACCAACAAGGTGGGGCGAAACAAGCCCTGGATCCTGTTCCTGACGGACGGCGGTGACTTCTCGGCCCGCATGACGGGCAAGAAGAAATCCCGCTTCATCGACGGGGTATGGCACGAGACCCAGACCTATCGCCTCTCCCGCCAGATGTTCACCGACGCCCTCACCTACGGGGACGGGTTCATCAAGGCCAGCCCAAGCGCGGACGGCAAGCGCATCGTCCATGACGTGATCTTGGGGGACGAGCTCCTGGTGGACCCCTGGGACGCCCTCTACTTCGGGAAGTGGCCCCGGTCGCTGATCCACCGGACGTTCATGTCCAGAGGGGAGTTGCTGGCCATCTACGGGGACGACCCCGAGATGCGCATGGCCATCGAGACCGCCCCCGGCTCCTTCCAGGGCCCAATGTGGTTCGGGATGACGTCCTCCAGCCACACCAGCATGGTGGCCGTGCTCGAGGGGTGGAAGCTGCCCGAGCCGGACGGGACTCCAGGCCGGCACGTGCTCACCATCTCCGACCGGATCGCCTTGGTGGACGAGAAGTACACCCGCAAGCGCTACCCGTTCGTGAAGCTGTCGTGCGTCTCGGCGGGGCGGGGCTTTTGGAACATCGGGATCCCGGAGATCCTCGGGTCCTTCCAGGCGAACATCAACAAGACGCAGCAGGTCATCGACCAGTGCCAGGATCGCATGGCCGCGGGCCGCTGGCTCGTCCCCACCGGATCTGGCGTCACGGACGACGCCCTGGGGCGCAAGGCCGCCGGGATCATCCGCCACCAGCCCGGCATGCCTCCCACGTTCATCACCCCCCAGGCGGTCCCGCCGGAGCTCTACCGGCACCTGGAGGACACGATCGAACGGGCCTACAAGCGGGTGGGGATCTCCGAGCTCGCCGCCCAGGCCATGAAGCCAGCCGGCCTCAACAGCGGGGAAGCCCTGCGCGCCTTCGAGTCAGCCGAGAGCGAGCGCTACGTCACCCTGGGGATGCAGCTGGAAGACGCCATGGTGGACCTGGCGGAGCTGGACCTCGAGCTGGCGGCGGCGATCCAGCCGCGGGTCAAGGCGCCATACCGGGGCGGGATCGACGTCATCGACTGGAACGACCTCAAGGGCCTCAAGGACGACAAGGCGATCTTGAAGGCCTTCCCGGTCTCCAGCCTCCCCACCTCCCCGGCGGGGCGTCTCCAGCGGGCGGCGGAGATGTTCCAGACGGGTCAGATCTCGAAGGACGATTACCTCCGCCTCATCGACTACCCCGACACGGATGCCGTGATCGAGCTGAACACCGCCAGCCGGGACGCCATCGATTGGATGCTGGATCGGATCGTCGAGGATGGAACCTACGAGTGCCCCGAGCCCTACATGGATCTCAACATGGCCATGACGGTGGCGCAGAACCGCTACCTGCGGGAGCGGATCCAGGGGTGCCCCGAAGACCGGCTGGAAGACCTCCGCCGCTTCATGGAGTCGTGCAAGCAGCTGCAGGCCAAGGCCCAGGCGCCAGCGGCAGCGCCCCAGATCAACCCGGCCCAGGCCCAGGCGGCTGGCCTTCCCCCGCCCCAGGCCCCCGTCATCGGCACCCCCACCCCGGGCGGGCCGGAAGCAGGTACCAGCCAGATGCCCGTCGCGGCATAGGAGATCGTCATGGACGAGAAGCTCAAGGAACGAGTCATCAGCGTGGTTCGGCAGGCTGTGCGGGATGCCCGATCGGGCGACTTCAAGCTGGAGGCCGCAGCCGTGCTCGAAGAGCTGACTGTGGGCACCTCCACCCTGGAATCTGCGGTGGTGGAGAAGGCTCTGGAGGCCGGCTTCGTCGGGGTCGGGTCCACGGCTGTCGTCCCGGGGGCCGATCTGCGGGCCAGCGTCCAGACCAGCACCGCAGCCGCGGAGACGAAGGCCTACCGCCGGGCCAACACCGGCAAGCGGGACGAAGGGGACGGCGAGTAGGGCCATGCCCCTCAAGCACGGGCCGGGAGCCGTCAGCTCCAACATCCGGGAGCTGTACCAGGCCAACGCGGACAAGCCGGCCGACAAGAAGCGGCCCCGCAAGCAGATCATCGCCATCGCCATGGCCGAAGCCCGAAAGAGCGGCGGTAAGCGCCCCCGGCTCAAGCACTACATCGCCCCGTAGGGTAGCGTAAGCCCCGCTACGGAACCGGGCACAAATCCCGGTTCCTGTGATGGACACCGGTTCCCAAGATGGCGGGGCCGTCACCACGACGGCAGGAAACGAACCAGGAGCAACGGAGGCAGGCGTTTCCGCCACCGCTGCGACCGAGGCCGCAGGCCAGACCGAGGGCGGCGCTACGGGCCAGCCAGGCGGCCAGGCGGAGGCGGGGTCTGCGGGCCCCAAGCTGACGACAGACCCCCTGAAGGAAGCCCTGGAGGGGACGGACCCCGGGGACGGGCAACCGCCGGCCGACGCGAGCGGCAAGCCAAGGGTCAACCTGACGGCCCGGCTGGCTCAGATCAGCGCCCAGCGCCGGCAGGAGAAAATCGCCGCTCGCCAGGCCCTGCAGGAGGCCTCCCAGGCCCGGCAGCAGGCCGAGGCCGCGGCGTCCGACTTCCAGGCCCTGGTGGCCAAGGCCAAGAACCCGGAGACTCGGGGCGAGGCGATCGACGAGCTGTACTCCCGGTTCGGGATCTCGTTCGAGGCCATCGTGGACCACGAGGCCAAGCGGGACGCCCAGCTGACGCCGGAGCAGCGCGCGGCCAACGAGCTCGACGCCCTCAAGAAGCGCCTGGAGGACCAGGAGCGGCGCGCGGCGGATCGCGAGAAGCAGGAGGCCGAGCGGAACGCCCAGGCCATCCGGGCCTCCCACATCGCCGGGATCAAGGGCGAGATCGCCCGCCAGGCCGAGACCTACGAGCTCTGCGCCAGGAATCCCGACGAGGCGGCCGACGATGTGATCGCCACCGTGACCAAGGCCTGGGAGAAGGCCGGCAAGCCCAAGCTCGAACAGGGCGAGTTCGAGGAGGCGGTCCAGGAGGCCATCAAGGTCGTGGAACTCCGCCTCGAGCAGCGGGGCAAGGACGCCGTCAAACGGTACATGAAGGGCCAGGGCAAGACCCCGCCCGCGGCGGCGCCAGCGAACGGCGCGGCCAAGACGGACGGGGCCGCTCCCGCCGCCCGTTCCCCCAAGACTTCCGATCTACCCGAGGGATTCATCTCGGGTCAGCTGAGCGACAAGGACGAGGAATTGATCAGAGGGCTCATCGACAGAACGGCCCCCGCGGACACTTCGGCGCGAGCCAGGCCGCGGACGATCAGCAGCGAACTGGGAGGCGCGGCCCCGCCGCGAAGCCCGGTCAACGGCGCAATGGACCCACGTGACGCACTCAGGGAAGTCACGCAAGGTCTCGTCGGGCGAAACCCGGCCGCCTAACCCCTCGTTCACCTGAGAAGGAAGCCGCGCAATGCTCGCGGATATCGTCGCCAACATCGAGCCGATCTACAAGCAGTGGTACGCCAAGTCGTACGTCAACATGTTCTACCGCGACCGCCCCGCCATGGGGATGATCGCGAAAGAGCGCTCCGGCGGTGAGCAGGTCAAGCAGGCGATCAAGATCTCCCAGGGTCCTGGTCAGTCCGCCACCTTCACGAACGCCCTCACCAACGTGGGCCTGTCGGTCCGCCGGCCGTTCCTCGGGGACTGGGGCCTGGACTACTCCCTGGCCCAGGTCAACAACAGCCTGATCGAGCTGTCGGAGACCAACCAGGGAGCCATCGTCAAGGCCCTGGCCGACGAGACGGAGTCCGCGGTGGACGCCCTGGCGCAGCGGTTCGAGAAGGACTTGTTCCGCTCGGGCTACGGCGACCTCGGGGTGGTCTCGGCGGTCTCCACCACCACGGTCACCCTGACCCTGCGGGCGGACGCGCAGAACTTCTTCCCGGGTCAGGTGGTGGTCTCCTCGACGGCCGTCAACTCGGGCGTGCTCGACAACTCCGGCGCCACCGCGGTGGTCTCGGCGGTCGATCGCGACGCGGGGACGGTCCTGAGCGCCACGAACTGGACGGCCCAGATCGCCGCCCTGGCCGCCACCCACGTCCTGTTCCAGCAGGGCGACCGCACGTCGGCCGCGACTCCGGCTCCCCTCAAGGTGGTCGGGTTCTCGGGCTGGCTGCCGCTCACCGCCCCTACCCCGGGTGACTCGTTCTTCGGGGTGGACCGGTCGCTGGACCCGGTCTCGCTGGCTGGCGTGCGCGTCTCGGGGATCGGCAAGCCGGTCTCCCAGGCGATCTACGACCTGGCCGTCCGCATCGGCGAGAACGGCGGGGCGCCGGATGTCTGCTTCGTGTCGTTCGACTCCTTCGGGAAGCTGACGACCGAGCTGGACAACCGGGCCATCTACGAGAACATCCAGGGCGCCGGGATCACGGTGAACTACGAGGCCGTGACGGTGGCGGGCCCCAAGGGCCGCATCCGGGTGTTCCCGGACACCTACTGCCCCATGGACCGCTTGTTCGTGCTCACCAAGCGCGACTGGACGATCTACTGCGGCGGCGGGTCCAACCCGATGTACCCCTCCCTCAAGGGCGTCACGATGCTGGACGTCTACAACGCGGACGCGGTGCAGATCCGCCACAAGACGCTGGCGCAGCTGATGTGCGCTGCCCCCGGCCACTCGGGGGTCTCGCAGCTCCAGTAAGCGGTCGCGCGGGGCTGGGTGACTGGCCCCGCGCTTCCCTTGCCTGCGACTCACAAGGAGAACGCACATGAGCAACATGAAGGTCTGGGAAGAGCGCGGATCGTCGGCCACCGGCATCGAGCGCCTCTTCCTGCGCATCCCGATCGGCGCCACCGGTGCTCCCGGGACGGCGATCCAGTCGTGGGGCTTCGGCGCCACGCCGCTCACGCGCACCGGGGTCGGCGTCTACACCGTCAACCTCGGGCACGCCTATCCGGCCACCACGTCCCTCCGTTCCTACACGGCCAACACCGTGCAGAGCACGGTCACGGCCGGGGACGGGGTCATGGGGGTCATCACGGCGGAGGCATACAACCAGGCCACTCCGACGCTCACTCTGACCATGATCTCCAGCAACACCGGAGTCGCGGCGGAGATCGCAAACGGGGCCACGCTCCTCATGGAGCTGGTGTTCAAGAACACCGCCGTCAACCCCTAAGGAGCGGCCATGCTGACCAGCAAGGAACGCAAGCCGCTCTCGGTCCTAATCGCGATGGACGCCGCGAAGCTGCACCCCCATTCGGAGCACGACGAGCCGGACGGGGACGAAGGCGACGCGGAGCCCGACCCGCGGCACGAAGATGAGGACATGCTGCAGGCGTGCCAGGACGAGATCGACGCCTACCGCAAGGGCGACGCTCAAGCCCTGAACGCAGCCAAGATCGCCTGGTGCAAGCTGTACGCCTCCAAGGAGCCCGACGAAGAGAAGGGCGAAGGGGAGTACGGCGGCAGCGGCGAGGGTGGCGAAGAGGAGTCGTAACAGGTTCGGAGGCCCCGGCCACCCGAGTTGACGCCATCTCTCGGACGTCGGGGCCTCCGGTTCTTTCGGAGGCAACGTGTCTCATACCCTCGCTCAGCTCCGCGCCTCCGCCCAGCAGCGGGCCAACCAGGAGAACAAGACCCTGGTTTCCACCTCCGAGTGGAACGAGTACGTCAATCTCGCCATCTCGGAGCTCTACGACCTCATCGTCGCGACGAATCCGCACTTCTACGTCAGCTCCTCCGCGTTCACGCTGTCGTCGTCGAACCTCTTCGACCTGACGACGCTCTCCCCGGTTTTCTACAAGATGCGGGGGGTGGACAACACCACCGGCGGATCCAGCCAGCCGGTTTCGGTCCGCCCGCTCAACTTCCAGGAGCGCAACCGGTACCAGCCGATCAACTACCAGGGCACCTACGTGATCTGGTACACCCCCGTTCCTCCCGTGCTGGTGGCCGACGGGGACACCCTGGACATCATCCTCGACGTCTGGTCGGAGTTCATCACGGTCCACGCGGCCATTGCGGGGGCCATCAAGGAAGAATCGGCCGCCCTGGCCACCAACCTCTCGACGGTGCTCCGGGGCACAGACGGCAACGGCGGGATCGTCGGCCGCATCAACAAGGCGGCCAGCAACCGGGACGGCGAGGCGGGGCAGGCGGCCGATCTCATGTTCGGCGCCGGCTACGCCTACCCCTGGGCCGGCGGCGGGGCCTTTCGCTACATGCTGGAGGGCACCAAGCTCACGCTGCTCGGCACCGACGCCATGCTGTGGGGTTAGCCGATGCTCGGCCCTGACAAGCGCGTCGTCCCAATCCTGCTCCAGGGCCTCGACCAGAAGCAGCCCAGGCAGGCGGGCGGCTCGGGGGTCCTGCAGTCCCTCACCAACATGGTGGTCTCGAAGGCCGCCCAGGGGGGATACGAGTTCGTCCCTCGTCCCGGCTCGGCCAGCGTATCCAAGACCGCCGACACCGGCTCCATCACCACCGGCCAGCGCCTAGGTGTACTGGGCCAGCAGCTCCTCCTCCTCACCGGGACGTCCGCCTACCGGAAGGCCACCGACAAGTGGCACCTAGTGGACGCTACGGCCCCCACCTTCGGGGTGCAGACGAGCCCGATGGTGTCGAACTCCACGGCCGCCTACAGCGCCGGCTCTGTCTACGCCAACGGCTATCGGGTGAGCGCGGCGATCGTGCTGGCTGTGAGCGGGCGCCAGCTCCTGGTCAGCATCTCCGATGCCTCCGGCGTGGTGGTGACGTCGGCCGTGGTCGCCACCGGCGCCGCCCTCTCCGCCGTGCGGGTGGTTGCCTGCGGGAACAACGTGGTGGTGGTGTGGCAGCAGGCGACGCTCAGCCTGATGGCCGTCAAGGTCGACACGACCGTCCCCGGCACCATCTCAGGACCCACCACGATCTCGTCGACCGCAGCCGTGGGAGTATCGGCTGCCGATGTGCAGGCCGTGGGCAACTCCCCGACCCAGGTCGCCATCGCCTACCTCTCCAGCTCCACCAGCACCTGGCACCTGCGCCTGCTCACTCCCTCGAGCATGACCCTGGGGACCGACGTCGACACGACGATCGCCGGCGTGCCCGCCTTCAGCTTCCTGGCCAACGACTGGAGCACGTCGGAGCTCTTCGTGGGCTGGGGCGGGGGCGGAGCCGGGCTTTCCGTGACGAAGTTCAACGCCAGCACCCTGGCCACGGTCGGAACGTCGTCCTACGACCCGGCGATCACTTTCGTGAACAGCATCACCGGCACCCGGGCCGGCTCCAGTGTCGTGCTCCTCGCCACCACCACCCCGGACGGGACGATCGCCACCGCCAGCGCCCCCGCCTACGACATCCGGGTGGTGAAGAGCACCGGGGGCGCCGTCACCGACCTCATGCGGTCGGTCTCCCTGGCCTCGAAGGCCATCGCCGCCAACGGGACGGTCTACGTCATGGTGCTCTACGGCGGCCCTCTCCAGGGGACGCTGTTCCTGGTGGACGCGGGGGCCAAGAAGCTGGTCGGCAAGGCGCTGCCGGACGTGGCCGGGGTGGCGGGGATGATCCCCAACAACGAGCTGCCCGAGCTGGCAACCACCGGCAACGCCAGCACCTGGCTGACGGCCGCGATCAACGTCATCGCCGACACCTCCACGGTCGGATCGACCGGGGCTTACACGGGCGCGGTGTCGCTGACCTGGACGCTGGAGGACAGCACCGTGGACCGGCCGGTGGAACTCAACGGCCTGCACATCCCCGGGGCCCTGCCCTGCTTCTACGATGGCCAGGTGGTGGTGGAGGATGGCTTCCCGATAGCTCCCGAGCAGGCGGACACGCCGGTGACGGCAGCACCGGGGTCCAAGACCGCCGGGGCCTTCTACATCTACCGCTACTGCTACGCCTGGCCCGACGCTCTCGGGAACCTCCACCGCTCGGCACCGTCGATCATCGGCCAGAAGGTCACGCTGGGCGGCTCTGACCACGAGGTGACCCTGGCGATCCCTACCCTGCGCGCCACCCGGCGGACCAACGTGACGGTGGAGATCTACGAGACCCCCGTCAACGGCGACGGGACGGTCTACTACCTCATCGGGTCGGTGCTCAACAACCCGGCCGTGGATCGGGTGACCTTCACCGACAGTGGTGTCGATGCCGACATCGTGGGCGGAGAGCCGCTCTACACGAACGGCGGGATCCTCGACAACATCGCCCCTCCGCCCTGTAAGACCATGGCGAAGCATCGGGGCCGCCTGCTCATCGGTGGGGTGGACAACGACCCGCAGGCCGTGTGGTTCTCCAAGAACGTGGGCCCCGGCTTCGGGGTGTCCTTCTCGGATGGTCTCGTCTCCCGGCTCAACCAGACAACCGAGATGGTCACCGCTCTCGGCTCCATGGACGCCTACGCCGTGGCCTTCACCGCCGGTACCACCTGGGCGAGCGGCAACGACTACCCCGACGACACCGGACAGCAGGGCGTCCTCTCCTTCCAGCAGTACAGCGAGTCGACGGGGGTCGCGCGCGCGGGCCTGGCTGGGCGGACCGACCAGGGGATGCTCGTCTATGCCAGCAACCCGAAGGGGGCCTGGCGGCTCTCTCGCGGAGTGACCTACGACTACGTGGGATCCGCGATCGAAGACGACATGGCCACGGTTAGCCCGGTGGCGGTGATCGCTGTGGGCGGCTTCAACCAGGTCCGCTTCGTGGCTGGGACCACGGTACTCGTCTACGAGACGCTCTATGGGACCTGGGCCACCTGGACCTACGCCCACACCCCGGCGCCGTTTGTGGACGCGACCGTGTGGCAGGGGCAAGTGGCGTACCTGTGCTCGGACGGGACGGTGGTGCTGGAGAGTCAGGCCGTCCTGGACGACAACGGCCTGCCAGATTCGGTCCAGCACGTGGTGGCCTTCGCCGGCTTCAACTTCGCCGGGATCGCCGGCTTCGCGCGCCTCTTTGGGACCCAGCTCACCGGGAGGCTCTTCGGCGTGGCCGGCTTCACGATGACCTTCACCCAGGCCTTCGATGGCGTCAGCATCCCCAACAAGGCCATGGTCTACACCGGGGCCGAGGCGGCGCTCAACGTCGAGGTGGATCCCGGGCCATCGGGGAAGTGCTCGACTTACACGCTGACGATCTCCGACTCCGCCAACGGGGCCAACTCGGGGTTCTCGCTGGTGGCCATCACCGCCCTCATCGGGATCGAGGCCGGATTGGCCAAGCTTCCCCCCGCCCGCCGCGCCACGTAGCGCACCGGGCACAAATCCCGGTTCCGTTGAGCGATGAGCTGGACCGATTACCTGGTTGACTCCACGGGCATCGGAGCCGCGGGGTGGCTCTACGGCAAGGCCACCGGACAGTCCAACCCCGTCACCGCCGCCTTCAACCAGATCAACCCGTTCTCCCAGCCCTCCACGGCCGGTGTTCAGCAGGCGGCGACCGACGCCCAGAACATCCAGAACCAATTCTTGGGCCAGTATTCGGCCCTTCAGCCCGGCCAGGCGCCCACGATGTCCGCCGCGCAGCTATCGTCCGCCCAGGCCGCCGCCGCCAACCCGGTAGCCGCGCAGCAGATGCAGGCCGCCCAGCTCAACGCCGCGCAGAGCGCCCAGGACCGCGCCTCCCAGCTGGCCCTGGCCGGTTCCCTCCAGGGAACGATCAACGGTACGGCCCCCAGCGTGGCCCAGCAGCAGCAGGCCCTCATGTTCCAGCAGCTGGCCGCCCAGCAGGCGGGACAGGCCGCCGCCGCCGGCCGCGGGGGTAACCAGGCCTTGGCCGCGCGCACGGCCGCCCAGAACATGGCCCAGCTCGGAGGACAGGCCGGCGCCCAGGCCGCGCTCCTGCGCGCCCAGGAGGTCCAGGGGGCCCAGGGGCAGCTGGGGGGGCTGCTCTCCAACGTCTCGGGCCAGGATCTCTCCCTGGCCGCCCAGAACGCCCAGCTTGCCCAGCAGGCCGGCCTCACCAACGCCCAGCTCGGGCAACAGGCCGCCTTCCAGAACCAGGCGAACCAGCAGGCGGTCAACCTCCAGAACGCCCAGAACGCCCAGGCCTCGCTCTCCCAGAACGCCCAGCAGCAGCAGCAGGCCAACGCGGCGAACCAGGCGGCCCAGCTCCAGACGACCAACCAGTACATCCAGCAGCAGCAGAACCTGGGAAGCCTGGCCAACACCGCCAACTCCAACCAGGTCAACGCCCAGGTGGGGGCCCTGAACGCCCTCAACCAGCAGAAGCAGAACTCCAACAACCTGCTCTCCACCGGGATCTCCGCTGCCGCTCTGTCCGACCGGGAGGCCAAGACGGACATCCACCCCCTGGACTCGTCCGCCTTCGACGAGATGGCCTCCCAGATCCAACCCGCCACCTGGCGCTACAGGAACGCGCCTGCGGGCTCCGGGCGCCTGCCGGGGGCCATTGCCCAGGATGTGCAGAAAAGCCGCCTGGGCGCGATGCTGGTGCGCGAGACGCCGTCCGGCAAGGCCATCGACCTCCCCAGCACGACCAACGCCCTCCTGGCCATGGTCTCGGACCTCTCCAGGCGGGTCCAGGCCGTGGAGGGTAAGGGTCCGCCTGAGGTGCGCAGGCCCCAGCCAACGGCGGCCGGCCGAAAGGCCGCGTGAGCCCCCAGGCCGAGCCCCTCTTCGACGATCTCGACGAGGAGACCCCTGTGGTGGCCCCCACGGTCGAGGAGGGAGGGTCAGCCCTGCCCGCGGGCACCGATGTCCCGGGCGGCCAGCTGACGCCCGAACAGCTCATGGCCGCCGCCACGGGCGCCTCGAGTCCCCAGGGCGACGCCGTGGACAGGCTGTTGGCGGCCAACCCGGATGCCGCCGGCTCCCAGGCCCCGCTTCTCCCCGGCGCCGCGCCCGTTGGCCCCGGCGCCCCCGGCGCGGTACCCTCGGCCCTGCCGGGGGCTGCCGCGGGTCCCGTGGCCAATGGCCCAGTGGTCCCCCCAGGATCGCCCGTGGCGGCCCCCGGCTCTCCGCAGGCGGCGGAAACGGCCCTCATCCCCGGGATGAACGCCAACGCCATCCAGGGAGAGGACGCTCTGCGCCGGGAAGGTGCGGCAAAGGTGGGCATGGCGCAGGCGGACGCGGATGCCGCGCGCGCCGCGGCCCCGATCCTCGAGCAGGCAGCCCAGGACCAGACCCAGATCGTCGAACAGGGGAACCGGGCCACCCAGGCCTGGATGGACAAGGCCCAGCAGTACACCCAGCAGTACCAGCAGCTCGGATACCATGACTTCTGGGCGGACAAGGGCACCGGCAACAAGGTGCTGGCCGGGATCGCCATGCTCTTCGGGGCGAACACCGGACGGGCGGAGAACCCTGGGCTTCAGATCATCAACCAGGCCATCGATCGCGACTTCCGCCAGCAGCAGGCGGCGATCGAGAAGGCTGGCAAGAATGCGGAGATGGCCCAGGGCCAGGCCCGCTTCGGCCTCTCGGTCACCCAGGAGCGCTTGGCCCAGAACGAGCTCAAGAAGGCCGCCGCGCTGGACGCCGCGGCCGGCAAGGCGCTGTCCCTCAAGCTCCAGCAGGGCGTCCCGCTTGCTCAGGCCCAGAACGACCAGGCGATCGTGGCCCTCCGCCAGCAGGCGGCCCAGACCCGCATGGGAGTCTTCCAGGCCGTCCACAAGCAGAACATGGAGGACGCCAAGCTCGCGATCGACCAGGAGCGGGCCGACGCCCTCATGCTCAGGGCCCAGAAGTACAAAGGCAAGGGAGCGGGCGGGGCGGGCGGTGGGCGCGCTCCGGCGTATCAGAAGTTCGTGGACGCGATCGGGCAGGTGCCCCCCGGACAGCCGGTGCCGGGCTCGGTCGCGGCGCTCGGGATTCAGGCTGGGATCAAGCCGGGACAAATTGGGGCCGAGATCGATCGCATCCGCGAGTCTTCGGCCAAGCTCGCCAAGCTGAGCGGCGCCGGGGGTGGAACCGGTGCTGGAAGCGTTCGCCAGAACGCCGTCCTTGGGAACTTGGCCGAGGCGGAGAAGGCCGCGAAGGACATCAAGGTGGGTGGGGTCTCCCCGGAGACGATCGCCAAGCTCCAGTCCAACGAGGAGCGCGCCCACGCGGCCCACCACGCCGCAGAGAGCGGAGCCCTGGGATCCCTGACTGCCGGGGCCATGCGCACGTTCGGGATCGCCCCCCGCGGCCGATATGACGGCATTCCCGAGGAAGAGCAGAAGCGAATCACCGCCGCCGAGCAGGTGATCACCCACCTCACGGAGATGCAGCAGGGGAAGAACATCGAGACGCTCGAGCAGTACCGAGAGCGGTACTCCCCCTACATCCCCGGCTTGTCCCCTGAGGAGGTGCGGCGCCGGGAGAAGGCCCTCCCGGGCCTGGTGGCGGAACAGCGGGCCATCCAGGATCCCCAGGGGGTTGGCACCAAGCGCCAGGCCGCCGCAGGCGAGGGGAGCGACGTCGCAAAGAAGATCGCGGCAAAGGTCAAGGCATCCCAGGATGTCCTGAATGACCCCAAGAAGTCCGCACTGTTGGCTCCGCTGGAGCGAGCCAAGCTCATGAAGTTCGTTCGCGAGAACAAGCCTCCGGCCTCGAACGGCATGAGCCCAATGAACGACCTGACGCTCTAGGAGCCTCGTGGACGACATCGAGGCGATCTTGGCCAAGGCGGGCGGCGGGGCTGGGACGGCCGCATTGGAGGCCAGCGGAGACGACGTGGACGCCATCCTGGCGAAAGCCGGAGGCGCACCGCCGCCGGTAGCTGCTGCCCCGCGCGGCCGCGGGCCGAACTTCGACCCCGCTCAGGAGCTCGAAGGCGAGGACCAGCCGGCGGCTCCTCCCCCCACGCCCGGAAGTCTCTCGCGCCTGGCCTCCCAGGCCGCCCAGCCATTCAAAGACATCGGTCACGGCGTCTCCCAGGCCAATCAATTCGTGGCCAACGCCATGGCCCATCCGGTGCAGACCTACCGGAACGTGGCGGCCAACCCGGGGGCCTACGGCCGGGAGGCCCTGCGCGGCATCAACGACAACATCCCATTTGCGAACCGCTTCGCTGCGGCTCACGGGGGGATCCCGGAGTTCTCGGCCGAGGACACCGCGGCAGCTCCTGGCATGCGCGCCACGGGCGGGGTGGCCGGGATGCCGCTCGCCAACATGGTCGGGGGGGTCGCCGCGAAGGGCATCGAGGCGGTTTCTCCTCTCCTCGGCCGCGCCACCCAGCTCCTGGCCGACCGGGCCCAGGAAGCCCAGATCGCCCGGACCGCCGAGCGCCTGGAGACCAAGGTCAACAAGACTACCCGTGCCGGGATGCGCTCGGACGCCGTGGCGAACGCCATCCGCGAGAACCCCGAGCTTCGCAAGGCGGCAGGTAACGATTCCGCCGTGGCCAAGGCCACCGAGATCATGGCCAAGAAGGCCCAGGCCGAGTTGGCCCCGATCTACAAGGCCAGCGGACCGGCCGTGGACGCTGCCGCCAAGGCCGTGGCGAACGTGGACGATCGGATCGCGATGCTGGCCAAAGGCGACGTCAACCAGGCTGCCGCGGCCAAGAAGCTCAAGACGCTGCGGGAGGAGTTCAACCACCGCATCAGCGCGGACATCAGCCCGGAGCAGCTGCGCGCGGAGCAGAGCGCTTACCAGAAGAACGGCTACGCCAAGAACATCGCCGGCGACCCCGATGTCACGGCCACCATCCTGGCCCACCGGGAGATGTCCAAGGCCGTGGGGGATGCCCTCATCGAGCACGTGACGGGGATGAAGTACACCGACGCTCTGGCGGAGGCGGCACGCAACCCGAAGAGCCTGGCCGGGCGTCTGCTCAAGGCCAACGAGCAGATCAGCGCCGCCCACAAGATCGAGGCCGGGATCGCCGATCGCTCCACCCGCGTGACTCCCAAGCACGGCCTCGCCAAGACCATCTCCGAGATCAAGCACAGCCCCACCGGCTGGGCCCTCAGCAAAGCCCCCCAGGCCCTCCAGGCCACGGGCAACGCCTTCGTCGACACCTTCGCCAAGCTGGGCGCCGAGCGGGGATCCCCGGCTCTGGATGTCACCGGATCTGCGCCGCCGGTGCCGCCAGCCCAGCCCGAGCGCACCCCCACGCTGGCCCGCCCGGCGGCCCTGGCCAACAGCATCATGGCGCTCACCCGCGCCGGAATTCCCCCCGAGACGGCCGCCCGAGTGGCCCAGCAGCAGGCTGCCGGTGGCGACATCGAGCCGCAGTACGCCGGCCTCCTCGGCCCCGGCATGCTCCCAGATGAAGAGGAGCCCCCGACCGAGGCCCCGCCAGCCGCAGGCACCGAAGAGCCGAAAGAACCGGCGCCACCGCCCGAGAAAGACGAGCTTGACCGCGAGCTCGATCGGGAAGAAGAAGAGCCATGATCGGCGAACCGCTTCCCGAGAGCCTCCTGGCCGTCACCGGCATCCGCGAGATCCTGGCCGACAGCCCCCCGCGCATCACCCAGGCGATGAAGGCGGAGGCCGAGATGCTGCCCCGGGACTTTCGCCGGGAGCTTCGCCGCTTCGTCACCTTCGACGAGTCGCCGCGGGGGCGGGCGGTCCCGCCCTTCGACTACCGGAGGTATCTCGGGCAGTTCAGCGAGGCGCTCGACACTGAGACGGGGACGGTTTCCCCCCAACTCCTGGAAAAGATCGCCGACGGGTTCCGGCCGGAAGACTCCGACCTCGCCGCCGGATACGGCGCTTGCGTCGCGCGCGTCCTCCCCTACCTCCAGGGACTCATGCCGGTGCGGACGGAGCTGACGGTGGCAAAAACCTACAGCTTCGATCCCAGCGACACCGAGATCGCCGCCTTCCGCCGAGCCTTCGACGTCGCCAACGACCCGCGGGTCATCCTGCGGGACATGGCCGGGGGAACGCTCATCCCCGACCAGGTCGGCCACTTCGCCGCCTGCTACCCGGACATGTACTCCGCCACCAAGACCATGCTGGGCCTAGCCATGGCCGACGCCCTGGCAGCAAAGAAGAGTTGGCGCCTGCCCTGGAAGAAAGAGCTGATGGTGCAGTGCCTCTTTCAGACGGACACTTTCACCCCGGGGATGTTGGCGGACCTGCAGAGCCGATTCGCCAAGCCCCCGTCCAAGCCACAGGCTCCCCAGAGCGCCCCCTCGAAGGCGACCGGGAAGATCGCCTCCATGTTCCAGCCGGCCACGTCAGCAACGGCTGACATGGATCTGGCCAAGGGCTGAGCACCGGGCACAAATCCCGGATTTTGTGAACCGCAAGGCCCGTAAGAAGGGCCGTAACCCGTAAAAAGGGGCGTCCATGAAAGCTCAGACTCTGTTCGTCGAGACGATCACCGTCTCCGGGGCCGCGACATACCTCTCCACCCCCGTGAATACGGCGGTCATGGACGTGGTCAGCTACGCCGTGCGAGCGGGTGCTGGCCCGGTCACCGCCACCGCGCCGGCCTGGCTCTATTCGAATGACTACCAGCCCGCGCCGCCCGGGGACACCAGCCCCGATCAGCTGACCGACCTCACGAAGTGGGACACCTACACGTTCTCCAGTCCTCCGCCAGTGCTGAGCGGGGCGGGGCAGAAATTCGGGGTGTCGGTGGTGTTCTATGAGTACCGCTGGGCGCGCCTCCAGTTCGTGGTCACGTCGGGATCCGGGTCCATCCTGATCGCGTACAGCGGGAAGACCGCGTAACACGCATGGCGACCTACGGACGCCCATGGAGCATGGGCCTGATCCGCCACGGAGGAAGTAGCATCGGACCTCCGAGGACTGGTCTCGTGGCCTGGTTCAAAGGCGACGCGGGCATGACGGTTGTTGGCCCGAACGTCACCGCCTGGGCCGATCAGTCCGGAAACGGAAACGATGTCAGCGCTGGCGCCACGGCCCCCTTGCTTGTTGGCTCAGCGATCAATGGGATCGCGGGAGCGAATTTCAATAGCCCGTCTGGTCCGATCCTCCAGAACACGACGACGAACCTGCTTACGGCCGGATCCGCACGATCCGTGATCGTGGTGTGCAAGCCGACCTCCGGACCTGGGACGTACACGGTCGGGGGTAATGCCGTTGTCTTCCGGTTGCACACGGCGGCGTTCGGCATGCTTGTCGCCAGCGTGGGCGGGTCCACCTACGGCTACACCAGCGAGTCGGCGTCGGCGGCCTTGGCGTCTCCGCCGGCCATCACGGACGTGTCGCTGGTGGCCGAGATCTACTCGACGGGGACAGGATCCACGCCCACGTTCGCCATCAACGGCACGAACTACACGGTTGCCGGATCGCCGACAGTGGCGGCCGAGAATGGTACGACGGGGTTCTCGATCGGGAACTTCGCCCAGGCGCTGACGCAATTCTTCACTGGTTCGATCTGCGAAGTTCTGATCTTCGACCACGCGCTGGTCGCGGGAGAGGTGACTACTGTCCGGCAGTACCTGCAGCCGAGGTACGGGATCAACCTGGGTGTGTAAGTGCCGAAGTTCGACCGCATCACCTTCGACCACGATCACGTTCTGACGGGGGACGAGGCCAACCGGCTCCAGGAGAACATCGAACGGGCCCTGGGGACGCTCTCGTCTGCGCTCTCCACCCAGATCACGAACATCATCAACGGCGGCTCGGGGGGCGGGACGCTCGGTCCGGGACTGAACGGCGCGATCCAGTACGTCAGCCCCACCGGCAGCGACCTAAACGATGGCCTGAGCTGGGAGAAGGCCAAGCGGACCGGGTACGCCGCGGCGAAGTACCTCTCTGACCCAACTACCCCGGCGCCAGGGGGCCAGGGCGGCACCGTCTACGTGGCGTACGGCACGGAATGGGCAGGGCCTATTCCCGGTCAAGGTGCATGGTTCACCAGCCTGGTAGGCCTTCCTGAACTCGGCGTCGGATACCTCTATGGACCACCGATCGACTTCATCGGCATCGGCACCTCACACGCTGCCGGCCTCCCCACTCCGTTTCAGGGTAACGGCGTTGCCGTCATGTACGGCGGATCCAACGTGGCTGGCGACTACGACACCAAGCCGGCGGTCCTGTTGTCCTCGACCTTCCTCAAGATCAATTTCTACAACATCCAGTGGTTGCCCGCGAAAGGCTTCGAGGGTCCATACAACGGCGCGCCCTTCGTGCAGTACCGAATGGGGATGGACTTCCGCCGCAACTGGACGCCGATCTCCTCCGGCGGAGACGGACACATCACGTCGCAGACGATCACGCAGGCGCAGCGCTCCGGTTCGGCTGGCGCAGGGACGAACGTCTTCAACGTCTCGCTGATCGGACCCATCCCGATCGCCTCCGCCACGCGAGCCTTCAACGGCACGTCATGGGTGACGACCTTCACGATCAACCGATCCGACTCCTGGACACCGCCATGGGAGACGGGGACGGCGGTCTGGTTTACGGACACCAGCGGCCACTTCACGAGCGGTCAATACGTCGTCGGGGAAGATCTCCAGACCACGATCGACAACACAGCGCCGTGGGGGTTCAGCATCGTCGACGGGCAGACAACGCCGATCGGTCCCATCGCCAACCCCGGCAGCATCTCCTCCGTCTATGCCTACCCGGGAGGCCGGGTCAGCGTGCAACTCCCAGGCAACCCCGACTTCTTGTCGACATCGTATCCGGTGACCGCGGTGTCGGCGACGAGCTCGACGACAGGGACGATCTCGGTCCGTGACATCTACAACGACGGAGTGGCGCACGCGTGGGGGACGATCCCGGTCACCACCGGTGCCGAGGCCACGCCCGGTGGCAAGCTGATCGTCGAGGAGCGCAGCTGGCTTTGCACCACGGGGTGGACGCTAGAAAACTGCGCCACACGCGCTTGCCAGGACCCGGCGCAGCTGGCTCGCATGCGCCCTGGCGTGGACATTGGCGCCA
>Ga0207692_10000122_pt1 | contig 23339 bp, 18 predicted proteins | sample LARL52metaG_FD_184345 | JGI IMG/M metagenome (GOLD analysis project Ga0207692, IMG submission 184345) | Corn, switchgrass and miscanthus rhizosphere microbial communities from Kellogg Biological Station, Michigan, USA - LAR L5-2 metaG... | ecosystem: Host-associated > Plants > Roots >...
TGCGTGTCGGCCGGCTGCGTGTCGTCGGCCGGCCTCGTGTCGTCGGCCGGCTGCGTGCCCTCCGCTGGCTTGTCGTCGGCCGGCTTGGCGTCGCCGGCCGTGGGCTGTGCGTCCGGCGTCGTGTCCGTGGGCTGGGCCCGCTCCGCGATCGCGCCCCCCACCAGGTCGGCATCCTCGTCCCGCGCCGCCTCGGTGACCTTGACGTCCTTGTCAGCCACCGCTGGAGCCCTTCCCGCTGCCCGATGATGCCGCACCAACCGGGACCTGGCCGAGCGCGCTTAGCTTCCACCCGGACGGAGTCCTGGTCAGCGTGCCGAGCAGGCGGCTCTGCTTGGTAACCGGCGACCCGCTGGCCGGGGTCACGGTGATCTGCACGGCCACCATGATGCTCGCGGTGCCGGCCTTCGGGTTCAGCGCGGTGAGCGCGCCGTCAAGGATCCGGGCGGTGGTGACCGTCTTGGTCGCCTGGATCTGCTGGGTGAACTGGCTGCGGCCAGCGCTGATCTCGGCATGCAGCGGCCCGGTCGAGGATTGCTCCCACAGCGCCAGGCCCGCGGCGACCTTGTGGTAGTCGAGCGTGTTGAAGTTCTGCACTGCCTGCTCACCCGCCTGCAGCACCTGGTCGCGGAGTTGCGCGGCGGCGGGCGGGCCGGCGTTCGACGCCTGGTACAGCGACCAGCCCGACCAGGCCGCGAACCCGGCGGCCAGGACGGCCAGCACCAGGGCGGTGGCCACGAGCGGCTCGGCCAGCCACCCGCGGGTGCCCGGTTTCGTGGTCGCGCTTGCGGTCGTCATGCGCACAAACCCTAGGCGATGACCTGGAGCGCTCGGGCCAGGCTCATGGTGACAGCCCCAGCAGTCCGGCCATCGGGGATGCGGCCGCGGGGGCCGGGGCGTGTGCCGAGCCCCGCACGTTGATCCCGCTGCTCACCGGCGAGGTACACCGGGCATTGGTGTTCAGCGGCGGGCCTGGCGAGGTGTCCAGCCCGTTGCGGACCTTCGTGCCCTGGTACCCGGCTGTGCAGGGCAGCGGGTTGAAGAAGGTCAGCGCCACGCCGAACCGCGCACCCTTGTTGGTGATCACCGTGGACCCGGCGGCGATCGCGGCGGGCAGGGCGGAGAACGTCTCCTCCAGCGCGGGCCCGCGGGTGAGGGTGATCTGTGCGGTGGTCAGCAGGTTCGCGATCAGCGCGCCAAGGGTGGGGGTGTTGTCGGTGATCAGGCCGGAGACCTGAACCGCCGCCGGGGCGCCGTTCGCGAACAGCCGGCGCAGGTCGGCGTCGGAGGCGACGAGCTGTCCCGCGAACAGCCGCGAGCTGGCGGCGAACGAGCGGAACGCCGCCGCCTCGGCGTTCTGGGTGGCCAGCACCGTCTGGCCGTCCTCGATTAGCGTGGTGGTCTGCGTCAGAGCGGAGCCGGACGCGCGGATGAACTTGCTCTGCCCGTGGATCAGCGCCTGCAGGCTGGTGCTCGTGCCGCCGAACCCGATGGCCAGGTTGTTCAGCACGATGCGCAGCTCGGGCAGCGGTACCGAGGTGGCCAGCTCGTTGACGCTGGTCAGCAGGCTGGTCACCGGCAGCGGGAGCGTGGTGTCGCGGCGCGGGATCACGCTGCCCTGGGTGAGGTAGGGCTCGCTGCTCGTGGCCGGCCGCAGGTCGACGTACTGCTCCCCGACGGCGGACAGGTTGGCTACGGTGGCGTGCAGGTCCGCCGGGATCGGCGGCGCGGTGTTGCTGATGTTCAGATCCGCCTCGACCCCGGTCGGGGTGAGCCGCACCACGCCGACCCGGCCCACCGAGACGCCGCGGTAGGTCACGTCGGCCTGGGGGAAGATCCCGCCCGCGCTGGCGAGTTCCATCTGCACCGTGTAATAACCGCGCAGGCCGAGGAGCCGGCCGAGGCTGGCGTAGTGGAACCCGGTGTAGCCGATCACCAGGACGGCGATCACCCCGAACACCACGAGCTTGATCCTGGTGGCGCGGGTCAGCATCAGCGCCCACCTCCCTGCGGAGTCGGCGTGGGGGTGGGGGCGGGGTGCGGCACGACCGGCGCGATGACGGTCGTGCCCGGGGCGGCCTGGATGGACAGGTAGGCGTTGATGTAGTCGCCCTTGATGTCCTTGAGCACTTGGTCGGTGAACGGATAGGTGAGCAGCACCTGCAGGGCCAGCGGGAGGTTCTGCCCAGCATCGGCCAGATTGCGCAGGGTTGGCGCGAGCGCGCGCAGGTTGGCGGCGAAGTTGGCCTCGCTGGCATTGATCGTGTGCACCGCGATGCCGCTGAGCCGGTGCAGCGCGTTGAGCATGGTGACCAGTTGCGTGCGCTGCTCGGACAGCACCTCGAGGCCGGGGTTGATGTGGTCGAGCACATGGCCGATTTGCCGGTTGCGGGCGGCCAGAGTGGCCGACAGCGCGTCCAGCCCGTCCAGCGCGCTGACGATGTCCTTGCGGTGGTCGTTGAGGTTGCCGATCAGCGTGCCGAGCCGGCTCAGCAGCGCGCGGATTTCTGGCTCGTTGCCCGCCAGCGCGGCGTTGAGCTCGGTGGTGATCACGTGCAGCTGGGCGAGCCCGCCGTCGTTGAGCAGCAGCGACAGCGCGCCGAAAACTTCCTCCACAGTGGCGTTGGTGGTGGTGCTGCCCAGCGGGATCAGTGAGCCGTTGTGCAGTCGGCCCACCGGCGGCCTGCCCGGCGGCGCGGACAGTCCCACGTACAGCTCGCCGAGCAGGCTGGCCTGCTGCACCTGAGCAATCGCATTGCCGGGCAGGCGCACGCTGCCGTTGATCTCCATGGTCACCCGCGCGGTCCAGCCGTGTGGCGGCAGGTAGATCCGGGTCACCCTGCCGACCGAGACGTTGTTCACCTTCACCGAGGACTGCGGCACCAGGTCGACCACGTTGCTGAACTCCGCGGTCACCTGGTACGGGTGCGGGCCCAGGTTGGCGCCGCCGGGCAGCGGGATGCTGTAGATCCCGTTGAACCCCCCTGAACTGCACCCCGCGACGCACACCGCGGTCACGGCGGCGATCACCCCGGCGGCCAGCCCCGTGATCCGGATGTGCCGCGGGGACCGGCCAGCCCCGGGGTTGCGTATGGCAGCGAAAAGCATTAGCGGCCTCCCGCCTGCACAGCCTCGGGCGTGCCGTACAAGCCCACAGCCGGCAATGGCAGCGGCGGGACCACACGCAGCGCCGAGGGGGTCAGCGGCACCGCGCCGGCCGGCCCGCTGCCGCCCGTGCCCGTGCCGCCCGCCGTGATAGCGGTCAGGTCGTTCGCGCCCGGTCCCATGCTCAGCTCGTTCAGGTCGCCGCGGCCGTCCAGCGTGTGGTTCGTGGAGTCATAGGCGTTGACCACGTTGTCCACCGCCAGCGGGATGGTGTTCACGGCCTCTGTCAGCGACGCCTTCTCATCGACGAGGAGCTGGGTGATGGCCGCCAGCTTGGTGACGTTGGTCTTGATCAGCCCCCGGTTGTTCGCGATGAATCCCTGCACCTGGCCGAGCGCGATGGACAACTCGTGCAGGGCTGCGCCCAGATCCTGCCGGTCGCTGGCCAGGAAGCCGAACACGTCGGCGAGTTGCTGCTCGGCCAGCCGCACCTGCCCGTCGTTGGCCTTCAGCATCGAGGTGAACCGCTGCAGGTAGGTGATGGTGGCGAACAGGTTGCCCGAGTTGTCGCCCAGCGTCTTGGACAACGCGCCGAACTGCGTGATCATCGCGTGCAGGTTGGCCCCGTTGCCGTTCAGGTTGGCCGCGCCGGTCTTGACCAGCTCGGACAGTGCGCCGTTCTTGTTCAGCGCGTTCGGCCCGAGCGCCTGGGTGAGCCGGTTGATGCTGGTGTAGATCTGGTCCACCTCAACCGGCACCGCGGTGCGGTTCACCGGGATCACCGCGTTGTCCGTGAGCTGCGGGCCGCTGGTATAGGCGGGGGTGAGCTGGACGTACCGGTCGGCCACCACGCTGGGCTCGATCACCACGGCTGTCGCGTCGGCGGGCACCGCCACACCGGAGTTCACCGTCATCGTGACCTTGACCTCGGTGCCCTGGGGCTGGACCGAGTCGACCGTGCCGACCGGGACGCCGAGCACCCGGACCGTGGAGCCGGGGTACACGCCGATCGTCTCGCTGAAGTACGCCGTGACCTGCGTGCCCTTGTGGCTGGCGTGGTATACGAGGACGCCGCCGACCACCAGCGCCGCGGCCACGATGACCGCGCCCGCGCCGAGCACCAGCCGGTCCCGCCGCGTCCGCAGCAGGCCGCCGATCCGCATTGTCATCATTATCGGGACCTCAGGGTTTCGGGGGCTCGCACCCGGTCGAGGGGCCCGTGCCGGGCGGCAGGTAGGACTTGGGAACGACACCGCACAGGTAGGTGTCGAACCAGCGGCCGTTGCCCAGGGCGTTGCCGAGCAGCCGGTAGTAAGGTCCGGCCAGCGCCAGTGCCTTCTTGAGGTTCGCCTGGTTGGCCGCCAGCACGGTGGTCACCCGGTTGAGTTCGGTCAGCGCCGGGCCGAGCTTGGCCTGGTTGTCGGTGACCAAGCCGGACAGCTGGACGGCCAGCGCCTGCGTGCCGGTCAGCAACGCGTGGATCGCGGCCTGGCGCTGGCGCAGTTCGGCCAGCAGCAGGTTGCCGTCCCCGAGCAGCTTGGCGAACTTGGCATTCTGGCCGGCCAGCGCCCCGGTGACGTTCCTGGCCCCCCGCAGCAGGCCAGCCAGCTGGACGTCACGGGAGGCGATCGACCGGGACACCGAGGCGAGCCCGCGCAGCGCCGCGCGGGTGTAGGGCGGCGTGCCGGAGAACGCCTCGGCGAGCGTCTGCAGGCTCCTCCCGAGCTGGACGGTGTTGATCTGGGTGACTTCCTGCCCGAGCCCGTTGAACGCCTGGGTCACGTCGTAAGGCGCGGTGGTACGGGACAGCGGGATCGGCGTTCCCGGGTTCTGCGGCTGGGTGCCCACGGGGTCGAGCGCCAGGAACTTGTCGCCGAGCAGGGTCTTGATCTTGATAGCGGCGGTGGTTTCGTCGCCGACCCAGGCACCCTTCACCTTGAAGGTGACCGCGACCTTGTTGCCGGCCAGCGAGATGCCGGTCACCCGGCCGACGATGACCCCGGCGACCCGCACCTCGTTCCCGGCCTGCAGCCCGGCAGCTTCGGGGAAGTACGCGGTGTACCCAGTGCCGCCGCCGATGATCGGCAGGTTGGCCGAGTCGAAGACGGCGAATGCGAGCAGGCCAAGCAGCACCAGGCCGGCGATGGCGATGGCGATGGGGTTGCGCTCGGACAAGGGCTTCATCACTTGCACCTCGCGGCGGTGACGGGGACCCCGGTGGGGTCGGGGCCGAACTTCTCCTTGACCCCGCTGACCAGGGCGTCGCACATGAAGAAGTTCAGCCACGAACCGTAGGAGGCGAGCCTGGCGATCTCAGACATCTTCACCGGAAGGTTCTTCAGGAACGTGTTGACCGTCGGCGTGTTGTTCGCGAGGTTGCCGGCCACCCGCCCGAGCTGGGTGATGGTTGCGCTCAGCGGCGGCCGGGAGACCTGGAGCAGGCCCGCGGTGGCGCTGGACAGGCTGGCGATAGCGGAGATGGCGCTGCCGATCGGCTGCCGGTCGGCGGCCAGCCCGGAGACCAGTTCCTGCAGCGTGCTCACGAAGTTGGACAGCTCGCCGCTGCGGGTGCCGATCGTGTGCAGCACCGAGTTCAGGTTGTCGATCACCGCGCCGATGACCTGGTCCCTGGTGGCCAGGGCGGTGGTCAGCGACCCCACGCTGGCAACCAGCGCGGTGATGTTGGGGCTCTCGCCCTGGAAGACCTGGATGATCTCGGCGGAAAGCTGGTTGACGTCATGGGGGGACAGCGCCTGGAACAGCGGCTGGAACCCGTTGAACAGCTCGGTCAGGTCCAGCGCCGCGGTGGTGTGCGTTTCGGGGATCGTGCCCCCCTGGGGGAGCGTCCGGCCCACCGGCCCGGTGCCCTGGCCGAGTTCGATGTAGCGCTGCCCGACCAGGTTGAGGTACTTGATCGTGGCGGTCACCGAGGCCGGCAGCGTCCGGCCGGACTGCACGGCGAAGCCGACAAGCGCCTTGTTGTGCCCGTAGACGCCGATCGAGGTGACGTCGCCGACCCGCACCCCGGCGATATCCACGTCGTCGCCCACGTTCAGCCCGGTCACGTCGGAGAACACCGCCTGGTAGCCGACCGTTGCGGAAACACCGCTGTGGGCGATGCTGATGCCCAGGAGCGCGGTGATCGTGGCCGTGATCGCGATGAAGATCACCGACTTGATGACCGGGCCAGCCAGGCTCTTGCGCTTCATGCCTGGGTCCTCAGGTCCACCGTGGTGCCGCGGAACAGCGGGGCGGTGAGCAGGCTGGCCCAGGCGGGGACCAGGGCGGGGGAGCGGCCGAGTTCCATCCCGGTCAGTTCCCTGACCAGCTCACTCTCCGCCGGGGAGCCGGCGATCCGGGCCGCCGTCGTGTGCGCCTGCTTGGCCGTGTGCCGCGCGCGCCCGGTCTTGCCGCCCGGGCCCGCGGGCACTGAGGTGGCCGCGGCGTTGGACGGCGCGGCACCGTCGTTGAGGGTGATCCCCTTGAACGGGATCGAATAGCAGTGCGGCCCCAGGTTGTCACCGAACTTGGGGGTGTCCTGGCCGGCCACGTAGCGGCCGATGTTGTGCGGCCCGAGCGGCGGGACCACGACCGCCTGGACGTGCAGGCCGGGCTGGTTGGTGCCCTTGCCGAGCAGCTTGTCGACCGCGGGCTCGAAGTTGACCAGGTCCCTGAGCGCGCACGGGAACTCGGGGGAGTAGCGGGCCAGGATCTGCAGCGTGCCTACGCTGGCCGCGTTGAGCTGGATGATGTTGGACGAGTTGGCGTCGAGGAAGGCCTGCAGGTCACCGGAGGCCGTGGTCACCGTGCTGTACAGCGCAGAGATGTTGGCCCGCTCGGCCGCGACCGTCTGGCTGGTGACGGTGAAGTCGGCCAGGGCCTGCACCAGGTCGGGCGCTGCCTGGTTGAGGTTCCTGGAGAACGTGGCCAGCGCTTTGATGTCGTTGTCCAGGGCGGGCAGGTGCTGGTTGTACTTGGCCAGGTAGGCGTTGAGCTCCACCAGGGTCTGGCCCAGTTCCTTGCCGTTTCCTTGCAGGCCCTGGGCGAGCGCGGTCAGCGTGACCGACAGCTTGTCCGGCTCCGAGGCCCGCAGCAGCGGGAGCAGGTTGTTCAGCACCTTCTCCAGCTCCACCGCGTCGGCGGCATGGTCCTGCGTGATCACGCTGCCCGCGGTGAGCCGGGCCCGCGTGGGCTGGGCCGGCGTGACCAGGTCCACGTACCGCTCGCCGAACAGCGTCGTCGGCAACATCTCGGCGGTCACGTTCGCCGGGATCTGATTGACCATGCCCGGCTGGATGGCCAGCACCAGCTTGGCACCGGTGCCGTCGGCGGAGATCTGCCGCACCTCGCCGACCTGCACGCCACGGATCTTCACTTCGGCCCCGGGGTGCATCTCGTTGCCGACGCTGTCGGTGTACAGGGTGACCATGGCCACCGGGGTGAACTGCTTGTTGTACAAGGCCACCGACAGCCACACCAGCAGGGCGAAGACCAGCAGGAACACCACGCCGACCAGCCGGCGCCTGGTCTTGTCCTGTGTCGCGGTCAGTCTCATCCGGCGACCCGCACGGTCGTCGTGGCGCCCCAGATCGCCAGGCTCATGAAGAAGTCGATGATGTTGATCATGACGATCGCGGTCCGCACCGCCCGGCCCACGGCGACGCCCACCCCCGCCGGGCCGCCGCTGGCGCGGTACCCGTAATAGGTGTGGATGAGGATGACCACGACGCTGAACAGCATCACCTTGAGGAAGGACCAGAGCACGTCCACCGGCGAGAGGAACAGCCCGAAGTAGTGGTCATAGGTTCCTGCGGACTGCCCGTTGAACACCACGGTGACCACGCGGGAGCCGAGGTAGGAGCTGATCAGGCCGAGGGCATACAGCGGGATGACGGCGATGAAGCCGGCCACGATCCGGGTGGTCACCAGGTACGGGAGGCTGGGCACGCCCATCACCTCCAGGGCGTCCACCTCCTCGTTGATCCGCATGGCGCCCAGCTGCGCGGTGAAGCCCGCGCCCACGGTGGCCGACAGTGCCAGTCCGGCCACCAGCGGCGCGATCTCCCTGGTGTTGAAGTACGCGGAGACGAAGCCGGTGAACGCGGCGGCGCCGATCTGGTTCAGCGCGGCATAGCCCTGCAGGCCGACGACGGTCCCGGTGAACAGCGTCAACGCGATCATCACGCCGACGGATCCGCCGATCAGCGCCAGCGCGCCGCTGCCGAAGCTGACCTCGGACAGCAGGCGCAGCACCTCCTTGAAATAGCGCCGGATGGCGCGGGGGGTCCAGGCCAGCGCGCGTGCGTAGAAGACAAGCTGGTCGCCCAGCATGTCCAGCCAGGACATGCTCCGGTCGCCGAACGCAGCGAGCCGGGCGGGCCACCTGCCCGCGCCAGTGCCGGTCACCACGCCCATCGGTCACGATCCCTTCGGGGGCACGATCTGCAGGTAGATCGCGGTGAGGACCAGGTTGACGAAGAACGTCAGCAGGAACGTGATCACCACGGACTGGTTGACCGCGTCACCCACGCCCTTGGGGCCGGGCTTGGGGTTCAGGCCACGGTGCGCGGCGACCACGCCCGCGATGAACCCGAAGATCAGCGCCTTGATCTCGCTGATGAACAGGTCCGGGGTCTGCGCGAGCGCGGAGAAGCTGGCCAGGAACGAGCCGGGGGTGCCGTGCTGGAGGTAGACGAAGAAGAAGTAGCCGCCGAGCACACCGACCACGGAGACCAGGCCGTTGAGCAGGATGGCGACGAACATCGCGGCCAGCACCCGGGGCACGATCAGGCGCTGGATGGGCGAGACGCCCATCACCTCCATGGCCTGTATCTCCTCGCGGATCGTGCGGGAGCCGATGTCGGCGCAGATCGCCGAGCCACCCGCGCCGGAGATGAGCAGTGCCACGATGATCGGGCTGGCCTGCTGCACCACCGCGAGCACGCTGGCCGCACCGGTGAACGATTCCGCGCCGAGCTGCTGGGTCAGCGAGCCCACCTGCAGCGTGATGACGGCGCCGAACGGGATCGACACCAGCGCGGTCGGCAGGATCGTCACGCTGGCGATGAACCAGAACTGCTCGATCAGCTCACGAGACTGGAACGGGCGCTTGAACGTCAGCCGGATCACGCTCGCGGCGAGCACGAACAGGTTGCCGGTCTGCCGCAGCGCACCGGCGCCGAAGAAGCTCGTCTCCGGCTTGGTGACCGGCTCCGCGGGCTGTGGCGTGGTCGCCGGGTCCTGTTGGGTGGTCACCCGCCACCTCCTGGCCAGTCGGGCGGCCAGCGGTCGGGCTTTCCCCACTCCACGGGCTCCTGCCCGGCGGTGTCCTGCCCGGCGGTTTCCTGCTCGGCCTCGCGCTGCGCCGCCTCACGCTCCCGGGCAAGCTTCCAGGCCTCGGCGCGCGCCTGGGCCTGGGCCCGCTCCCGCTCCGGATCCCGAGCCGTGCCGCCCGTTGGGGCCGGCCCGGCCTGCTGGCCGGTCTCGGCCGCAAGGTCGGCCAGGATCGCCTCCTGCGCCGCGGTGGGAAGCGTGGGCAGGATCGACATCACCCGGTCCATGCGGCGGTGCACGGCCTGCCGCTCGGGCAGCCCGGGGCTTGGCACCAGTTGCGGCATGAGCGCGGGGCTGCCCACCTCGGCTTCGCCGTTGCCGAGCGCGGCCCGCTCCTGGGCCAGCGTGGCCTCATCCTTCTCCTCCGACATGCCGATCGGCCCGATTCTGCGGCCGTTCACGAACTGGGTGATGACCGGGTTATCGCTGGTGAGCAGCACCTCGCGCGGGCCGAACATGACCAGGTTGCCGCGGAACAGCATGCCGATGTTGTCCGGCACGGTCCGGGCGATCTGGATGTCGTGCGTGACGATCAGGATGGTGGCGTCGATCTCGGCGTTGAGGTCGATCAGCAGCTGCGACAGGTAGGCGGTGCGCACCGGGTCGAGCCCGGAGTCCGGCTCGTCGCACAGGATGATCTCGGGGTCGAGCACCAGGGCGCGGGCCAGCCCGGCGCGCTTGCGCATGCCGCCGGAGATCTCGCCGGGGAACTTGTGCTCCTCCCCGGTCAGGCCGACCATCTCCATCTTGGCGAGCACGACCTGCCGGATCTCGGCCTCGGTCTTCTTCGTGTGCTCGCGCAGCGGGAAGGCGATGTTGTCGTACAGGTTCAGCGAGCCGAACAGCGCGCCGTCCTGGAACATCACACCGAACAGCTTGCGCACCTGGTAGAGCTGGCGCTCCGAGCAATGGACGGTGTCGATGCCGTCGACCACCACCTGCCCGCGGTCCGGCCTGATCAGGCCGACCAGTGACTTCAGGAACACCGTCTTGCCGGTGCCGGAGGGCCCGAGCATGACGCTCACCTCGCCGGCCGGCAGGGACAGCGAGATATCACGCCACACGACATGGCGCCCGAAGGACTTGGTCAGTCCTTCCACGACCACCTCGGTGCCCATCTCACCTCCCTATTGGCGGCGACCACTGCTGCCCGCCATCTCAGCCAATAACCTTGCGTATGGGCTTCACCGGTTTCGGCGTAAAGCTCTTCGGTACGCAGCCAAAGGCACCCTGTACGGTGCACAGGGCGCCCTGCGTGAGAATGGTGAAGTTCCGGGGGCCCGAGATCGCCGCGTTGAAAATCGGGTCCAGGTTCTCCCCGACCCCGCAGTTCTTGAAGTGCGGAATCGTGGCCATGCCGGTGAGCGGCCCGCCGAACTGGATGCTGTACTGGGGGTTCGTTGCGTTGCTTCCCGTCAATATGACGTCGAACGCCGGGGTCTCGCAGTGGGATCCCACGTCGAGCGGCACGCCGTTGACCGTGACGCTGCCCGGGGCGATCAGCGCCTTGAGCCGCGAGTACGCCGTGGCCACGTTGTTGCAACTCCGGAACTTGTTGGGATGGCATGTCGCACCGGGTATGGCCGGCCCGACGACGAAGATGTTGATCGTCCCCTGCTCCATCAGCTCCAACGTGGCGGTGGTCGGCACGAAACCGAAGGTCAGGAACGTTGCCGTCGATGGCGGGAACTGGTGCAGCCCGTGGAACTCCAGCTCCGCGGCATTGTCGAGCTCGAGGTAATTCACCTGTGTCGTGAGATTCGCCAGTGTGTTGATGGATTCCCACACATTCGTGATCACAGGCTGGAGCAGGGTGGCGCCCTTCAGCTTGCGCACGTCGGCATACCCGGTTGCGAAGGCACACCCCTGCGACGGCGAATGGGCTTGGAGCGTGAGCTTCGGGTGGGGGGGTGGCGGGAAGCGCGGGTTCAGTTTCAGCCCGTTCGGTGGGAGCTTGGGGCACTTCCCAGTGGGCTCGGCGGCGTGCCTCGCCCCGGTCTGGCGCGCCTTGCCGACAACCACTACGGTCCCCAGCGCGGCATGCTGGCCTGGAGCCAGTGTGCAGGTCACCAGGAGCGGGGGATGGGCGTTGGCCGACGGTGACGGGACGGTGGCCCCGCCGCCCGTGGCGGGCGTGGCGTGGGCTGGGACGTCGGCGGTGCCCGCGGCCGGCGCTGTCGGCCGGGCCGGGCCGGGTGCGGGCGCGGCGGCGGCGCGGCCCGCGGTGAAGGAGACCGAGAGGCCAGCGGCGCTAAGCGCGACGTTCCCGGGCGAGGACGCGGTCACCGAGGGCACCGCGCCCGCGGCGGTCAACGTCAGGCTGGCGTGGGCAGGCCGGTGGACCGGGTGCGCGGTGACCCCAGGCCACACGGCCATGGTGCCGACGGAGCCTTCGGACTCGCTGACGGTGAGCCTGGTGGCCGCGCTCACGGTCGCGGAGTGCAAGCTGGCCAGCGCGGCGGCGGCCGCTGGCGGCAAGGTCATGGTCAGGCTGACGCCGGTCGGCTGAATGGGCTTGCCCACCTTCGCCACGGCGGGAACGCGCGCCGCAACCCCGACGGTCACCGGGTGCTGTCCCGAGGGGAATCGGCACTGGTAGGTCAGTGAGACCGTCGCGGTCTGCGGCGCGGTGGCGTGGCTCCCGGAGGCCGATGCGGCGGCGGCGGCGAGGCCGGTAACCGCCACCATCCCGGCCAGGGCCGCGACCTGGGCCACAGCCCTGGGGGCACGCCGTGCAGTCCTCCGCGTCCACTTCATGCGTGGCCGACGCTCCCCACGAAACACTCGCCGTGATTCCTGGGCCCGGGCACGCCTGCGGGGACGAGCCCGATCTCAGAGATGGCGAGAGCCACGCGTCCGCCTCCGTCCATTGACCGGCCTGACCTCCGCGTCACTCGTGCAGCGGTGCGCTGGAGGCCACAAGCGGCCGCGCACAGCAACCAGCGCGCCCCGGCCTCGTCGTCGGCCCTGCCACAGCCCCGCCCGTGCAAGCTCTGGCTGGCCGTTCTTTGTTACCGGCCAGTATCCTAGGTATTACGGATATCAGGGTCAAGGGCACGTTAACAGATACCGAACCAAGACAAGCCCCGATTCGGCCAGGTCTCCGCAGGTCACGGCCATGTCACAAGAGGCGCGGGGCGCACCGCCGAAGGCCTGCCCTGGCTGCCATTGGCGTAGGTGACCACGGGCGTGCCGTCGTCCATGCCCGGCCCGAGCTTTGGTTCTTCCGCTGGATGTGGCACTGGGCCGCCTGGTGATCCGGGCGGCCCAGTGACATCGCTAGTGATCCCGATGGGTCAGGGGCTGGTGATGGTCTGCTTGGGGCTGATGGTGTAGGAGCCCTTGAACGAGCTGCCGTCGCCGCTGTTGATCAGCCCGGCGCACCCGCTGACGTTGTAGATGTGCAGGTTGCCGGCGCCGGTCGTGGTCAGCTTCCCGGTGCTGTTGCTGTACTTCGCGGTCACCTTGCCATTGTTGGCGGTCGCACCGGTGCCGTCTACCACGGCGCTGCAGCTAGGGCCGGTCAGCGTGGCGTGGATGCCGGTGATGGTGCCGGTAGTGACGCCGCTGCTGAAGGACACGGCGTTCAGATGCCACGGGAAGTGCGTGGTCTTGACCGTGAACGTTAGGCCCAGCGGCCCGGTGCAGTTGCTGAACGACAGCGCGGTGATCGAGCCGATGTTGGTGCCCGACAGCCCGCTGCCCGTCTTGACGGTGCCCTTGCCGCTCGACGACGCGCAGGACAGGGTGCTGCCGGTCTTCGTGTCCTTCAGGGTCGTGGTCCCGGCCTTGGCGGTGATGGCCCCGCCGGGCTTGACGGTCCAGGTCGCCGCGACCCGCGCGTTGGTTGCCGCGCCCGCGGCACTGGCGGACAGGGCCAGCAGCCCGGCCAGTGCGACGCCGGTGACCAGAGCGCTGCCAGCACGTTTGAGGATTTTCATGGGTGTCCCTCTCCTGATCGGCTTGCCCGCCCATCCCACGGGCGGGCTTGCTGTGATCGACCCCATCGCCACTGCCCCGCACCGCGGGGAACGAAACGTACTCATCAGTAATATTCATCGGAGGCACGGATGAAGCGGGGCGATCGCCACACAGCGTGTGCGGCGGTCGCCCCGTGTGGGCCTCAGCCCGGCGGTGTGACCCTCAGGGGATCACGTGGGCCTTGCCGAGGGTGAGCGAGATGGTGTTGCCCGGCCCGGGGATGGTCAGGTTGAGCACCGGCGTGATCAGGCCGCAGCCTGCGAACGGCGGGATCGTATAGGTGCCGCTGACCGTACCGCCGTTGACGATGCTGAAGCCCGGCTGGCTGGCCAGTGAGACCGAGGCCGGTGTGGCGCTCTCGCACGCCGGGCCGACCGGGACCGGCAGCCCGGACACTGACAGGCTGGTGATCTGCAGGGTGATGTTGGACATCGTCGTGACCGCGCCGGTGTTCAGGTCGACCTTTCCTGTCGTCGGGCCGTCCTGGACGAACGCGACCGTCGCGGTCACGGGGACCAGGCCGAGCTCCGTGAAGGACCCGGTGGCTGGCGGCAGGTTGAGGCTGGCCGTCACGTTGCCGTTGCTGAGGTTCACCCTGGACCGCAGCGCGCCGGGGCCGAGCGTGACGGTCGCGTTGGGAGCCTTGATGAACGTGCTGCCGTTCACCGGATACCTGACCTTGAGTACGGTGGCCGCCGACGCGGCCGCCGGGGTGGCGGCGATCGTGACGGCCGCGAGCAGCCCGGCCAGGGCCGTGGCTGCCACGCTGCGGGCGGGCATCCGCAGGAGCCGGTTCATGAGATCTCCTTGGTCTTGAGATACGTGTGGGGTGAATGGGGATTCATTGTTTGGAAACAATAAGGGCAGCCACCGGCTATGCCGGGCAGTGCCGGCAGTCCGGTGGCTGCCCCTCAGGCCGCTAGCGGCGGCCTTTCGTGCTCGTTACGGGGAGGTGATCTTCTGCTTCGGGGTCACCGTGTAGGTGCCGGTGAACTGGGTGGCGTCGCCGCTGTTGATCAGGCCGGCGCAGCCGGTGACGTTGAAGACATGCAGGTTCCCGCCAGTGGCGAGGACCTTGAGCTTGCCGGTGCTGTTGGTGTAAGTGACCTTCACCTTGCCCTTGGTGGTGGCGGTGGTGCCGGCCACATCAGCGCTGCAACTCGGACCCGACAGGTGGGACTTGATGCCGTTGATGAAGCCCGTCGTGACGCCGGTGGTGGCGTTGTAGGCGGTGCCACTCAGGATCCACGGGAAGGCGCTGTTGGTGACCGTGAAGGTCAGGCCCAGCGGGCCGGTGCAGTTGGTGAAGGACAGCTTGGTGATGGAGCCGAGGTTGGACCCGGCGACTCCGCTGCCACTCTTCAGCGTGCCAGACGAAGTGGACGACGCGCACGAGAGCACGCTGCCGGTGTTGGTGTCCTTGAGGGTCGTGGTGCCGGCCTTGGCGGTGATAGCGCCGCCCGGGCTGATCGTGAACGTGATTGCCACCGCGAGGGCGACGCCGGCGCTCGCGCCGACCGCCACGGCCGTCGCTACGCCTGTGAACAGGGCCCTACGGGTAAGTCTCTTGCGAATCGCCATCCGTCTCTCTCTCCTTGATCGGTCTACCTGACCCCGCCCGGCGATCAGGCCGCCTATCGTTGACCCCGGTCTCCCGACAGGCTACCGGCGAGTACGTTACCGGGACGTAACATTGCGCGCAAGGGGTCAGGCATGGACAAATCCGGGCGATGCCACATTCGCCAAGCGCAGGGCCACCGCTACTGTCTAGTATTCCTATATGTTTAATAGCATATTTGCTGAGGGCCCAGGAGCAGCACTTCTGCCGCGCCCCGATGAATCGACAGTCGTGATCGCCCCGCCCGCGTCCGGCCTGGGCTACTGGGCCGGCGCTCCCAGCGCGGCCCTGGGCGACGATGGGATCTACCTCGCCTACCGGCTACGCCGGCCGATCGGGGCGGGCCGGGGCTACGCCATCGCGGTGGCGCGGTCCGCCGACGGCGTGCACTTCGAGACGCTCTGCACCATCGGGCGTGACGAGGTCGGTGCGGAGTCGCTGGAACGGCCGGAACTGGTCCGCGACCGGTCGGGCCGGTGGCGGCTGTACCTGAGCTGCGCCACGCCCGGTACCAAGCACTGGCGGATCGAGTTGCTCGAGGCCGCGCATCCGGCCGAGTTCGACGTCGCCAAGCGCGTGGTAGTGATCCCCGGAGATGCGAAGACCGGCGTCAAGGACCCGGTGATCCAGTTGAACGGCAGCTGGCAGCTCTGGGCGTGCTGTCACCCGCTGGCCGATCCCGCCGAGGCCGACCAGATGGTGACCGAATACGCGACAAGCTCGGACGGCCTCGACTGGACCTGGCATGGCACCGCGCTGAGCGGCCGGCCTGGTCACTGGGACGCACGCGGCACCCGGATCAGCGCGGTGTGGCAGCAAGGCGATTCGGTGGTCGCGTTCTACGACGGGCGGGCCAGCGCGGCGGAGAACTATGAGGAGCGCACCGGCATCGCCACGGGCAGCGGGCCGGCCTCGCTGATGGCACTGGGCACGGACCCGGCGGCAGAGTCGCCCTATGCGGGCAAGGGGTTGCGTTACCTGGACTTCGTCGAGCTTCCCGGCGGCGGGCGCCGCCTCTATTACGAGATGACCCGGCCCGACGGTGCGCACGAGCTGCGCACCGAACTGCGGCGGTACTAGCCCGGGGGAGCGCTCCGTCCTCGACCGGGGCGAGCCCCGCCTCCGGCTCCGGGCCGCGCTGCCCGGAGCCGGACGGCCGTCAGAGGCGGGGCCGGCCGTTGCGGGCCTGCGACTGCCCGGCCGGCCTGGCGCCGACCAGCCCGCCGGAACGCTCCCTCGGCTGTAGCCAGTCGCCGAAGTAGGCGCCGGTGAGGCGTTCGAGCTGCCTGATGTCGGCCTCGAAGTGGGGCAGCACGGCCTGGCGCTGCTCCCAGGACAGCGGCTGCCGCTGGCCGGCGTTCTGCTGCAGGAAGCGCTCAAGCGACCGCACCAGGGAATTGCCTGCCCCGCCCGGCAGATGCCGCCCGGCCGCGGCGGCGCCCCTGGCCAGCTTGGACACGGCCAGGTGGGTGAGCGAGCCGGTCGGCTGTGCGGTGACGTTCTCCCTGGGCACGTGCGCGACGATGCCCGGGTGGACGCCGAGGAACTCGCAGATGTCGTCCAGGGCCAGCGCCGGTGTGTCCAGGAGGGCGCGGTAGCGCACGATGAACACCTGTTCCCTGGGGAACCTGAGAAACAGGTGCTCGAGCTGCTCGGCGTACCGGCCGAGCCTGGTGTAGTACCAGAACGGCGCCCAGCCGGCCGCCACGCGGGCGTCCTCCTCGGCGCACGCGCGGACGAAGTCGCCGACCGGCTCCAGCCCGGCTGACCACAGGTGGGTCCAGTTGGAGTGGGCGCGCTCGACCGGGTCACGCAGGATCACGATCATCTTGGCGTGCGGGATCAGCTCACCGATGCGGCGCTGCGCGGCGCGGTCATAAAGATAAAAAGGTGTCGACTCGCCGCGCAGGGTGCCGGCCGGGGCGCCGGCGAACAGTGCCTCGTAGTCAGTGCGCCGCCAGACATGCTCGCGATAGGTCTGCACGTCGCCGGGGCCGCCGCCGCGGGTCGGCGGAGGCCCGTCGGTGAGGAAGAACTTAGGCTCCTTGATCGGCGACATGAACAGGCCCGGATGCGCGGCCAGGGCCGCATGGAGCGCGGTGGTGCCCGCCTTGGGCGCACCGATGATGAAGAAGTCCGGCAAGGCCACGGGGCAGACCTCCTGGGCGTAGCCGTCCAACCGGCTAAAGCGACTATTCCGATTCGCTTAGTAGACTAAGCGAGGGTTCAGATAAGCGTCAACGGTTGCCCAGCTCAGGGAAGTCCAATCCGGTCCGGACAGTGACGGGTATCACGTTGCCGTCGGAAGATCCCGGTTCGCGGCCGGGTCCGGCCGGTCACAGGCGCGCGGGCAGCTCCGAGGTCCACATGACCAGGCGGGTGCGGTCGCCGCGGAACAGGTCGCGGGCGAACTCCACCGGCGTGCCCTCATCGGTGTAGGCGGTCCGCTCCACCAGCATGAGGGCCGCCCCCTCCTTCACGTCCAGCGCTTCCGCCTCCCGGACGCCGGCGCTGACCGGCTCCAGGCTCTCCCTGGCGCGGCAGGGACGCTGCCCGTAGTTGGCTTCGAGCAGCTCATATAGCGAGCCGTCGAGGCGGCAGCCGAGCATGCCGGGGAAGATGGCGGCGGGGAACAGCGAGCGTTCCAGCGCGATGGGCCTGCCGTCGCCGAGGCGGACCCGCCGTACCTCAAACAGGGCCGCCCCCTCGGCCACCTCCAGCGCGGCGGCGGCCACCGGGCCGGCCGGGCGCTCGGTGGCGGACAGCACCCTCGCGCCCGCCACCATCCCGTGCCGGCGTAGCTGCTCGGAGAACCCGGCCAGCGTGGTGAGGTCCTGCTCGAGCTTGGACTCGGCGACGAACGTGCCGCCCCGGCGCCCGACGGTGCGGGTGACCAGCCCGCGCCGGGCGAGGTTGGCCAGTGCGTGGCGCAGGGTCATCCGGCTGACCCCGAGCCAGGCGGCAAGGTCCTGCTCGGTCGGCATCCGGTCGCCGGGGGCGAGGCGGCCGACCGAGATCAGCTCCGCCAGCCAGTCCTCGATCTGGGCGTGCACCGTGGTGCCCGGGCCCCGGTTGATCGGCGGTGGCGCCGGGCCGAGGATCTGTGATGCCGCGGGCGCTGGCCCGGGCCATGGCGGGGAAGACATGCTTAGTCCAGCATCGCTCATCCCTCTGGCGGGGTGGCCGTCTGGGTGGGAGGCGTGGCCGAGACCAGCGGCGGGTCGTCAGCGGAGGGCGAGATCACCGGGGCGATCTCCTTGCGCCGCCCCACCGCGAGGTAGTAGATGACGCCGACCACCACGATGAACACGAACACGGTCCACAAGATGGGGATCTTGTTCAGGAAATCGATGTGGAAGTCGGTCAGCCCGCCGGTCTGGTTGGGCTTGGGGTTGCTCGCCGCGCGCGGCCAGGCGAAGTTGATCAGCATCGCGCCGCCGTAGATCAGGCCGACGATGTTGACCACCATGCCCCAGCCGCCGAGATGGAACGGCGCCTTCGTCCTCGGCCAGCCGCCGGCGCGGGCGCGCAGGATGGCGATGTTGCAGAGGAAGTAGCTCATGTAAATCATGCCCGTGGCTGCGATCGCGATGATCGCGACTCCGGAGTACTGGATGAACGGCACCGCCGCGAGCACCGCGATCACGATGCAGGTCCAGACCGGCGTGTGCAGGCTCGGCGCCACCCGGGACAGCGGCTTGGAGAACGGCAGCGTGTTGTCCCGCGACATGCCGAAGCACAGCCGGATGGTCGACGCCATGATCGACAGGCAGCAGACGAAGATGGCGGCGGAAACCACGAACAGGTAGAGCGTGGCGAACCCGGTGGAGAAGTTCGCCTCGATGATCTGCGCCGGGCCAAGGCCCAGGCCGCCGTTCGCCGCCATCGCGCCGTGCAGGCTTCCCGGGATCGCCACCAGGGTGCCCAGCAGGAACACGCCGCCGATGATGAACGCGCCGATGACCGAGTACAGGACGGCCTTGGGGGCGGCGCGGCGCGGATCCCGGGTCTCCTCGGAGAGCGTGGAGGCGGTGTCGAACCCGTAGATGACGAACAGGCTCATGAACATCGCAGCGAGGAAGGTGCTGCCGTTCACCGGGATGCCGCCGCTGTTGGTCACGACCTTGATGCCCTGGTGGTTGTGGAAGGCCAGCAGGACGAGCGCGAACACGAACATGCCGAGGATCTCGAAGACGACGCCGGTGTTGTTGATCAGCGCCACCAGCCGTACCCCGTAGATGTTCAGCACGGTGATCACGGCCAGGGTGATCAGCGCCATGACAAGCTGGGTGTGCAGCAGGGTGTTCCCGCTGCCCTGGCCCAGGCTGTGCCAGCCGAGCCCGTTCAGGGCCGGGATGAGCGCCAGCGGCAGCGTCGCGACCACCGCGGCCACGGTCAGGATCCCGGCGAACAGGTAGATCCAGCCGGTAAACCACGAATAGGTCCGGTTCGCCAGATACTTGGTCCACTGGAACACCGAGCCGGCCACCGGATAGTGGCTGGTCACCTCGGCGAAGTTCAGCGCGATGATGAATTGGCCGAGCGCCACCACCGGCCAGGTCCAGATGAAAACCCCGCCGAGGGTGGTCAGGCCGAGCGCGAACAGCGTGAAGATGCCGGTCGAGGGCGAGATGTAGCTGAACGCGACCGCCCACGAGCTGAACAGCCCCAGCCCGCGCTTCAATTCTTGTTTGTAGCCGAAGCGCGCCAAATCGGCCGCATCGGTCTGATGATCGCTTGTGGTGCCGGGGCTGGCGCTCATCCGCTGGTCCTTCCGTTGCGGTCCTGCGCAGAATGAGGCGTAGCGTAGGCTTCTCAAGGCCTAACTGTCTAGACCTTTGACGACTCAGAATTAGTCGTCACTTTTCGTCTAGACCTTATGGGGTCTACTCTCATCTCGTGTCCGATGTCACGGATTTGTTTGACCGCGTTCCAGCGCTGGCCCATACCCCCCGGTCGGTGACCGCCCTGCCGGGCGGGCTCACCAACCGGAATTACAAGGTGACCACGCCCGAAGGGGCCTATGTGGCCCGGGTCTGGTCCCAGGGCGACATGCTGGCGATCAACCGGGACCACGAGCACCACAACTCGGTGGCCGCCGCGCGGGCCGGCGTCGGCGCCCCGGTGGTGGCCTACCGCCCCGAGGACAGCCTGCTGGTGCTCGGCTACATCGACGGGCGTACCTTCGGCAACGCCGACGTGGCAGAGCCCGCGAACATCGGCCGGATCGCCCGCGCCTGCCGTCTGCTGCACGCTGGCCCGAGGTTCCTCGGCGACTTCGACATGTTCGCCATCCAGCAGCGCTACCGGGCCGTCGCGCGCGAACACGGGTTCGCCATCCCGGACGGCTACGACGACCTGATGGAGCACGTCGAGGACGCCCGCGCTGCGCTGGCTGTCCGGGCGGACCCCACGGTGCCGTGCAACAACGATCTGCTCGCCGCCAACTTCATCGACGACGGGGAGCGGATCTGGCTGATCGACTATGAGTACTCGGGCAACAACGACGCCTGTTTCGAGCTGGGCAACATCTGGGGCGAGTGCCAGCTGTCCCTGGATGCGCTGGCCGAACTGATCACCGTCTACTACGGGGTGCCGCTGCGGAACAAGGTCGCACGTGCCCGGCTCCTCGGGGTGATGGGCAAATACGGCTGGACGCTGTGGGGAGCGATCCAGCACGCGACAAGCCCGCTCGACTTCGATTTCTGGTCCTGGGCGATGGAACGCTTCGAAGGCGCAGCGCAAGGCCTGACCAGCAAGGATTTCGCCCGGCTCCTGGAGGACGTGCAGCGTGAGGACTAAGGGGATGGAGCCGGGCACCGGGGGGCTCCGGGGGGTCGCCCACCCGGGTCGGCAGAGTGCCCGGCTCCTGGAGGACGTGCAACGTGAGGACTAACGGCGGGGAGCCGGGCAGCGGGGTTTCGCGGGGTCGCCCCCCGGGCCAGCACTTGCTGCCGCAGCGGGCCCGCATCGTAATCATCGGTGGTGGCGTGATCGGGACCAGTGTTGCCTACCACCTCGCGGCCGCGGGCTGTCGCGACGTGCTGCTGCTGGAACAGGGGCAGCTGTCCTGCGGGACCACCTGGCACGCGGCGGGGCTCGTCGGCCAGTTGCGCGCCTCCGAAAGCGGCACCCGGCTGGTCCAGTACTCCACCGAGCTGTACTCGAGGCTGGCCACGGAGGTGGGCCAGGACACGGGGTTCGTCCGGTGCGGCGGCGTCATCGTTGCGCGCACCCCGGAGCGCATGGTTCAACTGCGCAGGACGGCCGCGGCCGCAGCAGCGTATGGCCTGTCCTGTGAGATCATCACTCCGGAACAGGCCGGCGAGTTGTGGCCGGTCATGGACACGACCGGCCTGTGCGGCGCGATCTGGCTGCCCGACGACGGCAAGGCCAACCCCGCCGACCTCACCTATGCGCTGGCCAAGGGGGCCAGGGACGCGGGCGTGGTGATCGCCGAGCGCACCAGGGTCACCGGCATCGCCGTGGCCGGCGGCGCGGTGACCGGGGTCCGCACCGCGAGCGGGGACGTCGAGGCCGAGATCGTGGTGAACTGCGCTGGCCAGTGGGCCAAGCAGGTCGGCGCGTGGTGCGGGGTGACCGTCCCGCTGCATTCGTGCGAGCACTTCTACGTGGTGACCGAGCAGATCGAGGGGGTGCATCGCGACCTGCCCATCCTGCGCGACCCGGACGGCTACACCTACTTCAAGGAGGAGGTGGGCGGCCTGGTGGTGGGCGGGTTCGAGCCCAACGCCAAGCCGTGGGTGGCGCCCGACTCGCTGCCGTTCCCGTTCGAGTTCCAGTTGCTGCCCGAGGACTGGGACCACTTCTCGCTGCTGGCCGACGAGGCCCAGTTGCGGGTCCCCGCGCTGCGCACCACGGGGATCAAGAAGATGTACAACGGCCCGGAGAGCTTCACCCCGGACAACCAGTTCCTCATCGGCGAGGCGCCGGAGTGCCGCAATTTCTTCGTCGCGGCCGGGTTCAACTCGGTCGGCATCGCGTCCGCGGGCGGCGCTGGCCAGGCGCTGGCCCAGTGGATCCTCACCGGGGACCCCGGCATCGACCTGACCGCCTCTGACATCCGGCGCTTCTCGCCGTTCCACGGGAACAACCAGTGGCTGCGCGACCGGGTCGGCGAGATCCTCGGCCTGCACTATGCGCTGCCCTGGCCGAACAGGGAACTGGCCACGGCCCGCCCGTTCCGCCGCTCACCCGTGCACCACCTGGTGGCGGCGGCCGGGGCGGTGTTCGGCAGCCGGAACGGCTGGGAACGGCCCAACTTCTTCGCACCGCGCGGGGAAGAGCCCGTCATCGAGTACGCCTGGGGGGCGCAGAACTGGCTGCCCGCCTGCGCGGCCGAGCAGCGGGCCGCCCGCCGTGACGTGGCGCTGTTCGACCAGACCTCGTTCTCCAAGTACCTGCTCACCGGGCCGGACGCGGAGCAGGCGCTGCAGTGGCTGTGCACCGCGGACGTGGCCGTGGAGCCGGGATGGACCGTCTACACCGGCATGCTGAACGAGCGCGGCACCTACGAGTCCGACCTGACCGTGACCCGTGTGTCCGAGTCGGAGTTCCTGCTGGTCAGCAGCGCGGCGACCACCGAGCGGGACAAGCACCACATGCGTTCCCGCATGCCCGCCGGTGCCGGGGCCGCACTCGTGGACGTGACCTCGGCCTATGCGGTGTTCGGCGTGATGGGGCCGCGGTCGCGTGACCTGCTCGCCTCGATTTCCGACGCCGACCTGTCAGACGAGGCCTTCCCGTTCCGCTCCAGCAGGCAGATCAGCCTCGGCTACTTCACCGTCCGGGCCACCCGGATCACCTACGTCGGCGAACTGGGCTGGGAACTCTACGTCCCGTGCGACTTCGCGGTCGGCGTGTTCGAACTGCTGACCCATGCCGGAGGCGAGTTCGGGCTGGTCAACGCGGGCTACTACGCCATCGAGTCGATGCGGCTCGAGAAGGGCTACCGGGCCTACGGCCGGGAACTGACCCCGGACTACGGGCCGGTGGAGGCCGGGCTCGGGTTTGCCTGCAAGCTGCGCACCGACATCAGCTTCCTGGGCAGGGAAGCGGTGGAGAAGGCCAGGGCCGAGGGCCCACGGCGGCGGCTGGTGTCACTGGTCGCCAGCGATCCGGGCACCATGATGTGGGGCGGCGAACTTGTGCTGCGCGACGGCGTGCCCGTGGGCCAGGTCACCTCGGCGGCCTGGGGTGCCGCGCTCGGCGCCACGGCCGGCCTGGCCTACATCAGGGATCCGGCGGGCGATCCGGTCACGCCGGAGTTCGTGCGCACCGGTTC
>Ga0207692_10000124_pt1 | contig 23176 bp, 24 predicted proteins | sample LARL52metaG_FD_184345 | JGI IMG/M metagenome (GOLD analysis project Ga0207692, IMG submission 184345) | Corn, switchgrass and miscanthus rhizosphere microbial communities from Kellogg Biological Station, Michigan, USA - LAR L5-2 metaG... | ecosystem: Host-associated > Plants > Roots >...
CCCGCCCGCCCCGACTCCAGACGCTCCCACTCCAGCCGCTCCCACTCCAGCCGCTCCCAGCCCCAGCCCGCACCGCTCTCAGCCCGAACGACCCCAGCCCGAACCAGGCCCAGCCCCAGCTCTGACTGGTCTGGCCGCACGTAGCCCTAACCGACCTCGGCCCCAACCTGGTCCTAAGTCGGCTTCGCCCAGCCTGCGCTCCACGCCTCGGCTTGCAGCTCTCAGCCCCAACCCTCCGTCCTGATCTTGCCCCGACCTCGATCTCTGCCCTGGCCTCGCCTTCAACCCCGGCTCTCGGCCCCGATCCCGGTTCCGACTTGCGCCCCGCCTCAGCCGCGACTCCGCCGATCTTGACTCGGCGCCAGCTTCCAAACCCCAACCCCGGCTTCGTCTTCGCCCGTCCCGTCCGTCCCGTTCTCACTCCGGCCCTGTACTCGCTCTACCCCCGACTCTCCTACTCCCGCCCTCAGGTCCGTCTCTCTCCTGACTCCGTCCACCCGTCGTCCCTTTCCCCGTCTTCCGTTCCCCATCTCCGGAGCCGCCGGGCGCAGAGCCTTCGAGCACCGGCTCGCGTCCGGTTCCGAGCGGGTCGTCCGCCCCATCCCCAGCGGGCGACCCGCTCACCCCCGATCCAGAACAGGAGCCCGACCATGACCCCACTCCTCGCCCCAGCCGTCCCCGCCGCACCGGCGCTCCTCCAACTGCCCTGCACGGTCCGCAGGCGAACCTCCGGCGCCAGCCCGCCGAGCCCCTGGCGCCCCGCCCCCTGGCACCGCTGGCTGCCGTGGTGGTGGTTCCGATGACCAATCCACCGACCGATGCCATCCGCCTGGCGAGGGCGTACCTGTCCCGCGTCGCGGAGCCCTACCCGGCCGCGCTGGCGGCACTCGTCGCTCAGGTGGGCCCCGTGGAGGCTGCCGAGCTGGTGCGCGCGAGTGAGGTGACGCCGTCCGTCGCCAGCCAGACTTCGGCCCGCCGCGCTGAGGAACGAGCGCACGAGGACCTTGAGCTCGTCGTCAGGAAGGGCGGCAGGCTCCTCGTGCCGGAGGACGACGAGTGGCCGCGGTGGCCGTTCGTGGCGCTTGCTGGTGTGGCGGCGCAGCGGTGCGGCGGCGAGCCCTTGGCGTTGTGGGTGCGTGGGCCGCACGACCTCGCGGAGGTGACGGAAAAGGCCGTGGCGATCGTGGGCTCGCGGGCCGCCAGCGGGTATGGCGAGCACGTGGCCGCGGAATTCGCGTACGGGCTCGCGGAGGCGGATGTGACCGTTGTGTCCGGTGCCGCGTACGGGATCGACGGCGCGGCTCACCGAGGTGCGCTCGGGGGCGGCGGGCTGACGGTCGCGGTGCTGGCGTGCGGGGTGGACATCGCTTATCCCGCTGGGCATCAGGGGCTGCTCGGGAAGATCGCGCGCGAGGGGTTGATCGTGAGCGAGTACCCGCCTGGGGTCACGCCTGCGCGGCATCGGTTTCTCACGCGCAATCGGCTCATTGCGGCGTTGGGCGGCGGCACGGTCGTCGTGGAGGCCGGGCGGCGCAGCGGGGCCAAGAACACGGCCGCGATCACGTTGGCGCTGGGGCGGCCGTTGATGGTGGTGCCTGGGCCCGTCACGTCGGCGAGCTCGGTCGGGTGTCACGAGTTGTTGCGGGACGGGCAGGCGGTGTCGGTCAGTTCGGTGGCCGAGATCGTGGAGTCGGTGGGGCGGTTCGGCGACGACCTCGCCACCGAGCCCGCGGAGAAGGAAAGCGAGCTCGGAGCGCCGCAAGGCGAGGCCATGCGCGTGTACGAGGCCATGGGCAAGCGGTGCGGCGTCAGTGACGAGGTCGTGTCGGTCGAGTCCGGAGTGCCGTTGGAACGGGTTCGGGCCCTGTTGCCCGAGCTGGAACTCGCCGGGTTGGCGCTGCGGGCCGACGGCGGCTGGCAGAAGCTGGAGGTGCGGTGATCAGCTGCCGCGAATGGCGTCCGCGAACTTCTTGGCCTGGTCGAGGCTCGTGAACGGGCCGGGCAGCTCGGCCGAGTCGCCGGTCAGCGGCTGGGAGATCTCGGGAGCGGAAAGCAGCTCGTCGTTGACGAGGAAGGCGATGCGCTTGCCGACGTTCGTGCGGGTGAGCTCTTCCCAGCGCTGCCGGCCCTCGGCGGTGAACCGCAGGCGGACGGCGTAACCCGACGGGGTCTGGTCGGCTTCGGCGTCCTCGATGTCCACCGTGGCGAGAGAAGCCGGTGCCAGCACGAACTTCTCGCTCGCGTCGGCGGCGCAGATCACCAGAGGCAGCGTCGGGTCCGCCTTACCGCGCAACGGATCTGGCTCCGCGCAGTCGAGGGCGGACAAGGCCTCGGCCTGCGCAGAACTGTTCGTGCTCTGGCGCTCGCGTGCGGCGATGCCCAGTGCCTGAGGAGAGGAGGTGTCCAGGACCACGCGGAACTCGGCGCGTGCGCGGTCCAGCGGCGCGGCCGACCGGGTCGTCCACAACGCGGCCAGCGTCACCAGCACCGCCACCGCGGCGAACGCCACCGGCCGGAGCGTTCGGGTGTGGAGGTGGTGCGGGACCACGAGGGTGGCCGCGACCACCAGGACCGTCAGGACCGACCAGAAGGTGAAGCCGAAGTCCCTGGCCACCTTGAGGGCGATGTCGGTCTGCGGCGTGGGGGACTGGCAGATCGCCACTGCCTTGGCTTGCTCGGTCGGGCAGCCGAGGTAGACGCCGCGCAGGCGGGCTGACCACGTCCACAGGACTGCGAACAGCCAACCGCCGACCAGGCAGGCCGACGGGACGGCGAACTTGAGGAACGCGGGTACTCGGGCAGCGCCTGGGTCGGACTGACGCCAGGACGTGCTGAGGGCATCCAGCCACCAGCACAGACCGAGAACACCGACAGCCAACGGAAGGAGGACGGACGGAGCGATCGGGATGCCGACCGGGGCCAGGCCGGAGACCCGTGTGTAGAGCGCCAGGTGGCTGCCGATCACCAGGCCCGACAACAGCGCGGCCGCGGTCAGGAGTGGGCGCAAACGGTTGCGGTCCTCCTGCCAGGCGCCGCGCCAGAGATCGAACGCGGCGAACAGGGTCAGTGGGATGCCGATCGCCATCCCGGTGATCACGGAGGTCGACTTGTTCTCGGTGCCGCTGCGGAGAAGGAGGTCCTGCAAGGTGACGAATGCGGCGCCGGCTGCCGTGGCGCCGACGAACGCCTGGCCGACTGGTGAGGCCAGCAGGCGCATCGGGTTCGTCAGAGCCTGAGAGCGTTCGTCGGCACCGGGATGGCGGCGCAGCCAGGTGCGGACGACGGAACGCGTCTGCGCGGTCTCACGTGTTCGGACCGCGGTCAGGAGGCCTTCGACGCCGTACTGAGCGGCGTGCAGGTCGGCGGAGTGCTCGCGGGCGCGCAGGAAAGCACGGGCGATCAACTCGGTCAGCAGGGTCAGTGCGGCAACGCGGAGCGTGCTCAGCAGGAAGGTGGTGATGCTGCCGCGGTTCAGCAGGACGTCGAACCACAGCGCGAGCAGGGCGAAGAAACCCGTGGAGAGGTTCGCGAACCGCAGCACGGTGGCCAGCTGGTACCACCACAGGTCGCCTGCGTGCACGTGTGCGAGCTCGTGACGCACCACAGCGTCGAACACGGCTTTGCGTTCGCCTGGCATCGAGTGCAGCGCCAAGAGTTCCGGGCCGAGCACGATGATCGGTCTGCGCGGCGCGCCGGTGACGTAGGCGCGGCTGCCCAGGTGCTTGCCGAGGCGGATGTCCACGCGTCGCGGAGGGCTTACCTGGAGAACGAGGTCGTTGACGGCGTTGTTGGCTTCGTCGAGACCCGTGGCGCCGAGCGGGGTGGAGCGGCGGATGCGGATCGCCGTGTAGATGCCGTAGGCCGCGACGCCAGGCGTCAGCAGCGTCTGCAGTTTCTGCAGGAAGGTGCCGACACCGCCGTGCTCGATGCCGGACAGCCAGTTCGCGACGAAGATGACGTTGAGCAGCACGGTCGCCGCGAGGAGCAGCAGCAGGAGGACCATTTCCGAAGGGAAGGCCCTTGGGTTGACCTGCGGCTTCGCTTCTGTCATCTGGAGGCTTCACCGGACTCGCGTCCCGTGTCCTCGTCGTTGTCGCGCAGCACGAGCGCGGCGATGACGGCGTCGGCGAGGGCTTCGGCCTTCTGCCGCTTCATGCCGAGTGAGAGGGCGCGCTGCAGGGCGATCTGGCGCACCTCGGCCAGCTGGGCGGCGGTGAGCGGCGTGGACGGCAGTTCCAGCGGTTTCTGGGGCTTGCCGCGGACCTTGCGCCACGCCTTGCGCACGGCGTTGGTGGTGCCGTCGCGCACGGCTTTGCCGACGCTGTCGGACACCGCGGTGACGACGCTGCCGGACACGAGGGCGATCACGGGCGTCGCCATGGCGACGATGTCGCCGAGGCCGAAGCCCAGCGGGTCGTCGTGGGCCTGGCGCAGCCTGCGCTCGGCTCGCTCGGGGCTCTCCAGGTAGGGCGCGGCGACGATGTCGAAGGAAGGCAGCTCCTCGGGAGCGATCTTCCGCACGACCCGGCGGGCGAGCTCGTCGGCTGTTCGGACGGTGGTGCTGGGTACCATCGCTACTCCGAAAGGTGATCTGTGCGTGCCACCAAACCCCTGGTCGTCACAGGGAGTTGAAACGTTATCGCGTTGGCGATCATGAGAGCGCTCTCAAATGGCGCGAGGGTGTGGCGATACTTGACCAATCGCCCCGACTGGCGCAGCGTCTTGGCCTATGTCCCCGCCGCCGCATGGTCGGACACGCCGTGTCGATCTGGTTCGCCTGCGCGAAAAACTGCCGGCGTCCGTTGCCGACGTGGTGCGGCAGTACGAACGGCATCTGACCTTGGAACGCGATCTGTCGCCGCACACCGTGCGCGCGTACATCGGCGACTCGGTGGCGCTTCTTGGCCATGTCGCGGGGAATAAACCGGAAAACGCCGACGTCGGCCGCATCGACCTGACGAGTCTGCGGTCATGGCTTGCCGCACAACGAACGGCAGGTGCCAGCCGCACGACGCTTGCCCGGCGTGCTGCCGCTGCGCGCACGTTCACCGCTTGGGCGCATCGAATGGGCCATTTGGCCGCAGATCCGGGACCGCGACTTGCCGCTCCGCGGCCGCATCGGACGTTGCCGTCCGTGTTGCGGGCGGATCAGGCGAAGGACGCGATGGCGGCCATATCCTCCGGCGCTTCCGAAGGCGATCCGGTTGCGCTGCGTGATCAGGCCGTGGTGGAGTTGCTGTACGCCACAGGTATCCGCGTGGCCGAACTCTGTGGTCTTGATCTCGATGACGTGGACTACTCCCTAAGGGTGATTCGGGTTCTGGGCAAAGGTGGGCGCGAGCGCAGCACGCCGTTCGGCGTGCCGGCCGAGCGAGCGCTGCGCCGGTGGGTCGACGAGGGGCGAAATGCCCTGGTAGCACCGGATTCGCCACCGGCGCTGTTCCTCGGTGCCCGCGGTGGCCGGCTGAACCAGCGGGCCGTTCGCAGCCTGGTGCACGACGTCGTCGCCGTGGTACCGGATGCGCCGGACATCGGGCCGCACGGGTTGCGCCACTCCGCTGCGACCCATTTGCTGGAAGGAGGAGCGGACCTGCGCACCGTCCAAGAACTGCTTGGTCACGCTACGCTCGCAACGACTCAGCTTTACACACACGTCACTGTCGAACGGCTGAAGGCGATCCATGACCGAACCCACCCCCGTTCCTGACGCCGCAGGGGGAGGATCGCGTACGGCGACCGTGTCCCCTGAACCCGTGCTGCCCGCACCAGCTTCGAAGCAGGCGAGCAACGGGCACCGTCAGAACGGTGCGCCGCGCGCCGAGGCGAGCACCGGGGAGCCCGGTGCCGACGCGCACGTCAACGGCACGCCCGCTGCCGTTCCGACGGCGGTGACGCGCGCGGACGCGAGGTCCGGTGACGACGTCGAGGCCGGCATCGTCGCGTTGTGGCGCAGCTACGGCGAGTCCCGCGACCAGAACCAGCGCGACCGACTCGTGCTGCACTACGCGCCGCTGGTCAAGTACGTCGCCGGCCGGGTCGGCACCGGTCTGCCCGCCCACGTGGACGTGGCCGACCTGATCCAGTCGGGCATCTTCGGCCTGGTCGACGCGATCGAGAAGTTCGAGCCGGAACGCGGCCTCAAGTTCGAGACCTACGCCATGCAGCGCATTCGCGGTGCGATCCTCGACGACCTCCGCTCGCAGGACTGGGTGCCGCGCTCGGTCCGCAGCCGTGCCCGCGACGTCGAACGCGCCCTGGAACGCCTCGGCGCCAAGCTGCAGCGCACGCCCACCGACCGCGAGCTCGCCGCAGAGCTCAAGATCGGCCTGGCCGAGCTGCGCGAGCTGTACGGCCAGCTCCAGCTCACCAGCGTCGTGGCCCTGGACGAGCTGATCGCCCCGAACAAGGGCGGCTCCTCCCTGGCCGAGTCGCTGCCCGACGACGCCGCCGAAGACCCGGTGGCGAGCCTCGTCGACCAGGACAGCCGACGTCAGCTCGCCGACGCGATCGCCCAGCTCGCCGAACGCGACCGCGTGGTCGTGACCCTGTACTACTTCGAGAACCTGACGCTCGCCGAGATCGGCAAGGTCCTCGGCGTCACCGAGTCCAGGGTCTGCCAGCTGCACACCCGCGCCGTCCTGCGCCTGCGCACCAAGCTCAACGAGCAGTCCGAGGCCTGACCGCACCTCCTGCCTCACCCCGCAACCCGGCATGCGCCGGGCTGCCGGACGGCCGCACCGTCACGCCGCCGCAACGAGTCGGATCACCCCGCGTGGGCGCGTTCAGGAGCCGTGCGAGCCGCGCAAACATGACTTCAAACCTCTTTCCGCCCCTTGCCAGGGCTAATTCACTCGAACGGGTGGCTCTTGGAGTAGCTCCAAGCACGCCGCGTACCTGAGGGCGGCAACCATCTCGCGGCACCTGTGGCGTGCAGTGAGGCGCATGGCAACAGGACGGGCCGCCACGGTTGGGGGAGAGCGGTATCGCCAGCCGCTGGGAGCGGTGTGGCGTGGTGTGGTCGCGCGTCGGGAGCGGTGGTGGCCCCGGCCTGATCGCCGGACGGGCGGGTTGGAGGAGTTGCGTGGAGACGTGACGACTTGTCGGGCTGGGAGTGGTGCGTGGCCCTGGGCTGGTGATCGTGTGGGGAGTGCTGAAGGAGTTGGGAGCCGCTGGAGTTGGGTGTCGTCGCTCGTCGGAGTCACCTTTCGGTGGTTGTCGAGGGTTCACGGCTGGTTGACGAGGGGCTGGGAGATTCGGCCGGCCTGTCGTGGGTGGTCGCGATGGGGCCGGTCGGGTCGGGCGGCAGGTGGGCCGGGAGGCGGCGGGAGGGTCGCCGGGGTGCCGCCTCCCGGCACCTGTCGGGTGGCTGCGGTGCGCAACGGGGACGCGCCGCGCTCGACCGCCGGGGGAAGCGGCGGGAGGCACCCGATCGGATCGCCGCGCGGGACGGACGGAGGCCGCGCGGCGGGAGGGTCAGCTGCCTCGTGCGGGCGCTGCGCCGGTCAGCGGTAGCAGGCGGACGCGGCCCCGCGTCACCAGTCGCAGCGGGTCCAGGTATTCGTCGCCTCGGCGGGCGCCCCAGTGCAGGCACGGAGAGGTGCAGTGGCCCTCTTGCAGGTGGCCGACGACCTCGCCTCGCCGCACCTGATGGCCTGCTGTGACGGCCGGTGTGACCGGCTCGTAGGTCGTTCGGAGGCCGCCGCGGTGTTGCACCGAGACCAAAGTCCGGTCCGCGACGGCTCCCGCGTAGACCACCACGCCGTCGCCGGCGGCCAGGACGGCCGTGCCCGCGGGGGCGGAGAGGTCGGCGCCGCGGTGGCCTGGTCCGAACGGCGTGGTGGGGGACTGGAAAGCGCGCACCACCGGGTGCGGGGGTGGCAGCGGCCAGGAGAAGCGGGCGGGGGACGGGGCCAGGAGGGTCGTGAGCAGCAGTGCGGTGGGGAGGAGGGGCATGGGTCAACGGTCGGGGGTGGGGACGTCGTGGACCAGCGGGTATCGGGGAACTGTGGACAACTCGCCGGTTGTGGACAACTCGCCGGTGGGGGCAGGGGGCGATTCGAGGTTTGTCGGGGGTGGGGCGTAGACTGTTGGGCGCGTCCCGTCTGTGCGCGGGACGACTTCGCGTGCCAACGCAGATTCTGACCAGCTGATCCCAGCCGGATCGAGTCACGACGTCCGACGGTCCTGACGGTGGAGGAACCCCACCGCGGGTGCGGGCGGCGGCATTGGCACCAGGGCTCCGGGCCACCCGGCTCGGAGCGTCAACCGAACCGACGCGCGAGGCGAGACCGAGCGCGTCCGACAGACGAGGTGCGAACCGGCCATGGCCGTCGTAACCATGAAGCAGCTGCTCGACAGCGGCGTGCACTTCGGGCACCAGACCCGGCGCTGGAACCCGAAGATGAAGCGCTACATCCTCACCGAGCGCAACGGCATCTACATCATCGACCTGCAGCAGACGCTGACCTACATCGACCGGGCTTTCGAGTTCGTCAAGGAGACGGTCGCGCACGGCGGGTCGATCCTGTTCATCGGCACCAAGAAGCAGGCGCAGGAGGCCATCGCCAACGAGGCGCTCCGCGTCGGCATGCCCTACGTGAACCAGCGCTGGCTGGGCGGCATGCTCACCAACTTCTCGACGGTCCACAAGAGGCTTCAGCGGCTCAAGGAGCTGGAGTCGATGGAGCAGACCGGCGGCTTCCAGGGTTTCACCAAGAAGGAAATCCTGATGATGAACCGCGAGAAGGACAAGCTGGAGCGCACGCTCGGCGGTATCCGCGACATGTCCAAGGTGCCCAGCGCCGTGTGGATCGTGGACACCAAGAAGGAGCACATCGCCGTCGGTGAGGCTCGCAAGCTGAACATCCCGATCGTCGCGGTGCTCGACACCAACTGCGACCCGGACGAGGTCGACTACCCGATCCCGGGCAACGACGACGCCATCCGGTCGGCCGCCCTGCTGACCAAGGTGGTCGCCGAGGCCGCCGCCGCCGGTCTCATGGCCCGCTCCGGTGCCCGCCGCGACGCCGCGGAGGGTCAGGACAAGCCCGAGGTCGCGAGCGACGAGCCGCTGGCGGAGTGGGAGCAGGAGCTCCTCACCAACACGGCCGAGGCCCCGGCCGAGCAGCCCGTCCAGTCCTGATTTCCCCCACGCGGCGCCCGATCACCTCGGGCGCCGCGTGACACAAGCGCGTACATCGCAGAAGGAAAACGATGGCGAACTACACCACCGCGGACGTCAAGAAGCTCCGCGAGCTGACCGCCGCCGGCATGATGGACTGCAAGAAGGCGCTGGACGAGGCTGACGGCGACTTCGACAAGGCCGTCGAGATCCTGCGCATCAAGGGCGCCAAGGACGTCGGCAAGCGCGCCGAGCGCACCACGTCCAACGGCCTCGTCGCGGTCAAGGACGGCGCGATGGTCGAGCTGCGCTGCGAGACCGACTTCGTGGCCAAGAACGCCGACTTCATCGCCCTCGCCGACGAGATCGTCGCGATCGCCAAGGCCAACAAGGTCGCCGACGTCGAGGCCCTCAAGGCCGTCGAGGTCGACGGCAAGTCGGTCGACGCGCTGGTCCAGGAGTTCTCCGCCAAGATCGGCGAGAAGCTCGAGCTGGCCAAGGCCATCGACTTCGACGGCACCGTCGCCACCTACATGCACAAGCGTGCCGCTGACCTGCCGCCGGCCGTCGGCGTGCTGGTCGAGTACACCGGCGGCGACGCCGAGGTCGCCAAGGGTGCCGCGATGCAGATCGCCGCGATGCGCCCGAAGTTCGTCACGCGTGACGAGGTTCCGGAGGAGCTCGTCGCCAACGAGCGCCGCATCGCCGAGGAGACCGCTCGCGAGGAGGGCAAGCCGGAAGGCGCGCTGCCCAAGATCGTCGAGGGTCGCGTCAACGGCTTCTTCAAGGACGTCGTGCTCCTCGAGCAGGCTTCCGTGACCGACAGCAAGAAGACGGTCAAGGCTCTCCTGGACGAGGCCGGCGTGACGGTGACCCGTTTCGCTCGGTTCGAGGTCGGCCAGAGCTGATTCGCATGAGGGCGGGGTTGCGGTACACCAGCGACCCCGCCCTTGGCGTGTCCGTCTCCGCTCGGGCGAGGTCTGTTCGCGGAGAGCGCGAACCAAGTCGCTCCGAGCGCCTTGTGGGGGCCGAGCCCCCACACCCCAGCCGGGGGCAGGCCCCCGGACCCCCGAGGCGCAACTTCCCAGAGGCGCAAGGAGAGGACCTGTGAGCGAAGAAGGTAGCCACGGCTACAACCGGGTGATGCTCAAGCTCGGTGGCGAGATGTTCGGCGGCGGTGGCGTTGGCGTTGATCCCGACGTCGTCCAGACGGTCGCCCGGCAGATCGCGGCCGTCGTCGGGTCCGGCGTGCAGGTCGCCGTCGTGATCGGTGGTGGCAACTTCTTCCGCGGGGCCGAGCTCCAGCAACGCGGCATGGACCGGTCGCGCGCCGACTACATGGGCATGCTCGGCACGGTCATGAACTGCCTGGCGCTGCAGGACTTCCTGGAGCGCGAGCACGGCATCGACACCCGCGTGCAGACCTCCATCCAGATGACGCAGGTCGCCGAGTCCTACATCCCCCGCCGCGCGATGCGCCACCTCGACAAGGGCCGCGTCGTGATCTTCGGTGGCGGCGCGGGTCTGCCGTACTTCTCCACGGACACGACCGCGGCCCAGCGCGCGCTGGAGATCGGCTGCGAGATCGTCCTGATGGCCAAGGCCGTCGACGGCGTCTACACCGCCGACCCCAAGATCGACCCCGACGCGTTGATGTTCGACAACATCACCCACCGCGAAGTGCTGGAGCGCGGCCTCAACGTCGCCGATGCCACGGCCTTCAGCCTCTGCATGGACAACAACATGCCGATCCTCGTCTTCAACCTCCTCACCGAGGGGAACATCGCGCGCGCGGTGCGTGGTGAGAAGATCGGCACCCTGGTCAGCACCCCCGGTGGCCGCCCGGCGTTCTAGGCCTGCTGGGATCTGATCAGGAACCGGGAAGAAGCACACGCAGAGCAAGGAGCAGTCGTGATCGACGAGACCCTCCTCGACGCCGAGGAGAAAATGGAAAAGGCGGTCTCGGTGGCGAAGGAGAACCTCGCCTCCGTTCGGACCGGTCGTGCGACTCCCTCGATGTTCAACCGCATCCACGTCGACTACTACGGGTCGCCGACGCCGTTGAACCAGATGGCGAGCATCACGGTTCCCGAGGCCCGCATGGCGGTCGTGAAGCCGTACGACGCGAGCCAGCTGAACGCGATCGAGAAGGCCATCCGGGACTCCGACCTGGGCGTCAACCCCGGCAACGACGGCACCGTGATCCGCGTGGTCATCCCGCAGCTCTCCGAGGAGCGCCGCCGGGACATGGTCAAGGTCGCGAAGCAGAAGGGCGAGGACGCGCGCGTCTCCGTCCGCGGTGTCCGCCGCAAGGCGAAGGAAGAGATCGACAAGCTCGTCAAGGACGGCGAGGTCGGTGAGGACGACGGTGCGCGTGGCGAGAAGGAGCTCGACGCTCTGACCCACAAGTACACCGCGCAGGTCGACGAGCTCGTGAAGCACAAGGAAGCCGAGCTTCTCGAAGTCTGATGTTCCTGTTGGTTTCGCCCGGCCGAGTCGGCGCAGGCGCGTAGTAGCTCTGGCCGGGCGGAGGTCGTGATGGGAGCACAGGTGGCAGGCAGTCCCGCGGACGTGCCCGCGTCGAAGCCGTCGCGCGCGGGACGTGACCTGCGAGCGGCGATCCTGGTCGGCGTCGGGCTCGGTGCCGTGATCATCGTGTCGCTGCTGACGGTGCGGCAGACCTTCATCGGCATCGTCGCGGCCGCCGCGGCGGTGTCGACGTGGGAGCTGTCGAACGCGTTCCGCAAGGGCGGCATCAACGTCGCGTTGTGGCCCGCGCTCATCGGGGGTCAGGCGATGATCTGGCTCTCCTGGCCGCTGGAACGCGCCGGCATGATGACCGCGTTCGTGATCACCGTCCTGGCGTGCATGATCTGGCGGTTCCGCGGCGGTTCGGACGGCTACCTGCGCGATCTCAGCGCGTCCGTCTTCACCATCGCGTACGTGCCGTTGTTCGCGTCGTTCGCGGCCATGCTCGTCGTGCCGGAGGACGGCAAGGGCCGCGTGTTCGCGTTCCTCATCGGTGTCGTGCTGTCCGACGTGGGCGGCTACGCGGCCGGTGTCTTCCTCGGCAAGCACCCGATGGCGCCGTCGATCAGCCCGAAGAAGTCCTGGGAGGGCTTCGCCGGGTCACTGGTCGCGGGTGTGGTCGGTGGCGCGATCACGGTGACGACGCTGCTCGACGGCCAGTGGTGGCACGGAGCGCTGTTCGGTGCCGCTCTCGTCGTCACGGCCACGGCGGGCGACCTGGTCGAGTCGCTGATCAAGCGCGACCTGAAGATCAAGGACATGGGCACGTTGCTGCCCGGCCACGGCGGCCTGATGGACCGGATGGACTCGCTCCTGCCGTCCGCCGTTGCCTCCTGGCTGCTGTTGCACCTCTTCGTCCACTAGTCGTCGTACGGGTCGTCCGCCTCGATGCGCGGCTCGGCCTCGATCACGCGGGACTGGTCGATCACCGAGAACGCCACGCCCGCGTGGTCCTCGACGACGGTGATGCGCCCATACGGGGTGTCGTAGGGCTCGACGGTCACCCGGCCGCCCAGCTCCAGCACCCGGTACGCCACCGAGTCGGTGCCGATCTCGGGCGCGGCGTTGAAGTACACCATCCAGTGCGATCGCTCCCCGTACGGGAACTCGCGCCCCATCTTCTGCCTGCCGATGACCTCGGTGCCCTCGACGGACCACGTCGCGTAGTCCAGCCGGTGCCCGTCGCCGATCTGCGTGATGTCGTAGTGGCACAGCTCGCCGAAGAACTCGTCGGCCGCCGTGCCGTCACGGGTGTTGAGCTCGGCCCACGCGTAGGAGCCGTGCCCGCCCATGCCGAACCGCCAGTCCGGCGGCACGTGCCGGAACCCGACCACCGCGCCGGTCGGGTCGGCGATCACGGTGCTCTGCGTGTGGTCGGCCGCGTCCTCGGGGTTGCGCAGCACGGATCCGCCGAGGTGGAAGGCCTTCTCGGCGGTGGCCCGCGCATGTGGCGTGACCAGGTACAACCGCCACGGCTCCGGTTCGCCCTGCGGCAGTCCGGCGACGGGGATGCCGTCGACCATCGCCACGGTGTAGCCGGCGTCGTCGGCGTAGTGCCAGCCGAACAGGCCCGTGTAGAACTCGATGGCGGCCTTGAGGTCGTCGACGGTTCTCTCGACCCAGCACGGGCTTCCCCCGAGCAACGGTGCGAGCTGGGGAGTGTTGGGCGCGATCGACACTGCCGCCTCCTGCCGGAAGAGATGCGGCCACGCTACGCCGCAATTGGACGAATTCGAACTGTCACCGGCAAATCGAGGCCCTAGAGTGTCTTCGTGAGGGGATTCGTGCGGGCGGCGCTGAACGCGGTGCGCCCGGTGGACGTCGTGCCGAGCCCGAACATCTGGCACTGGCCGGACGTCTACGAGGTGGAGAACCGCGCGCAGGACGTCCACGGCGCGATCTGGTCGGCGTTGAGCGAGGAATGCCCGTTCGACGGTCGCGACGTCGTGGACATCGGGTGCGGCGACGGCTTCCACCTGCCGCTGTTCGCCTCGTCCGCGCGTTCGGTCGTCGGCGTCGAACCGCACCCGCCGCTCGTCGTGCGGGCCAAGCACCGCATTACCGGGTTGCCGAACGTCCGCGTTGTGGCAGGTCCCGCGCAACGGCTGCCGCTCGACGACGGCTGCGCTGATCTCGTGCACGCCCGCACCGCCTACTTCTTCGGGCCGGGCTGCGAGCCGGGCCTGCGCGAGGCCGACCGGGTGCTGCGACCGGGCGGTGCGCTGGCGATCGTGGACCTGGACGGCCTGGCTGACCCGTACGGGCCGTGGCTGCGTGCCGACGAACCGCGCTACGACCCGGTGGTGATCGAGAAGTTCTTCGCGGACAACGGATTCTCGCTTCGACGGGTCACCGCGCAGTGGCGCTTCGAGAAGCGGGAAGACCTGGAGGCCGTGCTGCGCATCGAGTTCTCGGCCAAGGTCGCCGAACGCGCGATCGCGTCCGTCGACGGCCTGAGCTTTCCGGTCGGCTACAGGCTGCACGTGCGCCGCAAGCCCGAGGGGTTGATCGTGTGATCCACGAGGCCGCCTGGACCGTTCGGGCGCTGTGGCCCGAACTCGTCTCATGTGTACAGTCCTGCAGCTTCGTCGCTGCGGACTAAGCTCCGGTTCGTGGAAAAGCGAAACGCAGGCAGGTTGAACCGCCAGGTCGGCGTCGTGGGGCTGGGCTGCTGGCAGCTCGGTGCCGACTGGGGCGAGGTGGACGAGAGCGAGGCGCTCGCGCTGCTGCACGCCGCCGCCGACACGGGTGTCGACTTCTTCGACACCGCGGACGTGTACGGCGACGGCCGCAGCGAGGCGCTGGTCGGGCGGTTCCTGAAGGAGCGCAAGGACGACGGTGTCTTCGTCGCCACGAAGATGGGGCGGCGGCTGCCGGCGCAGACCACGGAGGGGTACAACCGGGAGAACTTCCTCGCGTGGAACGACCGGAGCCGCCGCAATCTGGGTGTCGACACGCTGGACCTCGTGCAGCTGCACTGTCCGCCCACGCCGGTGTACAGCCGGGACGAGGTGTTCGACACCTTGGACGAAATGGTTGAGCAGCAACGGATTGCCGCCTACGGCGTGTCGGTGGAGAAGGTCGAGGAGGCGCTCGCCGCGATCAGGCGGCCGCACGTGGCCAGCGTGCAGATCATCCTGAACGCGTTCCGGCTCAAGCCTCTCGAAGAGGTGCTGCCCGCGGCGGCGGAGGCCGGCGTCGCGATCATCGCGCGGGTGCCGCTCGCGTCCGGGTTGTTGTCCGGGAAGTACGACAGGGCAACGACCTTCGCTGCCGACGACCACCGCAACTACAACCGCAACGGTGAGGCGTTCGACGTCGGTGAGACCTTCTCCGGGGTGCCGTACGAGGTCGGTTTGGAGGCGGTGGAACGCCTCCGGCCGCTCGTTCCCGAAGGTGCCACGATGGCCCAGTTCGCGCTGCGGTGGATCGTCGACCAGCCCGGTGTCACGGTCGTGATCCCCGGTGCGCGCAACGTGGAGCAGGCGCGGGCGAACTCGCAGGCGGCTGATCTGCAGCCGGTGGACGAGAAGGCCGTCGCGGCGGTGTACGACGAGCTGATCCGGCCGCACGTGCACGACCGGTGGTAGGTCACTCCTCGGCGAGGATGGCGTACAGCTTGCGGCGCAGCTCGTTGTAGAGCTCCACGGCGCGGGTCTTCTGCTCCGGTGTGCCCGCGCGCGAGACCTGCTCCATCGCGCTGCCGAGCAGGCGGATCGCCGTGCGCAGCTCGCCGTCGACCGGGTCGAGCTGGATGTCGATGTCGCGCCAGGGCGGGGCCGTGTGCTCCGTCCTGCCGTGATCCGTGAGCGTGAACAACTTCTTGCCTCCTTCTTCTTCGGCGGAGATGAGGCCTTCGTCGGCGAGCATCTGCAGCGTTGGGTAGACCGAGCCGGGGCTCGGGCTCCACGCGCCGCCGGTGCGCCTGGCGATCTCCTGAATGATCTCGTAGCCGTGCATCGGCCGTTCTGCCAGCAAGGACAGAACCGCCGCCCGGACGTTGCCGCGCCTCTGGCGGCCGCCCCTGCCGCCGCCCCCGAAGGGCCCGTGGCGATGCCTGTGGTGGTGCTCTCTGTGGTGTGGTCTCATCATCATGTCGCTAACGATATATCGGAAACTATCGCGATGCAACGGTCTTGTTGCCCTGGAGTTCGTGGGACACTGGATGTGCTATGACCTCGCTTCCCCTTGTCTTCGACGCGCCCAAGCGCGGCCTCCCGCCGCGCCACCTGGTCGACCTCTCACCCGCTCAGCGCGCGGAAGCCGTTGCGGCCCTTGGTGAGAAGCCGTTCCGTGCCAAGCAGCTGTCGAACCACTACTTCGGCCGCCTGACCGTCGACCCCGCCGAGATGACCGACATCCCGGCCGCCTCGCGCGACAAGCTCGTCGCCGACCTGATGCCGCCGCTGTTCACGGTCGTGCGCAAGGTCACGTGTGACGAGGGGACCACCTCGAAGACCCTGCTGCGGGCGCACGACGGCACGCTCATCGAGTCGGTGCTCATGCGCTACCCGGACCGCGCGACGCTGTGCATCTCGTCGCAGGCGGGCTGCGGCATGGCGTGCCCGTTCTGCGCGACCGGCCAGGGTGGCCTGCAGCGCAACCTGTCGACCGCGGAGATCGTGGACCAGGTGCGTCTCGGTGCCGCGGCGATGCGCGACGGCGAGCTGCCGGGCGGTCCCGGCCGCCTGTCGAACATCGTCTTCATGGGCATGGGCGAACCGCTCGCGAACTACAAGCGCGTGATCGAGGCTGTGCACCGCATCACCGCTCCTGCACCGGACGGCCTCGGCATCTCGCAGCGCACGGTCACCGTCTCGACGGTCGGCCTGGTGCCGGCGATCCGGAAGCTGACCGAGGAGAAGCTGCAGGTGCGGCTGGCGGTGTCGCTGCACACGCCGGACGACGAGCTGCGCGACACGCTGGTGCCGGTCAACACCCGGTGGAAGGTCTCCGAGGTGCTGGAGGCGGCGCGGGCGTACGCGGACCAGACCGGGCGGCGGGTGTCGATCGAGTACGCGTTGATCCGTGACATCAACGACCAGGGCTGGCGGGCGGATCTGCTCGGCAAGAAGCTGCGCAAGCACCTCGGGCAGCTGGTGCACGTGAACCTGATCCCGCTGAACCCGACGCCGGGGTCGAAGTGGGACGCGTCGCCGAAGCCGGTGGAGCGGGAGTTCGTGCGGCGGGTGCGGGAGCAGGGTGTGGAGTGCACCGTGCGGGACACGCGTGGGCAGGAGATCGCGGCGGCCTGCGGTCAGCTCGCCGCCGAGGGCTGATCGACCCGCCCGGCGAGCTTCTGCTGCACGCGTTCGCCGAGTGCGCGGTCTGGCCACTTGCGGAAGGTGTGCGGACGTCGGCCAGACAGCTTCTGCTCGACCGCGTCAGCCCTTTCGGCGTCGGGAGAGGCCGTGGTGCCAAGCAGCACCTGGTGCGCTCGGTGCCGGTTCGCTCGGTGTACGCGAGCGCGTCTGCGCGGGAGGTTCTTCCGCGACGCCTTGTCGTTGGCGCCGTAGCTGTTCCGGTGGTCTTTCGCATAGCTCAGCTGCTTCTTCTCCTGGGGTGTCCTCCTCCGGCTCATGTGGTCAGGCCAGGTGTGCTGTCACCACGTTTTGCCGGACGGGCGGATAGCATGCGGCCTCGTGGGGGAACCGACGAGGCTGGTCGCGGGCAGGTACGCGACGATCAGGGAGCTCGGCCGGGGCGGCATGGGGGTCGTCTGGCTGGCTGAGGACCAGGTCATCGGACGCCGTGTCGCGCTCAAGGAGCTGCGCACGACCGAGACCGAGCGGGTGCTCAGCGAGGTGCGCACGGCAGGGCGCCTGAACAGTCCCAACGTCGTCGCCATCCACGACGTCATCGCCGACGGCGGTGCCACGTACATCGTGATGGAGCTGGTCGAGGCGCCGACGCTGACGGACCTGATGGCGCGCAGGACGTTCTCCGAGGACGAGGTCGCGGGGATCGCCCTGCAGACGCTCAGCGCGCTTGAGGCTGCCCACGCGGCGGGGATCGTGCATCGGGACGTCAAGCCCAGCAACATCATGGTGGCTTCGGACGGCACGGTGAAGCTGGCCGACTTCGGCATTGCCCGTGCGATGGACGATCCCGGGCTCACGGCCACCGGCGGCATCATGGGCTCGCCCGGTTACATGGCGCCGGAACTGTTCGCGGGGCAGCGGCCGTCGCCTGCGAGTGACCTGTGGGCGTTGGGCGCCACCGTGTTTCACGCGATCGAGGGGCACTCACCGTTCCAAAGGGACACGACCGCGGCCACCATGCACGCGATCATGTACGAGGAACCGGTCATCCGGCGTGCGCGTGGGCCGCTGGCGGATGTGATCACGGGGCTGCTGCACCAGCACCCGGATCGGCGTCTCACCGCCGCGCAGACCAGGGCCCTGCTCGGGTCGCCTTCCGAACGCACCGTCGTCATCGAGCCCGTCACGACCTACGTGACGCCGCAGCCGACGCGCGAGGCGTTCGAGGAGCCCAGGAAGCGCCGCACCGGACTGATCGCGAGTGCGGCGGTCGCGGGCGTCGCGGTGATCGCGCTGGTCACGTTCCTCGTGGTGCGGCCAGGTGACCAGTCGGCCACTCTCGTCGCCCAGCAGAACCCACGACGACCACGACGGCCACAACGACGACGACACCGCCCAGCACAACGTCGAGCAGCAGCAGCGCGCCGCCGTCCCAGACGCCGTCGAGCACGCCCAGGTCCACCCAGGCGCAGCCCCAGCCGAACCCGGCCCCGGTCCCACCGCCGAAGCGGAAGACGAAGGCGCTCAGCCGCTGGAACGACGGCAGGTTCTACTTCACGACCTCGGACGGCTTCGCCAAGCCGCCGCAGTTCAACGCGCTGGACGGTCCGGCCGGCTGGGTCGCCGCGAGCCAGGAACCGGGCACCCGCGAGCTCTACGCCTGCAAGGTCGGCGATGCCGGCGACTACATGACCTCGGTCGACTTCTCCTGCGACAAGCACGAGAAGCTCGGCGTGCTCGGGTACATCTTCGTCAACCCGCCCGCGGAAGGGCACGTCGTCCCGCTCTACCGGTGCAGCTGGGACAACGGCACCAGGCACTTCGACGCGCTCGACAGCACCTGCGAGAAGGCGCACGTCGACGGGCAGCTCGGGTGGGTGCTCAGCGGGCCGTAGCGGGTTCGAGGCCGAGCGGTTCGGCGGCGTCGAACGTCTCGCGGGCTTCGGCGACCGACTCGTAGTTCTGCTGGGCCCACGACCGCAACGCGGCCAGCGGCTCGGTGACGCCGCGTCCGAGCGCGGTCAGCTCGTACTCGACGCGCAACGGCACCGAGGGGTACACCGTGCGCGTGACGAGCCCGTCGCGTTCCAACGTGCGCAACGTCTGGGTGAGCATCTTCTGGCTGATGCCGTCCAACCGGCGCTTCAGCTCACCGAACCGCTTGGGTCCGTCCTCCAGAGCCCCGATCGCCAATGCCGTCCACTTCGACGCGACCATGTCCAGCAGGTCGCGGCACGGGCACATCTTGAGATAAACGTCCCTGATCACGCCATGGTTTCTACCAGGTACCCAGTGCACCAGATAGTGCCTAATTGCAAGCGGAGACCAGATCTCCGAAGCTGGTGTGCATGCGAGCGATCATCCAGAACGAGTTCGGCGGCCCTCTGACCCTGACCGACCTGCCCAAGCCGATCCCGCTGCCGACGGAGGTGCTGGTCAGGGTGCACGCGGCCGGCGTCAACCCGGTCGACTGGAAGACCCGCGCGGGCGGCGGCATGGCCGGTCTGCAGACGTTTCCGCTGGTCCTCGGCTGGGACGTCTCGGGAGTCGTCGAGGAGGTGGGTTTCGGGGTGACGACGCTCAGGCCCGGCGACGAGGTCTACGGCATGCCGCGCTTCCCGCAGGCCGCGAGCGCCTACGCCGAGTACGTCACCGCGCCGTCCCGGCACTTCGCGAGGAAGCCGAAGGGGCTGACCCACGTCGAGGCGGGTGCGCTGCCGCTGGCCGCGCTCACCGCGTGGCAGATCCTCGTCGACACCGCTGACGTGCAGCCGGGGCAGAAGGTGCTGGTCACGGCCGCGGCGGGCGGGGTGGGTCACCTGGCGGTCCAGATCGCGAAGGCGCGCGGCGCTCACGTGGTCGGCACCGCGCGTGCGCCCAAGCACGCGTTCCTGAAGGACCTCGGCGCGGACGAGGTGATCGACTACACGCAGGCCGACTACGACCGGAACGACATCGACGTGTTCGTGGACCTCGTCGGCGGCGCGTCACCGGATCCGGTGCGCGGCGGCGGACTGTTCGTCGGTGTGCCGTCCGGTGTGGACGGCGTGCGGCGCGACGACATCAGGATCAGCCCGATCCTGGTCGAACCGGACCGCGCGGGACTGGAGGCGATCACCGCGCTGGTCGACCGCGGCGCGCTGAGGGTGCACGTCGACGCCGTGTTCGGGCTGGAAGACGCCGGAAAAGCACATGCCCTGGGCGAGACGGGCCGCACCCAGGGCAAGATCGTGCTGACGGCGGTCTAGCGGCGCCAGGACGTGCGCTTGCGCGCGGCGTCCCACACCAGGCCCGCGACGATGACCACGATCGTGACGACCAGGTAGATGTTCTCGGTGTTGCCGTGGTGGTTGCGGAACACCAGCATCAGGAACAGGAAGACCGCGGAGAGGATTCCGCCCCAGCGCACGGCGCCGGGCAGCGTGCCGTGCCAGCCCCACTCGTGCGACGGCTCCTCGTGAGGGTCGACGGCAGGACGCTTGTCCAGTTCCGAGGACGAAGCCACGGTTTCCTCCACTGCTCATCCGGATTACCCGGTCATCGTCGCACATGTGAGTGAGCACGGATGTGTGAGGTCGCGCGCGTACGACTTACCGGTGCAGTCGCACGCCGTCTACGCTCGACGCGGCCCACCCGTCCGATCTCCGAAGGCGCCTCGACTTGACCGGCTTCTCTCCCGCCGAGGCCTCCACCCCGGACACGTTCGCTCCCGTCGAGATCGGTCTGCACGGGGTGCGCAAGCGGTTCTCCGACCAGGTGGCGGTCGACGGCATCTCGCTGAACGTCCACGAAGGCGAGTTCTTCTCGGTTCTCGGCCCGTCGGGCTGCGGCAAGACGACGGTGCTGCGCATGATCGCGGGCTTCGTCGATCCGGACGAAGGCCGCATCGAGCTCGACGGCAACGACATGGTGGGCGTCCCTCCGTACCGCCGGGACGTCAACACGGTCTTCCAGTCCTACGCGCTGTTCCCGCACATGTCGGTGTGGGACAACGTCGCCTACGGCCTGAAGCGCAAGAAGATCCGCGGTGAGGAGCTGAAGAGGCGGGTCGGCGAGCACCTCGAACTGGTGCGGCTGTCCCAGTTCGCCGAGCGCAGGCCGGCGCAGCTGTCCGGCGGTCAGCAGCAGCGCGTCGCCATCGCCCGTGCGCTCGCCGCCGGACCGCAGCTGCTCCTGCTGGACGAGCCGCTCGGCGCGCTCGACGCCAAGCTCCGCAAGGAGCTGCAGATCGAGCTGATGCGCATCCAGCGCGAGGTCGGCACGACGTTCCTCTACGTCACGCACGACCAGGAAGAGGCGCTGGTCCTCTCGCACCGCATCGCCGTGATGAACGCGGGCCGCATCGAGCAGGTCGGCTACCCCGAGGACGTCTACGAACGCCCCGCGACCCGGTTCGTCGCCGGCTTCATCGGCACGTCCAACATCCTCGACGCCGAGGTGTCCGGTGTGGACGGTGAGTTCGCCGCTCTCACCGCTGCGGGCGCCACGAACCTCCGCGCGAAGTTCTCCGGCGGCGTGCGCCACGGCCAGAAGGTCGCCGCGACCGTGCGGCCGGAGAAGGTGCACCTGTTCAACACCACCACTGAGCCGCCGACCGGCTGGTGCGTGCTGCAGGGCGTCGTCCAGGACGTCGTCTACACCGGTGTGTCGACCCAGTTCGTCGTGGGCACGCCCGGCGGCGAGCTGGTGGCGTTCGTGCAGAACGCCCAGCGCATCGACGACGCGGGCGCGCCGGGCCAGCCGGTGCGGGTGGCGTGGGACCCCCGGTTCACCGTGCTGCTGGACCCCTCCGATGGCTGAGCAGCTCCGGATCGCCCGGCTGTGGGACCTGAACAGCCCGCGCGTGACCCGGCGCGCGATGCTGGGCTCGATGGCGTACTTCGCGCTGGCGGCCTGCGCCGTCGGCCCGGCGCCGACCGGCGGCGGTGGCACGAGCGCCGCCAAGGCCACGAACCTCAGGGACGAGCCGAAGCTCAACTTCTACAACTGGACCGACTACATCGCGCCGGAGACGTTGCCGGGCTTCCAGAAGATCTCCGGCATCGAGGTCACGTACGACAACTTCTCCACCAACGACGAGATGGAAGCCAAGATCGCGTCCGGCCAGGCGGGCTACGACCTGGTCGTGCCGAGCGACAACTTCCTGCGCCGGTTCCTGCGGTCCGGCCTGCTGCAGCCGCTGGACCACGACGCGATCCCGAACCTCGCGAACCTGGAGCAGCGGTTCGTCGAGGCCGACTACGACCCCGGCAACAGGTTTTCCGTGCCGTGGGCCTGGGGCACCACGGGCCTCGCGTACTCGAAGTCGCAGATCGGCGGCGAGGTCGCCGGTTTCGACGCCTACGACCTGCCGGCCGCGCAGGGGCGCAGCTCGATCCTCGACGAGGCCCGCGACGGCCTGGCGCTCGGCCTGCTCAAGCTCGGCCACGACCCGAACACCACCGACGCGAAGCAGATCGACGACGCGGCGAACTTCCTGCTGTCGTTGAAGAAGAAGCTCGGGCAGATCACCTCCGACGTGATCGAACCGCTGACCTCCGGCCAGGTGCGGCTGGCGCAGTCGTACTCCGGTGACGCGTTTCAGGCGAAGGCGGCCAACGGCGACATCGGCTACGCGATCCCGGCCGAGGGCGGACTGTCCTACGTGGACCTCCTGGTCATCCCGAAGGACGCGCCGCACGCCGGGAACGCGCACCGGTTCATCGACTACGTCCTCGGTGCGGAAGCGGGTGCGGCGCTGTCCAACGCGGTGCGTTACGGCAGCCCCAACGCCGCCGCGAAACCGCTGATCGACAAGGACCTGCTGAACGACCCGGTGGTCTACCCCTCCGAGGAACAGCTGAAGAAGCTGCCGTTCACCAAGGACCTCGGCGGTGAGGCCGAAGCCCGGTACGCCGACGCCTGGACGAAGGTCAAGACCGGCTGACGGGAAAGGTCGCGAACCCCCGGATCGTCGTCGACTCGCGGAACGTGGCCGCCGCGGTCTGGGTGATGCGCGGCCACTTCCCGGCGAGCGCCCGGAAGACGACGTCCCCCTCCATCCTGGCGAGCGACGCGCCGAGGCAGTAGTGGATGCCGCTGCCGAACGCCAGGTGCTCCGGCTGCCGCGCACGGGTGATGTCGAAGCGGTTCGGGTCCGGGTAGACCGCCGGGTCGCGGTTGGCGGCGGCCAGGATCAGGAAGATCCCGTCGTCACGCCGCATCCGCCGGTGCAGGTCCGGCACGGCCTGGTACGCCACGCGGCCGGTGTAGTGGACCGGCGGCG